>Ga0179593_1531593_pt1 | contig 29848 bp, 24 predicted proteins | sample CZODoug2_1_08_16_FD_185931 | JGI IMG/M metagenome (GOLD analysis project Ga0179593, IMG submission 185931) | Vadose zone soil fungal communities from Angelo Coast Range Reserve, California, USA - CZODoug2_1_08_16fungal (PacBio error correction) | ecosystem: Environmental > Terrestrial > Soil >... | reverse complement strand
TACACATTACCCTCAAGTGGCACGTTTTCTTTTTACCAATGACGTACTCTTTCCCTATTTTCCTTCACGACCCTGCCCTTCCCCCTTGATCGTGCTCGCCGCCGTCGTTTAACTTCATGTCCGATCCCATCCCTCTATGTATCCTTCGCGACTGCGGGTTTTTTTTCTTTAAACTTCTCTTTCTTCCTCAGGGCTGCCGATTCACTTCCCTTTTCTAGATATGGCGCTGCGCCCCCCCCCCCAACGGCACCTTTTTTCCGTTGCGTGTCCTCTTTCGCGGGCCTTTTTGTCTTTCGTTCCCTTTGATGGAGTCTTATCATCATCCTCTGCATCCCTCTCCGTATACGCTTCGTCCTCCCCCTAATCATGCGTCTTTCCTACCTAGACGTTTGTTCTCTGTCCCTGCCCTTCAGCTAGACGATTCCGCCTGCGGGATGGTCGGCGAGTTAGCTTTAAGTGTGGGAGAAGGACTCTCACTCTCTTTAGAGGTATGTCTCGATCCGGGCGCTTAACTGCGTTCTTGTGCTTGAGGGGAATGCCCTTTCGTGTGGAGTTCTCCCTCCTTGATGATCTCCCTCAGATTCTTTTCTTGGGTCCCTTCTCTTTCCTAAATTATGGACCACCCCTGCAGTCGTGGGCCCGAGGAGAGGCTCTTTCCTACGCTTCCGTTAGACGTTGCCCAGCTTCCCTCTTTCTGCCTTACCTCATTTCCCCTTTATGTTTAATGAAGCGGGCTCAGATTTTCAAAAGCTTTTTCAATAATATATACTGCGTGTTGATCTGCTCTCAAAGTTTTTTTTTTCAGATACCTTATCTGGCACCATCGCCCTAGAGGCGATTTTTTGGAGACTGTTCGGTGCCCTTTTAGAGATGAAGATAATTGCTAGCTGCTTTCTGAAAGACATGTGCTCTTAATCCTCTCTCCGTAACGCGCGCGCATCCTGAACTGGACGGCACTTATAATTAAAAGGAGTCGTATCCTAGGTTTCTTACTGAGTATAAACTCCGGGTCGAAAGTTAGTGTTATGCCTACTCAAGATTGCTTTCAACTGGCGAATTAATTCCCGAGGTTCTTACGAGCTCCGATTAATTTCGGTGTACGGACGCTTGATTTTTTGTTGATTCATACTGTTTCCCCCCCCTTCCCCCTTCTCCCATCCCCCCGTTCTTTCCTCCCCCTGAACCCCGTTTAGCTCTTTCTCTTCTTGGCCTTGCGTATTTCGGTGGACCCGTTCCTTCTTTCTGCATTCCGACTTCCGTGACGGCCTGAGTTTGTTGCTTAGAGATTTTCTTCGCGAGTATTGTAGGTGGACAGATTTGTTCTTGGTCGTATACCCCGGAACTGTGATTTGACCGTTGTTCCTAGCGGCTGGTTCTACTTTGCGCTTTTTCAACGCTACCCTCCACAGCCGAGATTCCCCGTCTCTTCCCCCAAGGGTGTTCCTCCCATTGGTGCGCCCTTTTGGTCCAAGGACCGAAGTCCCCTTCTAAGACGTTCCCCTTCTCCAACGATTTCGACCATCTTTCTCCACCCCTCCCTCCCCTCCTTCCCGACTTGTTTCTTCGAACTCCCTTTTGAACCCACCTACTGATCATAGGGTTTTTTTGGTGGCTCTCCCCCCTCTTTTTTTTCCCCTTGCGCGCAACGCGCTCGCTTTCCACTAGTTCTTTCAAGATACTTGCGTGAACGGCCCCTTTTTCTTTTGCCTACATTTTGGAAGGTCAGTCTATTTCCCACCCCTATCCTTACGCTCTCGACACGGAGCTTTTAGTCGTGCCCCCTCCTCCCCGCTCCTACCGTAGAGCATCTCCTCTTCTTTCACCTTTCCCACACGGGCGCGTCTCCCCCCCTTTCCCTGCGTGTCCGCAGCCTTTGCGGGTCGCGGTATCCCCGTCACTCCCTAGCAAGTGGCGGATCTCTAGCGCCTTTTAAGGTCCGGAGTTAGTCTTTTCCCTCCTTCCGGCCCTTTTGATCGCGTTCCTCCTTATCGGCCCCCTTGCTTTCCCGTCCGTGCCATTACGCTTCCCCGGTCCCCTGTAAACGTTTCCTCTTTTGCTAAGAGTCCTTTTGCACCCATCTTAACCCACTGAAGAGGCGGGCTCGGACTTTGCCCGGCCCTTTTACACTTGACGAAAAGGTCCGGCTCCCCCCCTGGCCAATTCATCCTTTCTCGGTTTTCGAGAACCCCCCCCCCCCTCCCCACTCCCAGCCAATCGTCTTCGTAAGCGATCCTCTTTGAACCTCCCGGTATCGCTCGTCCGGACTTTCAACGCCTTTCCTCGCCATCAAACGGATTCTAGAGTATTAAATGTGGACTCTGTTCAGAATAGGATACCCCCCCCTATTCCCCCTCTCTGGATAAGTTTTTCCTAACTGAGCCAGCCCCTCTCAGATGCTCTCCCGATGGTCCCTAGCCCCGTTCTTAAGTTGCCAGATTGCTGTTTTTTTTTTTTTTTGGACTCTTTGTCTCTCTTGGGACATAGATGCCTTGAATGTTTCCACTACACCCGATGCGTTCCTCTGCCCTGACCCTCTCTTTTTTTAGGTCCTCGGCAAGATCGACCGTCCTCCCCTCTTTTCTGGTCAGTCTCGTCACCCATGACTGCTCTCGTCGGCAATGCTGATTAGCTCAGGGTACGACTAACCCTTTTTTTACTCATTCTCTCAGGGGTGGTGTTTTCCACCTCCTCCCTTACTGCAGTTTTCTTCCCGTCAATGATGATTTTTCTCTTTTCCCAGATAGGCCACATTTTTCCAATCGCATGTTTTTGTTGTCCGTTTCTCTCGGCCTCTTGCGGACATCCTTAGCTTCTCGCCCCAGTACACATTGCCTTTGGAGCCCCAACTGTCTAGATGAGTACCTTTTAGACTACCCCTGTCCCCTGGGACCTGAGGGCGCACTTCAATTTTTAGAGTTATTCTCCTCCATCTTTTTGTTCGGTCGACTTGGGCCCTCCTTTTCAGTCTAGCTTGGAGGACCTGAGCTTTCGGGACATGGTCCACTTGAACCAGACCTTTACTCTTCCCCCTAGCGCCCTATTCGTGAGTGCACTTCCTTGAGGGCGACATTTTTTCTTCCTCTTACTCTCTTCAGGCGCCATCTGCCTTCGCCTCAATCCCCTTTTGCGGTCGAGGACCACTCCTTCTTTTTCGGGAGACGATCATCTTGCGCGTTTTCGGACTTTCTAGCTCTTCGCCCGCCAACCCTTCTCCCGATGTTTCTTTCTTCTTTCGTTTTTTCTTGGTCTCGACGTCCTCCCCGCCCCTAGAAGTCCCATGTCTCGGTCTTTAGACCCTTTCTTGTTTTTTTTGTAGAGACGCGGTGGTCCTGGCTTTGCGCGCTTTCTCGGAAATTGTTCGTTCTCTCGACGCAATTGTTTTGCGCTTTTTTTCTCTTTCCCATTGCAGCCCACTTTATTCTTTTTCCTTGTCTATTGACTTAACTTCAGTTTAACCGTCCTTTCCCAGTGAGAAGAACTCTTCACGTTCAGGATCCTTTTTGCCCCTTCTACACACACATGACGGATCCCTTTACCTCTGTACGTATTACTATTGTTTCTGTATGCACTTGAATGTGGCGTCACTGCTAAGTTTTCTGTCAGCCGAGCTTTATAAAGTTGCGGTCATGTGGTGAACTTATAGTCCAGCTTAAGGACCTCTCTTTTTTAAATTTACTTTTTTCGCCACTCACGACACTTGCTTTCCCCCCATTCCGATGCCCGGCCGGCCTCCTCCTCCTGGATACTACGCTCCTTTTTATTTTTTCGACAAGGACTTTTTTCCTTGGTAGAAGTATCGCTTCTCCGTGATGTGTTAGATTTTGCTTTTTCCCCCTTAAAGCCTTCCTTCTGATTCTGGTTTTTTGATAGAAGTGACCTTCCCTTCTTTTCTTTTCGTACTCCTGGGGCCATAATGCTCCCCCTTCCTTCGCTTCGTCGAACTCTTTTTCGCGCCGTGCGCCTCTTGCGATTCGTTTTTGACGCCTCGCCACGGCCGTATCAGTTTCCGTTTTTCTCTTCTTCTTTTGTTTGGCAACCCGCACGTTTTCATATTTTTCCTGAACCCGAAGAGGCGTCCTCCTTGTGTCTGTGATCCAATTTTGTTCGATCTTTTCGGTCTTCCCGAGCCGGTGTCTCCTTGTCCAGGGAGGTCAGGTGTCGGTTTTTTTTCCCACAAAGCCGAGGATATAGTGGCAGGGCCAACCCGCGCCCCACTTTTCCCACACTTCTAAGGGTATGGGAAGAAAAAGAATCTCTCGGTCCCCGCGTTCGTTCAATTTACCCGAAAAAGAACAAGGTTCCCCCACCCATCCACGTAAGGGCACCTGCGGGATGCGTGATTCCCCAAAAAAACAGCCATTCTCCTCAGCACCTATCCATATCCCTTCTGGACTGGAAAGCTCGTTCCCAGAGAGTATGCAACCTACGTGAATCTGTACCTCCCAGTAACCGCACCTTCCACCATGTAAGGTTGGGCTTTTACGGGACCTCATTATGACAAGAGTGCGATGGAAGTAGGGACGAAGGGGGGGGCTTCCGGGTCTGAGATTCCTTATTGTCCCTAACCACGTCGACAGGGGGTTCTAACCGATTAGGAGCTTCCCGGTTGGTGCGGGCACTCTCCTCGCGGAGGAAGCCCTTGCGGATTTCCTCTCTTCATGACTGAGGCCGTAGTGCAGCATGTCGCGTTCCCCTCAGCCGCTCAGTCCTTAGGCAGCCCGCGTCACCACCCTTTTCCCCAACGCAGCCATCATTCCCGTGTTTGCAGATAACCTTGCTTCCTCCCAACTTTGCGACTGACCCCCCTTCCTTATCCCGAGATGATGATGCGCTTGCAACTAAGCGCGCGCTCTCGGGTAGATTCTGAAGTTCTTGGACGTTCTATTTCTTTTCGGTCTGACAGTTTTCCCCGCGGGACTTTTTCTTATCTCCGAAGAGTAAAACGGGTTTCCTCTAGATTGTCCAGAATGGCTCGTAATCCCTCTCAGGTCCTCCCCCCCTCGCAGATGGGTCGTCGTTTCCCTTAGTAGACTCCACGCTCCTTTACAGATAGTTGACCATCAGAGGCTTCCTCGCGGAGTGAGACCTCTCATCCTCTTTTTTCTCGGACGAGCCTTCCCCCCCGGGCCCAGCCATATGAGCCCTTGCCCCTGCCCCCCGCGAGCTTCCTTCTGCCCGCAGCGTAGGGTCGAGCTCTACCCGCTCGGAGGAGGATCTCGGCTTCCTTCCTGCTTTATTTTTCCCATGCGATACGGTCTCGTCTTTTCCCCCAAGATCTTTCCTTTTCCTTCCGTTTATGTTCCCGTAAAACCACACTCCCTCTCTTCTGCCATTATTACCCCCCTGGAGACAAGTTCAGCCCCTCTTTCTTTTCCAAGCGTCCGCCCTATGCTTGGTCCCTTGCGCGCCGTCTCATAGGAAGTTTAAGACCTTTTTTTTTTTCTTCGCTTCCACCCTTTGCTTCTCGTTGAAGACCGTCTTAACCTTCCCCTCCGAGAGGCCCGTCCCACGGCAATAGGAGGGATCGCACTTCTCTCTTCGCATTTTCCCAGTGACCAAGCGCTCTTCCCCCTTTGACCGACAAGAATCCCCCGAGCCGATGGTAATAATAGTCGGGGGTGACCGTCCCTCCCCCCTCCCCCTGTTAGAAATTTTCGTACCCTGTTAGATATCTTCTTCTCCTTTGTGTTTGAGGATATTCCCCCCGTGGTCGAATACGTGTCCCTTCTGTTCCCTGGACGAGGGACTACCCCCCCCCCCCTAACGCTTTCTTCGTTCTAGTAATGGCAGAGGTCATTAGCTGATTTTCTTCGCGATTTCGGTGGGCAAGCTAGTCCGCCTTCTTAGCCCCGATAAATCATTGTGAAGGGTCGCCTCGATTTGGGCTGCTGATTTTCCCGGCTCTTGACAACTCCTGCCGGCTCTACTGTTTTGTTACGCAGGCGCCTTTTTCTGACCGGCCGCGCTTCGTGAATCTGCTTAATCTGCCCCCCTTTGCAGTCTCTTGGGTCGGGTGACGGCGGCCCGTCCAGCTCTTTCTCTACGGCCTTAGACATAAAGGACATCTTCCCTTTTTCAGCCCCACTACCTACTCAGTGTCTCCCCCCCCCCTTCATTCCGAGTCTCTCTCCTCTCGCGGATTCGCGCGCTCCAGGTAAGAACTCGCGAGAGTCTTTTTTCTCGGTTAATTGCTTTGTCTTTTTTTCTTAGAAGGTCCTCGCTCCCTTCGCTTTCGTGTCAGCGTGTTCTGAAGATTCTGATTTTTTCTGGCAGATAGATTATTTTTTTTTAATCTCACCATCGTCCCGTGTTTCCAGACTCGAGACCGTCTTTCTCTTGCATTAGCGTTCTCTTCCGTTATTACCCCCCCCCCCGCTTAGCCTGAGGCGTGGGTATGCTTTTTTACTTTAAAAGACTCGTCCTCCTATCCTCTTCCCAGCTCCTCGTCGCGCCTCCTTTCACCTCCTTTCGCTCGAAACCGGGTTCCCCTTTCTGCTTACCAAGTGTGCTCCTATAAAATATCCTGCTCCCCTTCTCTAAAAGGAGTTTTCCCCCTAGAGCCCCCTCTCCCCCAGGACCTGATGGTCGGTGACACTTTTGGGAGCTCCCTTTTCTCTCTATGACGATCGAAATAGGATTGTCTTCAGGTTCTTCGGCCGTCCGCATGAAATTTAATACCTCTGCTCCTTATACCAGGTCTCCGGTGATGGCGCCTCCCCCTCAAAATCATTTGATTTCGCTAATTTTATCTTTCCCCTCCTCACGGTTGGTCCTCCTTCTTTTTGTTCCAAAGATTCCTTCGGTTTCCTGACGACCCGGTGACTTTGAGAGTTTTCACTCTCCCTTTTTTTCCTAAGCTCGATTTTTGGCATGTACCGCCCCCTTTTCTCAAGTTGTCTCCCCGCGATTCTTTTTTGCGAGGGGTGGGTTGCTCTTTCAGTCTTTTCCTTCGAAAAGAGGGGTTTGGTGGGCCAATTTTTGGACTTTTTTTTAACACCGAATCTATTTTTCCTATTCAGGAACCCTGCCTTCTTTTCTCAGGTTTAGGGTTCTGCTCACAGGACAGAGGAATATCTTTCCTGATAGTTCTGGACCCAACTGGTACAAGTCTCACCTGGTGCAGATCCCTTATGACGCCTCAGAAGGACTTTAAGCAGCTTTCTCCCTCTAGAAACTCTCCTTTTAACAAAAAGCAATCTCTCCCCTAGGCGTTTTAAGTCAAACCTCACTTTTAGAAAAAAGTCGGGTCTTTTTCTGATGCCCCGGTCCTTTTCCAAAAAGATCAGATACTCCTTTTCTGTCTGAATAGTTCTTTTTTCGAACTCGTATAATTAACCTGCTCCCCCCTTCTTTGGCGCTTTTTTTTTGCACATTTCGCGCTGCCTTCCTAATACCGGGGGGTAAAGTCTGTCAAATCTAGAGAAAGAACTCTAACTGGACGCTCCTGTGTTCGTGCCACTCTACCAGAGAGATCCCAGCACCGAGAGCTTAAATCCCCCCCACACCGTATTTTTAACGGTTGGGCCCAGTGTCTCTCTCCGCAGACCGGTTTTGCTTGACATCGAGCCCCTTCAAGAGAACGTTGTCTTTCCGGGAGCGTCCAATTTTTTTCATTCCGCAGTTCATTCGCCTACGTCACTGTCCCCTCTGACCCCCGAGGTTCTTAATAGCTCGGCCTCCCCTAAGGCCTTCTCACTGGTCGTGAACTCCCACCGCCAACCGTTAATACTCCCCCCCCTTTTCCCCCCTCAAAGGACCGGTCTGCTCTGTTTTTGTTAAGATCGGTGACCCCCTTCCTCTCACTGCCCCGTGTCTCAGGGTTGAGGCTATGTCAAGGAGGTTAAATTCTTCCCAGTCCCTCGCCCAGTCAATAAAAGGCCTTCTCCTTTTTTTCCTTGTACCCGCGATCCCGCAAAGACTTCCCCGAGATACAGATCCTTCCCCCCCACATTCCCCCTCTTTCAACTTATTGCACCCTTCCCGAGGAGACCGAGACCCCGGCCTTCTCGACACTTCCTTTTGAGTGCTGGACTGCCTCCCCTTCTAGGCTCCAACCCCCGTGAATCTTCTCCTCCAGTTCTAAAGACGATCCCCTTCCGCCGCGCGGTGGAAGATGCCTCGTCCTCGCTTCTTTTTCCTCCTAAAGACAAGGCTCTCTCGAGGCTGCTCGTGGCCTCTTATAGAAGCCACCTTTTCCTCCCTTCCCTTTCCATTTTTCATTCCCCGAGATCGCGGCTATTCCCCTCTGTACTTCAACGAGAGCGTTTTTCCAGGTGGAGGTCCCTAAACTCTCGAAAGATTTGACCTACCCCAGACTCCCGCGTTCCCTTGATCAAGAGATCCCCCCCCACATTAAAGAGGAGTTGCCTTTTTCGGACGGTGCTGATCCGGTTCTCTCTAGTTGGTCCCCTCATAATTGACGGTCTCTCTCGCCCTCGTGGGTTCAACAACTCTTTTCCGCCAAACGGTTTTCCTTTTCCCTGGTCTAAGATTCCTACCTCACAAACTATCTTTTCCCCCTTTTTTTTGAGATGTGGTCGATCGGAATATGGTCTGGTGCCCCAGCGCCGCATAAAAATTGCTTTTCTCTTCCCAGTACCCCTGAAGCTGAGCCCCCCACAAAGAAATGGCAGTAAATTGTTCTCCCCTCCCATGAGAGGCTTATCTTTTTCCGGTGTCGCTTTTCCCAGGTGTGTGTGGCTTTACTTGGAAATCTTGAGAGGATTCGTTTTTTGGCAATATTTCTGGTGCTCTTCTCCCTGTTAACAAGGCCCATTCGGGGTATTCCTCCGTTTACGTCTCGGTAGATGACCGTTTGCCTTCCCGGTCGTCTGCCTTGTGATGTCATATCTATGAAGTACCCTCCACCCCCCATCTTATTTAGCCATAACTTAAATGGAGGTATTTTCAAACTTTTATTCCCTAGATGATTTCTTTTGAGAGAGGTTCAGTTCTTGGGTGAACGACCCCCGGCCATGATAGTAAGGTCGTATCTTGTTTGTATAAGATAGAGCTCACATAACTCCCCTTTAAAAATACGTTCAGAATTTCTCCTTTAGCTCGAGGCCCCTAAGTATTTCTTGGCCGACTCCCTTTTCTTTTCTCTTATTTTTGCCGCAAGAGACCCCCCCCCCCCATCTCCACAGAGACCAAATGTTCTTTTCTCCCCTTGATCCAGTTGAAGGTTTCCCGATGGTATGCGGGCCTTTCCCTTCCTTGTCAACGACTTTTCGACCCCCCGCCATTTTTATTAAAGTTGTCCTCCCTGTTGCCCGTTTTTTAAAACCATCATCGTTCCTTTTCCTTTAGGAACTGATTTTCGTTTGTATTTTTCTTTGAGCCTTTCCCTTCCTCCCAAGGAGTCGCCCCATGTTCCCCCGCTCTCGAACGGCGCCCTTTTAATCGTCGTCTTGTCGTCAATAGCGTCACCATTCCTGCTGTGCGAATTTCGCACCATCCTTCCAAGTGCTTTTTTTTGAGCTTCCCTTCCGGGTACAGTTTGCACAGTCTGCTTCCCCCAAGTAGCCTTGAGGAGAAGCGTCCATTGAGCGAGTACCGTCAGTGAGTAGAAACTCGTCGTAGTTCGCCTTTCTTACGATTGTCGGACCGGTTTTTCCCTTCCCTTCAGCGGTAAATGTGATCAAGTGATCCCGGAGATTGTTTTATATCAGAGTGTTCCCTACACGGTAGTAGACCCCTTATTATTTTTCCTCCTTTCCGTCCAAGAGACCCACTTTTCTGTTGAGTAACTCGTCCGCTACGTAGAGGTTGTCTTCCCTCTCATCGTGGGGTCGTCCAGACGAGAAAAAGAGGCAGATTCCGGTCTTTTTTTTTTTAGGAATCTGTTTCGGTAACCTTCCTTTTTTTAAGGAGGGAGTTTTTCGCATCACTTTTCTCTGTTCCGAGGGCTAGTTTTTTTTGGGTTTGGGTTGTTTCTCCGTCTGTTTCGGCCGTTTTTTGGTATTGCCCGGTGAGCGTTTCCGCTGCCCGCAGGCTGGTCCCGGGTCCCCAGAAACGAGTTTTTCTCGCTGCTGAGGCTCTTTCCCCCGCCCCCTTCTAACCCTCGCCGCCTGGCAGGAATTTTTTCTCCCAAAGAGTTCTTTTTTCCTTTGCACTGAATTCCCCGCAGTGGACCCCGCGATGCTTCGCAGTTTTTCTATAACCCCACCCAAGCCCTCCCCCCCCCCGTTTCTTTACAGAGGCCTCCCCCCCTCCTACCAGCGGCTCACACGGAATCTGTCCAGGGCAAAAAATTCCTCCCAGATAGTCCCCCCCCCCCCTAAGGACGCTTAAGTCTACTCACCTTCCCCCCACCATCGGACGCGTGAACAGGTGCCGCCCCGATAGGTGAGGCCTTCCGCAATCCGACTCAAATGATCGGAGGACATCCCCGAAATTATCCATGTCCTGGTTTTTCTCAACCAAAAAGATCATCCCCTTATTCTGTAAGGCCCTTCGCGCGGGGCCCTTTTTTGATTGAATTTCAGGAAGAGTTTTTTTTCGATCCCTTTTTTCGAAAGACGGCCCTTTCCACTTAAGCGTTCCAAACTGTCAACTCCACACGATTAGCCTGATGGAGGGGCCTTCCTCCTTGGATCCCACGCCACCCCCGTTTCGAGCTGATTCCCCCTCCCGGTCAAGAGAATTTTTCTTTGATTCCACTCTCTTCGACCCGGTGGTTCTAGCTCCCTTCTGGATAGAGGAGGCACTCATGGATGCAGTTCCTCCCCCTCCTTGGCTGACCTTGGCTTCTCGGGTGCCTTACGCCCTGCGAATTCTCCTTTGGTCCGTGTTTGAATTCTCGAACTCCCCACTCCGAGACCCTTTTCGCGCGCTTCGTACTCTTTCTGGCTTTGTAGACACTCCAAAGCGCCGTTCCTCTTTCCCTCGTACTTCCCTTGCGAGCGAGCCGTGACCCTCCCTCTCGCCGACATTTGCATTCCAGCAAAACCCCCCACCGGGCCCCTTTCCCACAGATGAAAGCTACGTCCTCGTCCCGAGCGTAGTTTTTCCGCCGAGGTTCCTCCTCCCCCCCGAGGAAGTATCTAATCTTCATTTTTGAGAAGGCTTATGGCCCTCCCCCTTTTTACGGAAGGGATGGCCTTCTCCGGGATCTCCGGGATGTCCCTAAGACAGCCCGTGACTCTTCCTCAAGACACACCACGCTCCTTTCAGAAAAGTCTAGAAGTCTCCCCCTTTTTGAGAACGACCCCTGCCCCTCCGCGCTTTAGCGTAGATCTGAGAGTCCTTGGTTTGAGTTATTTTCGATGGACCGTTCTCCTGCCGCAAGTGCACTGTACCCTTCTGCGTCTTTTTCAGACACGTTTACTAGCCCTCCCCCCCCCCGCCGATCTCCCTTTTTAGAAAATTCCCCGTGTTTCTTGTGTTGATCGGCATGCTACGTTTAATCGGACGCCGTTTCCACCGTGTCCCGCTTAAACGGGAACCTGCGTAAGCTTTCTCCTTCCCTCGTGCGAACCCCTCGTTCAATTCTGATGCCGTTAAGAAAAATTTGGTCTCCCCCCTTCAATCTCCTCTTTCCTCCTTGTTTGAGAGACGATGCCCCAGTGGCTACATCATTTCTGAACGTTGCGCTTCTTTCCGGGCGTCCGAGGGAACGTTAAAGCCTGCGCTTGCAATTAGCTGACGGCTTTATGTTTTTCTTCTACTTGGACCCCCGGTACGGTTTTCCTCCATCTCGTCCTGAGCTTTCTCCCCTCCCGGGTCCCCCCCTTTATGTGATTTGATAGAGCTAATCTTTCCCCTCCTTTTTTAAATTTGCTGCATGATGCAGGCTTCTACGTTCTGTTTAGCGACCTGGTCATGCTTTTCTCTGGCGCGAAGTTCCCCCCTTGTATGATAGTGGCTCTTTTTCCTCTTCCATAACTGGGCGCGGGCTCTTGTTTTTAGGGTGACGTTTTCGGTTTTCCGATCTTTCCCCTGCTCCGGACGTCTATTCAAGACCAGCCTTCGCTTGAGTAGGAAATCGCTTCCCTTCCCTAATAATCTCTTTTTTTTCTCGCATAGAGTGGCACCTGAACGGTTTCCCTTTCCCCTTCGTTTTCGAAGGTCATGCTGCTTCTTTGTCCGTTTTTTCGCGGCTCGCCTCCTTTCCGGCGCGGCCTTTTCTTTTCTGGCTGAGACCTTTTTCTTTCCCTCTTGTAGACTGGGTTATTTTGTTCCCCTATCGCCAGCGTTTGCGCTTAGTGCGCAATCTTTTTTCCTCTACTAGAAGCCTTTCCTCCCTTTTGGTTTTTCTTGATCGTGACGACAAGTTTTTTTCCCTCCGCTCGCCGAGGTTTTCCCGGCCTTTCTCCGCGCCGCACAGAGTTCGCTTTCTTTTGGCCTGCCCTCAGATTCTCTTTTTTCTTCCGGTCCCCTCCCCTTTTCGCGGCTCTACGGCCGTGCGGGTCCTCTTATCCCATGCTCATCATTCCTCCTTTGCTTGTTCCTGATTTCACCCTTGTTTGGCTTTTCGATTCCTTCTGTCTGACAATGCCCTCCTTTTATGGTCGGTGGTCGTTCTAATTGGGGGCGCGCTTATACGGCGTTTTAGGATCTTTTTTTCGGAATCTGCTGATAGGCGCGATTCACTGTTTTAATAAGAGCCTTTCCCCCCTTACCCCGGTTTTTCAGTGAAGAGTGCTTTCTTTCCTTCACCTCAGAGGTACCAGTTCTTGGTTCCGCTAATGGTTTTTCGAGATACCCTTCCCTTCCCCTACCCCCTAGGGAATCGTTTTCCAGTTAACATTCTGATTGTTGGAGGAGATTGCTTTACGTAACAGTACCAAGTTCCTAAGCCATTGAGTTTCTTTTTCCAGAGTGACTTACGAGGGGATGAAAAGCTCTCTCGGAGGTAGGATTGATTTTTTGTAGGTTTGGATAGCGATCTTGTCCTTGTAGAAGTGAGCCCTTTTTCCTTTGTTCCCCCCACCCGACGAGGGGGATTTTTTCCTCAGACCTGAGCGATTACTTTGGTAATGAATGACTTTCCGCGGTTTCCGCCTGGGGGCGTTTTTAAGATAAACTTCGATGAGGCTTGTGTCCCCAATGTTTGCCACCATGCGCCTAAATTTCCTCTAGGATTTTCCTTTTTCAATAAAGCCTCTCTTTTCTCGTTCGCCTTTTCAGACTCGGCGTGCTGCCCCCCCCGCCGCCTCACTTCCCCCCGACGTGCGGGTGTTCTCCACTGCCTAGAACCCTCTTCACTCGGGCTCGTGGGCGTCTTTAGGGTTTCCCCATGCGCTAGATTTCTGTTTCGTGCGTTTTCCCGAGTTCGAACACTTCTAAAGGAGGGTTTTTTCTTCCCCCTGTCGGCCATCGCCCTTCTATACGTACACCCCCCACCATGGGGATTTTCACCACCGTCGCGAAAGAATTGCGAGCCACCCATGGCCCGCTTTTTCGACACCATTTCTCACTTTGGAGAAAATATTTCTCCACGAGTGATTACCTCCCCCACTAGTATGCCCCAACCTTTCCCGCTGGCTACCCTCTACAATGTCACCCTTCCCGTGGAACGCCACCCTTTTCTGCGTTTCGCGGTACCGCCCGCTATCCCGAGCCGTGGCGGGATTCGGAGCTCTCCTTGCCCCAGTAAGAGACTTCTTTTCCCCTTTAAATTCACGCCTCCTGCCCCGCTTGATTCATCGCTTTCGGGCCTTTCCCCCCGGAATAACTTCTTTTTGCAGCCACAGCACCACGTCCCCTCACGTCCCAATACCCCAGGCTGAGGTTTGCTTTTGCAAAAGTGCTTCTACAAAAACCCTGTCATTTTTATTTTCTTCCCCTCGGGAAGGATAACGACGCCCCAGTCTCCCATTCACACCCCCGGCCCCCTGGGTTGGTTTTTCAATCGGAACATCGCCCCTGCCCCCCCCCCAATCGCTTTTTGGACTTATGTATAGATCCGTACCACATCTCATCCAGGAACACCTTTCCCCCCCCCCTGATCTATGATTGAGGCTAAAAGGGCTTTTAGAGCCCCTCTTTCCCCCTGGTTGGAAGTGGCCAGTTGTTAGGCGTCTGCTAAACCCACTTCTCCAGGAATCTTCCCCCGTGGGTCAAGTTATCTCTTCTCTGGCGCAAGATTTTCTCCTCCTCCTCCTGAGGTCTCTGCCCGCCTCTTTCTTCAGGCGGCAGAGGTTTTTTTCCACGTCTTCGGAGCGTCCCCCCTCGTACCCATGACATAAGTTTCGACACCTGGGATTGTGCGTCCTGACCCTGCTCGCGGTCAGTGGGACCCAGGTCCCAGCCTCTCATTGGGTTGTTTTTTTTTTTTTTTGGGGTTGTTTTTTTTTCCCCTCGTCTAGGCCATTCCCGTCCCCACCACCTGTCACTCTTTTTCTCCTTGCCGCGGCTGTTTAGGCCGCGCCTTGGAGAGAAATTCCTTTGCAGCTTAGAACTTTCGTTTTTTCTTTTTTCAAAAGAGCCCTACTCAGTGGTTCTCTCGAAAATGTTTCTTTTCGGCCCCCTGGTACTCATTAAGCACGACCTCTCTCTTGTTTTTGAAGATAGGGGGGCTCCCCCCCTTTTCTGAGACCACGGGCAATCAGCCTTCCTTTTTTCTTGGGGACGACAATTTGACTTAGGTAGAGTTGTCCCCCCCCTCCACCACCCTTTTGAGAACAGTGCTTCCCTCGGTTAACCCCCAGGATTTCAGGTCCAGAGACCGCCTTTTCCCGGGGGTCTTCCCTACTCAGCCCGAGTGATCCTGGACACTTTCCCCAATCTCTTCTTCTTCAGGCTGTCTCTCGGTGCTGCTCGACCTCTTTTTCCCAATGGTTTAACCGATGCTGATCACTCGGCCGTTGTCCCGAGATCTCCTCTCCGGGGACTTAGTCTTTGAAAGGGTGGTTTCCCATTCCTCTATTCTAAAACCCCCCCTCCCCTTCCCCCCGCATCTCGATTATTCCCCTCCTTGTTTAAGAGTTCCCCCCGAGGAGATCCGATATCCTATTGACGGGAAAGTTTCCTTTTCTAGACGGAGTCGTATTTCCCTCCTCAAGAGAGTTCTGGGTTTTCTCGAGTTTTTGCCCCCAGCGATCAATACATCAGTAGTTCCCCCCTGAAGATTTCCTGAGAAAGTTTATCTCGTATCTGAGAGTGGGTCTTTTCCTCTGGAGCGAGCCTTTTTGTTGTAAGTCTCTTACTCCCCCCCGCAACCACTTTTGGCATGTTCTTGGATAACTTTTTGCACCCCAGGAGGTTGAGTGTTTTTCTAGATGGCGATTCGCTCTAGTCCGGTTCCTGTTTTTTTTCCCAAATTTAGCCGCCTCCCACTGTTCAGATGCCCCTTTGGTGCACCCTTCTTGAAACCTGACCCGCCTTTTTTCTCCTGTGTCCGTTGAGGTCCTGGTAGGGTAGGGATTGAAAGTTAAGCGTTCACCTTCCCCAGGCTGCTGTGATGCATGCTCTGCGCGTAGCATCCCCGCCCTTCATGTAATAGGTGTATTTTTCTTTACTCGCCTTTTTTTACCTTAGCCTTTGACAACCTTTTTCTCTGGTGGAGATTTCTTCTCTCCCGTGGGGCAGATGTGTTCCCTCTTTTTAGACCCAAAGTTCTTCCCTTCACGAAGAAGGTGCCCTTTGGAGAGGGCGCCTCGAGGTTTGGTAGCATAACGTACGTTTTTTTCGTGTTCCTAGATCCGATTCTGCGGTGATTTCTCCCTGTCCAAGGGGTCCACTTCCCCCTTTTTAGTAAATTCTCTGCGTCGTTTTTTCCCTGGGGGGGTTGGTGTTTCCAGTGACGTCCACCCCCGGAGGTTCCCGGCTCTGAACTGTCGCAATGCCTTTCTTTCCCTTCGAATCGTGACAGCCTCCCGAGCGCCGGCCGCCTGAGACTCCCCTGAAATTTTTTTTTCCCTCAAATCAGAATCCCGAACCCTTGCCCAGCTCAGGTAGGGGTTTTCCCACAGTGTTTCGGCCACCAGAAAGTATTTGTTCGGGTTGATGTTTTCCCTATTGGTCTGCGCCTTTTGCAACGTCGAGTTTATGCAGTAGGGTTTTCAAGTCGAAGTGCGTTTTTTTCCCCCAGGGAGGCAGATGGTCTTTTTTCAGCTTAACATCCACTCTCCGTCCTTGGACTGGTCTTTTTGAAAAGGGCCTCCGAACCCCCGATAGGTGTTTCCATGAAACCCTCGAAACACATCTTTCCACGAAAGCTAACCCCCCTTCCCCCCCCGACTACCTGGGGTCACCCCTCCCCCACAGGGCCGGTGCCGCCCCTCCCCGACCAATACACCACGTTTTCGAAGCCCCCCCCCACCAATGCCCGCCCTCAGCGAGGCCAGCCCCCCCTTCCCAGGGCATTCCCCCCGTAATTTTTTTTTCAGGGCCTTTCACGAATTCGACCCTCGTACCTTTTTTTCCCCCGAAGGGAGTTCCTCAGCACTCTCCCCGCCCATGTCACCAGCATGAATTTTGGAGTTACACGCACCGAGTTTTGTTAGGAAAGGAGCGAGCCAACTCCCCACATGAAGGAGTTCCAAGAAACATTTAGAGCAGTCGAGTCTTCTAGTGACCCCCCCACTCCACTCCTTCTTCCTAGATATCCCTTTTGTATTGAGTTCCTTTTTTAGGCACTGTCCCCTTAGTCCCCGCAGATTCCGGACGATTCCCGGAGCCCTTGTCTCCAGGCAAGCACGCCCTCCCCTTCCGTCTTTTTTAGCGCGTTCCTTCATCACCCCGCCCATTGCCAGAGGAGAAGAGCTTGGGGGCCTCTCCAGGTTCTTTTACCCACCCCCCGGTGGCGGCAGTTTCCTGACCACGCCCTCACTTTATATTTGCTGTTCTCTTTTGTAAACCGCTGGCGACCGCGGTTTCCTTTCAGAGCCAATCTGTGCTTTTAGTTCAGAGATCTGATTTAGTTTTTCGGAGCTGGGCCCGATCTCCTCTGGGCGGGGACGCTTGCTCCTTATCCCTTCAGAAGCAGCTCACTTTTTTTCCGTCTCGCGCTGTTGAAAGTGCGTTCCCCTTCCCGGGTAGAAAAAGTCTCCGCGGCGGAGTTTAGCCCTTCTCTGGACTGAGTAGAACTACCGCTCCCTCTTTCTCGTCTCTGCTTTGCCAAAACTCCATTCCCCCTTAGTGGCGCGCCCGGACTCTTTTCCCACCCTACCCCCCACCAAAATCCCCCCCCACTAAAAAATCACTCCAAAAAACCCCCACCCCAACATTGGGGGGGGGTGGGGGGGTGTTTTCTTTGGGGGGGTGGGGGGGCGGGGGGTTGGGGTGGGGTGGGGGTTGTTAGGTCCCCCCCCCACAATCCCACCCACTAGAAGAGTGTCTTTCGGCGTATCCCCCACACATTTCCCCTTCCACAAGTTTACTTTCGCGACCACAGAAGAGTCCGCCATGATGAGTTTTTCCCTCGAGGTCGAAGCGAGAAACCCGTCCCTTTTTCTGGCTCCGACCCCTATTCCCTGCGCGGTTGTTCCTTGCATAAGGCATTGATTATTCTTTTGGAGGAGAAGTAAGTTGCCGCCTTTTTCTAATCGATCGCCACAAGCTTTCCCCCCCCCGAGAAAGACCGCCCCCAGGGACTGAGCCTTTGGCGCCACGATCAGCACTTCCTATGGAAGGGGGCCCTGTCTTTCTTTTTGCGTCCCTCCAGTCGTCTCCCTCCCAAGGATTTAGGGCCTTTCCTTTCTTAACTGACTCTGGGAGCCTTTAACGCTCTCCTGCCACAAGAACAATATTCTTTCTTTTGAAAGTCCCCCCTTCCTTAGTTCCTGCGACAGCGTGGTCCTCTCGAAAGTGCCTTTTCTAGATTAAGTTTCCAATTAGAATCCGCAGTAAAGGTCAATCCCGAGCGTCTCGCGTACGTCCTAGTTGGCGTTCCCCGCCGCAGCAGCCCTTTCAAGGCAGTCTACCCCCTTTGTAAGATTATAGATTTTCCTCCTCCCTTTTTTGAGAGATCACACCTTTGTCACTTTCTGAAGTGGCTTTTTGATGCGTTTTCTCCCTCTTTACCGATGTAGGATGGGTGGTTGGCTCGTGTTCCTGGAAGGCTTTCTTCTCCCCAGTGGGTCTCGGTCCCCAGATTAACCTTTTGCTCTGTCCTTTCGGATCTGGTTCTCCGAGTTCCTTTAGACCCTCGAGATATGTGGGGCTTTGTTTACCCCTCTCTTTCTCCGTTGCGAACTATTATGACCCGGATCGGCCTTTTCCCGTACTGTCCTGCTCGCGAATTTTCTCGCCCCTTTGAAGAGAGGTGACCTTCTTAGAACTGTTGCATTTTTTTTTTCTCTTGGCTTTTGGCCTCTTGGCTGTTTTTCGGGGGGGTTACACGATGTGTTTTTTATTGGCATCACATATTCACCCAGGCCAGCTGGGGAAAGAAATATATATCTTTTTTCTTCCAGCGTCCTGATCCGAGGCGTCTAATACTTTTTTAGATGTATAGCTTTTTTTTCACGACGGTCACGTCGGGGGTTTGACGTTTCTCTTCGCTTTGCTGGTCAAGGTGTGGTTACGTTCCTTCCCTAAGAATTTTTCTTTTTTTTCTGGATGGAGAGGGACACCGCGTTTCATTGTTCCCTTGCTGGTGATAGGGTTTTTTCTCGAGAACCTCCTGGAGGTGTTGAAGTCTCCGTTCCGCTCTTCTAACGTGCGAACGATAGGATTCTCGGGATTTTTTTCTCCCTCCGGATCCCCTTAAGAATGTTGTTCCCCCCGCGAGCTTAAGAGGCTGGTTTTCCGGGCGCAGTCACTGACGACACCTCGGTCCCCTTTTTTTTTCGCATTCGGCTCTGCTCCCCCGAGTCTTTTTGACCAGCTTCGCGTCACTCACTTTTCGAGCTTTATTAAAAGAGAGGTTGCTTTTTTTGACCCTTTCCTAACCCTCTGTTTTTTTGGTTCCCCTACTTCTGTCGGCCTGGAAGAAATTGAGTTTCCCTATTTCATTTGCTAGGCTGTCTTTCTCCCTGGTGGGGGCCTCCAATTCTATTGTGTCGCAGGAGCCATTTTTTTTTATAAGGATGTTAAGTCCCATTTTCTTCCTCCCGACTGGCCTCGCCCCCCGCTCCTAAGGTCCCCCAGTATCAATTTCCTAGTCTAGGAATCTTGGTCAGTTTTACTACCTCCCGCTACAAGTTAGTGTGTTCTTGGCCAATGATCCCTGTATTTGAGGGTCCTTAATCTAGAGTAATTTTTTCTTCACAGTTCCCTTACTGTGTGACTTTACTCGGTGTGCTTTTCTTTTTAGTCTTTTCCGATCTAATTCTTTGGTACCCTTTGAGGCTCTTCTAGGGAAATAGTACTCTAAAGGCTCCTCCCCTATCTAGCGTATCGGCTATTTGAGGTAGTGCAGGGGGGGTCTCTCTCCCTTTTTTTTCGCCGGTTCGACCTCTCTGTCTTGACCGAGGCATTGTTTTTCCTTTGTGGTTTAAAGAACTTCCCCTGGAAGCTATGCTCCGTTGTTCTCAACCGCGGCGGAGGGTTGGTTCAGAGTCCCTCCCCTTGACAAGGTCTCTACTCGCGTTCAAACTGATGGAAAAGCGAAATTCTTTTTCTTTTTACAGTGGCGTTGTTACCGAAGCTTTAAATCGACTCCCTTTTTCCTCCCATAGAATTGCTTTTCTACCTCTTAGTGCTCCAACTTGAGTGGTCCCTCACTCCCAGACGTTCGCCTTTGTAAGTACACCCCCGGCACACCCACACATCTACATAGTGTCTACTCTTAGGTGGCCTTAGCCCCGGCTCGTACCTCCTTTCAGCCCTCCTCTTTCTGGAGAGTCCAACTCTTTCTTTCTACAGATAAAGGTCTTTCTCTTTCGTCTGTCGCTTCTCGGACCTATCATAACGGTCGGTCAAGCACCCCCCCCCTAGCCCTCTAGAGTAAGGGTGCTTTCCTTCCCTTTCGTGACCCCCCCTTTCAATCTAATTCACCGTTCCCTCCCTGACGGAAAATAATTTTATCGCTCTTTACAACTGGCGTCTTCCTTGCCGATACAAGTTGCACTTTTTTTTTTCCAGAAGTGGCCTTTATCTGTAAAGTCCCCGCCCGAACCTCTCCTTTTTTCGTTTTTTTGTCGATGTGATCCGTCCACCCTTTCCCGAATGCGATTCTTTTTTCGACTACGAAGCCCCACCTGAACCGGCTTCTGACCTGAGCCCCCCTTTGCGCCTAGGCAGGTTGAATCACCTTTTGGTGAACGCCCTTTCCCCGTTTTCCCCCTTCCCCCTCGTACCTTGTCCTCCCTTTACCCCCCTTTTTTTTTTTGTGCTGGTGGTCTTCCTTCCCCCAGTCTTCTGACCAACGTGAAGAGCTCTATCTCTGGCAAGCGTTCACTTCCTTTTCCCTGTTATCCGCACTTCCCTCTAATGGTTCCTTATGGCACCCGCGTCTAATAGCCCAGACCCCTCCCGCGGCCGATTCTTGCACCTTTCTAGTCCTTCTATCACTGGCACGCCTGCTCTTTTTAGGCCTCTCAAACGTCGATAACTCTTCCCGTGGGAGTGCAGTTTACCCTAGATTTCCCCCCCCCATCCTACTCCCCCTTCTCCCCTATCTTTGTTCTAGTTACCGTTTAATTCGCCTCCCCCCCGCTGCTATCTGTCTAGCTTCGGTTCCATTTTCTTTACAAGAAATCTGGTTGAAGGGTCATCGTGAGGCTCATTCCCTGCGAAGCCCATGTCCGTCCCCTGCTGAATGAATTTGCTGTCTAGAAAACTGACGTTTTTTTCATATTTCAACATGCCGAAGTTTTAATGTTTAGTCTAAACAGCGGGAACATAAAGACGCCCCTCGGTATCGCTGCCCTTTTCCACCCTCTCCTCCCCCCCTGACGTTACGGTCCCTCTCGGCTCTTGAAGTCTTTTGTAGGTTTATCAAATCTTGAAGCCATTTAACGAGGGTTTTCCCACCGTCGCGGAACCGTTTTCTGCCCCTCGAGCACACGTTTGCCTGTTTGTTTACCTGCCATTAACGTTTAATTACGATGGTAACCCCATCTCGTGTTTTCTTTTAAATTTGGGCTCTACCTGTTCTTATAATGCTTGCGGACAGGTTGTAGCATTCACCGGTTGTCTTTTCGCAAGGTGAAGGACTCTCCGAGATTTCCAAAAATGATCTTCAGCGTAAATTCTACCCCAGAACCCCGTGCTCCCACGCTGGAATTACGAACAATTCCAAATGTAGAGGAAATTGTTTCCCTTTTATGGATTTACGTTGGTAGTCGTTATCTTTTTCGATCTTTTAGGAATAGTTCCACGATTTATATCACCCTTTATCACTGGTCGCTCGTCAATGTCCTCTCCCCCAATCCAGACAGATTTTCGTACTATCAACTTAAGGTAGCAGTTTGACAGATTTTTTCGGAAAGGAAGCGCCTCCGGGTTTCTCACTCGGACAGTCCCCTCTCCTCCAATTGATTAGTTCCCCCACGTATGCGAGTAGATCCTTTCTCCCTTCTTTGCTGAATTCTCCTCTTTTAGATAATGATCCCCCCCCCTTTTCTTTATCATCTTTGACTTTGGTATATCTCCCGACTAGCGTGCCCCCCTCCTCCGAAAAAAAGTCCGTTCTAGACCCAGCCTCCACGATGGCCCCTCCGATAGAGTTTCGGGTTGGTATTTGATTTTCTGAGACCTGGCTGTGTCCTATCCCTCCGCAAAATCTGTATTTATGGGTTCACATTTTACGAAACGTTTTATTCTTTTCTGATGTTCGACGGGATTTTGCTCCTTGTTGTTTCGCCTCCAAGTCGAGACTCATCCGAACTCTCTTTTTAAGTCTTTCCTCTTTTCCCGATATTATCATCTATAGAATGCTTTTCCCCTTCCTTTTCTTAGTGGTTCCGCAAGTTGGATCTTAACCTACCCTTTTCCGAGCATTGCAGACGCTATACTCTGGGATTACCGTTTCACGTGTAGTAGTTCCCTAACTCCTCTTGAGTTAAGCGTGTTTCTAGATTCCCATTTTCTGCTCTGATGACTTTCCTTTAGCCCAAGTCCAAGGTACTTTAAGGTGCACTGCTTCACGCCTCCTTTATTTTACTGTTCTTTCTGATTTTGGTATCCCTATTTTTCGAGAAGGTTTATTTCTGGGTCCCGCCCGTTGCGTCATGTTCTCTGTTCCTGGCTCCTGTTTTTTTTCTCGCCCCCCCCTTGGTTAGGAGAGTCATGGCTCCCTACATTTTGTCTCTTCCCATCGCCCCCTCCTTTCTCTTTGCCTCTCTGTATCTATCGGAGCGTCGTAGCGGTCTTCCGAGGTCGGTTGCGAACGACCAACAGCCGCCGAGCACAGATGATCAGGTTTGGTTTCTTTCTTGGTTAGTCCTTTTAGTGAAGGAGGGAGTATTTGTTGAGGTCTTATCCTTATGAGGGGTATTCACGTCTATATTTTAGGCAGTCTCTTGTCCTAAATCCGTTGGAACTTGATTTCAGCCTTGCCTGAGGGGGGTACAGAACCTGTCGCGGTTCTATCGCTTGTCTTTTTAGCGTCCCCAGCTCCCCAGGTCACCCTCCAAGATGGTTTTCCAATTCAGAAAAAAGCCCTAGGTCCCCCTTTGAGTCCCCAAACGGCCCCCTCCATGTTTTCACCCCGCCCCCGCTGACGAAGGAGAAAGAGCGGCTCCCCCACAACTCTACACCATCAGCGTGAAAGAGATCCTTGATCTCTCAGCTCCCGGACGAGGACGTTCACCCCAACCTAATCACCCTCCTCTTAGGCCCAATCTTAGAGGGAAGATAATGACGACTGGAACATGGCAACTTGGAAGGTTGTGGGGCGGGAAAGGCCGCATCGAAAAGATGTTGTGAAATTGCTAGCTAAGAGAGATAGTATTCTGAAGGCAGGCACCCATACCCCCCCCCACCGAATTTATCCGTTTCCTGTGATTCCACAACAACGACTCTCTCCTTGGTGTAATGATCCCTGATGCGCGTTCCTCCAGATGAGGCGCCCGACAAGTTAAGGTCTTTTCATAGAGCAGCATGAGTCCCTGTCCAAGACAGCAAGCTAAGGGCCTGTAAGTAGACACCAAAACCTCCTTACCTCCCAGCTCCTTTGGCCGCGAGGGCTCACGTCCTCCGGGACGCCCACCTTTGCCGATGTCTCTTCACCGCCCGTCTACGAGTAATGTTCTCTGAGCTGTTGAAACCACTCCCGCTTTGTGGCCGTGTAGAGCCAACGCCCTTTTTGTCAAGAGAGGACTCCCCTCTCTCGGTCCGGCCCGTTCTTGGCCACCTGGGCGGTGGTGGTCTAGCGACGGCTGGACCCGCGCCGAGTCCCAGTCCCTTTGAGAACGGCGCGCTGGTCCAGAATTTGCCCGAATTCTGAATGGTGCCCAACGGCCTCCCCTGCTTCGAGCGTACGAGAATTTTCCTCTGGACGGAGTAGCCTTCCCCAAACCCCCGCGCACGCGCCGACTTTAATAGAGCCCAGCACGTCGAAAAGTTGCAATCGCGCCCTAAATTCGACATCCAGATCACCGCTCTGCTTCCGATTGTGTCGCGGCCCTTTCCACCACTTCAGTCCTGCATCCTCCTGACCTCTCCGGACCACAGCCGGGTTCTGAAAGTTGCCCTATGACCAGAGACTCCTTCTTTTCCTCTAGGAGATCGATCCGTTAAAGGAGAGGATGGTCAGGCCCGGCGAGGGTGGCGGCGCTTCTGTCCGTTTGAGTTTTTCGGTCCGTCCCTTCAACCGCAATCTTTTCGCCCGACCCGTCCCTCCCCCACGCGAGCCTTCTCTTGAGAAGAGACCGGTTCTCACCGATTAGCTTTTGGAGGGTCTCAACATTCGCGCGTTTCCCTTCGCCTCAACTCTTTTTCCGTAGTGAGGCAAGATTGATTGAGCTTGAAGGACCGTAGCGCCACAGCCCCGCTTCTCCCGATGGCGAACCCCCACATCGGCGATCGCGTCCATTTTTTCTTAAGGTTCGCCCACAGGGACTCCTGGGCCGCCCCTAATCCACTTGAACGCTACCCGAAGCCTGCCTCTTCCAGGAACTCGGGTCCCCTGTACCGTTTTTTTAAAATGCTCCCCCCCGCGCTTTTTCGAGAAATTGCCTTCCCGGTCCACTTTATTTTACTCCTGTTGTGTTGTTTTTTACTTGCTCCGACCCTTCCACGTGATGAATGGTCTTCTTTTTGTCACGGAGGCCCTTCCCTCTGCCGGCGCTCTGAGGGCAAGGTCCCTCCGTTCGTTTGGATCGTCGCGTCCACGGTGGGTTTGTTTTTGTTGTTTTTGTTGGGGGGGTGGTTTTGGGGGTTTCCTGCTAGTAAGGCGACGAGCATTTCCAGGTGCCGGGGTCTTTTCCTATGGGAGGGGTTGTCCGTCTTCCCGCCCGCCGTTACAATTCCGCGCACCTACGGGATGGCCTTTTTTTCGCGCCCCCCGCGCGCGCTATTCTCAAGGCCTGGAGGATAGTTTAGTCACCTTTTTTCTGCTCTTCTCCTCCTGGGAGATTGGTTCGCGTGGTGGGGGGGACTTTTGTTTCACGATGGGCGTTTTCTCAATTTCTTATCTCCGGAAAGCCGAGGAATGGTTTGGCCCTTCTACTTTTTGGTCGGAAACATTCTTGATACGCGTGATCGATATACCATCCTGAGGTGTTTTGATCTCTCCCTCGGCGGCAAGTCTTTCCCCCGGCGCGGAGGTGTATCGGACCCCCTTTGATCATGAGTTGATTACTGGCCTCCCCGCAGCCTCTTGATGCGGTATCGGGATTGGTTCATCCGGGGCGCGCACGCCGGGAGACTTTTTGGAGGCACTGAGAACGCCTTGGCGCTTGTTGTTCTACCCCCCCTGCCCGGGCCCGCTTCCTCGACGCGCGCTGCCTTTTGAGGGGGCGACGCCTCCTTCGGCCCCTCCACTTTCTTCTCCAACGACCGACTTTCGGGGGGACCCGCCGCCCCCCCGTCCGCATGCCTTTCCCGCGTCCCGACGAGCGCAACGCTTGCCGCAAGAGTTCCTATCCATGGGAGATTGGTCTAGGCCTTCGGGTCGTGCCTGATGTTTTCCCTTCATCATAAACCTATCCGGGGTGTCTTCTTTATGCCGCGCCCCCTTTTCTTTCCTCATCCTTTGGCATAGCTCGGCCATGATGGCGGGGCTGTCGCACTTTTGTTTTTGCGCTGACTGAGAATTCTTTCGATTGGCCCTTCTACATGCGCGGCCTCGTCACCCGGTGCGCCGCTCATGAACCTTTACCTCGCGCATGACTTCAAGCGCGAGACCGTGCTGCTGCGTCCCCGCCACGTTGCGCCATTTACTCCTGATCATGGGGGCTCCTCCCCTTCTCACTCACCGCGGGTTTTTTTTTGTGCGGGTTAACTCCCCCTCGATGTGGACTTGCCGTTTTAGTTCCCCGATCTCTTTTTTTCGATGGATTATTCCCTTGATCGTTCACATCTGTTGAGCTTTCCCACGTATGGTGCGCGGAGTCTGATCGTCGGCGGTTTTTTCTCGCTCTCTGGTCGTTTGAGCAGGTAGGTGGGCCACCCTGGCGGTGGGAGTGTTTATTTGACGAGAGCTATTTCGTCTCCACCGCCCGTTTGTCGCCTTGGTGGGTTACTCCCCCTGACCAAGAGATCTCTTTTTCTGGTACCCTCAGCCTGCCGCCCTGTTCCCCCGGGCTACAGTTGCTCGTTTGAGCCTCCTAAGGCATCACGTCCGATCCTTTTGAGCCCGCTCGCAAGAGGCCGACGTTCTGATTTTGTCAACGCACGCCTCCTTCCCATGACTTCTTTCCACATAGGTCTATCCCCCCCGTGACTGAATGTTCTCGGCCGTGCTGCTTTGACGGGTATCCCCGGCCTCGCGATATATGGCTTGTCGCCTCGTTTCTCGTTTCGTAACTCCTTGATGGCGCTGGGACGGCCAATGTATCGGTCTCTCGGATATACATCCATTGACGGTCAGTCGCGCTTAACACCGATCCCCTACGATCGAGGAACTGGACTCTCTTCCTTGGACCCTCTACAAGCGCTCCCCTTTTTCCATCCCCAGACTTATTTTACCTCACACCATCGTCTAGATCTAAGGGCGCGGTTCCTTTCATTCTGCCTCATTACGGGTGGGCGGGCATTCCCTCAAGTTGACGAGCCCCTTGTGAGTCTTTCTCTTCTTCGCGGAAACCCTCTTACAGTCCCTCAGTTCACCTTTCACCGTCCTGACCTGCAAAGCTTCTTCTCCCCTAGCAGGCTCTGACGGCTGGTCCTCACCTGGTCGGTTTGCCAAGTCAACGTTTACGGACCCTCCTCACTGGAAAGGGCTTCGCCTTCTGCTGTGTGTTTTTGCGTCGGGAAACCGTCCTTTTCTTCCCCCCGTGATCCTTTTTACGTTTACGGAGTTCCGGGATCTTAAATTCGCATCGCCACTGCACCTTTCATCCTGGTGCTTGCCCGTCAGGCCCCTCCTCTCCCCCATCGCCCAGACCATTCTCCCTACCTTGACAGGACCCATCCCTGCCTCCTGAAATAACAAGGCCACTTAAGCTGCTTGCTGGATCTGAGACCAGGACATGGCTTCTCCCCTTTTTCTTGCAGTTGAAGAGAGATCTTCCCACCTCTCACACTCCTCTCTCGTTGGATAAGTTATACAGCGCTCTATCCAGCAACTACTCTCGCTCCCGATCGTCCTTACTGCCAGGTTCCTTCCTTTTGAGTTCTTGTCCCCTTTTCGCTTCCTGAGCAGACCCCCTCGAATGACAATGAAGTTCGTTCTTTTTCCAAGACGATTTTTTGCATCGAGTACTCTCGTTTGTTTGTTTTCCTCATGTATCAGCACGTGATGCTGACTAACGACGCATCTTTCTATCGGCACGTCTTTTCCTCCACCAACTGCCTCCGAGTTTCTAGCCTGTCCGTCTTATTGCTTTCCCTTTAGTTGTAGATCCCTACGTGCTGATCAGCTTTCGTTGTTTTTTCATGAGCCTTCAACGTTTGTACGTGCGAAGGCGTTTTTAATGATGATGCCCTGCTCACATATCAGTGAAAATTTCATCCCTTCCTTCTTGTGTGAATATTTGTGGGCGAAGTAAAGCTCCCAGGTTCTAGAATCCCCACCGTGTGAGCCCCTAGACACACCTTTGCCTTACTTTTCTTTACCAAACCACCTTAGAGATTCTTAAAGATCTATTATACGACATCCCTTTCTTCCGGATCTCCTCCCCTTCAGCGAGGACCTCTTTTAACTTATAGCGAGTCTTGTCCTCGTAGTTCTATGTCGAGGTTCTTCTTCCTCCTCTTAGACTTATCGAGCATGTTTCACCCTTGAACTCCTTTCATACTCGACTCTGCCCGTATCTTTCGATCTACGAGCACCTTCATGTTCATTTCTTGTTCTCCGGTGCCCCGAGAAGGAAGAATGTCGTCCAGACATACACTTTCGTAATAATTACCTTTCTTACCTCTCTTCTTCTTGACTTGCGCTGGGAGACTTCTGATACAGACCTGCTTAGTTAGTTCCCGATCAGCATCCAATCTCTTCATATAAGGGTAGATTTTTTGGGGTCCTATTGAGGTTAACTCCGAAGCTTCCACAGCCATTTCTCGACATCTTTCTGGTAATAATCGTAGTGATCTCCCCCCGTGCCAGTTCTAGATCTCAGCGAACATGGTTTTTTGTTAAGATCTCTTTCTCCATCGCCCGTTAGATGTTTCTTTCCCTCGTTTAACCCCCCCATTGATCAGGTGACGGGCTTTCTTTCCGATCCTTGGAGAGTTAACCGCGTTCGCCTCCCATATTACGTTGTTCAGGCGTGGTTTAGAATTTTCTCTCCAACCAGCTCCCCGACCGTTGTGTCCTTGAGAACCTTTCTATGCTTTGGCTTCTTTCACAGTTTTTGATCTTTTACTACGCCATGATTCCTCTCTGTGCCTATCTATCCTCTCCTTCCTTCCGGTAATAGTTCAAGTTCCGGTCGGCGTTCGATAAAGAGAGACCTTGCATAAGGAACGAGGGGTTTTGGTTCGAGAGCATCTTCTCCTCGCCGGGATAGTTTTTTCTCGGTTCTACTGACTACAACCTTCTGCGGCACACAGCGAGTCCCCCTTGCCTTCAGCGCGCCCGGTTTCTCTCTGGGCCGTCCGTGTCTGGTGAGGCGGTCTTCTCTTCGTAGGCTCGACGGTTCTTTTTCGCCTTTGACGACTGTTTCCTGAACTGTGTCCCCCATGTTCTCGGTCCTTTTTCCGGGCTCTTTGCTAGACGTTTTTTTTTCCTTACACCCTTTCTGCGTCTTCATCCTGCGACGGGGCCCCAGCCGCCAAAGGTCTCTTTTCCCCCTCAGACACTTCTTCCAAGAAGAAAATGACTTCCTCCGTCGATTCTCGCGCCTCAGGAATATTTTGAACCACCCCCCTCTGCACAGAGCCAGGATACTTTTAGTTTCTGGACTTTTTGTTTATTCCACAGGGGTGAAGGAGGGTTTTTGGTGTGCATCACGCTAGTCGTCGCCGAGGTTCGAGCTTGCTTTTAGAGCTTAGGCCCCGTTCGGATTCCACGAGCTTTTTGAGAAGTGGAACAGATTTCTTTTTTCTGCCCCCTCCCTTTTGTCCCCCCTTTTCTTTGTTCTCCCCTCTTTCTGTCGAGGTAACCCGCGACGTACCCCCGACCCCGCTTTTCCTTTCAACACTTTCGCCACTCTACCCGGTTTCCCGTAACAAAACGTCCCCCCTCTTTCCCCCCCCCCTGAACTCCGGAGCCAGAGGAGCCCCCCAAGCCGCCCCTCTCAGCTCTCACAGAGATCAATGAGCTGCCCCTCATCTGGCGGCAATCTTCGCCTTCAGACCCCCGTGCCCACCCGAAGGATCTTCTTCCGCGCCCTCCGCCACCCGGCCCACGAAGCGGTTTGGGCCAGTGGGAAAAGAAACATTCGGGGGAGGAAGTGGAGTTGAGAACAGGGGAAAAAGACAGCCGGTGGATGGTGTAGTATGGGAACCAGTTACCTTGCGAAGTGGGTCATTGCATGACTCCGGCGCGTCATTGAGGCCTTCCTTCTTCTGCTGCTCGGTGCCGGCCGCTGGTTATGTCTCCGAATAGCACAGCCCTTCATTACTCGTCTCAGCCAGCCCCACCAGGCATACTCCCACACGAATGGCGGCGATGGGCAGTCGTTATCGGCACGCCAAACGGTGGCGGCAGGATCCGACAGCCTCAGGATAACGAGAATTCTGATCTTTTAAAAACTGGGTCCGTCAGCATCACCGTATTGAGGGAGTCTCACCCTTTACGGCCTCTGGGCAAGTTCTCTTCGAGGGTTAGTTCAGGGACCTCGCGGCCGCGCCTTTATCATCTTTCTGAAGAGCCGCGGTTGTAAATCATTTTCTCCCAATACGCGAATCCCGCGCCTTCGCAAGCGGGAACGTCGAAGCACGGCGGTCTCTGGAAGTTCTGTCCCTCCCCAAGAGAACGAGTTTTCGATCAGATCACCGCACGTCAGTCGTTTCCCCCCTCAGCGTTCCTCAATGCTAATCCGAGCACCTCGCGAGACGCGCGAAGGGACCTCCGTCTAACCCACCCGAACTATGACCGCGCCGACCAGCCTGGCGCGAGCTGCTTCTTGCCTCCTCGAGGGCTGAGCCCTCGCGAGTTTTGTTATCTTAAGGCTCTTCCTGGATGCTTCTTATAATTCTCTCGAGGGTTAGGACGCATTCAGGGTGAGTAGTCACAGTTCCCCCCGCAAGATTTTCCTTTTGACCCCGGAACCAGAACCCCACTTTTCTTCTTTGCCACGGAGGAAGTCCCTTTGCAAGCTTTACAGCCCGTCGTCTTTTTCCCCGTAGCCAAGGGAGAGATCGACTCCGAATCGGTTGCAGGGATGAATTTTGTCTGAAGACTTTTTCTGAGATTTCGTGAAGAACTTCTATTACCCAGATCACTGAGGGTTCCCTCCATGCGGGA
>Ga0179593_1498991_pt1 | contig 29855 bp, 28 predicted proteins | sample CZODoug2_1_08_16_FD_185931 | JGI IMG/M metagenome (GOLD analysis project Ga0179593, IMG submission 185931) | Vadose zone soil fungal communities from Angelo Coast Range Reserve, California, USA - CZODoug2_1_08_16fungal (PacBio error correction) | ecosystem: Environmental > Terrestrial > Soil >... | reverse complement strand
CATTCCCTTCTGCCGATGAACGCTGTAGTTGAGAAGTGCTGATCTTTCCCCACTTCCTATTTTCTCCATGGTATCTTATTTCGCCGGAGGTCTCTGGTGTTCCCATTCACCGACCTACTCAAAGTTTGTAAGGGCCGACGTATACCCCGCTTCCCTTTTCCCCCTCGATTCCTCTGAGTGCCGTTTCCTGTGTTCCAGAAAGATTTGATAGGCTGTCCGCTTTCTGTACCCCGTCCGCGGAATTTACCCCATACCGCCTTGCGTTGCCCCCCGTTCCTCGGCGTTTGTATAGCTAAGGAGATCCCCCGATTCTCGCTTCCCTTTCCCTGCCTTTGTTCCTCGGCCCAGGTATCCAGCTCCCGAGTGAGATCCTCCCTTCACTATTTTCGCCCGAAACATTGACCCTGCCAGTGTCTTCTCTCTGAAGATATGCCTCTTCCGAGGTCGGCCTGTAGTCTTCTGTTCTCTTCGGGTCGGATCTTCTTCGCAGTTCCCCCCTAGCCGTGCTGTAGAAGCAGGACTCCCTTTATGACACCTAGGAATTGCTAGACTCCAGATTCATTTTCTTCCTCCTTTACCGTATGTTTTCTTATGCTCTGACTGCTGGCTTCACCCCTTCTGATAGACTCAGTTGACGTCGGGAACACGCTGCCTTCAGCTCCTATGCCCCCGTTTTCCCCATACAGTGCTTTTTTTTGTCCTCACTGAGCCCGTTCAGTAGCCGCCTTTTTTTATCGGTTGGACCGCTTGTATTCTGAGTTTTCACAGCTGTGGACCTTCCTTGTCCTGCGCCAAGCCTCTCCCGGACGTTAGAGATGAGACGGCGTCTTGCAGCCTTCTCGGTTTTTTTTACACCTTTTCTTGTTTTACCTCCGACTTTGGGTTTTAACCTCGAGTTTGACTGCTTTTTGGCGACAATTTTCTATTGCTTCCGAATATTCCCTCGATCACCTAAACTGCTTTTGTTTTCGCGACCTACCAATTCAGTTGCCTTTGAATGTCCTCCTCTTCAAAGGTTAAAGCCCCTGTTTCCTCCTCCACTTTCGAAAATTTCACCTTGTGCGATGCCCGTAAGTGCGTGCCCTCCTTCGCTCTTTTTGTTTTGGTGGGTCCTTGGTATCTGGCCGTCACGTAGGCACGATCCCCCCGATTTTGTTTTTTTACAGGAGGCGGGACAACTTCCTCTTACAGGATATGTTTATTCTTTGCGGGGGGACCGTTTTTTTTTTGTTTCCTTGCCTGAAGGGTCCACCATGCCCTTAGACCGTTTTTGCCTTTTTCTCCATATTTCCCTAGTGATTTCCCGATCTTCACATGTCGCTTTCCGCTTCTTTTTCCCGCATTGTTTGATATCAGGTTTCACCGTCTAGCGGCTCCGAGAACGAAGTGTCCGTCTTTTTTCTTGGTACAACTTCATGGTCGACTTGCATTTGGGTCCCGCCACCACACCCCTGTCTACCCTCCTTCGAGTTCCCTCGAACCTTCCTTACGTCCTCCCCCCCGACTAATCCTGATTCCGGTGTTCCTTGATAGTCAAGGAACCCCCCTCACCCTTTCTATTAGATCGACTGTTCCTCTCCCAATTAGGAATCGTCGTAAAGTGTGCGTTTCCCCGGTGCTTTGAAACGGGGCATTGACGTCCCTCCAGGTTGGCTTGCTCTTCTTTTTTGGGCCAAAGTTATTCCTAGTTCCCCACTGCTAGAACGTAGAAGCACCGCTTGCTTTTTTTCTCGGCCTGTAACACGTTTTCGCCTCCCACCCCCCTGTACCCAACCCTATAAGAGGTTGCCAGAGATCCCCGGATACTACAGCGCTTTTCAGGTGCGTTTGTCTTGTGTTTTTTGTTGTACTGACGGTCCTTCCGTTTTTCTTTTTCACATAGCCCCCTTGCCCTCTTAAAGAATCAGGCTAGTCTTCTGCCAGTTTGCAGCACCGTTTCTGTGCTTTTTTTTGTTACACTTTTTCTTTTTGACGTCCGTTGGAGGATCAAGGGACTTCGCTAGACAGTCTGGGATGGCCCTGGAATCTAGATCCTTCCTGCGCCGAAAGAACGGGTGACCGCAATTTGCTGGATTATTTCTATATAATTCTTCCGTGTTGACCCTCTCCCCACGTAGTGTTTTTTTTTTTTTGCTTTCGGCGTTTTAACCTTTTCTCAGCGACCCTTCTTCTGTAATGACGCTCTCCTTCGCGAGGAGGAGAGGCTCTCTCTCTGTCCTGAGTTCACCGCCACGTCAAGAGGTCCGATTGAACATTTGGTTGCAACGCTTTCCGGACGTCTTTAACATCCCTCCTTGTTCGTCCTGGCGATAAACAACCTGCCTGCGCGGCGCTCCTACGCGATCGGATTTACGAGCGATACAGACCGAAGTAAGGGCCTTCCCGCGTAGATTACATTCCCTCTTCCTCCCGTGTTTACATCTGAATCATCCGTGATTCCTTTTGAAACGGCGCCCATCACTATGAGATCGGGCGGCCGTCTATGGATCCTCTGGGCCTGCCCCCCTTTGAGTGTCTTGTCGCACTGCCTCTTCACTGACAACTCTTTCCCACTCAAACCTGGTTCAATCAGTTTATGTATTCCTAGTATGAACTCCTAGGTCTGAGACGGGTTGGACTTACCCTTCCGCAAGAGTCTTATTGATAGGGCGAAGCTGCAACCTTCTTATGGTTCATCCGTGCTGACGAGTACATCTGCGCCTGATTCCGTGCTGGTGACAAACCTGTTAATAAAGTCCCCGCTGGTTCTTTCTTCTTCTTTTCACTCTTCTGAGGTGATTCACGAAAATGGGCAAGTTTTTTTTATTGCGGCTATTTCTTCTTACTACCTAAGCCATTCAGGTGTTTGTCGGCTTTAGACGACCCCTCCTCCCCCTATGATTGTCTCCTACAAATGAGGAGAGTCCGCCCCGCTCCATAGGCCCAAGGTCGTGTTTCTATTCTTTTTTGATTGTGTTTCATTCTTCCATCCGTGTGTCTTTTGACAATTTGTTGGATTACCTGCTTCTAGGCGCACACCTCCCCCTACGACCCGTGCCCTCTCCCCCGAAGATGCCCCGTTTTTGTTTTATTGTCCTGCGCCCTCTATGCGGAGACCGTTCCTGCCAGTGACCAAACTGCCGCTCGGCTGTGCTCCCCAATGAGGACGTCCCTACTCCCCAGTTTTTTTTTAAACTTTTTAGCGACGACTTCGCTTATCTGATCTTCCCTTCTCGTCGCTTCGATGGATTTGGTACACCTCCGGGCAGTTGCCTTTCAGTCCGGAACCCTTTTGCCCCAGTTTGTCCCTACTATGTCCCGTAGCTGACCCCCCCCATCCCACCGCGCTCCGGTGTGATGACCTGAGGATCGATTCGCTGATCGAAGGAGCCACTTATTATCGATGTTCTGATTGTAACACACCGATCCTTAACGCCTTTCTCCTCGTCCCAGGGTCCACTAGTCGTTTCGCGCCTGGACGCACGCGCCTTTTTCTTCCCAGGTTCCTCCGTACTTTCTTCGCGTCCAGGAACCCAACCCGCTCCGTGGTCTGCGTTAGACGAGTATTTTCCGACGCGGGTTGCACTTCCCCGTCTCTGAAGTATCGAAATCCTCTATTCGGGCTTTCCCTCTCAACTGAATCTCCCTGTTTGCTAGGTGTCGGACCTTTTTCTGTCGTACCATCAATCCCCTCTCCGGCTTTTCTTTTCGAGTACGCTAAAGTTAAAGTTTCGCACCTATAAATTTTATGATGCTTTTGAGGCAGACATCTTTCCCCCCTCTTCTCCTGGACTATCTCTCCCCCGCGACGGTCTTTGCGCCGAAGCGTTTCTTCCCAAGCTCCCCGCCTTTCGGCCTCCAGCCTTAGTAACGGGAGCTGTAATTTTTTGGCACCTGTTGCCTATCCAGAACTACCTTTAATAAGGCGTTCGTTTCGAGTTGTGTTCGCGGTACACCGATTTTTCAACGGCACTATCGGACGTCCCCCTTCCTTTTACTCGTTTTTTTAAGCACGCCCATCAGCTCATCTGTTGTCTTTCGTCGATCAGCGCCCTCTGCGCGCTTCCCCTCACCCCCCGTGCGGGGAGTTTTTTTTTCTGATCATACCTACCAGTACTAGTCTTTTTCCCCCCTTGGGTTTTTGCACCTGAATCTCGGCCAGAATCAACCAGGTTCTTTCGTGAGATTAACCATTCCCCAGCCCGAAGCCATCACTCAATTAAGGCTTTCCCCCTTCCTGCCGGTAGAACATTCGTTAAACCCCCACCGAGTCTTTTTTTTTTATTGCCTTCTCCTTTGATGCCTCTCATGAGGCCCGTACTTGCGATGAAAGGTCTCCGCCCCCCCCCTGGTCGCGAACCCCCTCGCCAACAACCACCGCATCTTATGACAGCTCTGTGGCTTGGTCTGACCTATTTATTTTACCCACACATTTCCCCTTGACAACTGGCATTCCCCCCCCCCCCCTTAGGGATATTTATAGCCCCCCTAGCTTCAAGATTTTTTTTTGCCTTTTTGCGATTCCTTTTCCTAAGGGGGACGACTACCAGCGAGACTTATTCTGATTGCGGACCCCCTTCGTTTCGACTCGCTTGAGCGTTGACTCTCTCACTTTTGATAGAGGCCTTTGCCTCCCGTGAAACCTCGTTTCGGCCCCCGCCGGAATCTCTCCTCCCGAGGTTTAGCTGATCCCTGGTTGTCCCTCACGTTTTTTTTTTTTTGTAGTCGTCGATGTTTCCCGGCCGGTGTATAAACACTCGTATGATTTCTGAGCTTTTCTTTTCTTCCCCCCTCTCTAGTTCTGGCAGTACGTCGCCATTCCAGCACTAGCAAAGGGAGTTTCATTTATTTCCTTCCCCCACTTTCTTTCCAGTGGTAGATTCTGACGCCGGGGTCGATTTTCTGTGCCCCATCCCTCCCTCCCCCCCAAGGGGTCATGTCCCAACCGATTCAGCTTTCCTTTACCGCGATTTCGCAGAGGCTTCTTCCCCCCAGTTTCCCATGTATGCTCCTTCGTCCAAGGCGGAAGGTGCTTTCACTAAAACTTTTTCTTCTGCGTTTCCTGAAAACCGTAGCGTCGGATCTTTTTCGCTAGGACAGATCACGACATTTTCATTCTTTCGTAGGTTAGCTTGTTCCCGTTCCTTTGTGATCAAGCAGGACGGCCCCGGCGCTATGTTAGTTTTTCGCGCCTCATTCCTTGTCAGAAGCACTGCTCCATGCCGCTTTGCGGATTGTGAAGTTTTCCCCCAGCTCTGAAACTTATCCTCGGCGATCAGTATAGGGTGTCCGTGTACTTAGGGACTGCAATTTCTTTGGCACCGTTGTTCCTCCCTCCCTTTCCTCACACTCCTTCCGGTCTAGTACCCTCGGCCCAGAACTCAGTCCTCCATTCGGTGACATTTTCGCGAAGTTTTGACTGGTCTAGCCTATATGCTGGATTGCACCCCCCTCCTCTATCTTGGTCCGGATCGTGCTGTTACGCTTTGACCGAGTTGATAACCTCCCAGAGGTGTTTTTGACTCAGCCTGTCCGACCGTATTTTGTTGTCTCGCAATGGTGTGCGTCTTCTTCTATAACCTCCTGTGACCAGGTAATTATTTTGCAGCCTAGCACGGACAAGCTGATCCGCGGTCTCTGCGCCACCCCTGCATATAGGTTGTGCTATCGTTGTTTTTTTCTGATCAGACATGTTTCACTTCCCCACCCTCGCTGTCAGCGGTGATTTGACTCTTTGGTTCATATGCCCCTGTTCCCTGCCTTTTTCCCTCTCCCCAACAAATGCGGGGTCCCGGCCGCCCACTCCCCCCTGACCCGTCGGCGGTTCCCCATACTTTCCCGACCTCCTCAGCCCATGTAGTCGCTTGCGCGGTCGGTGCCGTCCGTTTCGCTTCTTCCCGGCGAGTCTGTGTGGTTCCTTCCTCTTTCGTCACCTCTTTTCTCCTCGGTAGTCCCCCCATAGGAAGATGCTGACCGATTCCTCCAATTTTTTTGATGAAAGTTTTCTTCGTCTTTGTGCCGTTGGTTTTGTGGGCACCCATTTCCGGAGACCATGATTTACCCCCATTTTTCCACCACTCTCCTTAGTACCTGCTCTCTGAGCTTTACGGTGATTTCCTTCGATTCCTTTACTCTCCTCCCGTTTTTTTGTTTTCCTCTCAGCGACGCCGAGTCCCAGGATCCAGAAGTCTGTATTTTTTTCCCCCTTCTTAGCCACGGCAGGTCGACGTTCTGGTGTACGGCGCCGCACCCACCCGCACACGTGTTCCGCTTCGGATTTCTCCCAGACCGTAAGTCGCACGGTGTTTTTGCCATCCTCTTCTGTGCATGCCTCTGGATAGCCTCCTTTGCCCGTTTCCTTCCCATTGACCCTCTCTCTTCATCTGGCTACCGCCCCTTCCCCTTTTCCCTCTAGCCGTTGTGTTTTTTTCTTATGATTCGTTTTTCCGGTTGATTGACTAAGGCTCTAGTCCTGTTGGTCGCTGACCCTCTCTTTACTTACGACGCCTGAGTAACCCCCTCTGGCACACATGATGCGCGGCCCGGTGGCCTTTTCTTCTTTTGATTCCAAGATAGCAACCCCCCGTTTTAACCACCAACCCAATGCGTGTGCAGTTTTGCCCCTTTTTGCTCCTCTCGATCGCTGCATTGCTTCCCCTTTCAACCTTTTTCCATTTTCTCGGTGGAGGTTCTCAGACATCAAACCAACTTGCGATACCTCTCCGGCTCATTTGGTAAATGCTTTTTGTCACAAACTCCCCTTTTTGGTGATCATAGGGTGTATCTTCGCTGTCCCGTACCTATGGTGTCTCCCTGCGTCAGTTGAGCGCTGGTTATTAAATCCCTCCCTCTTCCCCCTCTAACGTCATAATTTCTCCTACCATTCTGAAGCGTTTTTTTATGGCTTCTTCTTATGGACGGGTGGCCACTGTAGTCTTGGGTCACTGTGGTTTGGGTTGTTTCAATCGTTTCCCGTTTTCCCCCGGTTTTTCTATCTCCCGAATCTGCCGACTCCTTTTTTTTTTGCTTCTTTCTTCTGTCACTTTTGGCCCCCCCTCTTTCAAAATGGAGCCGTCGTGCAGGGAATCCCGTGTTCGTTGCAGCCCTTTTATTGATTGCGCAATCTTCGTCCCCACCTTCCTGCCTAGTCCCGTATTTGAAGAGGGCGTTGGCGAGCGATACCAGACTCCGCCTTCTATTGTTCTTCCTGAAGTTTGCATCGTTATTTGCGTTCCTTTCCCCCGCGCCTTCTCGGGCCTCTGGACATTTGTTTATCCCCCATTTTACTGTTGCCAACGGCTTCTTCGCCTCTTTTTCCCAGCTTGTCACTTCCTTCTCTTTTCCTGCCCCTTTGGAGGGTTTTTTTATTGGCCCCGCAGCGGACGACATCTTCCAGCATTTTTCCATATCATCCCCGAATTTTTTTTGCCCTCCCCGAAGTACATGCTCAAAACTACTTCAGGCGTCTTTTTTTGCGGTTGTTGACTTTTCCCTCCGAGCTTCGATTTGATTTCCTTTGGCTTGAAGAATCCACCTTTTGCATACGATTGTTCACTCACCGTGACCCAGTCCTTGGCCTACCTTTTCCCTTTCTGTCAAGATTTCTCAGCTTCACGAGTTTTTTGATAACCTCTAGAGGGGCCGCCGTGCACCTGTTTTCCGTGCATTTGAGTTGGATAGTTCTCCGTACGCCATCCCGTTTGCACCTCTCTTTAGAACTGCAGGAGTGAACCTTTTTCGCTAATGACGCTCCGAAGTCTCTTGTCACGACCCCCCTGCTTAAAGTCCCTTTTCGCTGTCCAAAGTGCCGGCGTCTTCAGATTTTGTCGTCCTGAGTGTTCTTTCTGGGCCCTGATGCGCGATTGTTGACCCCACTGGTCCCTATCGTCCGCAGTAGCAACACCGACCCCCTGTGTCCCAGCCTACGCGGACGGCATTTTTGTTCTGGCTTGTTCCGCCCTCGTTTATAACCGTCAGACCCCAGTTTCGACAGAAGCCCGGCTCTTCTTTTCTTGTATCCCTCATGCGTAATAAGACACTCCCGTGTGTCGACATGTTACCTAGTTTTTCCCTAGTAGATGTCTAGTCTTATGGCTATGGGTTCTGCTTCCTCACCCGTTGAGCCCGTCTCTTTTCTTAAGAGATTGACCGGACGTTAACTTGGCTAAGACTATCACGGTTCGAGTTGAATCCCTTTAAAACCCCGCCCGCCTTTCCACCCCCCCCCCCTGGTTTGCTTCCTTCCTCGATGCCTGTGCCTTCCGTTACGTTATCCTCCTTGGCGTGACTGTAACGACCAGATCAGCTTCTTGAGGGGTGGGGCCTTCCCCCCTTTTCCCCCCTGTCCCTTGACCCACGCTCGCCCTTTGCCCTTGAAGTTCGACGTCAATTGAGAGAGTCTTTGCCCCCCTGCTTTTGTGCGGTTTGGATGCCGCGTTCTATCCTGCGACTAGGGAGACCCCAGCGCCGAGATACTGTCTGCCCGCTTTATGCAGAGCCCCTAACCATCCCCTTTTGAGTGCCGGGCTTCCCTCATTCCTACATTCTCTTTTCCTCATCTGTGTTTTTTCTCCCTGATATCTCTGCGACTGAACTTCTCCTCCACCTAGCACTGTATCTTTCCCAGATGCGGGCGCCCTTGCCCCGACTCATCCTCTCTCCCTAGCCGTTTATTGCTCTTTTAGCCGTTTTTGCCGCTCTCCGTCCGGAACCGAATCCCAGTCATTCTCCCCCGACGCCGACACCCCCGTCGCCTTGTGGGTTATGAACATGGAGAACCTGCAGCAAGTCGGCCCATTGCAGCCCCATTTCGTTCGACCTGTTCAATGGTTGTGACCCCTTCGTCCGTTTTACTGACCTGACGTACTGAAGTAACATTCAGTTAGGTTGGTCGTTTGACGAAAGCCCTGACTACTAGGTCTAGCCGTTACTTCGGACTAGCGTCTCGTCTCACCCCATATTGGCGGGGTGGGTGATTACGATTTTCAGCTAACTCTGTAATTTGTCCTGCGCGAGGACCTTCGCAACCAGGAAAAAGGTGGGCGACGATGAGGAAAACCCCTCCCACCTCCGCCGACAGCGTCCGGATGAAGAGACCCCCCCGATATCCACTTTATCTATGAATAAATAGGACCACCTTTTTTATGGCTTCGTTCTATGACTTATAATACCGCAGCGACATTGTTTTTCTGCACGTTTCCTTTTTCTCCGCCCCAATGGACGAGGCAAACCGACCCCCCCAACCCTCTTCACGCGTTATTCTTATATGCCGTATCCTAGTAGTAGTTGAGCACGGGCGTCCCAGTTCACCAACCCCCCATACGAAAGCCGTGACTAATGAAGCCCCATAGTTTTTTTCCCCTTACGAGGCTCCTTCTGCCCAATCTTTTTGTTTCCAGTCATTTCCTCTTCCTCCCTTTCCTCAGTGGTCGGTCCGACCTGCACGGTATCGGCTAGTCTCTCTGACATCCTCGAAAGGCTTATCGTTTTGCTGTTTTGCGGCTTCCGCATCCCCAGCTTTCCCCATCCCTGCAAGTTTTTCCCCACCAGAGTGTCCATGGCCGCCTCATAGTTAGTTCCGAAGATGTTTTTGCCCTTTTCCCCTCATGAATAGGGGGTTCCCCTAAAATTATTTGCCCGATTTCATTGCGTAATTTTTTTTTTCGAGCCCCCCGTCCCTTGTTAGCTTCCCTTCTTTAGGCATTACCCTACTCCAGGCCCTTCCTCCAGGGAGTCTCAGGACCGCTTTGACCCCGTGTCCCCCCCCACACCTTCCCCGCGTGCGCCCTAGGTAGCGGATTCCTCCTTGGTACGTGACGCTTAGGGGTGCCACAAGCCCCGGTTTTAAGGAACCATCGAGTCTACCTTGCTTTCGTGCCTGACCCCCTCGAAGAGCTTTCCCGCCCCCCTGTTTCCCAAGGATTTTCTAATTTTCTTCTTCCCGTTCGACTTCGGAGGAACTTTCACTAACACCCGATTGTGACGTTTTTAGTGAACCCCCCGTTCCCGCTCCTTGTATCGTTTCTTCCCGAATCGTTAGTCCTGCGCCGCGGCGTCCTTTGTGGCCTCCTTAAGTTATAGAAACGGCGATTTTGTTCCGCTTGACGTCCGGCCGCACTTGCTGGATCACCCCTTTCACTTGCCCTCTGAGGATGGGCCTCGGGGTTCCCCTTCATGGGTAGTCCTATAAGATCGCGTCAGTATTTCTTGCTGACTCCAGACTTTTCCTCGTTGCCGAGGTGTTCCCAGCACCGAAAGCAGTTCTGCGTAATGTCTCAGGACCCTACCGGCCCTCTTCTGAACGCCAGACGACAGTTTTGATCTGGATGGCTCCCCGTTGATGAGTTCTTCCGATATGCTGGTATTCCCTCCACCCAGAGATCTAAGCCGGCAAGCATGGTCATCAGTCCCGAGTCCACTTAGTGATTAACGCCACAGGGTTGTCGTGCCCATCGCCTGTCCTCCGTAATGAGCCTTGATGGCCCGGTCCCTGATTTGTTGAATATTTGTCTTCGACAGCGTCTCCCCTCTTTTCCCCGGTAATCTCCGTATGCGAACCTCCTTTGCCCCCTGCACGGTCATATCCCCGATTGAGAAGGAGCTCGACTCCTCCATCATTCAGGTGTTGTTAACTGTGTGGCAGTAGGCATCCCCCCTACGGTGGATTTTGAACGGAACCCCCCCGCCTTTGTTTTTTTGAGATTGAGAAGGTTCTCTTGCGGTCTACTCCCACCGGTTCAATATTTCCACTCCAATGCGTTTTTTCAGAGAAAGAACCCCCCCCCATTCCGAATTAATGCCTTGTCCGTCCTATTTTCCCTTCTTCCCTTTAGCATCCTCTCCATAGGAGATGCCGACCTGATTCTGACTTGTCGAGCTTGACTTTTGCACGATATTCCCTCTTTTCGGAGTTTTTGTTGGCCCTCCTTCAGTTACCCTTCTTCCCCGAGCCCCCCTCTCTTTTTTCCCTTTCACAAAGATTTTTCCCCTTCCAGCGAACGCCGGTCCCGGTTCTTCTGTGGTGCTTTCAAAACTTTTTTTTTTTTTCTTTTTCTCCCGGCTTTTCCTCAATTTTTTCCTTGGTTTTGTGTTGCGCCCTGGACACATCATCTAGACCAACTTTTTTCACCGGACGGTCACGTTTTTTTTGTTAAACCCCTCTCTTTTATGATCTCTTGCTTCTTTTCAGAGTTTCCCCTTTCGTCCCCCCTCTTTCTCCTCCTCTTTCCTCCATACGTTTTTTCTCTATCAATTGATTTTTCTGGAGTAAGTCTCACCAGAGCTAATGACACACGTCTCTTATTCCTTTGACCTGTGTGCCACAACGCATTTCCGGCATGGTTTCGTTGACCCTCCCCCAAACCACGGAAAAAAGGTGTCTGCCTTCGAGATCATCACACCTTTTCCCTGTCAGTATCCCTCCGTTGGAAAGATCCTTGATGTGTTGCGTTTTGTGTTCGCCCCTTTTCCTGTCCCTAGTACGTGACCCCCTCCCCTCCAGTCGCCTCTTCTCTCGCGCACGCCCTACGAACGCCACTTCGGCTCGAGACTTGACGTTTCTGTCTCTAAAACAGGATCCGGGCCCGGGGCCGACGTCTCCCCCGTGGAAGTAACTGAATTGGTGCGGGTTCTTGGAACATCTTTCTTTTTACATACCTTACTCCTCCTCACACTTGACCATTGCGAAAACAATCGCTCTTGAGAGGCTTTGGCCCCTTTGGTCACTCCCTTTCTGTTTGTACCCCGATTCTCAACAAATCACAAACATCTTTCGGTGTCTCCCGTCCCCTGCGTCCCACTTCCCAGGTTGTTCTTCTGCCAAGAATGGTGAATGACCCGTTCCGCGTGCTTTCGTCGAACCTTCTTCACCACCCACATGCGATCACCCCCGCCCCTCAAGTCTAGTGACTGCTTCAGATGGCACTCCCCAGCACTGTTCTTTTTTTCCCAAACTCTTCATCTGTCTCACTTACAGCTTGTCCGAGCCTCCGTTCTTCTCTTTCCGCGTCGTGTGGACACGTAAGATCCTTGTCTCCTTCTAAAGGGGTGCCGCCCCCCTTGGGCAGCGTGTTTTTCTTTCGTTCTAGCCATATGGAAGAGGGTTGGCATAGATCATGCGTGCGTCTCTGCGTTTTCCCCCTGATCCCTGCACGCCGTCCAACGGCTTTTCCTCTCCCGTCCTCTCCTATTGATTCTCCTACATCGACTTTGCCCTGTCTGGAACCGCTTCCCCAAAGATCCTCCTTTTGGAATTTGTTTTTCTAACTTCTTTTTTTCCTTCACCCTTCCTCTTTTTTCGATAACTTCCCCAACGACGGCCGAGGACTCTCCATAACGCTTGGATCTTTTGTCGACCCACGATCCCTCCGCTCTTGTTTAAAGGCACTCCCTTCTTTTTTTTTTGAAAGTGACTTTTCCTCTGCAGTAAGTTTTGGCCCGCCATTTCACTCCCCCTTTTTCTTCCCCTTTTCAACAGGGAATAAAAAGGCTCCGAGGGGCGCGTTCCCTCTCTATTTCCCCCTTCGATTGGAAGGACATTTTTGTTTTTCTTTTATAGTTTCTGGCCCCCCCAAGAGATGCGACACATTAGCTCCCCCCTGTTTTCCACCTATGTTTCAACGACCATCTGTTGGATGTGTCCTCTCACGGTCACCATTCGAAAGAAAATTCCGGCGTCTGGGGTCCTCTGCTTGGCCTCTGCTCCGACCTCCTCTTTTTAGAATGGGTACACTGATCCTGGCATCACTATGTGCTAAACCTTCTCGCACGTACAATCCTGATAACGAATTGACGTGCTGGGTTACCCAACCGATTCCTTTAAGCTTCCCAACGCGGGTCTCCCTCATCCCCTGATTCTTCATCAAGCGTCCCTTTAGCAAGGAGATCTTGGGTTCCCCTTGTCATCCGAGACAGCACCCCCTTCCGTGATAAGTTTTTGGCCTTTCCTATCTCTCCGCTAGAAGTGGATGTCGCTCCCCCCAATTGAGGAATTTCTCTTCGTCTTTCCCCTCAACCCTCTCGGTTCTTTAAGGCAGTCTTTTTTTCCTCTTGTTTTCGTTAAGGGGCAGCGTTGTGTTCGTTTGCACTCTCCAGATCGGTAATAAAGAGGCTCACACTTTATTCCGACCGCTGTTTCTCTTGAGTCTGAGGAATCCTTTTCTTCTCTTTTTTTTCGGCGCCAGGGGGTTCTAGGTCGCAGTTCCCCCCAGGCAGATCAGGAAATGGCGCGCGTCCTGATTTGCCCTCCAAGTGTCTCACTTACCCCTCCCCCGGTGTTCCCAATGTATACCTATAGAAAAACCCGACGTCGCTTTTTTTAGCTTCCCTGTTCAGTAGAGTCGTGTTGTTTCTCCACTTTTGCCCAGTACTTTTCGTCCTCCCGCTGCAAGGGGGTGCAAATTTGATTCCCGACCGTCCGGTATTCCATTACCCCCCATCAAGATCCCGGTTTTGACGCGGCCGTTTCCGACGCTATCCCTTTTAGTCGCAACCAAGTCTTACCTATGGGGTGATTTTCACTAACACCAGCTGCGCACTGTCCTTGATTCCCTCGTCGCGGGACCGCCACCTCGGCGTTCCCCGTCCTTTTCCTTTTAGCACTCCACCGCCCTTTCCTGCCCCATTCGAACATTGAGGCGACCGTCTCATGCCCCCCACCTCTCTCCCGGGTGGTTCGGTGGAGGTTCGTGTTTTCTCTGTTGATGGCGGCGCACGCAGCGCTCTTTACTTGCGTTTTTTTCTCTAGGCGGGCCTTCCCCGAGCTCAGTTCCCTCTACCTTGCTCTGTTCCGTTAATTCTTGCCGAGTTTCCCCGATATTCTTACTTACTCCGTGTTTTTTGTAGGACTCTGAATCCCGCAGGAATGTCCCGTCCCTTTTCCACCAGCACCCTTTCTCTGTTTGTCTTGTCCTGCCTCCCTCCTGATGATTTAATCGTAAAGTCTCCCTCCTTGCGGTATTGAGATCCCCCCCCGTCGCACAGTGTTTCCTCCCCCGCTTTCCCCTCCCATCCGACTCCCCCCTTTCGAGCGTTTTTTTCTTGCCGACCCATCCCTTAGTAGACCGACAATCCCGTTTTTTTGTTCTTGTCCCGGGCGCCCCCCCTCCCCCCCTCTTTGGCCTTCCCCGGCCTATCGTACAAAGTCAGTCTCTCTGTCTTTCCGCACTCCCCTGATAATATCTTTCTCCTTTCGGCGCAGCTTTTCTTCCGACAAAATTTCAGTTCTGGGTGGTGGTAATGTTTCTCTCCGTGACACGGACCCCCCCCTTTTTCCAAAGTGAAGGTTGGACCTGCCCGGCGTCCCCCTGCAAGGGGCCCTTCTTGCAAAAGCCCCAAGACCTATCGGCAGAAATCCAATCATAGATTCTTCTTTAGCTCGTGTGACTCCTTAACCCCCCGGGTATTTTCTTTCCCGAATTTTGCGCCTCTTTATCCAACTGCCCCCTTTTCCTGCCAGGGCTTCTCTTGCCGATGAAAGGTTCCAAAGAACCACATTGGCTAGAACCCTCGTCCCCACCCCCCCGCCGTCCGAAGGTCTATGCCAAGGGTCTTGTCTTTTGAGATATGCTTCGTCCCTACCCCCTTAACTCAGCGCACGCTCCACGTCCCAAACCCCCCCCCTCCTCCAAACCATATAGCCGTCGCGAAGGTGAGCAAGTAGGCGGGAGATTTTCAGCCTCCCGCGGCTTTGCTCCCCCGAAACGCTATCTGCGAGTTGTCCTCGTTCCCATTCAACCCTCCTTAGCCTTTCTTTCGTATTCTTCCTCTCTCACTATTGAAATCTCCCTGAGGGACATCCAGTTCTGAGCAAGACCTGGTCTAGCATCCGCCACCCTCCCCTTTTTTGACCGGCGGATGAACCCCCTGTTTCCCAGCCGAGGAGCCCCTATTTACTTAGCCGGTGTCTACACATCTTATAACAGTTTCCTTAGCTTTATCCAGTACCTTCTCTCCATCGACGTGTCCCAATTATGCGTCCTCCCACGATAACCCTTCCCGGAAAAACCGACCCGGTGGTCGTTAGAGACTCCCGCTTACACAGGAAACTTCTCGTTTTCCCCCCATATGATTTGATTCCTCTTTTACGTTTTTCCCCCTCCCGCTGAGCTCACCCCGACCTTCAAAAGGGTCTTAAGGTGATCCCTGGAGACTGATCCGCCGAGGCTGTTCGGCCCGTGCCCCTTTTTCGCCCTCTTGACATTCTCCCCCTCGGTTTCTTTCCCCGTGCCGAACTTTACCTTTCCAACGATGCGCAGTGTTGTTGGAAACGTAGAGGATTTCTTGTCTCGCCTTCTTCTACTACTTTTTTTGTCTCGCAGGAAGGACTTTTTTTTTACATCAGGAAGGATCCCCTCACAACAAGTTTTTGGCCTCTACGTCCGCCTCTTTCTTCCAAATTGATTAAAGGACGCCTGGGTCCCTTTGCCTGGGGCCTCTGAATTACAGAGAGTATCGTTTTCCCTCTTCTGTCTTCCTATTCTGCGTAGGGATCATCCGACTTATGACCCTGGCAGCTACTACTCGGTTGCCTCAAGCCAGCATTTTCCTTTAACCAGTCCCGTTCTTCGGTCAACCTCCCCCCCTCTTCGAACCCTCCTCAAACGATAAGATGGTCCCCACTGGCGAAACTTTCTCCTCCAGGCTGGGTACGCCCACGACGCCTTCCCCCGACGGTCTTTTTCGGTCGACGCTTGGCCCCTTCCTCGCCTCTCACCCCGTCAACAGCCCCCTTGATTGTTCGTGCCCCCCCACAGGGTTGATCCTTTCTTCAGGGGATAGCAATTTGTGCCTCTGTCTTCGTCCTCTGCCCGTGCGTACCCCTGTTTCGTCCAAGAACTTCCTCCACATTCCCCCCGATCGCGCTGAGAGGCACGCTGCGATGAACCCTACTTATATTTTCACTGTTGCTATAGTGCTATAAATTGGGGTTGACGTCCCCCACAGCCCCCTCTCCAGAACGGTTCCCTGTTTGTCTTCCAGACCCTTGAGGTTCTATTTGCGGTCCCACTTACTGACTAGGGAACGTACCTAAACTTTGGGTTCCCCCGTTTATCCCCTGAACCCAATACGTTGTTTCCTTTTGTCGTTCCTTCTGCCCCCATTTTCCAGCTTTTTACCTAAGTCTTGCACTTTTTTTCCCATTGCTCATTGCGCTTGCTGTGGCCCTCTCATCACGTTCTTTATTCGGCGGTTGTCTTTCGTGGTTCTTTGGTCTCGCGCACAGTTTTTCCCCTGTATGCTCTCCACCGCTCTGGCTTTGAATAAGATTTTTAACAAGTCGAGATTTCCGTTAACGGTTTTTTTTCCTCTTGAATTGTCGGAACGTGGGGTTGCCTTGTTGTGTCTCCCGCTCTCCCCCCCTCCGTAGACCATTCCGTTGTGCCCCGCATTTTCACGAAAACCCCAATCTAGAGTCGTGCCCTTCTTTTCTTTCATCCTCTTAGACGTTTCTTCCCCCTTCTCCCCGCTCTTTTTTTTCCCCCTCTTGTTTTGTTATCCTCTCAGGAATGGCGAGAAGAGAAAGCTCTCACCGACCCGTTTTTTCTCTTTCCTGTTTTTCCAACGGCCTTTTTCCGACGGCTTTTTTTCCCCTTCTAAACACACCCCAGGAACACACCTTATTCCGCCTCTTCTATTCCGTTCCAATTCCGTATGTTCAATTGTTTTTTTTCTTTCTTTGTTTCCCTATCGGTCTCTACGGTGCTCCTATCTTGTAAGGAAACACCTCCCGCCCGACTCTGCCCCCTGATCAGTTTTTTCCCTCCGACCGACTAGCAGTACCGTTCTAGACTTAGTTCCCTTTCTCTTCTTTAACATTTTGCGATACGGTCCTGTCATTACTTACCTTTTTCGCTCGGTCCCACCTTCCCCATTTTGTCTATTGCAAGATTTCAGTCCCGACTCCAGAAAAATCCCACCCTCCCCCTTTTCGCTCCCCACCAATCTCCTCCCGGCTCTGCTTGGCCAGTTCCCTCCCCCCTTGCTGATCGACTCACCCCCAACACAACACCCTGAGGGGAAAGAGCGCCTTTAGTGCGTTCCCCCACTCGCCTCTCCCCCCCGGTCCGTTGGCCTTGCTTTCGGGTCCTTTTCCCCTCCTCCTTTTTTCTTTTACCAGACAGATCTCAAAACACTGGTCTTTCACCGTCATCCCAAGGCTTCTTCCCTTTCAATGAGGCGTTCACTAACAAGAAACTGTGTGGTGCTTTACAATAGTCCTCTTCTGCCTGCCCTGGGTCTTCTTTAATTCATTCTTCCGATCGCTTTTTTTTCCTTCCTTATTGAGATCCCGTTCATCCCCTGGTGTAGCCCTTTTAATCTTTCTTATGGAGTTGTCCAGATGGATTTCTTTGTGGTAGACCCCTTCATTCGGTGAGGTGCTTCCCCGTGTCAGGCCACCGCTTAGTGCCGTTCGGCCCTTCTTACTCGCCCTCTGATACGCGTAGACTGAACATCCTTAGCTCTGTCTGGCCCCTTTAACCCCACTGTCCTCCCGGTGCAGGGCCTCCAATTTCTCCGCTGAAATCGGAATGCGTACGTCTCGACCCCATCTGCTGTTTCCCCTCTTACTTCTTTAGTACCCCCCCCTTCGTCTCCAATACTATGGAATCGGGTCTTCCGGACAACGCTCTAGGGTTTAAGCCTTCTTAATCCGCTTTACGGATGCCACTCTAGACTCTCGTTCCGTACGCTTTCCCTGCCTTCCCTTTCCCCATCTGCTGCAGGCAACGTCGACTTCAGACCTTTGCGAGATTCCCGTGTCTTGGTCCTTCGATTGATCCCCTTTGGAGCTTTTGTCTTGAGTTTCACACTCCCCTCCCCTCCCGACAACTCCGAATCCTCTCTCCCCGCCTGAATATGGATGTGGACTATCTTCTTCCCCATGCTCAACTTACCGGTCCGGTCTTCTTTCCCTTGCGAGTCTCTCCTCCCCGCCTGGGATTCTCAGGAATAGGGCTAATTTCCGCCCCCAATTCCTAGATTTTCCTAACATCTTACCCCTTAAGCGCACCTGGCCCCGTGTCTTTCCAACCCCCTCGTATCATATTAACCTGCTCCCGGAGCCTCCAGTTAGTGGTGAGTCCAAGACGTTGTGCACGTTGCAGAGCTTGCCTCGTCTCGAAGCCGCCGCCCCCTCAGTCTCCGCATTTTTCCTTGGATTCAAGAAGAATCCACCTCTCTCCCCCCGTGTGGTCGTGGCCCCATGACGGCAAACTTTGTGATCGCGACTGACCCACCATTCTTTCCCGGTATCTTAGGATTCCTTTAGGGTTCCTTTTCCATTGCTCCCTCCGCGGGGGTGCAAGCCCCTAGGCTCCAAATCCCTTTACCCTCTGCCTCCTCTTTACCGCGTTGTTGGACCCTGATTGTCGAATTTTGTTATGCGGTTGACGAAGCATCAGGCATGAAAGACGGACGTCTTTTCATTTCTCCCCTTCCCCCCTGTTTTGAACTACCCTCTGGTGTGAAATGCTACATAGTGAAGCCCCTTGTCTTTCCTCATAGGGAGGCGTTTCTTTTTTCAGTCCCCCTAGTTCCCCTTTTGAAGTGCGTTCGCGCGGCACCCGGTACCCAAGTGGATTCCCCCGTCGTCGAGCTTATCAATACCAAACATTGCCCCGCCTCCCCCGTGTTGACGCGGCGCGATTTTATCTGACGATATTCCCTTACTATTGTGCTTGCCGAGTCAAGGGAACCCATTCTATGGCCCTGACCTGTCTGGCCATGTAGCGGGGAAGCCAAAATCTTATTTGAGCTGCCATGACCCCAGATCTCCCGAGCTGGCTTCAATGTAGAATCACTTGATCCCGCTAGCTACGGTGACCACCCGACTCCCCTGTTTTTTCGGCTTTCGTAGCTCTTTCTTTTTTAGTCGACTTGATCTCCCAAACCTGCTCTCCTTTCTGGATGATTTTGTTTTGCTCCCATCTATGCGGGTTTTCCGCTCCCCCTCCTACCCTACCGTTTCTCTGGTTTGCTGACGTCCCTTCCCCCCGAGACATTTTTTCTTTTTCCCCTACCTTGTTGTGGTTGAGATTTTGAGGTACTCTACCGGCATGCCGTTCACTCCCGGTTTTTTCCTGCGTCCCCATCTTCTGAGCCCCCTCAGCCTCCTCTGGGATGGCGCTTACCATTCTCCCCCCCGCCGCTTCTCCCAAGCCGACTTTCCACCGGGTCATTTTTTTTTTCAATGGCGTACTGCTTTTCAAGTACCTATGCCAATGAAGCCCTTTGCTGCTTGAATGCTGTCCAGTCGAGCACAACCGCGTACGTTTACTGAAACGAACTCCTACGGTCACCGAAGTTCCCCAGGGGGTTCTTAGTGTCCGACAGCCCCCCCCTGATTTGTTCGCTTTCCTATAAGTCTATAGAGTGGTCAGCCCCTGAGGAGGTTGTTGTTTTGTATGTCTGCGACCGGACTCGTTGTAATCCCTTTTTCCCCGTTGCTGAGGCCTGCTCCAACTTCCCCTTTGCTCGGTTGTACCCAACCCAGGACCGCCTCAGACATATTTGCCCCTCAAAAAACTTTCCCTCGCAAACTGCCCTACAGTCGTTCCCCTCTAGTGATGAATTTTCCTTAAAAAGTGGGGTTCTTTTCTACAGTGATGCCTTCTCAATGAACCTAGTGCTTCGTCGATCCCTATTCACTTCCTCCTGCCATTCCCACAGTCGTTCTCATAAAACCCGTTCTAATTTATATTGCCCATGGTCTTCTCGGGTGCTGATTCCTGCCTATCGTCCCCCATCTCTCTCCCCGTACGAAATGGCTAACTAACAATCAGAGGTCAACATTTTCTTTTTTATCTTTCCCTTGTTTTTCCGCCAGAGCGCTGGCTCTCGTCAACTGGCGGACTAAAGCCACCCTGCGTCTCTTCGTTTTATACCGCCTTCAAAGTTCATTCTTTTTTCTCCGTGAGCGGTTGCTGCGTCTCAGCTTCCCGACATCTTTCCTTTTTGCAGCCCTGAACCTCGTTGCTTCCAAGCTTTTTATAGTTCTCGCCTCCGGCCTCAGGTTCTCCCGATGATTAATCGTATTTCCCCCCTGCATTGGCCTTTCCGCTGTCCCCTGCGCATCGGTTTTTGATGCACCCCCGTCTTGCCCCTTTGTTGAGTGTCTCCCCCTTTCGATTTACGCTTGTTCCTTCCTCGATTTAAGTAACTCCTCCAACAGGCCCCAGACGCCCCTCACCCCCTCCCCACCTACCATCTCCTCCCCCCCCCCCCCTTCTCGTTTCCCCCCCCTCCCCCCCCGATTTCTTGATCATGGACAGATGTCGCGTTAACCACATTTTATTTTGCGCCATATGCTTCAGCCGACTATCGCTGAGAAGATGAGGGCATAACAAGACCCCCCCCTCCCCCCCACTTCCAGGACCCCATCGTCTCTAGAGTTCCTGTCCCTCCCTGACGATAGCGAGGCTGTCTGAGGGCGCGTTGCCCCCATTCTCAAACTACTGTACTCTGTCCCAGGAATCCCTTTCGGCACCGTTTCCCTCACATAACAGCTGCTCCCCTTGCAGTGAACCCTTTTTACTAGGAGTATCTTGGTATCCTTTTATTCCATATCCCCCATCGTTATTTGCGGCCCGAGGACGGATTTGTTTGAAGAAGGACGTCTCTGCCACCCACCTCCTCTGGAGCGCTTTCACCGCTTTCTAACTTGATTCCCTGTTTCCCCTCGGGACCTGACTTGTGCCTCTGGAACCCTTGACCCGCCCTTTCTCGGTCGGAGATCCGTTTTTTATTTTTTTTTAGTTTCCTTCTGGTATGGTTCCCTATAGCAGCGTTGGGTTGCCCCCTCAGACCTGTTTTTTCCCCGACCCAGAAATCAGTCCCCAGACCCTCCTCTTTAGGCCACCCGGACATATTCTGCCATCCTCAAAACTGATCCTAATGTTTCTTCCGGACCCCGTTTCGACCTTTTGATTCTCCGATCTCTTTATGTCCGTCCCCCCTCGTATCCAGCCGGTCGAGTTCCTGGTACTTTCTCCTATATTTTTATACCAGAACCCTTGCTGTTCCCCTAGCATGGCCGACTCATGACTTCTTTCTCCGTGATCCGCATTGTGTTGACTGTTTCTTTCTACCTTCCAGAGGGAAAGTTTCTAAAAGTCATTCTTTCCGCCTGCAGTCCCCCCTGTGACTCTCTCTTGCGCTTTTGTCTTTTCTTTCATTCTGGGTTGTTACCGTTTGTGAGAGTCCGAAAGGGTTTTTAACGTCCCGCCTTCTTATCTTTTTGGGCTCCCGCTTTTAGTAGTACCTTCCTTTCCCCCCCTCTCCCAATGAACGTTTCCCGAGCACGTTCCCCACTTACGTTGACTTTTACTTCCCTTTTCGAAGTCGTCCCCTTTAGCTAATAACCCCGTTGGAAATAAGACATCTTCGCCACCTTTTGATGCCCCTTTTAATTGCGCGTTGCGTTTCCGGCGGCTGATCGCTATCGGTCCCGGCGACCTGTTTTTGTTTTTTTTTTCGTGACCCGCCTCGCCACCTTAAAAGCGGGAGCTCCCCTCTCCTGTCAGAAATCAGAAGAGGCTTGACCCTTTTTCTTTAGCTTTACTTTTTGGGTTTTCTACGATAGGGGAGGAAATGTGTTTTGGTTTTTTCCTGTCCCGGACCATGAAGTCTCCCTGCCTGTTCCATGATCACGAAATACGATACCTTCGGTGATCTCGTTTTTCACGGTGCCTGATTAAATTAGCATATCCTTTTCCTCCTCCTTGGTTGTTCTTGAGCTCTCTAAGTGACTTTATCCTCTCTCTGCCCTGAGTACCTGCATAAGTTTTTTTTTATTTTTACATGATGTTGTTTCACAACTTGCCTGGTCTGATTGTTGTCCTTCGTTCAGAAACAACTACGGAACCCCCCCCCGGCCCCTCCCCGCCTCCTCTACATAAGCCATTCACGTGACGTTCGACTTTTTTCCAAATCTTCTTTCTTTGCTTTTTGTGCTCGCCCGTGACTGCGCCTCCTTCCCGGCCGTAAAAATCCTCCTCGAGCAGCTTTTCCGTCCCCCCTCCCGAGTCCAATTCTTCCTCTTTCCGACCTCAAAGTGGCGCGGCTTAGATTCCACCCCTTTGATGAGGGACACCTGGTTTTGGCTGGGGGGTACTCCCCCCGGGCAGGCCTCACCTGTTAATTGTGATTTTGGTTCTTGAACCTCCCAGTTCTTTTTTGATTACCGTGATTTCCCCTTTAGACGACCGCCCTAGTCACCCTTCTGTCGTCCACCAATGCTGGTCGGCGGTGGACTTGTCCCGTTGCTGATCTTCCCCCCCTTTTTTCCCCAGGACCAAACCCCTAGAATTCTGTGACCGCGTCGGCCGGCTCCTCGAGCTGATAGGTTCCCCTGTGGATTTAGGGCTTGGGACCTAGGTGAAGGACATGTTCCCCGCGGTTAGCAATAGTCCCACATTGTCATCTCAATGACACCCGGCTCAGTCCTGGCCATGCTTGATGAACGCCCACGACTTTTTTTGATCAAAGTTTTTCTTCTTATCTGTACCACTTGGTCTCTGATTTCTTGCCGTAGCTGATTGGTGTTTTCGGCATTCCATCAGCCCAGCGCTGAATCCTTTCTAAGGTCTCAATTTTTCATGAGGACGCGTTTACTTTGAGTTCGGCATGGAAGAGTTTTGTTACTAGCCATGACCGTCTTCGTCCCCTTGTCTTTAGGTGACCCCGAGTTGAAATTTGGACTTCTATAGCACGCTATCCCTACGAACCCTCAGTTATCAGTCCTCCACTTCTCTTCTTATTTCTTGAAACTGATGTTCCAATCCGCTCTTGGTCCTCACTCGGCGACCCGCTTTCTCTTTCAGTTCTTTTCCTGGCACCTCGCAGTGTTCTCAAGTCCCTCTTCACACCTGCCTGAAGTGACGAGACCATACCCTTCCTGAATCCCCTGAGCATCCCCCATATCCTCCTTACGTGGCCTTTGCAATTTCTCTTATCTTTTTCCGTTAAAGAGTTCGACGAATGTTAATGACCGAGTGGCACCGCATTGGAATCACCTTCGTTCTTGCAAATTGCAACTTCTCCATCAGTTTTGACCTTTTCATGAAGCGGGCATGCCTCCCGCCCCTGGGCCTTGCCCCATTTTGGGTTGTATGGTGATGTTCCCCTCCTCGGCTCACCTCGCCCCTTCTTCCTCATCGACATTATGGCGTCCAGACCTTTCCCTTGGTCTTTTGGTCTTCTGACGCAGATTCGAGTTCTGATCCACCCTTTCAGGTAGTAGGGTTGCTGGAAGGTGAGTCTGACTCGCCTCCTGCCACCCGCCTCTTTTTCTCCTCCACCACGGTACCCCCTCCATACAACACACCTGCATATGCTGTTTTTCCTTCTGCGCACGGTTAATCGTCTGTCCTACCTGTCGCTTTGTCTGTTCCAATGAGTCACCAGCTCACGGTAGTCGGCGATCCCTCCTGAGTTCTAGACCACTCTTTGCCCGCTTCTTTTTCATGTCTTTCATCCGTTGCTCTTACGGCCACTCTGCGTGAACTCCCCTGATTAAGAATTGAGTCCATCTAGGATTTCCTCCCGCCGTACTACTCCGCCGTTTACCTTTGTTTTTTTCTTTTTTCCCCGACCAAGAGAATTCGACCCTTTGACCTAGTTTCACTGCTCCCCCCCATGCTTTAAGGCCGGCTACTTGATTTTCTTTCTTTGATTTAGGGCGCCCAATCTGTGCCCTTTTTTGAACTTTAGAACTCAGTCCTCCTAGGGCTCACCCATATACTCCCCCCCCCCGTGCCTTAGATTATTCCTTTGTTTCGATTTTTTCTCGGATTCGGGCTCCATTTATATGGCGAAGTCCCTTGCGATGGGCGATTTCCAACGCCGTATTAAATCCCTCTTGTTGTTTACGATTTGATATTTCTCTCCCTTACTCTAGTACTTCGCTTTGTTTTATGTCCCAATAGTAGCTGTTTTGTTTTGGTAAGTGTTTCCCCGCCTTTCGTCATTTTAGTGGCGGCCCCTACGGACTCCCCATCTGCCAGTGTATTCAGGAACTTCCGGTACTGAGTGAATTCAATAAAACACCTGCACGCCTCCCGTTTGTTATGTCCTCCTCTAGATTGCGCTTCATTCGATAGATACAACCTTTTAGCACGTATTTTTTGACCTTACTTTTCATGCCCGACTTCCGACCCCGTCTTTGGGGCCTTCCTCGTTATTTTTCGCTCCGTTACACTCTCTCAAGAGCAAATTTCTCCCCCATGGTAGAAGTATTTGATGCGAGTTACTCCCTGCCCAGCCCTTCCCTGGATGTATTCTTTATGCCTCTATATTATGGGTTCTTTGACGAGGTCTCGATCCCCTTAGCCAATTGACCTGATGTTTGGAATACTCTTCGAATTCTTTTCCTCAGACCCTGCCATGACCCAACTGACTCCCAGGTGCTGGGAGGAATTGACTGGCAAGCCGGTCGCTCACCCCTACCCTTAAGTTTTGTGTTGCGTGCGATGTACTCGCCGCGTAATTCCTTAGAACTAGCACCCCTGTATGGGACTGCAGTTTCGCGTCAAGACCGAATCCTATATAGCCCGCATCCCGCCTCCGTAGATCTTCGATCTTTTATTTCTTCTTTCCCCCTGCTCCCCCCAAGAGGCCTAAATTCGACCCCACCCCTTTCTTCCGGGTTTTAAACCGTGCAGAAGCTCAGAACGTTTTTGAGCCCACTTGACGAGTTTGAGTTCTACCAGGTCCTTCGAGGTGCAACGCACGCTTGGAATTACTGGCGAAGTAAAAGGCCTCCCTCCTATCGGGGAGTTACCTCACTCCCAGAGTACTCTTGGCTACTCCGTCTATCCTCTCCCTTTCGTCACACAAGATGTTCTCCCCCCTTCTCTTTGGGATTTTTTTGACGTGGATCACTTCCCGGTACCTCCTTAGGGAATCCACTTGCACAGTTATTTCCTCTGACCTCTCCCCCTTTGTCCAACTGTTCTCCACGGCTTGTCTTTCCCCAAAGCCAACTAGCAGAAGATGATCATCTCAAGACCCCCCCGACCTCCTTTAAGATGGTACCCTTCTTCAACACTCGGTGATTCTAAAAGTTGATTCCTGACAACTTCCAAGCTCTGAATGGTCTGATGTCCCGCCTCTTTCAAAGTGCAAACAAAATGTCGCTACCACAAATAGAAAACCAACCAACCTCCCTAACCTGCCATTTTAAGACCGCTCGCCTATGAAAACGGCTTGGTCATAATGCTGTGCGGCCCTCGTCCTTCCGATAGTAACAATTACCCACATACAGCTCAGCTGTACGAAAGACGCCCCACCCCATCAGATCAAAATCACCTATATCAGGCTTCCCCGGGCCGGTTTTGCGCCTTCGTTTTTTTTTTTCTTCGCTTCCTCATGGTCTGTAAACACCCTGGCCCCCGTCCCTCTCGGCGATTAAGTAGGTCAGTTATTCCTCTTCCCTCCCTTCTCTATCTGTTTCTTCTTTAGTAGATCACGATGCAAATCTCTGCAGCCGGTCCACCCTTTGGCTTCGTCACGCCACGACTCGCCTAGAAGGACCTCCTGAGGTTTTCCTTGCTGCCCCTTTGTTCCAAGCACTTCCATTAGGCCGAGTGCCTCTTTCTGAAACAACTTTATGCCAAGATGTGATCCCCTCTGCTTATTGAATGCTTCAGTCGTCCCAGTAAGCGACCCCTTCCATGCCCCTCCTCCTGGCCACTTCGTTTGCCGGACTAGATTCGAGCTCCACAACCCGTGTGGACATAGTTTTAGCTGTGATTATGTAACCGGTTTCGATTTCTCGTTGTCTGTTCCATCACATCCCATAAACAGTGCAGTCCATTACTAGGAATTACCCGACTAGAGCCTATCTGTCTTCCGTTTCCCAGGTGCTCAATCTTTATCATTATTTTGGGGTGTCTCGCTTGCTTTTTCCCAGGGCGGCTTCCCTCATCCCGGCTTTACTCCCGTGTTGAAAACCCTTTTTCGTATCTTTTGTATAGATCCGGCCATCTCTTTCCCTATTTTCATCTCTATGGTCGTTCCCCGGTCCGGTTGGTAAAAGTCCGTCTAGCCAACCAGTCTATTGTTTCTCCTGGTCGCATCATCTGGAGCGACTCACAATGATTCCCTGACGACACCGCGTTTCCTGTGGTTGCAGCGGTGAAGGGCCCCCGCGTCAATCCTCCCGAGGTCCGGCATCCGTGCGTCGCTGTTTAGAGTAGTTCGTTTCACGGCCCCCCCTCAGTTCTACCCAAGCCCATGGCCGCATGAAAGCCGCTGGTTGTCAGACCCCACGCTTCAGGTCCCGACTCTTTAACGGACCACCCTCGTCCTATGTAGACCTTCCCAGCCCTCTTACTAAGGGTCGGCGACCTTTTGGACGCCGATCAGACATGGTCTATGCAGCCCCACTCGCGCTCCTCAGCGTGCTTCCTGCGGACCCTCTTTCCCCCTTCGCAGAATTTGGTACCCCCGTTTTATTTCCCAGGGATGTTCTTTCCATCAAGGCCAGTCTCCTTCTGAGCGCATGAGGTGAGCTCCTTTGTGTTGTCCTCTTCCGACATGAGCACCCGGTGGCCCTCCAACCGGTGCAGCCAGCCCTGAGACGTACCCGCTCGTATTTTCCTTCCTCTTCTCTGTGCACCCGCTTACTTTTTTTGTCACCGGGGTTTGATAGGGGAATATAACTTTTTTGAGTGACCGTTCCCCCCAGAGCCGACGCCTATTGTTTGCGAGCCCGGGGTTCTCTTGCCCCTTCGTCGTACTCCCCCCCCTTTCCCTCTCCCCCAATATGCGGGGTCCCTATATTCCCTCCGTCCCCCCCTTCCTGACCCTTTTCTGAAGTAGAGCCCCTTTTCCCGGGGTTCCTCTACCGACTCGCCACTTTCCTGCCCATGCTACTGCGCGGCGGTGCGTGCGATCTTTGATTTTTTATTCGGTCTCCTTTTCTTGTTGGGTCCTGGCCGACTCCGCTCAGTCACCCTTTCGCGCACAACAATGGTCTTCCATCTGAAGATGCTTTTCCGTTCTCGTCCGTTTCTTTTTTTTCCTTATCTCGCTTGGGCGGCCGTGTTTTGCCTGTGGTGTTTTTTGTGTGCTGCCGCTGGGACACAATTGCCGTCGACTCCCGTTGGCAATCCGGCCCTCAATCCTCGAAGTGTGAATGCGTGTCCCTTGCTGACGACCTTCCCTTATTTAGCTTTCCTCTTTTGTTGTTTAGAGCTCAGGCCGAAGTTAATCCACCGTCGATCCAGGCCTTTTCCCTATTCTGCCCGTCGTCTCTATTCGGGACCATGTGGTGACCCTGATGGTCGGGACGGGCAGTTTTTGTACGGCGCCCCCCACCCCCCCCCCCCGGCAAAGGTCCGCCCCCTTCTATCATCAACTTGTTCCGGACGTCTCTCAGTTTGCCAGCACTTTCTGATGTGCCTTCAGATTTTTTGCTCGCCTACGTTGTACTGCGAATAGTCCCAGGACCCCCCCCCCCTCAATGACACTGCCGACGATTCTTTCCCGGATTTTTTTCGACCCTTTCCCCCTCCGTCCCTCTGTAGAAAGTTTTCTGCTGTTTCTCGTATCCCCCCAGTTTTTATCGTAACGGGGCCTGACTAGACCTTTTTCCTGTACCGGAACGGGAATTGGTGCGTCTCGGTTTTTTGACAAGCCTTTATGGGCCGTGGGACCGCCCCCTAACTCCTCTCGAAAATACTGTTTTCAGCCCAGAGGAGCGGCTCTCTGGTGGCTTGTCCTGAAACCCGTTTGTGATATTCAACGATCTCCCCTTTTCACAAACCTTTATACTTAGGTTCAGTCGTCCTGTGAAATCCCTCTCGGTTTCCGGTGCTGGTCTTGGCTCCCCGCCTTGACTGACCCTCCGCGTTTTTCTTTTAGCGCCCTTTTCCTTCAAAACCAGTGCGATCACGTCCAATCTTTTTTTTTCCCTATAAATGTTTGATGTGAAATAACCCGCTTTGTGTGGTCCTCTTGGTCCTAGCCGCCTTCTCCCCCTGTCGCTGCCTTTGACGTCGTCGAGCTACGGGTGCTTCTCCCTCAAGCAGATCTCTATTTCCCTTTCCTCCGGGCTACTTCCATGAGTTAATCTTTTTTTTCTGGTAGAGCAGATTCCTGATGGCATCTAAATTCCTCTTTCCTGCATGCGGTTCTTCACGTCTGGAAGTGCCTGCCCGGTTTCTTTCTCCTTTACGCTTACATCCCCCGTCGAGAGTCCGACCTCGATCGGATGTTTTTACTTTGAATTCGACCAAATCCGCCGAGGTGCATTCATTAAATGGTGTTTAGCTGCAAGTGCTTCGGATTCTCGACCCAACGCCGTGTTCCCTCTTTTTCCCCCCCAACCCATGCCCAGTCAGGCAGACCATAAGACCCCCCTTTTTTCTCTTCGTTCTTTGGATTATCGATACCTTAACGTCCTTCTAAGTTTTTCCGGCACGGATCGTTATGTGTTGACGGGCCATCGAACTGTGGACATCCCTCTGTCCAGCTATCAAAATCGTGCTTCCGTCAACCTTCTCCCCGCTCAATCGGAGTCGGGCGGCCGTCTTTTATACCGTCTTTCTGCGGCCTGACACTTAGGTTCTTTAGGTTTTGCTTTCAAACGAAGAACGGCCGAATCGCCAAGTTTCCAACCTGTGATCCCTCTGTTCGTTAACCGCGAAGCTGTTCTGTGCCTTCCTTTAGTTACCATGCCCCTACCGGTCCTTCGCGGGTGCTTCTTTTTTTCTCCGTGTTTACTTCAGAAATCCCCTTTGCAGCGATGATCTACTTGTTCCCTCCACGCAGCACCCCATTTCATAACGATGTTTTCTCACCCGGTCTTCCGAATTTCATCGTCGCTACATTGGCCCTTTGGAGGACCAGTGTTCCTACTTCCCAAGCGGGCCTTCGGGAGAAAGATTTCGACCTTGAAGTACCGACCGCGGTGACGGTCTGATTGTTCCCTGTTGCTCGAAGCCCCGTTTCTCCCCCCTTCGAGAAGATGCTGCAGCGGTCCATTTCTGACGAGCGCCCCCGTCTGACCTTGCGGTCTTCCGCCAAATAGGACCTGTGCCTCTTCCTGCAAGTAGATGAGCCAACTGCTGCCCTGTCTTTTATCGGGAGCTGATCCCTGTTCAGGCGTTTCCCTTTTGATGTGGTGAAATTTTGTCCACTCGAGACTAGGCGTCACAAATAGACAGGTGCATATGTCCGACTCTTTTTGGCCGGCGGTCGGTTTTCGTGTTCGCTTCCATTTGGGTCGGCCGATAACCTTAATCCTTTTGAAGCCCCGAATGCTGGCGAGCGGGCACTTTCGAAGGTCCTCCCCCTCGGTACAGCAAGACCCGCTTTGTTCGACTGGATCCCTAGCAACCCGATTCTAGGTACCTTGAGCTGCGCAGTTTTTTGGAGTGCTTTCTAGTCCTAAAGAAGGGACTACCGTTTCCGGGCCTTCCGCACGTCGTAATTGCCCGGGACCAAGTGGCCATGACGCTTCCCGTTCAAGATGAGCCCCCCTACCAACCCGACTTTTTTACTTTTTGCTGACGCTTCCAGCGATTACGCTGACTCGTACTTTTTTAGACCCCTCTTTCTTCCTCTGGGTGTACGACACCCGATCGAAACTTGGCCTTCCCTTCCTTTATTCCCGTCCACTCTGGATGTTCTAGAATGGACACTCTCCCATACCGCGCAAAGCATCCGTTCTCACGAAGGTGAGAGTCGCTTTGCACAACACATAGCCGGGTTGCGGCGGCTGGCTTCCCCGATCTGTCGTCTTCTAGCTTGGCTTCCCGCAATCCCGAGTCTTGAGATACTGCGGCTGATGACCTCATTTGATTGGGCCCCCTGACATCCCCTCGAACAGATCCCCGGGCCTTTTTTGGGAATGCCCTTTCGGAGCCTTACCC
>Ga0179593_1624074_pt1 | contig 29857 bp, 34 predicted proteins | sample CZODoug2_1_08_16_FD_185931 | JGI IMG/M metagenome (GOLD analysis project Ga0179593, IMG submission 185931) | Vadose zone soil fungal communities from Angelo Coast Range Reserve, California, USA - CZODoug2_1_08_16fungal (PacBio error correction) | ecosystem: Environmental > Terrestrial > Soil >... | reverse complement strand
CCTTCTCAAACTTGTGGAATAGTCTCCCCCCTCCCTTAGGCCCAGCAAACCCATTCCAAAGCTGGGATTCCTTTAATTTCCTATGCCCCCCCGGGAACCCTCCCCCCTAAGGAAGAACCCCCCTCCCCCCTCCCCACGCTGAAAGTTGCCTCGGGATGTGTAATTCCCTTATGGTCCGCACTTTTCCCCTCATGTAAATTGCCCCCTTGTGTCTATAAGCAACTGATGGTACTTCCAAATGGCAGGGGCAAACTTTCCCCATGTTCGAAAGCAAGGGTTCCCTAATCCCCCCCGTTGCGCACCCCCCCCTTCATTAAAAACTCTCCCACTAGGTGAAGTGTCCTTCCCTAACGGGTAGCATCCTTCCTCCCCTCCCCCCCCCCGGTTGAATCGGCTTTTCCTCCCCTTTGATTGGCCCTTTTCGGAAGTTCTTCCTTGTAGACGTTAAGAACGGCTTGTAGTTTTATTCCTTTTCTATTATCGGTTTACTATAGTCCCTTTTCTCCTCTTGTGAAGAAATTCTTTCCCTCACCCTGGTGATAATGATTATCGGAGTCCTGCAGTGTACCTCCTCCTTTTCCCGCCGGGGCATTACCTTTACTGCTTTCTCCCCTTCCCTATGGATTGTACAGTATTTTTCCCACGTGGGTTAGATTTAAGGCTTTTTGTGGAACCAGGTCAGTCCTCCCTTCTTCTTTCCGTCCACGAGAATGCGAAGTCGTCCCTTTTTCTTCGTATGAAAGTCGACCCCCCTTTTGAAGTCCCATCGCTCGATAGTGACCACACGGTGAAGAAGAAGGGAGAGTGTTCCCTCCTTTAGGAGCCCTGCGGTTTTCCTATAGAACTCTTTTTCACCAGCTCTCACGGAAACTTAGGCAAAGGCTTTCTTTCCTCCCTGAAGAGATCTCTGCTGTTCTTCCCCCTTACAGAGTTGTTTTTTTTCTCCCCTTCTATTGAAAGGAAGCTCCTCTCGCTTTTCTTTTTTCGTCAATGATACGCTCAAATTTTTTTTCCAGCCGTGCCTGGCCCGGTTCCTCCCTCTTTATTGCCGCCTTTTTTCCAAACGGACTGACTCCCGGCGTGGCCCGGGCAACCCTCGCCAAAAATTTTTCTCAGACAAGAGTCTTGGGAAGGTCAGGAAAGAGAAAAAAAAGCCTATTTCCATGACTGCTTCAAACACCCCCCCCACCCCCCCATGGGCTTTCTTCTTTCGCCGGGTGACACCTTTTCCCTTTTCCCTTTTTGTTCAAAGTTCCCCCTTCCTCCGGCCAACCCGAACAAGAGCCTCTCCCCGCTAACGACGGAGAGCCCTGAGCCCCTTGAATGGCTCCCCTCTTTCGTTACGAGGGTCGTCTCTTGGTTCATATCCCCTATTTTTTGATGGGGTTTTTGGTTCTTTTAGGGGTCGCCATGGACCCGAGTTTTTTCCCCGCCATGGGACAGGGCTTGATTCCTTTTGGCGTTTTCCCGGACCCTTCTGCTGGATTCTTCTTTTTTGGATGCAGAGTAAGGCTCGTGTAGAAGGTCCCCCCCGGCAAGTTGGTCTTTGCTCTCTTCCTTTTCTCTTGGCTGGGTGAGGGCGGATTTGCCCCCAAGCTCTAAATCAGACCTTTTTTCACAAGTTCTCCCCCATGGATTTATTTCCTCCTTTGAGGGGGTGCCTTCCTCTTCCCTTTTCGATGACCATGGTATTCACGCCCCCCCCGTCGAAGGGGATGATCTTTTTTCCCCCTCTCCTCATCATTTTTTTCTTTAAGATCCTTCCCCACCTTTTGAACAGAATTTCTTCCGCGTGAAGAGCAAGGTTCTCAAGGAACACACCGTCCATTTCCTTCAAAATCCCTTCTCTTTAAAGGTTTGTTTCTTGTCGTTATCCGGTGAAGAACCTTTCCCATCTTTCCCATGCCCTGAAAGACATCTACCTTTTTTATTGACAAAAAAAGCCTCTCCCTGGCTCAGGAATTATTCATCCACATGTCCCTCGACAGTGTTTTTTAACAGGATCTCTGCCCCACCCGCAACGCCATACCAGCGGTCCCTTCCCTTTTTCTAAATGATAACCAGCGCTTGCCTCCCTTTCCCCCCCTAACGAAGGTCAAAAATTCTTCCCCGAGCCGAAATATTCCTTCTTCCAAGGCTAAATAAAATTGAAATCTTTTCCTCCCTCGGTTTTTGTTTTTTTCTTGAATATCCTGATTTCTTTGCCATCTTTCAAAAAAGATTTCTTCATATACCCTTTGGACCCAGGGAGTTGACATCTCTTTAAGGGACAGAGAAGGATGTGATCAGGCTTTCCTTCCTATTGCCTGTGAGGCCCATCCCCCCTTTCATTTGTTTCCTATTTCTGTCCCTTCCCACTGCTGAGTAAAGTCAGTTTGATCCAGTATTGGTGCATTCATGAGTCTTAGGGCAGGAAGAAAGGAGGGTTCCCTCCCCCCCCCTCTCCCGAGTGCGGTAATCATTTTTTCCCCTCCTGGACGTCTTCATATTTCTTTCTTTTTCCATCCATCGGCCCCCTTGTTCCCTGCTCCAGGATAGATTCTGCGTCCTCCTGGTGACGAACGGGCAAGAGCTCCTCTCTTCTTTTGTCATAGTGTTCTTCCAGCAGTTGGTCCTTCCATTCCCACCCCAGAAAGCTCCGTACTCCCAACAGGGATCTTCTTTTTCCAGATCCCCTTTCCGTTGACAGGCTTCCTTTTCAGAAGGTTTTCCCCCCCCCATGACGCCGGGAGGACTGCAGAGTGGACGGACTTTAATAGGCTGGAACCTTTTCCTGGCCAACCCCAAGGCCCTCCTCAGCCGAAATACCCCTGAATTTGCTCCAAACCTCAATTTCTAGATCCCCCTAAATGAGGCGTTTTTCCCCAAAGACTCTCCCCCTCTTGTACTTTCCCTTTTTCCCTTTCACCTCCCCCGAGTTATTAATGAGAAAGGAATAAGGGATATTGCAATCCAGTACTCGGTTTCATTTATCGACTCAGGTCTGTTTTCACTCCAGGCCGTGATATGAACTAAAAAAGCATGCAGAGAAAATCCGTCGCGTAATTCGAACCCTTTTCCACCTGCCTTTCACGGATGGCATTGGGAGCTAGGTGACTTCTCCGGTAGTTCTGGATGCCTGTGCACCTGGTTTTTTTCTAAGTGGTTCTTTCTTTTCTCGTGTGCGTCGAAGTGGAACCCGCGGATGGAGAACATTTTCCCCCCCGTGGAAAGGCCATTGGGTCTTGATGATCGACATTCCTTTCTTTTCCTTTTCCAAATGTGGAAAGGTCGTTCCCTTCTTTTTTTTCCCCACGTTTCACCTGGCCGAACTTGAATGAACTTCGGGGTAAAGATGGGGTTTCTTTCTTTTTTTTAGTTGTCCCCGTCCTAAGTTTCATTTCTCTTTTCTTCCCCCTATTGAGATGATCCCTTATTTCCCGTTGGAGTGGGGGAGAAGGAGTACCTCCGAGGATGACTTCTCCTTTTCTCCCTTCCCCCCCTTTGGTTTCTTTCCCCTCCTATTTTTTTCTCTTACCCTCGCACAAACCTCCCCCTTGCCTCCCCAGAAAACCCAGTAGGAGAACCCGGTCTTTCTTCCTCCCCCCCTCTCCCGGAGGCCCGGCATTTCCCCTCGTATGGGTCCCGTTCACTTCCCTCCCCAGTTAGGCCTTTTTATTGCCCCATTCCTTGGTAGACCGTTCCTGAGAAAATGAACTCGGCGATTTTTTCTTCCCTTCTCCCATGCCGGGGACCCCCTTTCTCTGTCCCTTCTGTCTTCTTTTTCTTTTCTAGAGAACTGCCCCCTTTCTTCGAGCACGAAAAATGCATTCCTCCAAAAGCACAAGTGCCAGTGCCTTCCCTTCCTCCTCAGAAAAATAAAGTTTCTTCTACCATCCTTCTCCTTTCGACTTGTTGCTCTTCTTTAGGGCCATTTTCCTTTTTGAAGCGGCCTCTGCGTTAGAGGTCGCCCTTTTTTTTGGAGTTTATAATGGATCCGTTCGGAGTATGCACCGCATCCTTGAATGCGTTTATCTCTTATAGGGGCCGAGGTTTCTCATGAAAGTGCACTTTTAACGTTCTCCCCCTTTCCAGTACTTAAGCTCTTTTTAACCCTCCTCAGAAGTTGCAGTCCTCAAACTCTACGGATTCTCAAGTCTTAGTCCTGAGGCCCCAGTTTTATTTCTAGGACCCGAGAGCCCTTTTCCCTAGTAAGTCCGAGCCCCTCTGAAGACTTTTTCTCTTATGTGGAAAACAATGATGAAACTAACCTGTTCCCGTCCCTTTTAGTCTTCCCCCTGTTTACGTTCGGAGAGGGTTCATGTCCTTTTCCCAGTAGGAGGTGGCTCCATGCAAAGCTCCCCCCTTACCTTCTTTGCAAGTTCTTCACTTTTCCCACCCAATGACCAGCGCCAAGAAGATAGAGATTTTCCCCCCCCTTGGGCAATTTCTTTCTCCCATTCTCTTTTTGTTTTATGACTCCCTCTTCTGAGGTCGTCAATTATTTCTTTTCTCCCCCGATGAGAGAGTGATGGAAGGCACTCTTTCCCTGATTTTAAGATCATGATGCCCTCAGGTGACCTCTCTTTTCCCATTTTTCGGGAAAATCCTTCCACCCCCCCTGATCATTCTGGAAGGGACTAAAAAGAAGGATATTTCCTTCCCCCCAGATGGATGTTCTTTTCTCTCTTCCCGGCCTTCTCTGTAATTCTTTTTCCAACGCTTCACAGCCCCAGGAAACCTCAGCTAAAGACGGAGGCCCCTGCTCTCTCCTCGTGGATCGAATTGGTTGATTGCGGCCTTTTCGATCATTGTGATTGGATTTTGAGGTCTTCTTGATGTGATGGGATTTGCCCTCCCTTTTTTTGGCAAGCTGTTCTCCTGGCAGAGACTTTGACCGCTGTTATTGGGTGCTGGTAAAGATTCTTGATGGCGGACTGTTGAAGGTTTTTCTTCTTCCGGCGAAGGTTTTTAGCTTTTCCCTTTTTTTTTCCCTAAGGTGTCCGCTTCCTAGGGCGGGCAGGGAATGGGTCTCTCGGCGCGTGAGGTCGCTGCCAAAGAGCCTCTCCTCCCCCAAGGGGAACCCTTCACTTTCCTCTTGGCTTGCCCTGTTTTGATCCCCTTTATTTTTCCCTTCCCTACTAACATTCTGAATGGAGATTAACCCCCCTTTCAGGTTCTTTGATTTGGATATCTCCGTCCGAGATCTCTCCTTTCTCCCGCCGTGTGGTGGGGGAGCCTTTTTTTTTACCGGAAAGAGCATCCCCTTAGAACTGTTCAGACCTTCTGCGGCGGGGAGAAAGTTCATCTCCTGGTGTCGGGCCTGACCAAAAAAGTTTTCAACAGCCAGGCCGTTTTGTTAACGTTTGGTTCCTCTCCGGGATAGGTTCACTACCCTCCCCCCCTCCCCCATTTGAATGAAAGCATTTCTGATTGAAACCCTTCTTTTTTCCGCTCCGAAGGGCCGGACATTCCTCCGTCCATTTCCTCTTCTGAAACATTGCTATCGTTCCACACCCTGGCAAAGCCATCCTTTGACAGCGGCGAACGCTTTCCCGGCCCCTGACCCCACGCTGTTTTTTCCCCTCCCCTAACATCAAACTCCAGCCCCCTTCAAATAGGTCAAAAGCGCCTCCAGCGTCCTCACCCCCCCCCCCCACATTTCTCCTTTTATCTTTCTCCGTCTTATGCGGTCATTCTCTAGTCGGGATCTCGGATTGCTTTCAGATGAACTCGGGGGGCACTCTTTGTCTACAGCCATGCGGGTGATTCCCCCATATCCCTTTTCCAGGCGATTGCCGTTTTTCTTCCCTCATGCTGAGATCTGCGTTTCCCACGATGAGTACAAGGTAAGTTGGAAACTAGTTTTCCTTTCATAATGCGGCTTCCCCCTTCCAGGAACCTCCTTTGCAAGCTCAGGGTGCTTCTTGACGACCCTGAAGCGTATCTAAGCTTAATATATTCTTTTTATTCCCATCCAGAGCCACCTTTTCCAGTCTTCCTATCCTGATGGCTTTTCCCTTCCCTGTTGTCCGAACGGGACATCTTTGTAAGTTAAGGAGCGTAGAGCCTCCCCCCTTTTTTTTCCTATGACATTCTCAACAAAGACTCCTTCACACAACGGGATTTTCCCTAAGAAATTCCGGACTGTTTTCATGGTTTAAGAAGTTTCCCCCCCACCCCCAAAACAGACGGACCTCCTTATCATGATCCTTTTGAGGACGTAAGAGTAGGGTTCCCCCCCCCGGAACTGAATCCCACTTCCAGCTCCCCCCAAGGGTTGACCCTGGACAATCACCCTGTTTACCTCAATTGTTTCTTTTTAGTTCAAACCAGGAAGCAAAGCTTTCCTTTTCCTCGTGGTAAATGCCTTTCCCCTTACATTTCCCTTCTCCCCTTCATTATTGCAGGTCTCCCCCCTCTTTCTTTCTCCGGCAACGGCTTTCCCCCAAGAAAAGAAGATGAACGTCTCCCTCGAAAATCGGCGCTTTCCCTCAATCAGGCCTTTTCCCCAAAAGCCATTCACCGTGGGTCCTTTTTTTATTGCTAACCGGTAGTTTTCTCAATGGGGATGTGGGATACGTTCCCCCTTTTTTTTAGTGACTAGTTTCGTCCTATTCCTCACAGTTCGGCTTTCTAGGCGCTAGTAACGGTGTCCTCCATTATTGATATAGCCGCTTCTCCTCCTTCCTTCAAATGTTGACCTTTCCCCAATTACCCCCCTCCCCTTCTCCGGTCCTTTGCAGCTTGAACACCCAGGGGTACCTCTTTTTTTTCCTTGCAAGGGCCGGCCTCCTTTCTTTTCGTACCCTTTTTACCTTCTCTCCTCCCTTACGGGTTTCTTTTCTTCTGTTGGCTGGTGGGTGCGAAGTACAGAGGATGCGGATATCTCTTTTTTTTCCACCCCTGTGTTTTTTTCTATTTTTTTTCTTTCTTCCGTACCTCAGTCTTCTACCCCAACCGTCCCCCCCTTTTTCCAGAAAACACAGTAGGTTCTTCTTGAAAACTCTAATAGATGCCACCCTCCTCTTCCCTCCCAAGCTGTCCACTTTTTCCTGATGAAAGTGCCCGGTGGTTGATGATGAACTTCCTTTTTTTTCCCGGCAAGTTCCCATTTTTCCTTCTAACTTTGCGCCTTCTGGCCAGGATTCCAATGTGCCCCCCCACCAACCCTGCTAGAGCTCGCAATGGTCGCCCTTCTTTTTCTTTTTTTCTTTTCGAACGGCAACTTCGTCCTCCATCACAATTTCCCAGCAAAATGTTTTCCCTTCCCCGTCCGTCCGCAGAACTAACGGTTCCCTTTACTGGTTGTGGATACAGCACGCTGGCTCTTCCTCTTCCCCTTGGGACGGCCTTCTGACGCTCTTTTTTTTAGACTTGTGTTTTCCTGTTTGTCTGTTTCTCCTGCTCTTTTTGGCTCAACCTAAAAACGAGTAAGAGTTTTTTGAGACCATGGTATCAGGTTCGAATCTCGGATAATTTTGACCACTGAGTCCTCTAAGTAAAGGCAGTAAAGCCGGTGCATCTATCTTTTTGTACTTCTCCTTTTCCTGAGGTGATATCTTTTTTTTGAAATTGATTTTTGATGAAATTTTTGGGCTTCAGTAGGCACCCGCCCTTTGTGGAGCAACCCTGAGAAGAGTACTCCTTCCCTCTCTTCCTTTCCACTTTCGGTCAAGGGCGTCTGTTCTTTTTCTACTTTGAACCCACCGGCTGCCTTCCCCCATGGATCCCAGAAAAGGTCCCCCCTGAAATCGGGCTTTTTTCCCTCCAATGTGGTCATTTCCAGAAGTGGGGCCTTCCCCTTAATGACCCCCCCCCGACCCATTCCTCCTGCCAGTCTTCACTTCCACTTCCAACCGAGACCTCCGAGATGGGAATCCCCCCCCTTTGCAGCGGGCTTTCTCAAAATTCGATGAGCGTAGACCGGGGAGTAAATGTCCCCCTCTCTTTCCTTGTGACAAAGACGTTGCTGGCCTGTTCTTTTCCTCTAATGAGGTTTCCTCCCCCTTTTCTGAATGGGACATCAGAGTGGAAGGGCCCCCCTTTCGAAAGAGAGAGGTTTTCTTGCAAGGACAAATATCCTTTCACCTTATCACCTGTTTTTTCCCCCCCCCCCCGATGGCTTTCTGCTCTTCCAGGGTGACAAAGGCCTATGTTTGTCACGACTTCATCCTCGATGAACCCCGAAAGAATGAAAAGACTCCCCCTCCCCCCTGAGAAAGATTTCATGTGATGTAGCCGTGCCCTCTTTCTCTGTTATTGACTTGGGGATGACGCAGATTCTCTTGTCTTCCGGTTCTCCAGCGATGGTTGAGGAATTCCCTTTCCCGCGTTAGACCGGGCAGCTCATTTCCCTTCTTTACGCGGAGTACCCTCTTTCTTTTTTACCGGACAGATTGCGGGCTTTTGGACGGGAATGTGGATGCCCTCTAGGCCGGAAAGGGTGTTCCTTTTTCGGACAAGGTAGAGGGCGGGCAGGTTCCATTTTTAAGGTCTTTCCAACCCTCCCCCTTCTCTTAACATCAGAGCCCATTTAAAAACCGTACCCCCTTCGGCAATGGATGTTGCAGTTTTATGAAGATACCACCTGTTGTATCCCTCTCAGAAGGTATTCCTTCCCTTTTCTGCTTATTGAAGTCCAGATCCCCTTCTCCTAATAATCCGTGGTTGTTGTTGCTTCCTGAAGATGAATACCCTGTTTTCTTCCCCCTTTTCTGTTTCCGGCGTGAAGAGCCCGGTAATATTAAACTTCGGAGGGAAAGGCAAACGAAATGTGGCCTCCGTACTTATTTTTTCCATTTTTCTCTCTTTGAGAGGGATAAATAAAAGACGGGGTTGGTTTCTTTTTTCCCGCAATCTACCCTTTTGCCTTTTAAACCTGCCCTCCACAGTCTTACTACCCCTCTCCTTAATAGGATAAACATCCTCCCTTTCTTTCTGGCAGGGAAAGGATATTCGTCCTCCACTCCCCGCTTGCTCTTCCCCCTTTTGTAAGAACTCCTTTCTCCCCCCTCACGAAAATAACAGACACCATAGGAGGAATCACCTCCTCACTCGTAATAAAATCCTATCCCTCACTGAGAGGTTCCGTCTCTAGGAGTGATCGGGTCATTGACTCCCGGGCTCTTGGAAGCTATTTTTACTCTGAAAAACCTCGAAAGAGGAATTCCTTTTCCCCGAGTGCTCGCATGACTCCCTCCAGCGCCTTTTTAGATCTTTGTTAAAGGATCCTATTTCTTTTTTTTTCCTCCTTTCTTCATTGCAAGATCTTTTCCTTGCGTTGCACAAGCAACTTTTTCTTAGTTTGCACTTCTCTGTATCCTCTCTCCCCCTCCATACAGCGGTCTTCTTTTCCCCGATTTACGAGCTCATCTAGGGAGTAATGAAGACCTCCCCCCTCTCTCCTCATCGCATTGTATGACCGCCTCTTTCCTGGTCTCCCCCTTCGATTCTTCTTCCATTTTTTCCTCTTTTTTTCCAGTGGGCATTAAATTTAGGAGAAGTGTCATTCCCTCTTTTTTCTCCCTTCCCAGCGGCCCCCCCACATTTCCTAATAAAGGATTCTTCCCCCTTTGAGGCCAGTTAGTCCCCTTTCCGGACTGTTCACCGTTTCTTCTCCTTGTTACGAAGGGTTTCCCCCTCAAGGAGAACTGCGAGTGGCAGAAGTACTCTGCCTCATTTTGTACTCACAAATTCCCTTCTTCCGACCCCTCCTGAAAGACCTTGACAAATACAATTTCGCTGCCCTCCTTTCAGTTCAAACGCTTAAGTTCTGATTCTGGCTTTCTTTTCCCCTGCAGGATCCTCGTTTGAGAAAAGGAATTAGGTAATTTTTTTTTCCCCTTTTCCCCTTTGCAATAGAGTACACCTCATGACCTGGCCTCCCCTCCCCCTTCCTTTTTTAAAGGAAGCATGAGACGCGCCCAGAGGAGATTACCTGAAAATGAAAATAAAGGAAGCGACTCCCCCCAAGTCAAGTAACCTTTTATCTCCTTTTCTGAGTAGACCTGGAGTGAACTGCATACCCCTTGTGCTGCCTTATAAGTGGACGGGGCTTCTTCTTCGTACAGTGTTTTTTCCTAGAAAGGTCTTTCCCCTTTTTTAGCGATAGCCCGGGGCCCTTCCCCATACTTTCATTACCTTCCTGGCCTGAAAGTCAACCTTTTTCTGCTTCCCATCGGGAAAAACGTTTCAACCGTCCCTTCCTTTCCCGGTCAGAGGGAAACCCCCCCTTTTTTCTGGTGTTGTGTTTTCTTCCTTTCGGTGCCGCATCTCTGTCCTCTTCTTAAAGCTTGGAATTATTATAATAGTGGGGGAGATCTTTTTTACGAAGTGCTGAAGTTTTATTTTTCAAGTATGTTGTTGCGAGAACTTCAACTGTCGAGTAATACGTCGAACCCCTTCCTCTTCACCAAGAAAACCCAGTAGTTCTTTCCCCCTCAGAAACTTTTCCCCCCTCTGCCAATACTGTAGTCCTACCATTCACCTCCAGGACCCTCTTGGGTTAACGCCTGCCCATGAAAGTTAGGCACGGTCTTCTTTTTCCCGCGGCACTACTTCCCCTCCCAGGTCCCACATTTTTCCGTGCGAATTTTTGGAGCCCTTTCTTTTTTTTCAGGTATCCCTCCGAACCCCCATTTTGTTTTTTTTCGCTTGGTCGACCATCTTTGTATTGCACGATTCGAAAGGAAAAGTAGAAGCCCTCAGGACAAACGGATCATGCACATCCCTTTCTCCTAGAACTACGTGGTTTCGCCACCTCGCTCCAAAGGTGACTTCTCCTGACGTGCTCCTTTTCCTTTTCGGCATGGTGCCTCTGTTTTTTCTTCGGCGTTAAGACTGGTTTTCTCTTATAGCTTGAGTGAGATAGGAAAGATTCTCTTCACCATACAGGAATGCCAGTTCCCCCTTTGAAACCTATTTTTTTCTCTTCATGAAGTGACCCTCCTTGGTTCAAGCACGGGAAGCCCCGCGCATGAATGAGGTGATATCAAGATCCTTTTTGGATGTCAACTTTTGATTCCTGCCTCCTTCTTTTGTTTTTTTATTCCACAGGCGAGACAGTTCCTACCCTTTCCTTCAAACCTCTCCTTTTTAGTTGTTTTTTTTTCCCCTAAAGTTATTTCCCCCCCCTCCCTTAAGGCAATGTGCTTCGCCGTTGACCTGTTTAGTCCGAAGACCATTGAAATGTTTTCATGTCATAAGGCCAGCCGTCTTTTTTTGCATAGAGCTTCCCCCCTTTACCTAACGGACGCTCCTTTTAGGAAAACTGGACCAGAGAAAGCCTTTTTCTTTCTGAGTTCTGGAGCGGTCACCCCCTTTCCTTTCTGTCCTGTCCATCCCCTTCTATGTAGGATGAACTTGATTAGGGGAGTAAATTTTCCAAAGACTGATCTCTTGCTTTGACGTCCCTCTCCGTATGATTGCCTCTTTTATTCCCAAATGCCCGGGAAAATTCCCCCTGTGGAAGGGAAATTACTTCCCCTCATGAGCAGCTTTTGACGTGTCCTTTCCCTCATGTAACCCTGCCTGGAACTCCTTTCTGAGGAAATTATCCTTTTGTTGAGATGAAACTCCGTAGTTCCTCTGCAGTACGCGTTTTTTCCCCCTTCAGTTACCTTTTCCCCTCCAATAGCTGGCCTACCCCCTTTCACATCAGGACGTGCGAAAGATTTTCATTTTCTCCTTCCGTGGATCGAATGGGGTTCTTTTTCCCCCCCACCCCCCTTTTTCCGGGCGGAGCGTGGTGTGATTTCCCCTTTTTCCGTGTTCTTGCGGTGATGTTTGAGACAGAGATGGTTGGTTGAGCCTGAGGCCCGCTTTCCCCAAGGTTTTCATCTTCGTTTTGATGGTGTGCTGGGATCCTCCTTTTCCCCTCCGCTGGAGGGATGTTTGATCCCTTGGGAAATTAAGGCGACTCTTTTTTTTCTCCGGCCAGGTGTGGCCTGCCCCATTCCTTCTTTAAAGGGCCTTCTCGTTCCGGATGAGGTAGTGACCCTATCAAAAGAGGAGAAAAAGTCGGTCTCCCTTTATGGATGAAGACATGGGCGTTTGTCCTTTCCCACAAGGTAGTTTTTCTTTAAAGACTTGCAGCAGGGATGTTCAGGGAGGATCCATCCTTCAGAATATAACTATTTTAGAAGAATATTTGTTGTTGTGAGTTTTTCTTTCCCTCCCTCCAAGAGAATAAAATGAGATCTTGTTTCCCCTCTCGCTGACCTTGAATGAGCCAGGTTTCTACTTTGGTAGTAGGAAACCGTGAAAAAATAAAGGAAGTAATGGTCCCCCTTTTCTTATGTTATCTAATTTCTTTTCTTTTCTTTTCCCCGAAGTGAACAACCCTCCCCCTAATATAAGTTCCTGCGTGCCACCCTTGAAAAAAATGGGAAGGTCCCTTCCTTGGAGAAGGAAGAGCCCCCCCTTCCCCCCGTAAAAAGGCCCGGCCGGGAACATATAAAGACCCGTCCCAATCCCTCGGTTAACTGCGGGCTGAAAAAGTGAATGTCCCCACACCAGCTCCTTTTTTCCCACAAAGAAGCCCCCCTCTTCAAAATCTTTTCTTTTCCCCGAGAAGAACTCGTCTCCCCCCCTTTTCCTAAACTCTGACCATTTTCTGTCCCTCTTTCCCCGGTAGTTTGAGGCCCCTCTTTAGGGTTCCGTTTCAGCGAGTTTTTCTCCCCCAAAAGCGTCTGACTTTCTCCCCCGTTCACACGGCGTTCATCCTCCCTCATAATTTCCCCGCGAAGTTATTTCGGCGGTGTACTTAGGCAAGGCCCCTTCCTAGATCTGCTCTCGTGTCAACCTCTTAGTACAGTCATTTGTCCCCTTTCTCGGAGAAGGTTCTTTGAGGAAATCATCTCTTAAGGACCAGCACCTTGAACCCAGCCCCCAGAGTTGATTTTATCACCCCGAAGGGAAGAGATCCTCCTTAATCGCATTTTTCCTTCCCCCCGTCCCTTTTTCCCCGGCTCCCAGCTCTACTTTCAAGTGAGGGGGTGAATTTCCCTTTTCATCTCCCCTGGGACCAGCGTCGTTTTCTTTTTTTTCCATCCTTCCGGCCCCAGACGGTGTTCTCATTACAACAAGTGACTTTCCTCTTAGGAAAAAAGTGGATCCGATCGAACCCTCAGGACGCGTTTGTTAGGCCTTATCCTTGTCTAACCCTAAGAAAGGGATTCTTTCGCATTCTGGATTCCCCTTCGAATTTCCTGGAAGGTTTTCAAAAAGGCCCTCTACTCTGAAAGAACCTTTCGGACCAATCCCCTTTTTTTATTTCTCCCCCCATAGGAGACCAGATGAAGTAATAAATTTCTTTTTAAGTTCCTTTTCCTCCCCCCGCGTTCTCACCTCCTTTATAGCCCTTCCATCGGGGATAGGCCTCATTCTGGCAAAAGAGAAAGAGGATATTCTCTTTTTCTGAAAACGAATGAGCTCTCTTATCCAACTTCCCCCTCGTTCCACAGGGCCCTTCCCCCTTTCACATGGATCAAAAAGCAAAGTCTCTGATATGAGAAAAGGTAGTTCTTTTTCTTCAATGGGTCACTTTCTTCTCTTTCTCCTCATGTTCTTGTTCCTTTTTCCTTGATTTTCTCCCTCAAGAACCTATTCAGGAGAGGAGAAAGGTTTTCTCATTGGATTACTTCACTTTCCCAGGTTTCTCCCCTCCCCTTTGGAAAGGGGCGGCCTCTTCCTCCACCGGTTTCACAGGTTCGGGAAAAAAAAGAGTTGGGTTCCCTCCTTCCCTTCTTATGGAAAGGTCCTTTTACCATTTTTCCCCCCCTTAACGTTTCGCCCTTGATTAGTATCCCCTGTTGGAGGTGGGTGAGAACTATCCTTTCCTTGATGACGATCATCCTTTTGGTTCTTTTCCTTAGCCTCCCCCCCCTTAGACTTTAGAGTACCCCTTCCCCACGGCAAAACGGATTTCCCAACCATCATCTACCCCCCCCCCTTTGGACGACCCGTTAGAGGAGGAAACGTTCCTCCTAAACAAAGGCTTACACCATTCCCGAGACCGTCCCTTCCCTTCTTCTGGCCAGGTTTGAAAACTTTTCCCCCCGTGTTTCCGAAGTCCCCGTGAGTCTTTTCCCCTAGGAGTGACCTCCCCCCAAGTTCCCCCCCTTCCTTTCAAAGTGGTAGCGCTTTCAGGGGATTGCGAAGTTCTTTCTGCCGACACGAGCACGCCCCCCCCGGAACCACCCTGTCCCTCCCCCTTTTAAAGTTGAATTTTCCCCAAGAGAAATACGCGATTTTCTCCTTCTTTCCCACCCTGTTGAATGGCTTGTTATCCACCTTGGCGGTCCACCCTTTTCCTGGCGAACGGCATACCTCCTCCGCGGTCGAAGGCTTCTTTTTTCCTTTTATCCTTGATTCTCCTTTTCGTCCCTTCACCGAGTAAGGTCTTTCCTTTTTTTTTTTCTTGCAGGTTGTTCCTTTGAATTAGGGCCCTTTTCCCCCTATTTTCCTCCTCCGGGCAATGACAGACTAATGAGGTGCTTTCCCCCATTGGATTGTCCTTGATTTGCTTTGCAACTCTTCTGATTTCACTTCGGAGGACTTCCACAAGAGAGAAGTTCTCCCCTTCCAGGCTGCGAAGTCTTCCCTTTTCTTTTTTTTTTATTGTACCCCTTTCGGGCGAAACCGGTGCCCTTCCTTCTTTGTTCTTCCCTCTTCGGGACATCCAATTTTTTCCCGAAGAAGGGAGTTTCCCTTTCCTTTTCATGGTCATAGGCCATCCCTCCCCTTGATGTACAGCCCGCCTTAATGCCCCCTCCCTGCTGACGCCCATGAAAACTTGAAAAGAGCCCTCCCTCAGACCTCTCTTTTTCACCCATGTGGTTCTCCCCCTCGATGAAGGCGTCGCCCTTCTTTCCGGCGTGGCCTTTTGATGAGGCGCGATGCCCGCCGTGCTTTCTCTTTTCCCCCCGCTGATTGCCGCTCATTCTTTTTTGCAATGCGTTCCCTCCGTGGCCGGGCCCTCAGATCGAAAAGAGCTTTTTGGCCGCACGGCAATCGCCCGAAGGACATTAAGGTCCACCCCTCTTTTTTTTTCTGTATGAGATGGCACGCCGGATTCTTCATAGTCTCCAGTTTTCCAAGCGGAAGCCTTTCCCTAACCATGACAAATAGCTTTTCCTTCTAGAAGAGAGACCTCCTTCCTTAGACGTGGTCTTCGAAGTGTTTCTTCTTCGATCTGGGTTCCCCCCCTTTCTGGGGCTGGCGTTCCTAGTTTTTAGAAAGAGATGGTCCCTACCTCCGTTAGCCCGGGGGCCCTTCCTCTTTCTGGTTTTTTGTTGCGTGTAGCTATCATGTTCCCTTTTTCCTCTGTTTGCAGGGAATGTTTTTTTCTCTCTCAGTTCGTAGAAGGGTCGTCCAGTTTTTCTAAGCGTCCCTCTTCCTAGGGGTTTCCCTTGGTGCGGGAGGCTCTTTTAGAAAGGCCCCCTCCCCCAGCGGTGAAACCTTCCTTTTTTTCCTTTCTTGTTGAGGCAATCTCTTCTTTTTTCCCCCACAACGTTCAGACCCTTTCCACGAAGGCCGAGAGAATGGTATTCCCTTTTTCCCTTTATCCTCATACCTTTTTCTTACTATGGGCCTTCCAATTAGAACTGGTCCACTTCCCTGAATGTAAGAGACAGGTAATCTTCTATCTGAGGAACGTCCCCCGCCTTTTCTTTTTTCCCAAAAGTTCCCTTCAAGTGTTACACGGGTGTTTTTTTTTGTGCTTGGGGATTATTTTGTAGGGTGAAAATAACTCACCCTCTCTCTGCAAGCAATATACTTCCTCAGCTGCCACTTCCCTTCCCCCTTCCCCGACTGCGACGGAATCCTTTTCCCTTCCTTCAAACAGGCCCGAACAGCTTTGTACCAGAAAAAGAAAAGCTCTATTTCATTCAAGGGGAAATAGGTTTAGAAAGGATAAACTCCGAACTAAGCAACCCTCCCCTCAGTTCCCCAAAAAATTTCCATCACTCAACCACTTTTCCTCCACCAAATTCGAGCCACCCTTTCCAAATGAAATATTTGGGAGGGATGGTCGTTTCCTTGGTCTGATTTATCCCTTTTATGGGGGCAGCTTCTGTCACGCGTTGGAACAACCCTTCTTTCCCTAAGGGGGAAAAAGGAGTGCATTCCCCCTTTTTTGATAAGGGGACATGCTTACTGCCTCCTGCGGGGTGTTACGGAGCTCCGGCAAAATGGGACCCCTCCCCCTGCTTCCCCTTGTGTGGCGATTCGCCAAAGATGATAAGTCATTTCCCCCCGCTATGTTTCCTCCAATTTTTTTATTTTTTGGGGGTTTTCTCGGTAGGAGGCCCCAGAAAGGAGTTCCCTGAGTGAGTCCGTATCTCCTCTTCTTCTAACTTGAAGCCCCTCTGGAGAGATTCTCTTAATCGACTTTTCCCTAGTCGTGGTTGACTCCTCTCTGCGGAACCAGGCGGGGGCTGGCCTTTGCCCCGTTTCTAAAAAGAAAGCTTCGGGGCGTGTACTCCCTTCTGTTTTCTTCCCACCGTCCCCGCCGAATGGACCCACCTTTCCCCAAGAATTTTTCCGTGGAGGTAAAGATCTCTTTTCCCGGGTTAGCCTGGTTCATTTACAGTTCCCTTTTGGGACGATTACTCCGTCGCGTGAGGACTTCCTCTGGATAGAAGGTGTACTCCTTCAGAAGACTCCTTCTTTTGTTTTTGCTCCCTCAATCCAATTTCGTCTTCTATCCCCTTCGTGCGCAGTTTTTCAAGGAAGGAACGGTTCCCCCTTCTTCTTTCAATGAAGGACGCCCCCTCCCTTACCATTTCCATTTCCCCCCCCCCCCCTTTTTTTTCCTGGAAAGGGCTGCACACTCCGTCACTCTTTTTATCGGCCCCGCGCCGCGATTCAACAATCTCCCCCAGTGCTGAACGCCGCCTTCCCCCATATTTTTTCCGAAGGCCCAAGTTTTCCTTCCTCCCCCAGGCATGGTATCCCCCCCCAAGTCCCCGTGGAGATACCTCTTCCTTTTATGAGGAATGATTGACCTCCTTTTCTATAAGTGGTTCATCCCCTTTTTTGTTGCCTGTGGGTTTTGACGTGTCAGTTCGCCCTTTTCGGGATGGAGTTTCTTGTCGCTAGCAAGGTGTCACCGTGTCCCAATGTCCATCCTTTTCTCCCCGATTTCTTTCCTCAAGTAAAATCCAAATCGGTTCCCCAGTTCAACGGCTTCCTTCCCCCTGCTTGCCTCACCAACAGCTTTTTTTTTTTTCGGCTATGAGACTTGAAGAAGATATTGTCCTCTGTAAAGGGGTAGTCCATTTTTTTATTCCTGGTTTTCCTTCTGTACTTTTTCTCAGGACCTACTTCTGACGAGGATTCCTTATCCTCTCTTCCCCTTTGGTGTACCTTTCATTTTTTCCATTAGATCCAAAAAGAAAACGTCCCCACACAAGTAGGAGAATAATTCCCCCCTCTCTCTTAATAGCGGCTTCCCCCTCCGCGTTCCATCAGGGGACACAAGCTGGGGTTCCCCTTTTCCAGTTAGGCCGGTGATTGTATGACTTCGTCCCCGGTCCACAGTCGTGCCAATGAACTCAGTTCAAGATGTTACCCAATGGTCGGTTTTCTCTCAGCCATGGTCGCAAGCCGTTTCGCTAGAGAAACTCTCCCTAGCATTTCACGCCCCATCCAGGCCCCCATCCACAGCCCAAGGTGTTTTTTTCGTAAGCAAGAAATAAGGTTCTCCTTCCAAGGTTGTCTGGCTTTTTTTTTTCCCCCGGGCTGTCATTCCTTTCCGGAAGGTGAATCCTCTTGTTAGAGGCCGGAGTTCAAGAACTTCCTTGTAAGAGGGACGCGGTGACGCCTATTTGTGACCCTCCACCTTTCATGAGGTGATAATTCCTCGGTGAACTGAACGCTGGGCGGGGCTTCCTGCAGTTTTCCCTCTGGCGAAAGCCGTCATTACTTAACCCGCATAATTGATTCCTCAGAAATTGGGATTGTCCTCCCCCCTTTTGTGAGCCTCCTTCGGCTTCCCCCCTGCCCTTTTCCAAGGAGAGCCAGATTCTTTACGTCAGGCCACTCCTTCCTTTTTGCTTAGGGCGTTGTGGGGAAACCTTCCTGTCCCTGGTCGAAACACGCTTATGGATTAGATCGTTTCTTTTTGGTGAAGAAGAATTTTTCTTCGGTTGTGGATCCTTCATAGGAAAGACTTTCTGACACGTAATTTTTTCTCCGGAACGTTCTGCCCGTTCGGACCCTTTCTTCCCCCGTAAAAGAGCCCCCCCTCTTCTTAGAAAGAGGGAGATACCCTTCCCGCTGGCTGTCATTACCCTTCTTCAGGTGTAAGATCTTTCTTTTCCAATGATAGCTCAACGCTTCTCCCCCGCAGTTGGAAGCGACCTCAATGTCTTCCCCCCTTCCTTTGTCTTTTCCTTCACTGGACTCCTTTCTAATCGCCACACGCAGATCCGTCCCTTTCCTCTGGAATTTTTGCTTCCATCGCCTGTCAACCCCTTCATCCGGCAGCCTCTTGCGTATGCGATGACACGCCGTTTTTCATATGAAAGACCCCTTCTTCTCGCCAGATTCCCCGGCCACCCTTTTCCCCTTCGCCGCATGACCCCCCTCCTCTGAGCGGAAAGAGCAAGCTGGATCGAAGTGGTCTTAGGGCGTTGCGGTTCCTTTTTTCTCTCTTTTGATGGGGCTTCGTTTCTGCGGAGGTGCGCAAGTTTTAGAAGGGCAGAGAAGGGACGCCCTCTGGTACCGTATATATTTCCTTCTCGGCTTGCTGTTTTCTCCTATCCGGCTCTTTTTTATCAGGAGGGGGGGAACCTTCCCCTCTGTAGAGGGGAGTCTTTTCGGTGTTATCTTTAAGTGAACAGAGCCCTTTCCCCATGATTCCCCCCCCCAGAGGGACCCAACCCTCGGTCCTGACTCCGGATGTTCTCCTCATGCGGTTGCCTCCTTTTCTAGACCCCGGATACATTGCGAGGCTTTCCCCGGTGCCCTTGATCTTGCATTCCCTTCCTCTTTTTCCTCCTAATAAGTTTTTTTTTTTCTTTCCAGGAAAAAGAATCATCCCCCTCTGCAAATCCCCTTCCTTTTTTGAAGAGCATTGAATCGTAAACCCTTTAAAGGAAACCTCCCCATAAAGGCGTATGGCCCCTTTCCCCTCTGTGGTCTGCTCTTTTTGCTCGGTGAAAGACCTTACCCTTCCCTCCCCCCAACATGCCATGAAAGCCCCCCCCTCGGCAACCAGGATTGCCGGCCTTTCTCTCCCCGGCTGGAATATTCACCCGCCCGTCAAACCGGGAAAAGGATATCGGTACCCCCCCCCCAGACAGGTCCCTGCTTGCCAGGTCGAAAAATGATACATCTCCTGCACCATCAAGCAATCCCCCTGCCATTACCGCAGACGCCCTTCTTTCCACCCCCCACTTCGAGACACTTTTCAATGAAATAGGCGCGTTTCTTCTTCGCGGGTCCTTCCCCCCCTTTCTCTGCCCGTTTTCTTTTGCCTGAGTGGAAAAAAAGCGTCTTCCTCCCCCCTCCGGTTGGGAACAACTTCCTCCTCCATGGGGTTGATCCTCTTGATATATAAGGAGGTGTGTTTCTCCTGAGATTGAAGTTTAGTGCCCCTTTCACCTGCCTGATATTTATCTTTCTTTTTGAGGTGAAATTTCCCGTTGGCGGCACAGTCTTGTTTTCCTGAGGGATCCCTTCGGAAATAGAGGTTATGCTCCCTTCCGGCGGGAAGCCCTCTCTAGACTATTAACAGAAAGAATATTCAGCGACTCTTAGACCCCAGAATTGTATTCCGAGGACACCACAGGTTTCTCCGCTCTCTCTGCGGAAGGATTTCTGGGAAGTGGAAGTACATCGAAAGGGCACTCTTGCACTTTCTTGTCTATTCATTGGTTCCTCGAGAGGAAACTCCTAAAGGAAAAAAGTAGTTGGCAAACGCTCCCTGTTAGTCCACCCCCCCGGAGTACACTACTAATGCCGCGTCCTCTCTTTGTTCTATCAGCCTTGTTTTTTCCCCCCCAACAAGCCTCTTTTTTTCCTCTAGTGGAAGGAAGGACTAGGCGTTTTGTATCACAAAGGCCCTGACTTCCTCCTGATCCGTATTTAAATTCAAATTTCCCCTCTCCCCCCCTTTCAATGAGGCGCAGTCCCCCCCTCTCTCAGGAGTTAAAAGGAAGTCGTCCCTTTCTTAAACCTATTATAATCATGATCCCCCCCCCCCCTCTTTTTTTTTACTTCCAATTTTTTCATCCAACTTTCATTTTTTTTTTTTCTTCTTTTTCTCACCGAAGTAATAGGTGCATATCGGCACCTGAGAAAAGACAATTCCCCTCACTTGCGAGTTCCCCTGAAGGCCAAGGGCACCTCCTGGCTTTACCTTCTCAGGATAAAAAAGCCCCCCTTTTCGGTGAAATATGCGAACCTTTTTTTTTTTCCCCCTGCAATGGAAATTTTTCCTTTACGTGGTTCTGGGTTTAGTTTCTTCCGACTCTTCCCCTTTGCGATAGCACTCCCTTGAGACAAAGGGGGATCTTCCCCGGAAATTGGAATGCATTTTCTTCCCGAGTTAATGTTCTCCTTTTTTTTCAACCTGTGTCCTTAAAAATATTTTTCACGGACGAACTCAGTTCAACTCTTTAACAAAACCCTGGTTTCTTTTTTTGTTTGAGAAGGACGGGCTTGAGAAAGGGTAGTCCCGGATTTATCCTTCTTTCTCCCACGTTGGAGGCGTTTTGGGAAGTCTTAAAGAAGTGACGTCCCCTTCTCTCTATTGTAATAATAACATCTTTTGAGGAGAGCTCCATTTACTTCCTGTGCAACCCCCCCCCGTGCAAGATCCTGAAAGAAAAAAACCAGGTAGGAGAAATAATACCCCCTCTAACTACCGCGGATTCCCCTTCAGTCAATAAGGCCTCCTTGGAAAAAAGATTCCCGAGACAGTTTCCTCCAGTTAGGAACTGTTCTCTCTTAAAAAGTTTTTGTCTTATTAAAGCTTTATTTCGGTACCCCTTCTCTCTTATCAGGCAATTTTCAGGACCCCCCCGGGGAACCTCCTCCGCTGGTCGCCAGCCTTTTTCTTGAGACCCTTTTCCCGTCGCACCCTTTCTCCCCCGACAAAATGCCCTTCCAAAAGAAAAAGTTTTTTCCCCTGTAAGCTCACTACCAGGTTTCTTCTCCCCACTAGAGACCGTTATTGTATCAATGACCGTTGCCGGTCCGGTTCTTCCTGGGACGGCAGGTGAACCATCTTTCCCCGGTTCAGGAGTCCAGAAAGGCTTTGTTTTCTTTTCTTTTTTTTATTTGTGGTCTCGTAAGGCGTGTGAATGCCCTTTCTTCTCGGGTTTCTTGCCGAACGATTGTGGCGTCCTTCAGTTGACCTCCCCCTTTTTTTAGAAGTAAGAGTTTTGAACTGTCTCTCTATAAGAGAAATTGTCTTGTTCCCTTGCCTTTTCAGTTTGGGCATAGAGTGTCCTGTACCCACCCTCTTGAGCCATTCTTTTTTTAGGAAAAAGAGCCCTGGAGGGTTGTGGGGAACCCCCATAAATGCCCCTTTTCCAGTACAGGCAGGTCTCTATCTGACCTCCCGGGGGTGCCGCGGATTCGGTAGGTCACTGTAATAGTCAGCAGGTGGGGTTTTTTCGATAGAACCCTGGCTTCATGAAACGATTCCCCCCTTCGGAATTTTCTCCCCTGCCACCGACCAGTGCGCCGCGCCGCCAGATCCCTCATTCGGTAAACAACTGTCTGTAAGTACACATCCCCTCGTCTCCTATCGTGACTTTTTTTTTTGAAATCCAACGATGAGCGCGTTCTGATTGCGTTTTCCCTGTCTATAATGATGCCCTCCCCCCCTTCTCCCCCCCTTTCGACTCAGAGTGGCCGGTTTCCCTTCACAAGAAGACCCGTAACCTTCGTAATCTGAACTGTAAACCCCGCCTTTTTTCCATCCTGCGACTGTCCCCTTTTTCCGTTTATGGATGTGAACTCTTTCATATGAAGTCTTTTTACCCCCTCGTCTCTGAAAAGGAAACTCTCCTATGACCCCCTTTAGAGATCTCTTCTGTAGACGTGGATCAGACCTTGGTTTTTCTTTTTCTTCGCCTTTGCTTGGGACGGCACTCGTTTTCTCTGTGATGTTCCCTTAGGTTGAGCATGCTTCCTTCTCCCGTGGGTAATCTCTCTTTCCCTCTTTCGTGAGGGTTTTTTTTTCAAGCCGCTGCGGATGTTTGACTTTTTTTTTCTTATTACTGACTCTCTTTGGGGCAATCAGGTTTTTTTCCGAACGTTCTCTTTTTTGAAGGGAATGGGTTTTCGGTCGTGCCCCCATAAATACCGAGTTAACCCCGGGTCCTGAAGTTCCCTTCTTTATTTCGGAGGGGGAATTGACCTTTTCCTTTTTTTGAAAGGATATTCACGCTTCCCTCTTTTCTTTTGTCAAAGGTTTATTTGCCTAAAGACCCTCTTCCTCATACTTCTCTTGGTTGTTGTTGAGATTTCCGGCAAGATCCTCTTTTTTCCGGTTTCCCAACCGTGCGTGGAGCAAGTTCTAGGGTGGTTTTTCCCTCCCCCCATGAGGAAAATTCAGTCTGCAGCCTTTTCCCGCTGTGTCCGAGTAGCTCCCTCGGGTGCCACCGACGACAGAAAAATGTCTTGAACCGTGCAGCGTTCCCCCTTTTTCCCACCTTCTGGATAGAAGGCGCTTTATAGGCATCCCCCTCTTTTCACTCAAGGCTGTCCTTGTCCAGGATACGTTCCCCAAAGCAAAAAGCGTTAAATGATCGGCGACCTAACTGATTCCCCCTTGTTCCTCCCCTTCCAATCAAAGCCCCTTAGGAGGAATTTCCCCTCCCTAGTCCCCCTACCCATGATAATCACCCTCCCTCTTTCCCGCGGGTTCCCCTTCGAGCGGGGTGGAGAGGGTCAGTGGTCACTGCTTGCCCCCTCGTCTGCAGATGAACTAGTTTTTCCCCTTTTCCCGCAGAAAGCCCCCCCCTCCCTTTTTTAAGGGAAGGAGCCGGATTCAGGAGGGGTACATCTTCTAAGTGCTTCCCCTTCCTCATGCTCCTTCTTTTTTTGGAGATGAGTTGAAATGCCCCTTAAGAGAGAATGGGCCCCATCCTTCAATAAGCGGTTCCTTTTCTTTTTACAGCCTTTTTTTTTGGCAAAGAGCTCCTCTGATAATTTGACTCCTCTGGAAGCGAGTCTTCATTTCTTCCCAGCCAGCCCCAAGGGGTTGACCTTCCCCCCTCCTTCTGCCGTCTGTCAGTGGGGCCCTTTTTGAACGGGCCCCTCTATTCCCGCTGGACGTGTCAATAAGTTCGATCCTCCCCCCCTCGGTGCTACTGACAAAAATTCCTGCTAATCCCTTGCGCGGGCACGGTCACTCTCTCCTGATTTTCAAGGCATGCATGGTTAAGCCTTCCCCCAAAGAAGCACTTTCCCCCTCTTCAGGAGCGTGCAGCTCTCTCCCTAACTGGATAGCTTTTTTCCTCCCTTCCCCTGAATTCGCAGAGCTCTTTGAATCCGAGCCCTCATTTCCGTGCTGAGTGGATAACAATCAATGTCCCCCCCGCTTAAGACTGAAAGGCTCCCTTTCCGTAGTTGCTGCCTCTTTCTTACCTATTCTCCCCCTCACCGGAATTCCCTTTTCCTTTCCAAGACAGTAATAGTTCGGCCGAGATCAAGGAGACTTTTTTTTCCAAAGCCTTGCTTTCGCCGCGAACCCGTTCCCCCTTTTCCCCTGCCGTACCCCCTTTTTTTCACATGCCTGAACGGCACATCAACAAGCAAGTCCCCAAGTTGTCTATGCGACACGGTAGTTTTCCCCTTTCTTGCCCGAAATTTCCCTTTGATAAGTGGTTCTGTTTTTCGGGGAGGAGACTTTTTCTTTTTTCAGATCGCCCGTTCCCAGGGAGGAGAGCTAGCCACCCTTCCCTTTCGGATCTCCCCCCCTTTTCCCTTAAGAGTTCATGTTAGAGCCTCTTGAAAATAGGGAAATTACACCCCTTCCAGACCTGGTCTTTTTAACACAAAGAGGGTTTCTTTTTGGTAGTCTATTTTCCCTCCCTTAAGAAGATATTGGTCAGGGTCGTCCATCTTTTCCCCATACTTTTGTCATGAAGGTGGCGGTGGGGTGCGCTCCTTTACTCAGAAGTTTCCTCTTTTCTTCTATCTATTTTAATCTCTTTAATAAGGAAGATCTTCCCCTTTTACATTCCGGCAAAAGGATTCCCCTCCACCCCCCCCAACCTTCCCTAATACAAAGATGGACTTTTAAGCAGATGCCCTTTTTGCCCGTCCCCTCCCCCCCCTAAGAAGACCCCCCCTTTTCAAAAGCTGGGGTCCCACCCGGCAGTTTTTTCTCCCGATGAGTCAGGCCAGGCACCTTTCCGTCTCCCCTGCCCCCTCCCCCTCAGCAAGATGGAAGTCCGGGCAAAGGGCTAGCTATCTTCTTTGTACCTCTCGATCCACTGCCCCTCTCCCCCCGAGAAAAGTTTTTTTAAAAAAGAAACATCGCAGGGACCTAAAACTAAAGGGTCCCTATCTAAAAGGTCTTCCCTAAATGCAGTGAAGGGAAGGGAATTTTTAAGAGGAGACGGGTTATCCTTGCGGTATTGTAGTTTATACTCCCCTCTCCTTGGGCGATGTTTCCTATATTGCCTTGTTCAGCCATATCCAGGAATTTCCTCTCATAATCTTTCTTTCCCGCGGGGGAGTCCCGAACGTAACGGGAACGTCTTCCCGTACCTAAGCTCTCCTGAGGTGAGCACCATTGGCTTTCCCTATGAAGGATGATTTCATTCCCTGGAGTCCTTTAGGAAACCCGGTCTCCCCTTCTCGATTACAGTCCTCCCGAGGAATGATTTCGGACAGGTGTGAGTCGTTCCCCCCCTGATGACCCCCACACGGTGCCCCCTTCCTGGCTAGATCGTGAGGAAGAAGCGGGAGCTTCATGCCTGTCCAAGGCCAGCGTTCCCCCCTACAGCCTCCTTCTCTCCTCAAGGCCCCCCGTTAGGACACCTGTCTTCCACGATCCATGGAAGAGATCTGCTTTCTTTTCACAAAATGGGCCTCTTTCTTTTCAGTCGATTCTTCTTCAGATACGATTCAGCTCCTACCATTTATCCTCAAACGATGTTTTCCGTGATGGAAGGACTCCTACTGATCTGCTACTAGGTGCAACCTTTACAGGCGTGGGCCTTTCCCTTTTCGACACACGCAGATTTCGAGGAATGTTAAACTATTCCCCCATGTAAAAAAGAAGGGCCTTCTCTTGTCCTTCTCCCTGGCTGTCTGAGATGAACGAAGGGTGCCCCCCTCGATGTGGATTAAACGACGGCAACTCTCCTCGACAGCCATTTCCCCCGATAAAGAAGGAGCGAACGCCTGTTTCCGTGGATCTAATTTGTTGATTCCCTGGGCGGCGGGGTGATGCCTTTTCCTGGGGCCATGGAGGTCTCTGGTATGGTGCGTTTGAGAAGGGAGGACCTCAAGCGGTCATCTCCCTGTGACAGATGGATGATTCTCTTGTCCCTTCCCTTTAAAGACTTCGGGTATGTGTTTTACTTTTTCTTCTGATTCCTAATTAAGGTTGGAAGGCCAGGTTCCCCCATTTTTTGCGCTAGAGGGAGGGAAGTCTTGTGCGGGAGGCGTTTCCTCTTGTGAAGAAAGGATATACACCTCCTCCAATCCCGTTCCCCCTTTTCCCTGGAAGGAATGGATGTTGCCTCCCCTTTTGCAAAGACTACCACCTCTTGAAATTCTTAGGGTTCCCTTCGAAGGGGATGATCTTGCTTTTAATCCTAATCTTTTTTTTTTAGAGATCTGGACTCCCCCCTGAGAAAGTTTCAATACCCCTTTTGTGCATGAAGGGTCATCGACAGGTGTAGTAGGAAAGGCCAAAACGACCATTTTGGAAAAATAAAGGACGTGACCCGGAAGAGGTTCACCTCTTCTTCTTCTGATTAGAGAAGGTTTTCAATCTCTCTTTTTTCTTTTTTTCCCTCAAAGAATACCCTGCCCCTTCACAGTGCCCGCGTCCCTTGCCACCCTTTCCCTCCTTACAGGAGAAGAATATTCCATGACCTCACCCACCGGACATCTTTCCACACTCCACCCGCAAACGCAACTCCCCGGTACTGAGCTGCCTTCTAACTTTTACAATGCACCAGAGCGTCTAGAAACTCCCCGCAACAGCAAAACCTTTCCCCCCACCCGCGCCGCCTCTTTCCCCCCCCCTAGCCAAGGGCTACCCCCCCCGCGGGAGATAAGGAGTGTCTCTTTCCGAGCCCTTTGGCCCTTTCTAGTGGAAAAACATTTCAGATGAACTCCGGGGGCACTCAGGAAAGAAATTTCTCTTTGATACTGGACGCTCCCGGGGGGTTACATCTTTCGGTACCCATTCCCCTCCCTTTCGATCTGCGTTTGGCGATGAGTTGCCCCTCCTCTTTTCCCGAGCGAAGGGGGTCCAAATAATGATCTTTCCTTTTTCGGCCGGCCAGCACTGCGTTCCTCTCTCATGCGTGAGCGTCCCCTCCAGCGATCTTCGAAGACTTAATCGCCTTCTTTACAGCCCTCAACTTTTTGTGATCCTCCGACGATCTTTCTCTTCTTGCGGGGCAGATTCCTCCAAGGTGAAGAAAGGGCCCCCCTTCCCTTTTAGGATCTTCGAGCGGCCACGCTGGGTGGGCCCTATGAACCAAAGCCCGATAAAGGATTACGTACCAAAGTTGGAGTTCCTTCCATGAAGAAGCCTTTTTTCAGACTGGTCTTCGGTTTCCCCAACACCCCCCGGACGACTTCTCATTGCGGAATGACCTTTCGAAATCGGGGTGTCCTCACCCTGACGGCCGACCCCAAGACGTTTAATTTTCCCCCCCCCTGCTGAGATACCCTAAATGACTTTTCAAAAACGCTTAAGCCCTGCCCTGCTTCCCAGGGAAGTTTTTTCTTCTCTTCCTCTCGTTCTTAAAATATTATCCTTGTCCCGGCTCCCCCGCCGTAATCGGGAATACTCCCCGACCTCGACGTCTGAATCCTTTTCAAAGCCGTGATTCAACCTGATTGTCCCCTCCCGCGGCGATCCCCCCCCTTTTTTTCTCCACGGGCACGGAAGTGATCACACAGCCTCCCCCTCTCGGTGCTATGCGGAACCTTCTCTTGACCTGAACCTCCTTTTTCTGTTTGATCCTTCTGGCAGGTGGAGTGATAGTATAGGAGGCCCCGTGCCTCTTTCAGCCCCGGGGGCATTTTTTCGCGAGCCCGGTGCTCTGCATTGGATTCCTTGTGAAGAGACGGAGTTCATGTTGCGCACGTGAAACCTTGGCTTTTTCCCCCATCTTCATTAAAACGTTTAAAGGTCTCTTTTCAAGGTCAGCGGTCCCCAATCTTGTGTCACTTTTTCTGGATTATGGAACTGGCCGGTTTGCCGCCCTTTCCCCCTTTAGTAAAGATGCTCCTAATGGGTTTTCTGGCGCCTTCCCTTCTTTTGGTGCGACTTTCTAGAAGTTGACGAGGCAATGAATTATACCCCTCTCTTCTTCCAAAGTTGTTGTTTTGAGATCAGAAGAGTCCCCTTTCCCTCCGTCGCACCCCCCCCGGACTGCCCAAGAAACCTTTTTTTTCATAATCCAAGGAGACCCCCAGATGAAATACTCTGAGGACTGACACCCCCCCAAGCGGACAAACGATTTTCTTCAAGTTGACATGCCTTTCTCTTTAAATGAAACTTCTTCCCCCCCTTTTGAAAGGTAAAAAGGTTTGACGTGCTTCCTAGGACCTCCAGATGGAAATGGGATCCCCACTCCTTGGAAAATTTTATCCTCCTGGTAAGAAGAAAGGGGATTGACTCGTCCAAGCCCCTCAAAGTCTTTCCCTTCAAAGGCCCTATTCAACCCGCCCCCCCAGGTGCCCCCCGTGTCCCCCCCCAACTACCGTTTTCGCATAAAGCACCGAGCTCCACCCTTCCCCTTCTTCCCATGCAGTTCTCTTAGTCATCAGGGACTGAAGGTGAATCGCAGGTTGTGATCCCTTCTGAGTTAAGCAAGGTCTTTTCTCTTCCTCTGGACTCATGCACCGAGGACGGCTTGTGCAGCCCCCGGCATCCATGATTATTAATCGGTGACTGGGGGGTCCCCCTTTCCCCGAAACTTTCCCTTTTCCCTGCAGTAATTAAGCGTTTTCAATGCTCCTCGTTTTTTCTTGAAAAATGTTTGTTCCGCTCCCCCCCCCAACGTCGTTGTATCTTCCGGCGGCGGACTTAATGCCGTTGTTTTCTCCCGGCGAGCCAGTTCGTAAGTCCGGAAATCTGCCTGCTCCGTCAAGGGACGTTTTGGGAAAACCCCAGGCGAAATTTTTCCAGTCCGTTTTCTCGATCTTGACCTAACTTTGTGCTCGCGGAGCGTGTTCATGCACTTTTTTTTTGCAAGCAGTTTTGGCCCTCTGACACGCCGTACTTACAAGTTCCTTTTTCCTGGCCCGTTTCCCCTAGGCCACTCCCCTATCAAGCTGGCCGCAGCTGACGCTTTTTCTTCTTCCCGGTCACAACTTTTCATACAGGGGGTCAGGAAGGATTTTTGAAGTACGATGAAGTTTGTCTAGTAAATTCTACTCCTGACGAGAGTGCCTTTGAGGAGAAGGCCTCCCTCCTTGTATTGCAATCACCTTTCTGCTCATATTTCCCTTTCCTAAGAGTGCAGGGCCCCCCCTTTCCCCCAAGCAGTTCCAGAGAAGGAGGGAATTGTCCTCCCCCCTCCATCGACTGTAACCCCGGACCCTTTTTCTTACATACCCCCGCATGGCGGCTGCGATGAACGACGTCTTGACCCCCTTATTTCCCTCGTTGTTCCAATCCCCCCCTCGGAAAATGAATTAACTCCAAGCCGGTCTTCCCCCCATCCCCGTGCTGTAGACGTGTCTTTTTTTTTTTTTTCTGTGAGGGAAGGAGGTCTGCGGGTTGATGCGCCGTTTTTGGGGCTGGCGGTTGATGTGCTGGCTTTGGCCCCCCCAGAGTCTTCTATTTCGTACAAGATAGTTCCTTTCAGGGACTCTTTCTTTTCGGGTATGAGGGTAAAGATATACTTTACCCTGCAGATAGTCTTTTTTCCTTTCCTTTTTTTATGAATATTCTCCTTTCCTCAGGGGAAGTTTTTGGGCAATAAGGTGGCCTTAGAGGGCGGGAGGGAGTCGTGCCTTCTGTCGTGCACCTCTTCCCCCCTAAATCACCAAGCGGAAAAAAGTCTGGTGAAAGCGGCTTTTTCTCCCTGTGCGTTGTCCTCCCTCCCCCGGTAGATGAAATTTCAGGAAATCCTCCCCCAACGGGAGAAGGGGATGATCTTCCTTATCCTTTCTATTATTTGTCCCCTCTTGTTGTTGAGACCCCCTGACAAGATTCATTCTCCAGGTTCAAAGAGAAACCGATTCCCCTGCGTGCCTCTCTCTCATCGAATTTGGAAAGGCCCCTCCCTCCGGAAAACATACAGGGCCATAATTGAAGAAGTTTCTTTGTTTCCGTTTTATTCTGATTTCTGCAGGGCTAGCGGTCCCCCCGAAGAACCTTTCCCCTCACTTGCACGCCACACTTGCCAGGCCACCCTTTTTCCACACTGCGCCTTTTTCTACGGACGGCGCACCGGAACTACGTCCACAGCACGGCTTACGGACGGGATTAGTTCAACGCAACTCCAATAGTTAAATGAGCTCCCGTTTCTTTTCCTAAATGATAAACCATCTTTTTCCCCATCCAGCCACACAACGACCAGTCCCCACTAAAAAGGATGCCCGTCAGAGCCTCGTTCATCCCCTTCCAAGGATAAATTAACCCACGGTCAGGTGAGATAAGGAGTGAGATTCCCTTTTGGAGATTGTCATTTCCGTTGACCTCCCC
>Ga0179593_1419682_pt1 | contig 29877 bp, 39 predicted proteins | sample CZODoug2_1_08_16_FD_185931 | JGI IMG/M metagenome (GOLD analysis project Ga0179593, IMG submission 185931) | Vadose zone soil fungal communities from Angelo Coast Range Reserve, California, USA - CZODoug2_1_08_16fungal (PacBio error correction) | ecosystem: Environmental > Terrestrial > Soil >... | reverse complement strand
ATGCTACCCCCTTTGTGTTCTTTCCCCCCCCCCATTTCGGGTCTAATACGGTTTTTCCGGCGTCCTGAACCATTCCACACGTGACTCCCTTTTTTCCTAAAACAAAAACGTCACCCCGCGCTCCTTTCCCAGAATCATTCCGGCAGCCTGCTTCCCCCTTTCTGCCGGACAGGAAACTCCACCCCCCGCTTGGTCCCCATCGAATTCCCCTCTGACCCCTGAGTTTGTGATGTGTCGAAATGGTCCATTTCCCCCAGCGATTTCCTCAGTTAACCGATGAAATTGTTGAATCCCTGCCCAATTCATTCCCCTTATTCCATTTTCCCCCACTCAGCCAAGAGGACCCCTTGAACATGTACCCTCGTTTAAATTCTTCTCCAAAAAACCAATGGAACCTTGCTTCCCCCCCCCCGAAAAATACTATCGGGCCACGGCCTTTACTTTCGCATTCCTTCTGTTGTTTCCGGCCTTTTCACCCATCCCCCTGTTTTGCCCCTTTTGTTGGTTGTTTTTTCCCCCCCCGTCTTTTTTCTTACTGCTTTCCACCACACCCTCCACCCCGTTTTGTTTTCCCCCCAAAAACCCAAACCGGCAGACAAGAGCCTTCCACGGCACCGCGGTCGGCCGAGTCCCACCACGCCAGATTCCTCCCGTGCCCAGACCCTCCTTGGGCCTTGCGTGGGCCCTTGCCTCTCCTTGGGCCTTTCCACCTTTCCTCCTCCTTAAAAGGAACCCAGACAGTTTCCCCCCTTTTTTTTTTCCCCAAGACCTTTTCCCCCGTTGCTTCCATTGTTAACTTTGACAGGTGTCTTCCTTTTAAGTTTCCGTGGGTTTGTTGGACTCACCCCCCCGGAGGAACCCTTTTTTTCCTGATGAAGGAACCCCCCCCCACACCCTTTCTTCACCTTTGTTTTGAAAAAACCGGGCCCCCCCCCTTCTCCGAGGGCAGTCCTCGCTGTCATAAAGTTCCCTTCTTTTTTTTTTGTTCAACCTTGCGCAGAAAGTTTGCCCCCCCCCCCTTCCTGATATGGAGACCTGACCCTCCAATGCTGTTCCATAGCGGGCACCCCTCCAACCCACTTCCCCCCCCATTTTAATCCCCTCACAATAAAGTTCCTTCCAGCAAACCCGTTGACGATCGCGTCAACTGTCTTCCTTCACGGTTGTTTGGAAGCCGGTTAGACGGTTTGTTGTATTTTCCACCCTCCTCAAACCTTCTTGGCTGTGGTTTGGTTAGCCACCTTTCCCCCCCCTTCAAACCTAACGCTTTTTGTTAGGAAAGATGGGGCCTTTTTTCAAGGCGTGGTGCCTCCCGCTGGTTTTCCTTTCCCGGCTGAACCCACTCCTGGCCCAGCTGGCTTCCGCCCGTATTTTTTTTTCGGCTAAAAATTCTCCTGAAACCCATTTCACGGCACGTGCTTCCTTTCCTTCTTTGTCATCATTTTGTGGTTTACCCTCTCTTGACAGCAAACTCCCGACCCTTCCTGGTGAGGGATTTTCGGGACTTTTGGGTGTTTTCTTTTTTTTGTGAATTGGCCCCTGGTTTTTTTCCCCCGAAGTAAAAGACATTACATGTACCCCACTGTTTTGTCCCCCCCTTTGACCGTGGACAAGTATAAACGTTCACTTCCCTCCCTCTAAGTAGCTTTTTCCCCCTGTACACTACACCTTTTTTTCCTTTTCGCAGTTTCCTTCGTAAGCCCACACTAGTCGGGTCCCCGTTCCTTTTTCTATTGAAATGACGGGAAGGACACGTTCAGATGAGAACTTTCTCCCCCTGTTCTTTGTCCCTCCCCCTTTCTTTTCGAGTCCGTAGGAAAACACAAACCTTTAGCAACCTGATCGTTTTCACCCCTTTTTTTTTTTTCCCAAACTCCAATAACGTGCTCACACTTTTTTTCACGCAAATGACACCCCCCGATCGGCCTTCTTTAGACCCCTGCCCAGCCGAACCTTCTTTGTCACACCATGGGGCATTTTTGGTCCCCCTCTTAACCCCTCGTGGATATCCCAAGGGGCCTGTTGTTTTCCAGTTCCCAAAGGTCAACCTTTCGTTACTTTTTATCTTTCCTTTTTTCCCGGCCCCCAGTTGGTAATGTTTTACCCTCTCACCTATCTCCGTCCCGGCTTTTGTTTTTGAATCGGGGGAGACCCCCCCATTTCCGCGGAACGAACCCGTGACCCTTTTGGCGTGTCCCCTTTTTTATTCACCATGTTTCCCTCAACCCGGCTTTATGCCGGAGACTTTGAAACGGCTCGGCTGTGGGTTTTTCCACCCCCCCTATTCTCTTTACAGTTGTTTTTTTTTGAGTGAGTCCTTTTTGCCAGACGTGCTTTCCTATTTTTGCCTTTGGTCCCCTCTCTCCCCCCCTCCCATCCCCATGTTTTCTAGCGACCCATTCCTGGTTTCTGTGGGCCCGGTGTGCATCTTTGATCCTTTCCCTGGACCGATTGAAAAGTCTGGATGTCGATCCGTTTTTCGCTTGCGGGGCTGTCTCTCCCATTCTTTTTTCTTCCCCCCCCCAGGGTTAGATTTTAACGTTGGCCGGCGTCCTCTCCCCCCCCCTTGCCGCGCCCTTATCAAGGGTTGGACCCTTTTTTTTTGGTCCGCACCTGCATGGTGTCCCCCGCCTTTCCTTTTCTTCCCTTTCTTGGAACACCGATGGCCCGTTTCCCGCTTTGTGTAACCTTTCATTCAGTTGTAGAGTTTGTGTGCTCGCTGGTTTTGATCCTGTCCTGACCAGTGCTGTGTTTTTCTTTGGGGCCAGTCGCAATTTTCCCCACGGGTCGGTACTCATTTCTCATTCCCAATTGTCAATGTTCGGGAACGTGGCCCATTTTTTTTTTCTTTTACCGCGTTCGTAAGTCCCCCCTTTGACTTCCCCCTCGGGTGTTCCTCTTTTTCTTTACTTGCCTCTTCTAAAGTATTAGTTTAGCGCGGGAAGGTACTGGGATTTTTTTCCCCCCCCAAGTAGTTTTCTTCTTTTTTTTTCGGTATGTTTCGCCTCTGTCGCCTTTTGTTCCCCCTTCCCCCCCGGATGCAAAAAAACGATGTTAATTTTCAGGCATCTGCCCCCCTGAAGTTTTTGACGTCCCTTTCTTGTCACCATGTTTGTGAGCACCTCGTAAACTGTTTTTCTGTCCCTGGTTTTTCGGTTCTTTATTTTTTTGCTTTGTCCCAGATTGCTAAGGTTTTAAGTTTGGCGAACAGTTTTAAGCCTCTCAAAAGTACACACCAGCGGCCTTTCCCCCCCCCCCGCCTTCTCCCCCCTTACCCAAGCGGCCCTTCGGCGGTTTCTTTTTGGGTTATCAGACCCGGACCGCCTCCTTTTGTTTCGTTTCCAGTCCCCCTCCTCCACTTCGTCCCCCCGTTCCCTTTTCCCCTCCTTTTGATGGTTCAAGTCGTCCGTTTTTTTTTTGGTTGTTCATGTTGATTGGGGTAGTAGACGGGCTGTCGGTGTCCCGGCTGCTCTTTTTTTTCGTTCTCCTGCCTTGTTTCCCCCCTCCCCTTTTTTAGCTTCTGCGGGCGTTCAACCCGATTCCCCCTCTTTTATGGATGTTTTTTTTTCGTTTTCCCAACGCGGGTCGAAGATTTCCCCGTTTCGGGGTTTTTAGTTGTGGGGGGTTTCGGATTTTTCCCCTGGCCAGTGCCGGTTTGTGTTGTTTTCCCCCCACCCCCTATTGAACACCCCGGCGACGTGGTGCATTCCCCCGTGACCCCGTCACGGCGTCCGTAGAGATTGGTTCCTTTTTTCGTCTTGGGCCTTTTTATCCGGCGGTTCTTTCTTTCTTGTCGGCCGGTCCTGTTCCGGTTGCTTTAGGTCAATCTTCTTCCTGACGCGGGACATTTCTTTTTTTTTGGCGTGTGAATGATGAACCCCGTCTTTCGTCCTTTTTTTTGCTTGTTTTTCTCGGGTTTTTTTTTCCCGGTGATTAAAGCTTCTGACCTCTTTTTTAAGACACCCATTTTCCACTCTAGTAGCCTGCCATGGGGTGTTGAAGGTGCCGAGCTTTCCCTCCCCACGTTACGTTTTGACGTGTTTCCCTCTCCGGGTTTTCCTTTCCCTCCTTGATCGGTGTAGTCACTTCCCTTTCCCCGGCGTCGGGCTTTGTTGGGTTGATCTGGACAAAACAAAAAAAAAAAAACTGGCCTTGTAGGCTGGTTTCTCCAAAGTTTTTCCCCTCTTTATGGCATCTTTTTCTTTTTTCCTTCTTTACCCCTGCCTTTAGGAAATCCTTCATTTCGGCTTCCGGCTTTCTGGACCAAGGCTTGTGGCGGTGTTTGAAGTAGTTTGATTCTGAGGAGGCTTCCCCCTTTTTTCTCTGGTCTATTCCTCCCCCCTGTTTGTTTGTGGTTTTTTTTGAGTTCGTTCTTGGGTCCTTGCCAAGCCGGAAGGTTCCTTGGTTTCGTCCGAAGTTTTGAACCTGTGAACACAGGTTGTTGGGGTTGTTTGTGGGTCTTTTTGCTTCCCTTTTTATCTTTTAAGACCTATTGTTTGCTGAGATTCGTAGTGGGTGTGGCTTTTAGGTCATTTACCGGTAGGGCCCCCTCCGGCAGCCTGGACTTTTCTTGCTTTAAGAAACCCCGACAACGCCGCTTTCCACACCACCTCCCCCCCACCTGGTGCGCCTCGTCCCAGGAGACATCAGGTTTTCAAGGTCCCTCCCCACCTGGTTTTTTTCTTTTCCTTTCCTTCCGGTCACAAACCTTCCAGTGCTTTTCCAGGCGTCCCTTCAGTTCCCCCTCAGGTGCTTGCACGGTCCCCTCGGGTACAATCCCCTTTGTTTTACGTCTTTCCATTGTCCAAGATTACTTATTTGGTTTTTGACGGGCATCCCCCCGGGACCCTTTCCCCAGATAGGACATCGTTCCCCCCGTCCCGCCGTTGACCAACTGGAATCATCTTTTCCCCCCCCCTTCCCCTTTCACCTGAGGAATCCCTTTCTTGAACCCGTTTCTGGGCACCGTCCGGGTCTTTTGCGTTTTTTTTTTTTTTTTAATGTTTTGATTTTTACCGTGAGGTCCCAACAGTAAGTATCCTCGCTGTTTTTAGGATTTGTGGGTTCCCAAGCGGTGCGGCGGTTTGGATCTTCACCACCTTCCCCCGTTCCCCCCACCCCCCTGCCCCCTCAATGCCTTGCCACCCAGCGTCAAGAATGATTTTTTTTAACGCCCCAACCGATTCCGCCCTTTTCCCTTTCCCTCGTCCTCTTCCTAAGAGCCCCAACCTTCTGCGTGCCCTTTACTTATGGTTTCTTCCCATTTTTCTTTCCCAACTCCTTTCTTGATTATCGCCCCTACGTCACCGTGCTTTACAACATGTGACCTCGTCCTTTGACTGCCCCCTTATGCCTGGGGTTAGTTTTACACGTTTTCCGCTTTGGGTTGTTTTTCGTGTTCCAACCCCCCCGGGAGCGGTAGGGCGCCCTCTGGCGAACCCCCCCCCCCCCCCTTCTTCCCTGAAACTTTTCCCTATGTACCACCTGAGTCATTTTCCCCGGTTGTCGCTAACCCTCCCTTCCAGCTCCTCGGTTTTCAACTCCTCCCCCCCCTCCCCAGGAAACAAATTTGGCACGCGGTTCCTGAACTCCCTGCTTTTTCACTGCCGGGGCCACCACTCTCCGGCACCCCTTCTTTTTTGCTTCACCTCAATTCCCAGGGGCCCTTTGTCCCCATTCCAAACCCAGGGGGAACGGGGAGAATTGAAATTTCCCCCCCTTCCCCCCGTGGCCCACTCCACGTATAGTTCCTTGGTTCCGGGCAATCGCCCCCTACTGTTCCACTTTCTGGCTTGGTTAGGCTGCGTCCCTTTTCAATTCCCCCGTCCGTTCTTTTTCTTCCCCCCCTCTTGGCGTGGAGCAGGAGGGGCCCTGGTTCACTTTGCACGGTGGAGCTGAAAAACACTGTCAGTTCTCTTGGCTTCGCCCACGTTCCTTGGTTTTCCCCCTTCCGACCCTTTAGAATTTCCCCCCCGTAGTAGTCTCAATAGCCTTGGTTTAATATCCCGGGTTTGACCCCCAAGAAAACCCTCTTCTGCTGTCGATTAGTTTCTGGGACCCCCCTTTGTTCGTCCTTTTTACAAAGGGTAATTTTTGTTGAGTCCCACCATTTCCCGAATTTGTTGGTTTGTACCAAAAGATTGGACCAAAGGTTGTCAAGCCCTTCCTTTCCCCTGACCCCGGTTAACCTTTCCCTACTTCGACTATTAATACCTCAAAGTATTTCTAGGACTTTTCCCCTGTCGGTTTTTTACCCTAAATCCGTATTGTTCCCCTCTTGGGGAAAGGCGGATTTGGTCACCCTCTTGTGGAACGTTCTTTTTTTTCAGGGGCTGAGTTTTTGCCCATTTCCCCGTCATTTCTCCGCCCTTCCCCAAAAAACAAAGCCCTGTCGCTTGTGGTCTGCAACCCTGCTCTTCCCTTTTTGCGTTTAAAAAAACTTTGACCCCCGTTTTTTTTTTAAGTCCACATTTTTTGCACTCTTATTGACAACAAGATAATGTTTACCTGGGTTTCCCGCTTCATTCCCCCCTCCTGACCCTTCTGTACCCCACATTGTGGTGGTGCTCAACCTTTGTTCAGGTACCCCCCTGTGTTGGTAAGTTTTTTTCCCCCGCACGTTTGACCTGGAAAGGCCCAACTTGCTTGCCTGCTGACTTTATTCAAAGGACCCCGGGTATAAGGGCCAATTTCCCCCCCCCGCCCCCCCTCCTAACAAGACTAACTTGTCCAGCCCGTTTTTTTCTTCCCCTACCCCAGGATCCTCGTTTACTGGGCCACCCGGAAGAATATTGGAAATCGGTTTTTTCCCCCACATGGTTGCTTTCATCCTTTGGGGAGTTTTCTCCTCTTTGTGACCAAAGATTCCCTACGTTACGGTCGTCCTTGTTTCCCCCAATATTATATTTACCTCCCATCCGTGTTGTGTTTTACTCAGAGAATTTTTTCCCAGCACAGTTTTCCAGTTTTCCAACGCTCCCACTCCCAGATGGTAGTCCACCTGGTTTTGCGTGGGAGAGTTACAATTCCTGCCTTTTAACTGCCGCGATTACCCTCCCTCTCGGGTTTTGCATCCCTTTTCCTGACGGATTCTTCTGGGTATTTGAGTCTCCGACCCCTTGAGGGTTCAAGTACTTAGGGTTTTTTGAAAGTTTACCTTGGCCGCTCGAAACGTCCCCCCCCCCTTCCCCCCCTTTGATTCCGTTTGACCCCGTTGGTCCTTTAAGAACAACCTGTGGTGTTCGCCTTTTTTTCCCTTTTGATCATTTTTCTTACCCCGACTTGCCATTCCTTTTTTTTTTTTTTTCAGGTGTGTGTCCGTTCCGCGTTTCTTGGTTTCCTTTTGACTCCGGGGTTTGAACTGGTTTTTTTCCCCCTTCGACATTTCGGTTTTTTGCTGTGCACGCTGGATAATGCCCCGGTCTTCCCTCAACTGGAGCGTTCCTAGGTTCTTCCTTCCCCTTTTGACGTTTCTAAAAGCTGTTGGATTTTTGTTCGCGTTGTCCGCAGGGTACTTTTTTTTCGAAGGGGACGTTGTGCTTTCCCTCCCCGCGTGCTCCTTTTCTGAGGGTCTGTTTACGTTTTCAACGGCGGGTCCCTCGTGTTTTTTATCTTTTTTTTTTTTTGGGAAATTTCTCTCCGGCTTCCACCCGGAGGAACCCACCATTTTCCCCGTTTTTTTACCCCTCTCCTGTCCAGATAGAACTTGTTAGTCCCCACTTTCGGCTGGCGGACCACCCGAATTTAAAGCCTTTTCCGGTTGGGAGACCTTTGTGTCCTTTTTTGCCTTGGTAGCCGCCAATTCCCTAATTCGCCCTTTTGGCCCTTTTAACTTTTCCCAGCAAGACTGTCCATTTCCCCCAACCCCCCCTGTTTTTTTTCCCAGGTCCCTGCGCACGGGCCCATGAGGTTTCCCCCTACCGGGCTTACTGGGTTTTTGATTTGCCCCTTTTTCTTCCCCTCTACAGAACGTTAGATTTCGTCCCGTTTTTCCTTCTTCCCCCACTCTTTTCCCCCCCTGACGGTTCGCCTGATGGTAATTCAGGTTTCCCCAGTCCCTGTCTTTTCGTTTTTTTAGTATTTCCCCCTTTTTTTTTTTATTGCTGTAGGTGGTGAACTATGTTTGCACTTCCTTGGAGGTTTCCCCTCCGTCGAGCGTATTTATTTCAGTTTTTTCCAACCTCTGTCTCTTTTTCCTTTCTTTTTTCAGTGAGCGTCCCTTGGGGTAGTTTGCTCTTTTTTTTACGTTCGTGGCCGTCTTTGTTCTGTCCTAGATTTTGTGCTGTTTTTTGTACCCCCCCCCCCTCTGAACTCTCCTTTCCCACCGGATTTTGAAAAAGTTTTGACAGGGTGTCGTGTCGTCTGTGGCGCTTGTTGTCGGGGTTTTTGATTCCAGGCGTGTTTTTGTATTTGACCAGGCCGGTCCCCGGCAGGCCCCTGTCCCGCTGCCCGGGTTTTCCCCTCTTCTTTTGGAGGAGTCGGTCGTTCTCCTTTTTGTCTTACCTCGGTGCTGGACAGGGAAGATCTTTGTGCCCCCGGGTTTGTTTTACCCCTTTTTGGACTCCGGCCCCTCCCATAGTTTTTTTTTTTTTTTTCAGCCCCACCCCCAACAATATACCACCACGCTCAGCTTTCGCCTGGGTTTACCCGTCCCCCCTGTGTGCGTCTTTTTCGGACGCTAAAAAGGAAATTTGCCTAGTTTGGTCTTTTTTTTTTTCTGCCGTCCCCTTTTTTTGGCCTTTTTTTGGGTGTTGAGAAGATTTCTTCGGTTCCCTTTAAAGGCCTTTTTTGTGCGCTGTTCTTTTCTTCGGTTGACCCCTGGGCGTGTTTTTTTTTCTCCCAGTTTCCTTCGTTTACCCTGAATCTTTCTGTCTTTTGAAACAACAGATCTCCCCCTCCCTTTTTTTTCATCCCGCTTGAGGGACTGGTTTTTTAACACGGTGGTTGTCGGTGTTGCGAGTCACGGCCCCCTCGCAGTGTCTTCCGCTTTTCCCCTTTTCTTTTCGTTCTGTCCCCTCCTTTTTTTTCGGTTTTTTGGTATTTCGGGTTGCTTTGCAAGACGTCAGTTTTTTTTTTTTGCCCGGTCTAACACCGGGCCCCGTTAAAAAGCGAGTAGCAATTTCTTTTCCTCTTATTCATTCTTTTTTTTCCCTACCCCCCTCCCCTTTTTTTATGTTGTATGTTGTTTGCATATGTGGCGATACACTTTTTCCCCAGTTGTGTGGGAGTTTCCAGTTTCTTCGGTTTTCTTTCCCCTGACCCCCGCGGTTCCCTTCTTTCCTGTCCTGCAAAAGCCCAGAAGCCCTCAACCCTTCCAACGTCTTCTCTTTCCTAGGAAAGCATTCCCCCTGGGCTAGGGCTGCCCCTTTCGTCTTCCCACCCCCAAAGTTAAAAAGGGCCCCCCCCCAGCCCCGCTACCCCTCATGTTTGTCCATGTGCCTTCGGTTTTCCCAGCATTGTCCTAATATTTCGGTCCCCTCCTTTGGATGAATTTTGAATCATCTTCCCCCTTTCTTTCCCTTCTCCCTCCACACTGCGCCCCGTAATGGACCTCGATCTCCCCCCCCCACCTCGGAATTTTTTGCATCAGTTTACCTCAACTTCTTTGGGGCTTTTTTAAAGTTTGGTCGCCCAATCTCGGCCCAGCGGGGCCCCCCCCCAGTTTTACGGGATACCTATTTTGGGCGATGTGTGTTTCTTGTTTAAACCTGTGGGGTGCGGCGTCCCCCCGTCCCCACGTTACACCCCTTTGTTTTCATGATATGTTTTATGATCCCCCCTTCCCCCTCCATCCTCCCGCTTCCTGCCAGGCAGTTTGGACACCTTCCCCGCCAACTGGCACCCTTCCTGCGTTTCCTTTTCCTTTTAATCTCTTCATTTCACGGAAACCCCCTGACATTCCCCCCGGCGGTCCCCATTCGACGCTCCTTTTTTTGTCTTCCCATTTTTAATTTTTCCCCAGGGGTATTATTATTTTCTTTGGGGGGTGTCCAGCACCACCCCCCTTCGGCTTTTCCCTTAGTCGAAACCTGCCCACTTCCTTGCGCCGTCCCACCGTGCACAGTCTTCCTGAACCCCCCTCTAATTTTTCAGATTGCGACAATCCCCTTTTTCCCACCTCTGCAAACCTTTTGGTTTTTTCCCCAAACCCAGCCTGTGAAGAGCTTACCTTTCTGTCCCACGGCGGCGCGTTCCAAACTTTTTTTCAAGGGCAATACCCCTACATGGATCATACCCCCCCCACTCCCCGTTTCCCTATTTTCCAATTCCCCCCTCCTTCCCAGGTGGACCATCAACTTCTCACGTTTTCGTGGGTGGACTCTTGGACAACTTTTCCACCCCTTTCCCCCCTCCCCCCTCCCTTGGGTTTTTTTCTTGTTTCCCCCTTTTCCCACATTGTCCCCCATTCCCAACCTTTTCCCAGGGTCTTGGACAGTGTTTTCCCTTTTTTTTCCTTAGTTTTTGCGGGGACATTAGCCCGTTTTTTCGGCACGGGCGGGTTGGTGTTTTTTTGACACTTTACGGGCACGCTCGTTGTCTTGCTACCTTTTTCCTCCGACACCACGGTCTCTGGCCATTGTATTGTTTTTTTTTCTTGCCCCCTATTCATAGTTGTTTTTCTCGCCTGGACAGCAACTCGGTTATTGAAAAAAGCGTTAGCGTTCTGGGGAAAACCACCCCTTTGTTTTTTTTTTCCCCCTTTGTTAAACCCCCCAGGGGAGGGTTTTTCCTCTCTTTCACCCCCCCTCCACTTTATTTTCATTGGCACCCCCCACCTTTCCCACGACCGGCCCCTTTCTTCCCCCGTTTTTTCCCTTGCCCCACTTTCCAGAACTTCCTGTTGGTTAAACTTACCTCTTCGTTTTTGAGCCCCAGTCCATTCCGCCCCCCCGCTTTTTTTTTCCCCCCCGCCATGGATGGGACAAGAGTATTCCATCCTTGACTCTGGTGGCCCCCCCCTTATTTGAGCCTTTTCTTTATCCCGTTACACCAAGTAGATTTTTGACTCCCTCTTCCACCCTCCCCAAAAAAGCCTGTGGACCGTGCTGAAAAAACCTGTCTCTTTCAACCCAGGTTTGCCCGCATCCACCCCTTTAACCCCATTTTTTTTTAAGAGTCCCCCCCGTCACTCACGATTCCACACCACTCTACGGCACCTTTTTCTCACTGCACGTTCTCCCTTAGTTGAAACCATTGTGTCCAGGTGCTTTCCCTTTTCCCCCCAAGGTTCCAGGTCCCCCCCCCCTTTTTCTGCGTTTGGGAAGACCGGTTTTTTTCCGGTCACAACATCTGGCTGTTCCCCTTGCTTTTCTCCCCTTCAACTCAGGGTTTTCGTTTTTTTCCCCTCCCGCCCCCCGCAAGAGTCACCCCGTCTTCCGCCTCAGGAACTTTGGATTTCCTTGATCGGTCCCCAGGTGTTTTTTGGGACCCTTTCTTTTTTTGTTTTTTTTTTTTTTTTGTTTTTCACTGGACCGGCCAGTTTTTTTTCAAACTCGGTTGCAACCCGGGTTGGCCTCCCCCCCATTGGGGTTTTTCCCCGCTTTTTTTTCCACCCTTTTACGGCCGGGAAACTTTTCCCCTCATGGGTACATTACCCTTCTCTTTTTCCCTTCCTCCCTGTTTTGTCTTTTGTGTTCTTTTTTTTTTCCAACCAAGCCCCCGTTCCGTTTTGTGATTTTTTTTTTTCTGGATTCCCCGACCCGATGTTCTTTGTACCCGGTTTTTTGGTCAGCCAGAGTTCCCGGGGCCCAGTTTGTCCTTTCCCCGGGTCCCCCTTATGTCGCCCCGTTTTTTTTTCTCCTTTGAACTGACCCCACGTCATGGACTTTTGAGAAATTTCGGGTGATTGCGTTGCTCACGTGAACCCTCCCCCCCAGGTGAACGTCATGACTTCCTCCGTCCTTTTTTTTCCCCTTTCTAGTTTTTTCACTTCCTTTCCCTTGCTCCGGGGACACCGTTGACTTGTCCGAACCACTGGCCTTGTTCGTGCCGTTTTCTTTGGCTGTGTCCTTGTTTTTTTTTTCAACATCTTCCCCAGGTTCCTGTGTTTTTGTGTCGAGATGGCTTTTTTCTGGTTCCTGCCCTCCCTTTTGTCGTTTTTGAAGAGCATTTTTTTCCCGCCCTTCTTCCAGGGCGTTTTGATTTCCGACGATTTTTTCCATAGCGTTGGTTTTTTTTGACGTGGACGCTTGCTCATTTTTTCTCTTTCAGGCGTCTTCCTTTGGCCCCCCATTTGCTGTGTCCTTTCCTCTTTTTTCCGAAGTGGATTTTTTGCCTCTAAGGACTTTTTGTCCCCAGGCCGTCTCGTGACCCATTCGAGGTTTATTTGGTCCCAACCTGTCTGCTTGAAGATTGGCTGGAAGCTGCATCCGGCGTGTCTTTGTGAAGTTCTATTGAAGAAGTGTTTTGCCCCGTCCCCCTGATCGGAAACATTTTCCAGTTACACGGAATCCCTTTCCATCCCTTTTGCCCTCCTTTTTTACCCCCGGCGAGGTACCTGTGCTGGCTGCTCCACTGTTTGAAGTCTGTACCCTGATCATTGGCGGCGCCTGATCAGAATTGTGATGTTTCCAATTCGAGGGAAAACTTTTTTTCATGACCGCTTTCCCCCGGTTTCCCAAATCGCCCCTGGAAAGTCCTGAGCCACTTGCCCAGTATTTTTAAGTCACAGGAGGAATTGGTTTGTATGGATTTTTTCCTGAGACCCGACTCAAGTTCGCCCCAGTGCGTTTGAGTACCTTCCCTTACACCTTCTTTTTTTTCCGTGTTCTTTTTTTTTTCACGTACGTCTTTGGTAGCCCCCATTTTTCTGTGATGTTTTTTTTTGAGGTATCTCTTTTGACTTATTTCTTTCGTTGTCCCTGGCTCCCCTGAATGGGTTTCTGGAGTTCGTTTTGAACTTTTTTCCCAGCATTCTGGCCGCGTGTTTTACACCAGAGTAAATCTTCCCCTTGTTTCTCACTTTTCCATCTTCCTTTTCTCGCTTTCTGAAAGTTGTCTTGTGTTGTGTTCTTCTTGTTTGGGCCCGACTCCGGTGTTTGGCTCCCACAGTTGAACACTTCTTCCCCGGACTCCCCCCTTTCTTCCCCCCCCCTCACGTGCCGTGTTTTTGTCGGTTTTTCCGGTGATACTTATATTTGAGTTGACCGGGCCTGCAGTCCGGTCTTTGAGTTCCCTCTTTTTTTTCCTTTCGTTTCCTTTCGCTTGTTTTTTGGACTTGAAATGAGGTTTCTTTGTCCCCTGCGGTGGTTTCCCCGTTTTTTGCTTTTTTTCTGGTTGTTCCTTAAATTTTTGGTCCCGGTTTTTTTTTTCCCCGATCAGTTTAATCTCTGGTGAGACCCCCCCCAATTTTCTCAAAATTGTAGTAGCCCTTTTAATGGTTGTTAAAGGTCACGGTGCGTCGGACTTCTCCCATTTAACTTTGGAAGGGTGGCCTGAGACGTTCTGTTGGATGCCCTACGTGTTTTTTTTTGTGAGGACTTTAGCTGTAAAGTTCAATGAGTCCGTTGTCGTGTATTCCTTTATATGTCGTCTTCCTTCAGGTCTAACAGTTCCCCCCCCACCGGAGGAGGGCAGATTATGGCGCCCACCTAAGGTTCACTTGAAGCAAACTTTTTCTGGTACTTTCAGTGGCTGGGATGACCCCCCCGAGTTTGGTCTTGTTGTTTTGTAGACACGCCAGCCTCCCGGCCCATGGTCGTTGATATTGTCTCGGATGACTCTGGTTTGTTTGTTCTTTTGTTTTGGAGGATTTTTTTTTTTCTTCTTGTCCAGACCTCTTAGGGTAGTCTAATGGTTACCTGGGTTTGAAATCCCCAACCATATTATTTTTATATATATTTTTTCCTTTCCTCCCCCTCCCCGTTTTTGTTTTTTTGCTCTGGTCTTCCCATTTTCTGCTTGGGGATTCAGGTATCTGGACTTTAAACACAGGTTTCAGGACCCCAGGAGGATTTTCAGCCCCCCTTGGTCCGTTTTTTACCCCCCCCCCCCACAGCCCTTTCATCGGTTTTTGACAGTTAAACCCCGCCGTCTTTCGACGAGGTTTTTTTCCTCAACACCCCCTCCAAACCGGGTTTTTTTTTGCTTGGTCCATTAGCCTTCACCCAGTGGCCCCGCCTCGTGTGTTGGTGGTTTTTTGCATTTTAGGGTCAGTTTCCAGACTTTTCTTCTCTTACCTGCTTAAACTGTGCTCCATTACGCATACCCGCTCCAGTCCAGGACATCCGTTTGCCAATTAAGCCGTTTCCCCCTGGCAATAGTCGTCCCTGATCTTCCCCCCCCCACCCCCTTGAACTGGGCATCACAGAACGACCCCCCGCTTCCTTCACGAAATTTGTTCCGTTCGTTCCAAATTCTTTCCGGACCACACCTTTTTTCCATATTATCAGGGGATACTTCCTCTTGTTCTGGTTTTCTTCCAGCGTGGCTTCTTTTTTTTGTTTTCGGTCCATTGTAACCCCCACGTCGCCCAACCTTGAAAGGCTTCCCCTTTCGTCCCCCCTTTGCAGATGTCTTTTCATTGGCCAACACTTCCTTGGCCCCCTCCTGAATGAACTCCCCGTCCACCGGGCATGACTTTCCTTCCTGTACATTCAGCTCTAATTGCCTTATACCCCCCCCACCCGTTTTCCCCCCCCCCTGTGACTCCAAGATGCACTCGGGGACCTTCCTCCATTTGAAGGACACTTGGCCGGGTTGTGTTTTCTGGTTGTCTCCCCATAGTTTCCCCATTTCTGGTGTGGTGCGCCCACCCCCACGGCGTCAGGGTTCGTTCCCCCAAAAAAAACTTCCTTGCCCCCTTTGATTGAAACGTTTAAATCTTCCGACCCGACTGCCAAGGTTTTTCCCCCCTATTTCGACCATTTTTCCACGTTTCCCTCGGTTTGGTTTTTACCCTGTCGTGCATCACCGAAGCTGACAATTTTGGGCCCGTGCTTCGAGTTTCCCTGTCTTAAAGCGGCCACCTCCCCACCATACTGGCCCCAACATTTGCTACACCCAATCATAAAGTTGCCCACATTCCCTGGCCCTCTGAAACCCATAACGCCTCCTGTTGTCTCTTTTTTTCTACCTGGTCACTCAAAAACACGATCATTTCCTGTTGTAGGCTTGACGTGGCCCTACACGTAATTTCACTTTCTGTAGTGGGGGGTTTTCCGTGTTGCATTGCGTTTGCCCCAAGATTTACCTTTTCCATTTTTTTTTTGTTTTTTTTTTTTTTCTGATTATAGGAACATGTACGGTCAAGATTGAGGGTAATCCGACCTGGTAGTCTACAATTTCCCTGCCTCACAACACGGTGTATTTTTTGGAAAAGTCCTCTTTTTTCTCCGACAGGCAGTGGTCCTCCCGCGGGTTACCTTTTTTTTCCCTAGATGTAGTTTTCTTCTGTTTTAAAGTTTCTTTTTTTTGTATGTACAGCCCACCTGCAGACGTTGCTTTCCCCCCCCAGCCCCGCCTTATTGCATCTTTCCCATTTACTCGCATTACAACGCTTGGAACGTGGCCATCACTTATTTTGGAACTTTACCCCTACCCAACGTCCTTTTCCCAGTTTCCGTCCTTGTTTCCTTCCCCTGTCTTCCGGGAACAGGCAATGAGGCCCCCGTCACTCAATGGTGCCAAACTCGGTTAAGATGTATTCCCCCCTTCTTCCTTTCGCTACCAAGTTTTCGATTCGCGGCGGCCACCATTCAACACCGAATTTCCCCAGGTGTGTAAAACCTATATTCTTTTCCCCAACCCCCGGGGCCCGTCCCCCTTTCCCCCCAAGGACCCCTTTCCCCGTCAAGCAACCTTGTGTTTCTTCCCCCCCCCCCCCGCTGTTTTTGCCGACAATTATCCCTCATTCACGACCCTTCTGAACACCCCATGGTTCCGTTGTTTATTTGGTCCTTTTTCACCTTTGCGGTTCTTCCCTTTGTATTCTTGTTTTTTTTGCCGCACACTTTTTTTTTTTCCCCAACGTTGCGGCCTTCTTTTTAAGGTTCAGGAACCCATTAGGACTTCCCCCTTCCCCCCCCGTAAGTGACCCCCCTATCGGTCCCATTTTTTTCTTCTTCCTCCGGATCTACCAATTTCCTCTTGGACAACGTCCTCCCCTGCTTTAAATAGGTCGACACCCTGTGTTCACTCTTTTCTGGGGTCGCTTTTTGCTATTGTCCACGGCAAAGCGGACTGTTCTCTACCACCCCCCCATCTCCTCTACTTAATCAGTTTTTTTTTTTTTTTTGAGAGCATTTTTTTTTTTTTTTTTTTTCCCCCCCAGACGGACTGTTAAGGAGTTTCCTTTTAGGATCTCCACGTGCCCATCTTCGTCCAACACAGGTTTTTTTTTTTGAACGGTTAACGAACCTTTTTTTTTTTTGCCCATTGTGTGTCCCCCTGAGTTGGTAGACACTATTTGTGCAGCACACGTCCTGTCTGTTTTGATCGGGTTAGTTTGCCTTGGGCTTTGGTGTCCAAAGGGTTTGACGTCCCCTCTTCACCCCCGGGCAGAAGATTTTGAACGTGCCGCATTCGTTGTTCCCAGTCGTGTTGCGTCAATTTGCATCCGGACACTTTTTTTTTTTACGTTCAGGACCAATTAATCTTGGTCCTCTGTGCTTTGATTCCTTTTAGTTAACCACAAGAGGTTTTCCCCATTCTTTCCGGGACTTTTGCGTTGTGAATAGTACTGGTTCCCCTGTTGTATTACGCCCTGGGTTTCCTTTCTTTTCCGTTGTGCCTTCCTCCTGCGTCCACAGGTTTCGTTTTTTTTATTGGTTTGCATCCGTTGTCGGATTTACCCCTGTTGCCCGAGGTCATAGGCCCACGATTTTTTCCTTTGCGTACTGGCGTCCGTCCAACATTTTTGGGACCCCGCGTCATTACTCCTCTAGTTGTCATTACGTTTCCTTTAGGGTGTAAGAGTCGTCCTTGTCGTCAGGGATGGGACCTGGGTGGTTACAACCTTTTCTTTATGGTCAAGAGTTTGTTCATTAGTCGTTCTGTTTGGAAGGCTCTGCTCCTGTTCCCCCTTCCCACCACCGTTTCCCCCACCCAATGTTAAAGAAAGTTTCTATCTCCAGCGATTGCTGGGTAACCCCCGCGTAACATTGCTGCTTCGACACCGATTCCCTGGCCTGGCAGGTCGAACATTGGTTTTCTTATTTCTCTTTCCGTTCTTGCGAAGTCACTTTAGCTAGGGACCATTCTCCCCGTGCCAGTGTCCCCGTCCACCACCCGGCCCTTGGGAAGGTTGGCCCCTGCTTCCCACGTGACATTTTTTTTCCCCCACGCTGTTTTTTTGTTTCACTTGTTGAGGCGTTTCCGCGTCCCAGCCCTCGTGGCGTTGGCCCTTTTTTTCCTTTCCTCCAATCTCCACGTTCTCCGTTGATGTTTTTAACCGCCCTTTGGGGCCCCCCTTCCCCCCTTTCTGTTGAGTATAGTGTTTGGTTTATTGCTGTCTTTTTGCTTTTTCCACTGCAGTTGCGTCTCGGCCCGGCCTTTTCTACCTTGGTCCAGCTTTTGGCAGAGTTTTTTGAAACGTCTTCTTTTGTTTGACTCTGTTTTCGCTTGGTTCCCCCTTGTGTCCTCAAGATGTGTCCCCCTTTAGTGAAAGTGGTTTTTTTGGGTGTTCTCCTTTGCTCCGGGGCAATCCCTTGCATGGTTTTTTTTTTTCCCCAACCAGATGAAGTCTGCTTTTCCCCCCCGGGTTTTTTTGTACGCATAAGTCACTTCCCTTTTCCCACCTTCCTCCGGCCCTGTTTGGATGGACTGGATGGTCTGGTCTTTTTTTTTTTTTTCTCAGGGTCTGGAGGGTTTTGTTTGTTATGCAGCCGGTTCCCGTGAGGACGGTTTTTCTCTTTCAATGTCCTTGCTTATTTCGTAAGTTATTCGGTGTTCTTTGGTCAATTGCGGCTGACCTCGTTCCCCCGGACAATTGTTTCTATGGTTTGCCCGTGGTTGTTCAACCTTTTTGAGCTTTTTTTTTTTTCAAAACCTCCGCCAGTGGGTGACCCCCCCCCGAACCCATCTCCCCTGCGACTTAGCCGTAAGGTTTGAACAAGGAACTTTGAGCATTGGGTCCCGTCCCCGGTCCCGTTCCCAGAAAGTTTGTTTTCTTTTCTTCTGGGCTCAGGTTTTATGGTGGACGTAAATACGGCGTTACCAGTACCTGTCGGTTGGTCGCTTCGTCTGGATATGTTAATTGCCTTGCCGTCCTTATTTTCCCAGTTTAATGACCCTTTTGCAGAACCCATTCTGCTTGAAACCTGAGGTTTACCACTGAGAAATCGGGTCTCTTTTTTAAATTCTGCTTCTTGAAATTACTTTTGTATTGTTGGCCTTTTCCCCCTTCCTGGGGCCCCTTGGAGGCCCTGGCCTGTGTGCGTTTCTCTTGTATCTTGGTTTTTTGTGGTGGGGTTTTGAGGGGAGTGCTTGTAGTGGTTTTGATTGACTGTCTCCTCCCGATAGGTCTTCCCCCCAAGTCCTGTGAACCCCACGCGTTTAGCCTTCCTCCTTATCCCCATTTTTTTTTTTTTGTTTTCTTTCTTTGGAGAGATAGCCTTGGTCTTTCCCCAGGTATTGTTTTACACCTGCCTTGGCGCGGTTTGCAAGCCCCACCACCTCTTTTCCCCCACAAACACCCCCTCAACACCTGCGTCCCCCTCCCATCTAACCCCGGCACGTTCCTGTTTTTCCTTCTGTTTTATTTGTTTAACCACCGCCACCCTTTCTGTCACTCGCTTGTGCTCCCCCCTCCCTTTTATGTTGAAGGTCGGACCCCCTCCCTTTCCCCCATTTTTCCATCACTCTCTTTTCCAGGTTTTTCACTCTTCCTGGACAGTGCCCGCAATACGGTTTTTCCAGACCATCCCCTCCGAACTAAGAAGGAAATGTGGACCTCGTCTTCCTTTCTCCACACCCCTTCCCGCACCTGCTCCTCCCCTGACCCTCCCTTTTGTCACCTGCCGGTTACGTCACGTGTGGTTACTGATAGGAAAGTTGGGTTCACCCATTCATTTAACCTTTCCTTTGTCGGGTATCTTTTGTTTTTCCACCCACTTCGTTTTGCGGAGTCATTTTCTTACCCAACCCCCAAACCCCCCCGTAAACTTAAACCCTTGTCCCCAGCCTGGCTACAATGTCTTCCTTTTTCTTTGTCGTTTCTCGGATTCTAAACGCCACCCCTCATCATGCTTTTTTCGTAAAAGGACGTTGCTTGACTTTCAGTTTATCGCAACCCCAGGTATATGTCCTTGCTTTCCAATAAGTTTTTATCCCCCGGTTGATTTCCCCAGGAAAACGGCCCCAGAGGCCCATCTACACCCGCCCCCTTCACGTTAACTGTCAGGGACAGGCCAAGGGTGGGTCTTCAGGTTCCCGTGATGGTTGGTGATGCCCCCCCCCACCCCACTTTTATTGCCCTTTCAGTCGAACAACCAAAAACAACCTTATTCTTTACCCTTTCACCCTTCTTAGTTTTCCCATAGTGCTCAAGCCCTCCTCACCACTGCAGTGGGCCCCCCCCCCCGCTTCTTAGGGGTTTATTAAACTACGGGGCCTCCCTCTTCACCTCGGCACTGAAGGGCCGAGCCGCTCTTTTTTTTTCCCCGCCGGTGACCCAACCTCCACGGGCCCAACATGTTTTTTTCCAAACCGGGCCTGGTTGGCCCGCAACCCCCCGGTTGAAGAGTGAAACACTCCAACACAGGGTGACCTTCCCCGTGAAAAACTCCCGCCCGGTGGTTGCCCCAAAGCCCCACGCAGGAACTTTTGCGTTGGGCGGTTAACAATTTTACCCCCCCCCCCCCGTCCCGAAGTGTTGTACCCCTCTTTATTTTTTGCAGGAGCGGGGTTGCCCCTTTTTCCCCGTGTCTTTTTTTTTTTTACCGTTTTTAACTCGGTTTTTTCCATGTTAAAGGAATCCTTTTAGTCTTCTTCACATCGGGCTTTTAACATCGCCGACACAACAGTTCCCGGAAAGGGCTAATAGTTGTTTTGCCACAGCAGTCCTTTGTCATGAGTCCCCTGATCCCTCATTTTATGGGAGAGTTTTTAATATTTCTTGCAATGGTGTTTTTTATTTTTCGGGGTCAACCGTCCCGCCTCTCTTTTTCCCCCCATTTGGGGGCCACACAGATTCCCCCCCCACCCAAACTTGCGGCCCTTCACATACCCCGTCTCCCGCTGTGTACTTTCCCTCCCTCTATGTCTTATTTTTTTCTTTCCGCTCAACTAACCACGTTTCGGTAATGCTGGCCCCCCCCGGGACAAGAGTCCCCGTGCCCGCCTTTTCCCCCCTTGACTTGACACGTTTGGAGTCCTTTGACCCTCGGGTGCCCCGATTCACCCGTTCTTTCTTGTCGACCTGACCGTCGATGCATTCCCTCCGCCCATTTCAACACCGCCCCCCCCCCCCCCCCTTTACGAAGTTGATGCAACTCCTTTACCCCCCGTTTTTTTGCGTCCTACCCCCTGAAAAAATCACCCCCCAGGTGCCAATACAACCTTTACCGGCCCTGGTCCCCCCCAAGACTTTGTTCGTTTTCCGAACCCTGCCCTATCCCCTGCCCTGTTTCCCCCCCCCAAATGGCCGTTCTTTGGGTGATAACCCCCATTTTTCCCTTTTCCCACCACATGATGGTTCGGACCCTCCAAATTCAAGGTCCCCAACTTCTTCTTGAATTGATGGACTTCGGACCTGTTTCTCCCGGCCAGACCCTGAACTTCAAACGATATCTTCCAGGACTTTTCTTCCGTCTATCTTTGATTGCCCCCAAATCGCTTTCCTTTTGGGGCCCCTTCCATTTGGGGAATTTGGAGTTTCAACCCGTTTTGACACCTGTTTTTCACTTTAAATCTGTTGCGTTTCCCGCGTTTGGAACCCCTCCAACGCCGTGAACGGTGTTTTTTGAACACCCCCAATCTCTCTCTTTTTTTTTTTTTTTCCTCATTTTTTTTTTGTGCTCTGAGCATTTTTTTTTCCCTCCGTCCACGTTAAGGAGTGCTTGGTAACCCCCCCCCCCCCCCCCCCCCCCCCCCCCCCCCCCCCCCCCCCCCCCTGTGAGAGAACTCAATGAGTCGTTACCCCAAAGTTTGGGTCTCCCTTTTCCTTTGACCCTGGAGGACTTTGTTTCCAGTCCCCGGATTTTCAGCCTGAATGATCAATGCCCCCCCCAGTCCTGTCCGGAGATAGGGTTTTTTTTCGCTTGTGTGATTGGGACTTCAGAAATGTGCTTTGCCTTTTGTTGACTGTCGACCCTCTTTTTGACCGTGAAGGAGGTCGTAACATCGGGCCCCTTGATTCTTCCCCCTTGAAGTCCAGAACCCCTTTCACTGGTTTCACGCCTGTTCTTTTTGGGATTTATTTCTGTATTTTTTTGAGTGTTGTGAGTGGCGTTTCTTTGAACTTCTTTTGGTTTGTATTTTGACTTGACCTTTGTTCAAACTCTCTGTTTTTTTTGCAGCCCCTCGAAAGGTGGCGGTTTTTTCTTTGGACGCGCTCATTCTCCTTGTTTATTTGGACGTCCGGGGACCTTGTTGCCAAACTTTGCCCCCGTTTTTCGGTCCCTCCCGGCCCAAAGTGGTACCTTCCGAGTTTCTTCCCCAGGGTCCTTGGGTTTGAAGGTTTGGGGTCCGTTTGTCTTACCGGTTGCCTGTTTTCGATTTCTTCTGCCAAGGCGGTTGCCGTTTCCGTGCTGTTTGTTCCCCCGTTTGTTTTGGGGGGGCTGTTGAATTGTCCTTCTCCCTTGCCCCCGCCAAACCATGTCTTTTTTTAACCTGTGTGACCAGCCCGAGGCGTCTCCCCTTTCATTTTTTTTTTTCGGTAATGCTGTTCCCTCCGCTTTCGACCCACCCCTCGTGAAGCATGGCCGGAGACCCCCCCCCTTTTGTGGGTATTTTACTCTCCCCCGGCCGCGGGTTTGGCCTCCCCTAGCTTGTTAGGAACATGTTTTTTCTCCCTCCGTGTTTCCCCTCACCGTGGGTTGACTTGCCCTGGCCTTGCGAACCCCCTGGTGCAATGGTTCCCCCTGCCGTTGGGAAAGGGTTCTGGCCCCCCTGTTTTTCTTTTTTTTCCTCGAACGAAAGACGTTCTGCGGGGGCGTTGTCCCCCTTCCACCTACGGAGGTCCAACCCTGTGGCCTTTTCGCTTTTGATGGTCCCCTTAGTACGGGTTTCCCCCTTTTTCCCTGTGTATGGAGGTTTTTGTCCCCATTTTGGAAGTGCTTTATGTGCCCGGGCTTTTTAATCAGCTTTTTTGTAGTTTCTCTCTTGGCGTTTTTCCCTCCCTGGTGTTCTTCCTTTTGAAACCCCGACCTCCCCCCTCCTTTTCACTTGATTTGTTCGCTCTTGACATGATTTTTCTTGTTTGAAAGATTTTTTGCATTCCTGGCCTGGGTTTACCAATTTTTTTGGGTGGTTAGGACTGCTCCGTCCCCTCGCCGTTTGTGTTTTTACACAACCCCCCAAGGCTTTTTCCCAACGTCCTTGGGGCGTTACACTTACTTGCAAACTGCCCCCCTTGGACCCCCGTGCAACTTCTTCCTTATGTGGCCCCCATCTTTTCGTCGGGGTTCGCAATTCCTCTTGATGTTTCTGATGCAAACCTTCCTTTTTGACTGGACGGTTGCTGGCTGAAAGTTGTCAGGCGTTTCTGTGAAGGGACTAGTATGGTGGCTCGTTTTTTGTCACCTGTTCCGGGGATGGTCACCCCCGTTGTTTGCCTGACCTTGACTAGGCTTTTTTTGTTGTTCTGGGCCCCTTTTTTAATAAGACCGTCCCCCACTCGTTTTTTTTCCTCCACACAATATACAACCCTAAGTAGCAGTAAACCTGGGGTTGGTGCCCCGCACCTTTTTCTAGGCTTTTTGCCCCAGTTGTCCAAGTTTGCCCTGAGTCTTTCTTTTCCTTTTTATTTTTTTTGTTGCAGTTTTCTTGGGGGGTTCTCCTGATTGGTCATTGTTTTCCCGGCCCCCGTTCTTGCGCTGGTTTTTTTAATCTGGCTTGAATTGCCGTATTTCCTTGGTCTTTCTTCACCATTTCTCTTCCGCATTGAAGGTCGTATTTTTTTTATGTGAATTTCCGTCCTCCCCTTTTCTGTTTCTTATGAAGGAGAGTTGTCTCCCCCTTCTGTTTTCGGTTTTAGTTAACGTGCCAGCCGAGGTTTTTTGAAGTTGAATGAGTCTCTGGTCTTTTTCTTGACCCTTCTTGGGGTTTCGGAGTGGTTGAGGGATGCTTCTTTTTGTTTGTCTTTATGACTTCCCTCTTTTTGACCCTGTATTTTTTCAAGGAAGTTACCTGAAATACCCACGGATTTCGGGAACTTTCTTCTCTTTTTTTTATAATAATAGTTGGTGTTGTTGGTCGACCCGATGATACTCTCTTTTGTTATGTTACCCAGTTCTTCTTCGGGCCCCCATTTTGTCTGCTGTTCGTTCTTTCCTTCCAGCCCTGAAGCCCTGTTTCCATCAAACCCCCCCCTCCCACCAGTCTCGTCCCCCTGAGGAACTCCGCAAAGATGCTTCCCCAGGGTTGTGCGTTTTCGTTTTTCGGCACACTTCCCCACCCGTTGTCCCTCTTTTCCCGTAATTTCTCCCACCAGGAGCAGTGGTCTGCATGGTCCTGAACCCTCAGTTTTTCCAGTTCGAAGATCCTTCCAAATGGTTCCCCTTTTTTTTTGTTGAAAACTGATAGAATCCCTCACCTTCCCCCTTTCTCCGCTCAAGGACAAATTCCCGGACCGTGCCTTTGAAAACTGTACGTCTTTCTCAACCACAAACCCCCCCCTTACAGGCTTCCAATCCAATTTGACCCCGCCAACTTTTCTTCTGTCACCTTGGTTTCCCTGTTAGGCTCACTTGTCTCTGGCACCGGCCGGGGGAACCCAAGTAAGGCTAACTCCTTTGGTTTTTCATGGGTTCGTGTATTCAAAACCTTTTTTGGGCGGCTTTGATTTAGGTTCCCACACAGCAACTACCCCCCCACCCCGGCCGTCCCCCTTGCGCTCCTTTCGGGCACAGAGGTCATTCCTTTGCCCCGTTGTTTTCAACGCCACGACCACTTTTCATTTTAGCTGCTTTGACCTTTTTCCCGTCCTCCCAGGAATTGATTCCCGTCCTTCCTTTCAAAACAGATACTCTCGCTCCACTTCCACCCCTTTCCCCGTCAGATTTTGACTTTGCCCCATCGACCCTCGAAGGTTTTGATGCTGGTTCCTTCACCGGTGGTTGCTTCGGGGGTCCGCATCGTCACATCTGTTTTTTTTTGATCCCCCCCCAAGTCTTTGGTTGCCCCTTGCCCTCGAACCCAACCCCCCAATCTGTGCCCCCCCGAACGTGCATATTTCCCGAACCTCGGTATTTCCCCCCCCCCCCCCCTCGTGGACCACCAGTCCACCGAGGTCACTTCGGTGTTCCACGTTTTGCCGAAGTTTACCAGTTTCCGGCACCGGCGCAAACGGGAGGGTTTTCCTCCTTTGGCACCCTACATCCCCACCCACTGCAACCCCTTGCTTTAACTACCCCCTCCATCGTTTCACACCCCCCCCCCCCCCTTGGGTTGGGGTGGGTTTGGCACAAGCCCCCCGACAACCCCCCTTGACCGACTTTTGGCCCCAATCCCACCCCCTGTTTTAGTTCCTTCCACGAACGTTTGGTCCACCTCCGTTCGGACTGGATGGAAACGCACCTTAATGACTGACTGGTTCATTTATTCCACATGGTCAATATTCCCAAAAGTTTTCCTCCGTTTTCTTTACTTTTGGCCGTTGTCTTTGAATTTGTTCTTTCCCTTGGGTGGTTTTAAAGTTCACGGCGGTTGACACCCCCTTTTTCCCTTTACCCCAGTTCGGCTTCTAGCGTCTTTTTTTTCACATCTCCCGTAACCCCACCCCAAGGTCTACTTTTCAAGCCCCTCTGTTGTCGCCTCCCTTTTGTCCATTTGGTAACTTTTCAGGTTTTCACATCCCCTCTGCCGCCTGGAGCGGCTCTTTTCATGGCCAAAAGGTGTTTTCTTTGTGCCTTTTTTCCTTCTCCCATGCTCTTCCAAGTTTTAAAAGATGGTCACCACCTTTTTCCATTCCACTTCCCTTCTCCGCGTGGGTCCCCTTTCCCCCCTTTTTCCTCCTGGGCCGGTAAAACTTTTTTCCCCTGTCCTTCGCTTCCTTTCCCCTTCGTGCCCTTCAAGCCGTCCGTTTTCAATGGACCAAGCTGTTTTTACCTTCCGGGGTCCCCCCTTCTGGGCCTGATGAGGTACTAGTTTTTCTTCCGTAGCGACCATCTTTGATCCTGCGGACCCCAACCCCCACCGCCCCCCTTTTTAGGCCCTTGTCTCAACAACCCCCCTGGCTCTCAACCCCCCTGGTGCGTAAACCCAAATGAAAACAGTGGCCTTGCTTCTTCCCCAGTCACGCCTCTTCAACCACCCCCGATCCTTTGGCATCACGTGTCCCCTACCACTGAATCAATATAGGGGGACCCAGGGAAACCCTTCAGTTTTCTTCCCCTCCCCCTGTTCCATTTGAAGTCTTTTCTTTTTTTACCCAGGTCCCCGTTCCGGGCCTCCTTCAAGTGTTTTTTCCCCTTCCGGTGGGCATTGATGACGGTCGGTTGCACGCCTTTTTTGGGTTCGACCCTGCCTTCCACTCCCCCCACTCTACCCCGATCCCTTTTTTTTTCGTTCCCTGCTTCCTTCCCTTGTCACCTTACGGGTTTTTGCCCCGGCCCCAAGGCCTTGTATTTTAAAAAATAGGGGGAACACCTGGTTTTTTCCCTGGGGAATCTGGGAGTGTATCCGCTGGACACCTTACACCTTTTTGACACTTTTTATTCTGAGTCCAACCCCCTCCTCCTCTTCTTTCCCTAACTTCATTGTTTCTCGAGATGTTTTTCACCCCGTTCCGTTTCCCTTCGTTTTGTCTGTGTTCCTGGTGAAAACAATTTTGGAAACAGATGTCGTCACCCTTTTCCTGCACGAGTTCACGACAACGTGCTGTTTTGGTTACTTTTCCATTTTTTTCGTTCCTTTTCTCCAGCCCCCGTCTCTTGCAGACACCCCGTCCTTCCTGATTAGGTGTTTTTTTTTTGGTTTGGCCTTCTACCCCTTCCTTTTGACGCCCCTAAGAAAGGGCCTCGAGTTGGCCGTGTGCCTTTTTTTCGTGTTACGTCCCTGGCCCCTGATCCCCGGACAAGTGAAGGTACCCCCCTAATGGTTGTTTTCCCCGCACCTTTCTTGTTTCGGATAAGGGGTCCGTTTATTGAAGATTGCCCCTGAAATTCGTGTGTCCCGTAGTTGCTTGGTTCCCCGTTGTTTATGCAACTTTCACTTGGGTGTCAGCGTTTTGAGCCTGCCCATCCCCTTTCCTGGTGTTGACTGGGGCCGCGCTCATTCCGGCTGGTCTCGGTGACTTTTTCCCCCTTCACTGTTGCTCATCGGTATTTTTTGTTTAACCTGTGCGTTTCTTGGAGCTGCCACTGCTGGCCCGGTACCCCCGCTGGTTCGTCGCCTTGGGTGGTTTTTCCTTTGGTCTCTTTTTTTTTTTCAAGACGTTTCGTAAAGTTGGCTCTTGTTTCTCTTCGGTGTAGCTTTTCACGTGGCGGGCCGATTGGGTTGCGTTGTCATCTTGGTAATCTTTTCTTGGTTGAGCTTTTCCCTTCCTCCTTTTCCGTTCACCCGAGTCAAACCATTTACATCGGTCCGCCCTTTTTTGGTCCCCCGAAAGTTGGCTGTTAGTCCGGTACACATTCTACAAACCCCTCTGTCTTCTTAAGTCTCCCCTTTGGTTTTTCTGTCCCGGATGTACAGCGCCTGTTAAGCCGAATTTGGATGGCACAGGTTTTCCCCAATGGTCCTGCGTTGAAAAGTCACCAAGGAGTTCCTTGCCCCCCCCTCTCGCCCGAACCCTCGCCCTACCTTCACGGGCCCGACCTTTTTCCCCTTCTTTCCCAGACAGACTTTCTTAGTTTTCCTTTTGCCCGTCCTTTCCGCCTCGTCCATTTTCCTCCGATGCTTCTTTCCGGGTTTGTCCCTTTAACCTGTTTTTTGTTTTTTTCGGAGGTTCTTTTAGCCCATGTCTTTAGTATTGCTGTTTTTTTTTGAAACCAGTTGAAGGGGCTTTAGAGCCCTCCCCTTTTGGTCCTGCAACTTTTTTACGCTTGAGATTTGGAAACACCATTATACACTGTTGGACTGAATTGTCGCTCCTGTTCCAATTATAGGGTCTCCATATGTGGTATTGTACCCGAAGTTTTTTTTTGTTTCTTACTGAAGAAGTTTCAGCCCCTCTGTTGTTGTTGCTCCACCCCGCTGAACAGGTGGTTCGGCTTTTTGAATCCCCCCGTTGCGAATTTGGCCCGTTCTCCAACCTTTTTAGATTTCTGTAGCGTGTTTGCCGCTTGTTTGTACTGGGCTTTCCAGTTGTCTCGTGCCCTTCGGGAAGCTTGTATGGGTAAATGGCCTTTTCTTTTTAGGAAGGATTGTCCGCATTTTCATCTTATGGTGGCCGGCCTCTTCTTTTTCTTTTTTCGTTCCCCATGTCCTTGATGTTGGATTTTTTTTTTCCGAAAGTGGTTCCGGCTCTTTTTTTGCCCCGGGTGGAAGTTGTGTTGGGGGTGGGGGTGGTTTTTTGGGGGGGGGTTTGTTTTTTGGGGGGGGGTTTATCCGTTACTGACTCAGTCCCCCCCATCGTGGTGGACCTACAACCCTCCCCCACAGCATTGAGTAGTCCCCGTACTTTTTTTCCCGGCCGTGAAGAGGCATGTTAGCCTTTTTTTCCCTGCCCCCGTTTTTCCCCGAGGGTTTGTTTTCTTTGGTCTTTTTGCACGTCCTTTTCGTACTTGTTTTTGGGCCTCCGCGGGTCCACTTTTCTCGACGGTAGTTTTGAGAGGTTTCTTGTTACCTTCTTTCCTTCCCCCCTTCCTATGCGGCTCCCCCTTTTTCTCCTCGGATGTTCATTGATTTCGTCCTTGTCAACCTACTTTTTTCTCCCCCGGACCTCATAAAGAGGTAGTCTAAGGGCCTTTTCTTGACATCTTTTTGGGTTTTTTTGTTACTATTTTTTCAGGACGCTTCCGCGTGTTTTTTTATGGTCCTTTCTCCTTTTGTTTTGACAGGCTTTTTGTGGGAGTGGTGTTGTTATTTCTTGCGTTCAGTTTGGTGATGGACTGTGAAGGAGGGCGTTGTCCTCCCCTTCCCCCTGGAACTCCCACCAGTTATGAGTAGAACTCTTATTTTTTTTCCTCTAGTTGTTTTTTCTCTGCATGTCAGAGAGGTCGACTTTTCCGCTTTGGGCAGGACTTTTCCCCCTTTTTACTCGTTGGACTTTACCCTTTTTTTAGCGTCTTTCGGGTCTTCCCCATCAACAACTGGGAACACTCACCACCTCCCCCCGATCAGTTCCCGTCGTGAACGGTCTGTTCACCTGGCCCCCTAGTTCTTGCCGTCGAACAGGTCCCAAAACCCCCTCCCCCGTGGTTCAAATTTCTAGTCACAAAACGTGGATTTTTTTGCCCCTTATTGGAACTTCGGGTCCAACCCAGAACCGACATGCCCTGTAACGTGCCCCACAGTTTCGACTTTTTTGCCTTCTAAAGGATTCCCGAACCCGGGACCTGCCCTCACGTCCTTTACCTGCATATTTCCCCCCACCGGTCACAGGTTGTTTCAACGTTTTTCCCCAACTAACCTTTTTTTTGCCCAACTTCCCGTGTCCCTGTTGAGCATGTCCGGTCACATCTTTTCGTTTTCCCCCCATGTACGGATACCTCTCTTTTTTTTTTTTTGCGTAGGATTTTTGGTGTATTCCAATTCAGTTTTTTTCACACCTTCCCAGTTTTATTTGTTCGTTCCCAACCCCCCCCCGTACCCCCCCCCACAAAAGGAACGCTACCCCCACCATGTAGGACCCCCCCTCTCTTCATTGCGTCCATTTTCACCGACCCCCCCCCCCGTCCTTTCTCTGTCGCCCCCCTACGATGACCCCTCCCTCGCCCCCCCCGGCTTTCCTGTTCCTTCCTTGTCCCACTTTGGCGACCCCCCACCGTCCACCCCCCCCGCTAGTGTGCCCCCCCCCCTACCGCTGGACGTTTCACGGCCCCCCTGGAGTTATTTGGTTTCTTTTGGTCTTCAGTGGTTTTTTGGAAGCAAACACCCCGTGATCAGGTTAGGAGCATCAACACCCCCCCCCACCAACCGTGCCCCCCTCACGTTCACAAATCTTAGTCCAAGAATATTTCTTTTTTCAACCCGGCTCTACCCCCCCCCATCCCAAGTCCCATTCGACGGGCCCCCGGTGTTTCAAACACCAGCTATCAAACACAGTCGGCACGCTTTCCTCTCTCCCCCGATTTTTCATACGTTTCCACCTACACTAAAAGGAAACCCTTTTACCTACCCCCCATAAATCCTGGGACCAGACCCCTTTTTACCCTGATTGACCACAACTGCCCCTTGGAGAGTCCGGTTCCCCGAAGCTTTTTCGTTTTTTTACGGGACTTGCCCCACCCCTTCGTCTGTTTCATGCATCCAACTTTTGGGGCAGGGCTTTTTTGATTTTTTCTGACGAGCAACGTGTCCCATTAACCCGTTCTTGGTAGCACCGCTGTCCCTTTGCGGTCCCTTGGTGTAATTTTTCCCACGCCGGTTTTTTTTGTTGGAATTTCACGTGGAGTTTTCTACAACCGTTCCCGGTCAACTTTTTATCCCCCGATGGCTTTCCTAACCCCCTGACGACACCTGTTTTTTTTTCTTCCCCTGGCATTTAGTATCTTGTGTCGACTTCTTCAGTGGTCCTCCGTTTTTGTCCCCCCCTGCCAAAAACGGTTTGCTTGGCCTGCTTTTAGCTTTTTTGTGAACACTTTTTACTGTGTGTGACCCCCGGGTCCCTATGAATGA
>Ga0179593_1453036_pt1 | contig 29881 bp, 30 predicted proteins | sample CZODoug2_1_08_16_FD_185931 | JGI IMG/M metagenome (GOLD analysis project Ga0179593, IMG submission 185931) | Vadose zone soil fungal communities from Angelo Coast Range Reserve, California, USA - CZODoug2_1_08_16fungal (PacBio error correction) | ecosystem: Environmental > Terrestrial > Soil >... | reverse complement strand
AAGGCTTGTCGAGGTTTAGGCGGGATAATTTGGTTTCAAACGGCTTCCCCTAGGTGTTACTTGAGTTCCAGAGTTATAAGCTGCCCATAATATTGCTATGTCCTTTTCCAAGGATCCCTTCTCTTCTAAGGGAGGCGTGTTTCCCCTGCGCCCAAGCTGTCAAAACTGTTGGCTTCCTCCGGGGAGTTTCCAGGTTTTTAGCCCATCCCCAACTCCTCGTCTGAAGTGAGTTTCAATTCCCCCCTTGAGGCTTTCGGGTCAGCTCTTAACCCTTTCTTTGGTGTCCTTTTTCCCCGACTATGTCCTGGCAGGTCCTTTCATTCTTTGGCCCTTACGTTGCTTTGCCAGAAGGCCTTTCCTCTCAGGGTCGCGTGTTAGCGGCGCTGGCCCATGACATGCTTTTCCCTCTTAGACACAGAATCCCTTCTTGCTCTGTCTCCTGGCTCCTCTTTCCTACTCTCTACTTAAGCCTTTTTTTTCCAAAGTCACCTTCATCCTCTCCCTTTCATTCTAGCGCCTGAAGTTCTTCGTGAAATGTGAGTTGCTTACGCAACAGTTTTGTTGGGCCTTATCCGAGCGATGGCGGATATCTTTTCTTCCTAGTTTCTCCTCCCCGTCCCGTGCCACCGGCTGCTGCACTTCTTTTTCAGGGCGCCGAGGTTTTTGTTAGAGAGTTACCCCCTTTTTTCTCAGGGTAATTTCCCCCAAACACCTCCCTGTGGCCACATGCCCTGGATCCCTTTCTTACAGCGATGTCCCCTGCCTGAGGGTTCTAGCGTGGTTTCCGCTCCGTTTTTTAATGGGGTGCGGGCTGAGTTTTTTTGCCCCGTCTCTCCAGAGGTAACCGCTTCCTTTTTTTGTTCAGTAATAGATCTTAATCCCCCTTTTTGATAGATTCTCGGCCAGCCTCACTGAAGGCCGTGGGCGTACCAGGTCTGCATGCCTGTACCCTCCGCACCGCGTTTATTACGTGCTAACCGCAAGCGTGGACGCTTTAGGAACTATTTTTTTTGTCCTCCAGGTCCTGTTTGGTCCCGAGATTATTTTTTTACTTCAATCTCGATCAGATACCTGCGCCCCAGGATCCTTTTCGGAGGTTCTCACCTGTGACGATTTCAGAGCACCGGTTCATATCAAGCCAGTCTCCTTTCCCCGATTTCCGAAGCGCAACCCTGGTGAACCCACCCCTCCCCTTCTTTCCTGCACTCCCTTCCTTCCCCCTTGCATAGCTTCTTTCTTCTTTTTGTTTTTTCTTTGAGGTCTTTGATTTGCACCTTGTTTTTTTTTTTTGTCTATCTGTGTCATTACATGATTTTTGTTATTGTTGCTGGCTTGTTAGTGTGTTTTCTTTTGTCCGTTGTGTATTATATCCTTATGAGACATCGCTTTGGACGTTTTCCCCTCCGATGGACTACTAGTCCGTTGAGCTGACCTTTCCGCTTGACTCTACCTCTACTAATGAAGGGTACCCCTCCACGGCCGAACCCCGGACTTCTTCCTCCAGCTTTTCGTAGAGCACCCTCCCTCCCACAAAGCGTGCGTGTGAGATGACCCCGAAGCGGCAGGGCATCACCTCATGCTTGGATTTTGTTCCTTCTATTACCAAATGTACCGTAAGGTCCGATGAAGCCCATGCTTTTTGTCCCTTTTTTTTGAATTTTTTCCTGCACTGACCTTGGGCATCGTGGCTATCTGGTCGGGATATTTTCATAGGACAGTAAAGGAGAACCTCCTCTTTCCCCCCTCCGCTGTATAACCGTTATTGTCCTCCGAGTGGTATGTTCGCCCCCAAACTAAACATCATGACTGACCTCCTGACCTTCCAGTCATCCGTATCCTGCCATCCCCCTTGTACGATCCATTATTTGAGAAGATAGTGTTCATTTCAGAATCCATCACCTCCCCCTTTAGGTCCTTCTTTCCTTGAAAAGCAAAACAGCACAGCGTTTGCGCCACCTTGCCCACCACTTGATTGAGAGTCAGTCATTTTCGAGCGTAAACACCTTTCCCCTTCTCTCACTTTAGGTGATGTGACGAAGGAACTCTCGGGGCTGGAACTGGGTCCTTTCCGAGTCAGCTTTTTGTTTTTGTGTCACCATTCATTACGTGACTAAAAATACATCTTTAGATCCTTCCTTCCAGGCTGGAAGGTTTCCCCCTATTCAAGCATGGAATATTGGTTGGCGGCGGGTCCGGTCATTGTTACCTTTATTAGTTTTCCCCTATTTTCCTTTTTTGGGATGTTCTGTTTTTTATAAGAAGACTCCATTTTTTTTCCGGGGCTTTTTTTTTTCCCAGTATAGGTGTTTGGCCTCGTAGTCTCATTCGTAGAAGAAGACCCATTCTGTAGCTTTTCCCCCACCTAACCTAGTTCCCTCCTCGCCACCCGGTAGTTGTACGCCTGCCCTAGAGGTTCGTCGACTTTTCTTATGACCCGGCGGAGTTTTTTTCCCCTACTCCTTCATTGGCCTGTTGCTTCGAACTGTAATATCTTCTCCGCACGTCTGTCTTTGTTTAGCGGGTTTTTGATACGATGAAATCTTCCTTTAGTACACAGAGCCCAAATATCTTAACTCGTTATCGATAAGCCCTCTTATATTGGTTTTTAGCCCGACCACCGATCGTTAGTTTCTTAACTTGGTACTTTCACTTTAGTGAAACTCTCCTTGAAGATGTGATTTCGAAAGTTCTATAGTCCCCTCGGGGCTTTTCTTGCCCCCCATTTTTCTTCTTGCTGCTACGAAGAAACCCGACACACATTTTCCTACTGTAGACTGAGCGGGGTTCTTTTCTTCTTCTACATGTTCTTCCCCTTTTTCAAGGAAGTGGTACAAGAAGCCTTATCTTGTCGTTACTCCTTTCCCCCTTCCAAGAAAATGGTTTTCATGATGTTTCAGTAACATTTCTTTGTCCCCCGCTCTTGTCCCTCTAATTGCCTCCCTTCCTTGGCAATCTTTTCTGGCTGAGGGTCTCGAGCACTGGAACCTACGAGCTACGTTGCCGGGGCCGTTCTCTTCTTCTTTGCCTCAATGGCTGTTTTAATGTCTCTGGTAGCTTGAAAGAGTCCCCCGAAGCCTACTCCTTTCCGCCCTGTTTTTCCCCAAAAAATTCCACCGTTTTTTCCCCCTTTTTATGGCGTTTTTTCTCTTCCCCAGTGCTTAGCGTTCCCCCACCATCATCAAAATAGCACGACAAGTCATCGACTGCCTCCTCACAGTTCGTCCTTTGATAGATCACACCCATCCTCTCCCAGTTGGTCTTTGACGTCTTATTTCCCTGGTTTTTCTTCATCTCCCCCTTTTCACCTTCCCGTGATTGATCAGCCGATCTACATCCGTCCGTTCTCCCTCCACCTAAAACTCTACCTTGCCCAAAAGAAGTACCCCAGCACACTTGGGTTTTTCCTCACAATTTTGCAGTCCATCTGGCCTCCTCCCTTCTCATAAACTCGCCGAGGAAAAGGTTGGAAGATCGATTCTCTTTCCATGAACAACTCCTCTCCTCCTATCCTTCGTCAAAGATAGGCGACCATCCCGGAATTTCGTTTTCGCGACTACTGTAGCCCTTCTCATTGGAATATGGAAAGTTACGTCCTTCTCGACGTGTCTATTCCACCACCTCCTTTTCTCGCCCCTATTTACCCCGAATCCCCTTCAAAGGCGTCCTTTTAAATCTAAATCCTGTCTCATCTGGCGTTAGATTCCCCCCCTTTCTGAAAAGAGTTTATTCATCCCCTCTTCTCTATCCCCGTCAGAGTGACTTCTTCTGCCTTTCAGGGAGTATTCTTCGGGTAGTTCCTCGATCCCGACAACCGCATGAATATAGCATCATTCCTAGGTTCGTGAGCGCCTATCTGTTAACTGACCCCAAATTTTTAACATTTCATGACCCCAGTCCTGTCTCGTAAAAGAAAGCCTTCAGCTCCGTCCACCTTTTCCCCTCTCTTTTTCTCCCTTTCTCCTTTTTTGTTTTTCGAGAATTCTTTTGGAAGAAATAGAAGAGGCCCCTTCTGATTAGATGACTTGTTGCCAGTCTTGCTTCCCCCTGTTTTGTATACTCTAGGATTAAACGCCTCTATCTAATCTACTTCTTATCCTGGTGATTTCGTTAACGAGACTTCCCTTTCCCTTTGACCCTTCCCTTTAATAATGTGTCCGATCCTGGTCTACCTATTTTTATTATCCTGACCCTCTCGGGGATTTTCGATGTTTCCCCTCTCATTTCAAGATGACATTTCGGGTTTGTTGCCTTAGGCTTTTTCCTTATTTTGATCGTTTTAAAGAGTACACGTCCATGTTGGGACTCTACGTCCCGATCACTTCACTTCGTTCTATCCTGCTTCGGATTAGACTACGTATCGTTCTCCCTTTCAAAGTCTGAATGAAGAGATTGAGCAGTTCTATTCGGCCTGGTTTCTTGCCTTTCCAAAGAGTAATCGTGCTTCCCTTGACGTTTTTTTTCTATTTTCTTCGCCGTCGTTGGGACCCCTCTCTTTTCTCCTTGTTGTACCAACTAGATTGTGCCCCTTTGTTTTTTCCTCCTGAGGTTGTGCCTTCTTCGGCTTTTTTGTATGTCTTACGTTTCTTTTTCGGGAGAGTGGCTCTAGGACCTCCACTTCCTCTTTTGCTGATCCCTTGTTTTGCCGCGCCATTTCCCTCCAAGGTCTAAGGGACTACACTTCTGATTGTCCTGTTTGTACTACCTGCTTCCAGCTTGCCCCCATTCTTCGTTTCCCCTCTTCTTCTTCTGGTCGGACTGGGAGTTTTATTCGTGTGCTGGACTAAGGTAGTTCACAGGTGAAGAGATCCGGAATTGAGTACTCTTTTTTTTCCTTTTTTTTCTCCTTCTTTATTGCAGTCTTTTTTCTATTTTACCTTTCCCTCAGGGGACCAGAGTCCCCCCCGCAGTGATCCTTTCGTTCAGAAGAAGACGATTACTTGTAGGGCGTGCTCCCCCTCTTTTTCTATTCTTCGTTCTAGACGTTCCCGCCCTCCCCTTCGCCGGTGCTCTTGCCCTGCGGACTGGATAGTCGGGGCGGGCGCCGATATTGTCCCCTTCACAACTGGCCTATGAAAGGTACGGATTAAGGGAGGTAAATTCCGTCCAGCGGAGTATCCCCCCTACTTCCTGCATTTTCCCCCCCCGTTCTTACTAAGAGCATGATCTTTTCGCCTTGATTGAACACCCACTGAGTTTTTCTCCTTAGGCACCCCCCCCTCTGAGTTTGCTTCGATCATCCCAAAAAAGCAGGGACTTTTCTAGCGTGTTATCGATTCCCCTCTCCTTCTATCAGTCACCCCTGCGGAAGCGGCTTAGTCTCTTGCAACCTCGTCAACCAAGTGATTCTCACTTTCTCTTTTTTTGATTCTGACCCGGGCAATAGGCACTAGGATTCTATTCCCTCCTTTTCCTCATGGTCCTTTCATGCTAACCGGAAGAGGATGTCGCGCGAAAATCGGCAACCGCCCTTTAGGCCCTTCAGGCCGAACGAGTGTCCTTTCCGAACACCTCACCCACTCAGGATTCTTTCTTTTTTCGAGAGCCGAGATCAGGCTATCGTTTTCTCCTTTCGACTTATTCTAGACGTGGTTACACTGCAACCGAAAGCCCTGTTGTGACGCGCATACTTTTTGTTAAGCGCCATTCCTTCCTTGTCATATCTCGCCGCCCTGAAGAAATGAAGTTTTCTGTTTCTCCCCCTGATGTTTAGAAAGACGGCAAGTGATTTAGGAGGGTCCCAGGTCAGAAGCCGTACGTTATTTCCCTTTCCTTCCGTGCAGGGTAAATTTCCGCTTTCCGAGCCTCGAGACAGAAGCCTGCCCGAGTCTAAAACTTTTTTTTCAAAACCGAGAGAGACCCCGTTTTTTTCTCATTTCTGACTTGTACTCTTCTCCCCACCATCAGCCGCTCCCCCAGCGCACAACCACAGGTTACAAGGATCTTTTATTAGACTCCCTCTTTCCGGCCAGGGTGGTTCTTGTTTAGTTACCTGTAATTTTTTCTTTCTCCCCTTTTTGGATTTTGTCGTCCTTTTGATTGTTCTGCGGGCTATTCGTCTTTGGATTCCTGATTGCAGAGTCAACGCGATACATTCTGAGGCAGGAGTACTTTGTCGCCTTCGACTTGATTTCCCTTCCCTGCTCTTTAAGTATTCTCCTTTTCTTATTTTTTCGGGGTTGGAGGGTCCATTTTGCGAAAAGAGTAGCACCTTTAGTCTCACCTCTTCTACTTTTTTTTCGCAAGGTAGTCCTCTTCAGAGATCTACGGATACTCGTTCGCCAGTATGAAATGAGCAGTCGCCCGCTTTAAAAGAAGTCCCCACACCGGCTGGGAGGCTTCCGGGTTTATTTTAAGTTTGTCTTTAGCTCCCAATGAAGTATCTCATTTCTTTTACCCACGCAGGCCCGTCCGGTTGTTTCCTCTTCTACAATTTTCCCCCTTCTTTGGGTGACGGATCTTTTCGTTTTCTTTCTGCTGGCTTTCTGCGGTCCAGTACAGGCCTTTTGCTGGGTCTAAATGACGGCACCCCCGGTAGAATTTCTCTTTTTTCGTCTCTTGCAGGGTCAGCTATTTTGACGATCGCGCCCCCCCCTTCCACGCGCCAGGGCTCTTTTCGCTTTGTCATGCCTAGTTTCATATCTTTCAAGTAAGAGTTTTTTTAAAATTTCCCCCCCCCTCTATATTACCAGAGCATCTCTTCTTTCCTTTTGTGCCTCTGATCCTTTTCTTTCTTTGTGCTTGTTGTTCACGGAACGAGAGGTTTTTTTGCCGGTGATACTTTTTTTTTTACATTTCCTCGACCGGATTCCGTTCTATACTTGCTCGGAGTCAGGTGAGCCTCGGAAAGAAGCGTGCGGTAAACCCATGTCCTGAGCACTTCGTTAAGAAGCCGGTTCTCCTTATCTTTTGAGAGTTCCGGTGCTTCTATTTTTTCCAAATCAACTCTTTCCCAGCCATTTTCGTTCACAGTTTATACAGCTGCTTTCTCCTTTTGCCTGCGGTTGTCAGCGACCCGATTCGTGGTGCCTGAAGGCTGGCCACTTCCCCTAAGAGGTAAAGCCGGTCTTCTTGCGAATTCCTCATTCCCCCTCCTCCTTTTTTTTGCTCTCCAGTACCGAAAGGGGCGGACCGCGGAGAGTTAGCATCCTTCCTCGCACCTCCCCCCCACCCGCGGGCGCGGGACCACCCCTCTGTTCCGGGAACCATCTTCTCTAGATTTAAGTAACGGAGCCCCCGGTGGCTGTGGACATTCTCGAGTGTAACGGAGCCCTGTTTCATCTCGTCAGATCATGAGGTTCCACCTTTTTCGCGGGGCCCCCTTCCCCTCCTTTTCAGAAAGTGGTCTCGTTTCTGTGTTAGACTGAAGAATCGATCAGTCCCTTAATAGCTGTTTCCCTCCTTCCTCCTTCCGCAAGATTTCCCCCCTTACCATCCCTCAGCTCACAAGGCCTTTTTCCCTCCTTTTTTTGATGGCTCTTTCAATAGTGAAGTTGACATTTTTCCACCAACTCATTAAATTATGCGCTTACTCTCCGTGCCTTCCCTCCCCCTTTCGAAGCTGGACTTTTTTTCTTTCTGCCGTAGGTTGACTCCTCCATCTTTCCCTTTCTCTTTACCGTTGACCTCTTTAAAGATCTCGACCGTTTTTTCCCCCGAAACCTCGGCTCATACTTCGCTTACAGGCCCCGCTTAGTTCCCTTTAAAATCCGGCAAAATACCGAGGGTCCTATTTACCTATTCTTTCACTGGACACTAAACAATGAGATGTTGTCTTTTTCTCTGCTCGAATTTCCCTGTCCAAGGGATTCTCTCAACTCTGGGGGGACTGCTTTCTCCTGCCTCACGGCCTCCCTTGCTTTTCAGGGCAAGTCTGCTATTATCGGGTAGTTCAGGATACTCGGCTTCCGCCGGCAGTCGCCTCCCGTCTGCCCGGATTCAGAAGGTTTTCCCCACCTCCTACCCCCTCTAATCCTCCTGACCGAAGCTAATCGTACGACGCGTCAGGTCACTTTTGCGTGACGGGCGCACTTTATCGCCGCCGCGAAGGAGCAGCTATTTCTGATCAGCACGAATTTTTTCATCATAAGCACCAGCACAGTCCTGACCCTTCTCAACACACACTTCTTTTGATTAGACATCATGCGTTACACTCCCCCGTTTTCAGTAAGAGGAGGTGAGGTTTCTCTCCTTCAACGCAATTTCCTTTCCGAAGGCGGATGATGTTGATGGGACGCGAACACTTTTTCACCTTCCTCCTGCTGACCCTCCTCTTTCGCTCTTTGGTTCCTCCAATGGACTTTGTTTCAAATCTTGTATTTTTACCTCCTTTTAGGGATGATTCGAAGGAGGTCCTTTCTTGTCCCTCATCTCCCTCCCATTTTTTTTACTAGCAATTTGATGATGTTCTACAACCTTCCTGCATTAGAACCAACTGCTATCTTCTTTTCCCCTTCTATAGGGTTGGCTTGATCTTCAGATAGTGCCAACGTATTGTTTCCCCCCACCCCAATTAACAGTTTTTCCCTCTCGCACCCTGTCCTTTTACGGGCTATCCTTCCTTTCCTCGGTTCGCCTACAGGCTGTATATTTCAGGCCTTTCCACCCCTCCCCGTCAATTTTGCTGTGTTCTTTCAGTAAAAGTGAAGTGGCTCGTTCCCCTTCTCGTTTCCGACTCGGTTGCTGACCAGTATTCGCAAGTTCCAGTATGAAAGCTCCATTCCGGATTCTGTCATACGAAATCTTCCTTTCCGTTTTAAGCGAAGCCAAACCTCCGGACGGTCTCTCCTTTTTTCCGTCAAAGGTATTCGAGCCAGAAGATGTCCAGAGTTTCTTTCGGAATGAGTTCTCCTTTCCTCAGATCCACCAGATAACTCCCCTTCCGCTGCTTTGCTTGATGATTTTTTAGATCAAGAAATCCCACGGAGCCTGCTAGAGTGGTTTGTCATCTGTCGTGAGTTGGAATGTGGTTTTCCCTGTTGAATGCATCCCGTTGTTTGGATACTCCGCTTGACTCCCGCGGAAGACCTTCTTTCCTGGCCCTGTTTCATAGTTTGAGAATCCCCTCACCCCCTTCCACCACCTCTCCCCCCCTCACGCGCCCTCCCCCCCCCTACCGCCCCTTCGACTTTACCAATATCACCATCCGACGTCTCCCCTATTCACACTCCCTTCTTCCTCTCTTCCCACCCCCCCTCCTGCTCTCCCACCCCCCACCAACCTCTCCCTAAACCCCCCCCTTTCATCTCATGCTACCTCTCCCCCCCACCCCCTTCGCCTCCTTCCGCTCTCCCCCTAACCCACTTTCCGCACCCCCCGAGCTTCCACCCTCCTCTTCCACCTTCCAACTCCCGCTCCACTTCATCCCTAACCCCACCATCCCGCTCCTCCTCCCCCCTTCTACCCCCCCCTTTCACCCCTACCATACGCCATCCTCTTAACACATCCAGTCCCTGTCTGCCCTGTACCTCCTCCCCCTTTACCTACCCTCCTCCCCCCCCTTATTCCTCCTTTTCTCTCCCCTACTTTTCCTCCCCCACCCCCCTTCTCTATCCCCCCTACCCGTTCCCCTTCCTCACTGCCCGTAATTCTCTCTTTCAACCGCTGATATCCTCACCTATCCTTCCCGCCTCCCCCCCTCCCCCCCCCCCCTCCTTTCACAACCCTCCCCTATCCACCCCCCCCCACAACTCCCCCCCCCTCCTCCTCCCCACCACTTCTACTCCCTCCTCCCTCTACCTCCAACCTTCGACACCCCCTACTCTCTTCTTCTCACTCCATTGGCCCCTCCCCATTCAACCCCCCATTCCACCCTCTTCCTGCCCGGTGTTCCCCTCCTTTCCCTCCTTCACGCCTACCCCCTCTTTCTACCCCCTCCCACTCTCCCCATTAGTTTCCCATCTCCTTCTTCTCCCCCTACTACACCCCCGCCCCACACTCTCCCTCCTCCACTTCCTATTACTGCCGCCCCCCCCCCTCACTCCTTCCCCAACTCCTACCCACTCACAACCCTTCCCCCTCACCTCCTTCCTTCTGCCTCCCCCTCTCCCACCCTTCCTTGTACTCCCTGCCTACCACTTCCCCTAACTCCCCCCCCCACCTCCCCCATCGCACCCTTTCGTTACCCCCCCCTCCCACCCTTTCCTTCATCTTTCTCTCCTCCACTAGTCCTCTTTTTACCTACTGGCCTCGCCCCCGACGTGCAGATAGGAAGACCTCCCTCCCGATCGCCGGCTGAACCGTTTCCTGTTATGGATTGTCCCCACAGGATCTTTTCGAAACTTACGACGTCTCCTGTGCGTGCCCCCCCTCCCCTTTTTCTCTTTTTTTTCGCCGCCCTGTTTCGTCAACTTTTTCGCGCTTTCCCTCGTCCCCGAAGCCAGACCTGTTTTTCGCAAAACCTCCGGGAAACTTTTGCGGCCCATGCCGGCGCGCTCTAACCCCGTTTTCTGGGTACCTTCCGCCCCCCCTCAGATCCATGCCGCCCACCTTTTTACAACTTTCCTTGCATCCTTGAGTTCAGCTGGACTCCTATAAAACCTTCCTAGACAACTTTTTAGTTAGTTCCTGAGTCGCGATGCTTTTTGCCCCCCCTTATCATCACACTCCCCCCCCCCCTTTTGCTACTTTTTCCTCTTGATTCTCCCTGTCGCCCCTCAAGAAAAGTATATTTCCCCGCCGACAGATTCCCATGAAGACCCAAAAAAACATTTCTATCTGCCATGCCCCCCCCTCTACCCCCTTAGTCAAGCAGCGTACGCGAATTTGCGTCTGAGCCCCTCGGCACTTCTCCTCTACTAGGTGTGTCACAGGCAAATCCCTGGTCAGACCGCACCCAGACCTGCGCCCCTTCTGGCCTCTTTTCCAACTGGCCTTCCCCTACTTATTCCTTTTGCCGCCCTTGTTCCGTTGTGGGAGGAACCTTTTTTGAGGCTAAAAATCTTTTTATCGCTCGTGTCTCAAAGGTCCAACCCTTACAGTCCTACGCCCTTTTTTTCTCTACAAGAAGCTGGTTTTATTCATCTTTTCCCTTCTCCATACCCCCCACCCGCTTTCGTTTCCCCCCATCGTCTCGTTTATACGGTCCCTTGTGATTCCCTCTTTGCCTGTAGAGAGAAAGTTTCCTTTCAGAAGCGCGACCATCCTCCTCCTTTGCAGCCGGCGATTTTGTATGTGTCCCCTCCTGCTTTATCCAACCCCTACCACCTCCTTTACGCCCCACGAATTTAACCGATCCTACTTTCAGTCCTAAATAAATATTATTTTCTTTTCCTTCAAGAGTTTTGTAGATGTTCTTCTGGGCAGACCCGCCGTTAGGACGGTTTTGCCTTCTCTGCTTCTTCTATGATTTCACAAATTGTTTTTCGCCGTTTGTCCCCACTGACCTTCTACTCCTTCTCCAGAGAAGTAGTTAGCGTTCTTCCTTGTACCCTAAATTTCTCGTCCCCCCGATAGTAAATGATCCGTCCTGGGAACTTTTCCCTCGGCGAGGATCTTCGATTGGATTCTTCCCCCCGATTTACTCTTGAGGTTAGCACTTCGATTGTACTTAAGCCCCCTCCTTACCCCCGGCCAACTTTTTCTGAATTCCTCTGTCCTCTTTTAGATTAGTTTAAGCCCGGCGGCCCCAATAGTTTTTTCAGAGCACCAGCTACCAGGTCAGCCCCTCCCCTAGCTTTTTTACCCGACGTATTTATGCACCGTTTAAGGTAATTGCCCTCCGAGCTGCGCAGGTCAGTTTTAGGTTCTTTATTGAAACCCTTCACCCGGGTCTAACGTTTTTCTTGTTTTTTATGTTCTTTTTTATGCAATCGCTGCTGGCCCCTTTGACCGGATGGTATTGGACCTTTCGTGCTCCATGAGATGTCCGTTTTTTTGGGTATTGGGTCCTTCCGTTGTTTCGTTGGTTTCTTTGCTTTCTTCCTAGATTCTTTTTATCAGTTCTTTTTCTTTTCTTTTATCGCAGCGCCCGAGAGTACCTGAGGCTGAACAGAGAGGTCACGGTGTGATGGGTACTGTTGTCGTCTTTCCTTTTTCAGCCGCAAGTTTCTGCGTGTGAACGAGGACCTCGGTGGTCTCCCATTGGGCGTGCTTTGGCGTCGTTTGAGGTACAAGGCAACGTTCCCTCCCCCTTCAAGTTTTCCGCGAGTTTTTTATTCCGTTTTTTGAGAGATTTCTTCCCCCCCAAGGATCGGCATGACGCCCGATCCTCCATGAGCTTACCCGGCGGATCTCCCGCTCTTACCTTTTTTTTTTCTCGCTTTGCTATGTGTCGTGTCTCATGGCCAAGCCCAGACCCTTCCTAATTTTGTCAGAGTTCTCTTGGGGAGCTGGGAGAGTTCTTTGTTTAAAGAGATGGTCACTACGTTTCCTCCTATGGACAGGGCTGTTTCCTGGTTGAGTGAACGGGATGTCTTTGCTTCCTTCTTCAGGTCGTAGTATCTTGACTCTCCCGTTTTGAGGTAAGTCAATAAAATGCCGTACCTAGCAGATGAAAAACCACCGCCTCTTAGCTCTCGGATATCGTGAGTTTCCGTTCGAGACATCCTCCTCGTTCGGCATGCGTCTTGGTATCTTTCGCGCCCTTTCCCGCGCCTCCCTCGGCCTGAGGCGAGATTCCCTACAGACATTTGAAGTAACCAGTTAGAAGAACGCCTCTATTTTTTGTATTTTACTCCATAGGATCTTCATCCCGCCTGGTGCCGGATTGGAGAAGGGCGGTTCTAACGGATCCTGAGGAGCGGCTTTGGTACTAGGTCCCCCCATCCCTTTTTTGTTTTAGGGCCCAGAGAGACTGACGCGATCTTGCCCCCGCCCCCAACGCCAGTGAGGTTATGGTTTTCAATCCAGTTTTCCTGCCCCTCCTTGCGATTTCGCGCTCTCCGTACCTCTCCCTTTCCCGTCGCCCGACTTTTCTCTTAGGGACTTTTTTTGTAAGTTGTGGTTACGCTTGCGGTTTCCGACGTCTCGCCTCCTCTCCTCACTTTCCCGTGAGAAAACGGTTCCTTGTTTGATCCCCCTCGTCCAGTTCGGCGGCGGATCCCCCAGAGAACAGGATATTTTGAACACATCTCTTTCGGCTTGTCAGAGACCTACCCCTTGCCGTGCAGAAGAAATGACTCATGCAAGCGCGTAAAGTTTCCACAAATTAAAGGTTTTAGTACAGTTCCTCCTCCAGCCATCTTCTGTGCGTTTTTGACGGAGAAGTTTTTTTTGGTTTTTCCCCCCCTCCCACCATAGGAGAGTTTCCCCGAAAAGTCGGACCAGGGATGCTGGCACGTCGGAGGCCTACCGACTTTCCCTTCTCCAGGGTTGTTAGCTTTTTAGGTCCTTTTCTCCTCATCCCTTGTTTTTGTTATCTTTTTGAAAATTTCTTGCTTTGGGAAAGACTGTTTCTCCGGATGTTGGTGCTGATTGAGTTTCCTTAATCTAGGCTCCATGTTCTTTTTTTCCTATAAGACCGGCTTTGATGCCGGACGGTCTCTCGAGACCTGGTTGCCTTCCTTTCGGTAGGCTGTTTTCTGGGTTGCGATGGGAGTTGACCCCCTCTTCCCCCTTTTCGGTTTTTTTTTTTTTCGACGTCAGTGTTAGGAAGAAGAGTTTCATTTTCCCCGGAGATAGAAATTTTTCTTGAACGGAGGTGATTTCCCCCCCGTTTGCCCGCGCCAATTTCCCCCTTTTTCGTCATCTCCCTTGGGTACGGCAGGTTTTTTCTGCCGGCCCCCCCCAAGTCCCTTTTCCGTGCGGTGCAGGTTGCGTAGGTCAGTTCGCCGTTTCAAGTGGGGGTGCTTTGGTTCTCTTGTTTGACTCTGCCTTCTCTGTTCTCCTTAGTGATTGCCAGACCTAAACGGGGACGTTCGCGTTCGAGTGTAGCGGCGCTTTCCCCCCAGGTAAGCCTTTGTTTGATATGAGGATTTTCTTTTCGCCTCCCGACGTACCTTATATGGCTCTCTCATGACTGCTCGTAGTCTGTTCAAAGATTCTTCCTGTTTTAAAAGTTCACTTCATAGAAGTGCATTCATTAGCTGGTTTCTTTCTTCTTCCTTTTTTATCTGGATTTTTTTTCCCTTCCGCGGTTCGTTCTTATCCGTGCCGATTCTTTCTTTTGCTGCTTGTATAGAGGTTAAGGTTTCGCGCCCGTACAGAAGCAGACCAAAGTGTTTAGAACCCGGCCCCCTCCCTTTTCAGTTTCCTTTTTCTGACTGATTGCGATCGTGAGCTGTTCCCTTTCCCCTTCAACAAAAATAAATTTCGTCACCGCTCGAGTTTCTTTACCCTCCCGATTGCTCTTTGGTTCGCCAAGTGTTTTCACGCCCCGTCTTCCTTTCTTGTTTCTGCGGCGACCGCCTTTCCCGCGAAATTTCTTCTTGGCGGAGTAATACCTCTAATACTAATTCCTTGTTGTGTTGAGCAGAGGAATGCGAGTGTTGCGGTACCGCGAGATCTTTCTCCTCCTTTCCCTTCCCCATTCCTCGGGCGATTCCCCCACCCGCCTGGCTTCCCCTTCCCCGCGGTCTCCCGCGGAAGGAAACGGGTAGATTTGCTGTGATTCTTGTCCCTTCTCCCCAACCGGTTAACTACCTATCTCCCTATCCTTAAACAAATGGAGAGGTTTGATCCGCTTTTTTCATCCGGGGTAAGATTACTGGTATGATGGGCAAGAAAATTTTCTCTCTATCAAAGCAGGAAATGGCCCTCTTTAAGAAGGATCGGCCGGGTTTGCCCCCGTGCCTGTTTCCCGCCCCCCTTGCTCACAATTTCTCCGTTCCTATGATGTGATGTCTCTTTAATTTTAAGTTTTCTTTTTTTTAAAAAAAGTCTCCTCTCTATTGCATGAGCCATCCCAGTCTTTCCCCTTTTGTAGTAGGACCGAATGGAAACACTATTTTTGCTGACCATGGTCCCTCTCCGATCGAGGACATCTTTAAGTCTTTTTCCCCACCCCAGTTTTTCAAATTCTCCCTACTTTTCCTTAATGAATTCTCCAGCGAGTACCTGCTGCACCTGGCCCCTCGCTGAAAGGTGGAGTCTTTCCCCTGCCCCCGTTGTCCTTGAACTCCCTCCCTTTCCCCTCTTGCTTTGTGGAAGGCCGTACTGAAAACGTGTACCTAAGGGAGTATGCCCCCAGCAAGGATGGTGCCTGCTGTCCGCGCGTCGACCCAGGCGCCCCTTTCCCGTTTTCTCGTGCCCTGAGCTCGGGGGTCCGTTCTCTTTAGAAAGTTTTCCCCCGGCCCTCCAGTCGCCGAGTTGCCCGTTTTTGGTGTGGGTGTGCAACGGATGGCTTTGACGACAGGTTTCACATTCGCTCCCCACTCTCTGGACCAAGAGACCTTACCCCCTCCCGCCTCTCCCAGCTCGTTCGGAGTGCGTCCACCTTTTCAAAGCAGAGACCTTTCTCTCGATGTCGGCTACAGGACCTGCAAGCCCAGCCCATGTCGTCAGGGAATCAGACCGCTCCACTTCAACAAGCCGGTTCCTCCCCTCCCCTCAAACCCCCTTTTCGTGAAACTTCCATGTCGAAACCACTCAGAAAACCGGCTGCCGACTTTAGGTGCGTACTCCCTACTTCCCCGTCTCTCCGGTAATGGTGCTTCTCCGCTTATGTTTTTGTTACGCTCCCATCGTCAATTTCCCTGCCCGTGGTCACAACCTTTTTTCTCGGCTTCCGGTACGAACCTGTCGGTGCGTCCCCTTCCTGTTGTCTTCCGGCAGTGCTGCGGATGCTCGGAGTTCCTTTCCGGGTGTCAGGTTTTTCCTCAAGATTTTTTCCGGGCTGTTCTGCTTAGCGCGACTCCCTTGGAGTTTTTTTTCCAGTTTTCGGCCTTTCCGGCCTCGCCCTGGTTTCCTTGCTTACGGAGGAGAGTTCGTTAAGAGCTGCCCCCTGTCTACACCCCTGTTGAAGCTCACCTTTCTTTCCTTCTTATTTTTAGTTTAGCGGTTCCTCCCCCTTTTTCATTCCCCCCCTTCCTTCCTTTCTTGCCTTTACCACTGATCTGGCGGTGGGTTGTTTTCCAACGTGCCGATCGGCGCAAGTTGCACGCCAAACTTGGTGTGACGAGTCCACTGCCTTTCTTCCTTTTTCTTTGACTCATCTCAACGGTCCCGGTCTCCGATTTTCTCTCTGTCATGGTAAGCCCATAGCCAGCTAGGACTGAACTTGTTTTCCAGGTGCCGCGCTCGCGCTGCAGCGTTGCTTCGCCGCTGTTTCCCGGTGCCCTTTTTCTCGAACCTTACCTGGCCTTGGCGGCTTCGCTCCCGCAACAGAACTTCCTCCTACGGATGGTAATATCTCGGAATGTATATTCATACCTTCTTCCAGCTCTTTTTTGATCACCCTTGAGACCGTTTAGCCTACTCCCTTTTCAAAGGAATGGTATAGGAGCTTGGCGTCTTGCACCCACTCGTTTTTGACATTGATCCGTCGCCGGCTCCGCTTCGAAACGCGGCTTTCGGTATTCCGGGAGTTTTTTCCCCCTACGCACTTTTGCGCGGTGCTCGGCCCGTCCTAATCTTCCTTTCCTGTCGATCTCTGGGTTATTCAATTGCTGTTTAGGACAGAACTGACCTACGTTTCATAAAATGCTCAACACTTTACGAACTCGGCGGCCTTGCTCTTTTATGTCCCCACTTTTTATCCCCTTTCTCCCACCCCGAGAACAGAACCCTTCCAGCTTCCCCCACGCCCTCTTTACAGTAGCCCTTGAGGGCGCTGTTAGCATTACAACCATTTACGGGTTGCCGTTCTGGTCGGCAGAGGGATCTCTCTTTAAAATTTCTATCAATATCCCCGTCTTCTATGCTAAGCCCCCTTCCCCTTGAGAGCCCGGCCGTAGCGCCCGTGACCGCACCCCCTCAGTAAGAAGTCACCCCACAAAGGGAGCGATGTACTCCCCCTCTTTCCCGTTTCGCAGTCATGGCTTTGGGGAAACTTGTTCTCCCCCTGTCCTTCCTTTTCACTTCCCTCCTGTCGCCCGGTTTTCAAGAAAGACCCGGCGTCGGCCTTCTGGGTTTGCGTCATGGGTCCCTGAGACCGGTTCTTCCGTTAGAAGCTTTAAGGTGTGTCTTTTTGCCGGGAGATCGACTTCAAAATTTCCTCTTCCGGCGGGACCCGAAGCGTCCTTCCCACCTTCCCGAAGGCTCGCCCCTTTGATTCATAGGGTGCCTTTTTTCCCCTTCGCCGTTCCCCAGGTCGCACAGCTTTCTTCCCTTTCTGTAGGCCCCCTTGTTCTATCCTCTCTTCGTTTTTTCCCCCTTCGGTGAAGTTACGTCTAGAGTCCCGTTAGACCCTTCGACCTAGCAGCCTCCTTCTTCCAGTCTGCTTTTTTAGTTTCGGGATTTGGATTTGCCGAGCGGTCCCCCAAACTTCACCAACCTCGACGCCCCCCTCTATCTACTTCACCTTAATGGCGAGTCGCGCCCCCTCATCTCTCTCAATACGTTGTTTTTTCTTGAGATGGATGTGGTTTACCTCGCCGTAGTTTCACTAGGTTGAATTCCCTCACTTTTGCGTTGACTTTTGGTTGAAACGTTGGGTTCTGTTATCCTCGAGGCGTCCCCTACCTCCGCCGCTCTTTTTTTCTGACTTCGTAGGATTTCTGTCGGCAGCATTTGCCCCCCCTACTGCTTCCCTGCTAGTACTCTTTTCCCCAAGAGACCTCTGCTCGCTGCCGATGTTGATGACTAAGGTCCCCTCACTCTTTGTCATGGTTGTATTCAATGAGGAGGGTTTTAAAGCGAGTCTCCCCCCTCTTTTCCCTTAGTTTCCTTAGTTCTTTCTGTCCGTATGAAGGGATACGTTTTCGACATTGAGGCGTTACCCGCGTGTTGATTGGCCTCTTTACCTGCCCCGGTAATTCTTCCCTGACGCTTCAATAGTCCGTCTTTCCGTTTTTCCCGTTCCCGGTCTTTGACGCCCGATCTTGTCAGGGACTAGTGGGAGTTTTCCTTGCCCCCTTTCTTAGTCGTCACCGCTTTGGCTCTTTTTTTTTTTTCTTCTTGTCGCGGCCCCCCACATCCTCCTTTATGGAGTGATAACAGGTTTTATTTAGCGGCTAAGGTGTTGTTGTTTTCTGTATCATTTTGTGCGGGTACGGCTTGCGCTACGGTTTTTTGCTTCTCAGGCAGAGGTTCGATGCTTCCCCGGATTCAGGATGTTGATTATAAATGTGAGCCGTCCTCTAAAGGCTTCCGTTCCCAGGAATCCGGTACGCCCAACCTTTTCTTTTCTTTTTAGTCCTTTTTCTTCCTCTTCGGCAATTCATCCAGGTTTGCAATGCTCTTCTGGGCTGCTTTTGGTGTTTCTTTCGACGGAAGGGGCAAACTTCGAGAATCTCCCCCTTCCTAGGAGAAGAATTGCCTGGCCGGTTTTGGATCTACTTCACAAGGAGTGTTCTTGGGAATTACGTTTCAGGCGAACTTTCCCTTTTATTCTCCTCCTGGCTCTCTCGCCGTCTCCCTTGGTAGGTCCGATCCCCCTTCTTTGAGTATTTTTTTTCTTGACCGGGACCAGCAGAACTCCGCCGTGATGTTCCTTCTTATCAGTTTCAGGATGGTTTTGGCTTCTCTGGCACCCGCTGGGTTCCTCCCTATGGTACCGTGGATGAGGTGGGCCTTTTCTGTGGGCGTCTTGGTTCTGGGCGTTTCTCCAGAATCGCCCATGACCCCGGTTTTTTTTTATCACATGGTCTTTGATGCCAAACCCCTCTTAGCTCAGGTCCTGTTTCCCTTTATCAGCCGCAAGCCCGCAGCTGCATTTTCGGGACCTGCGTTTTCTCGGTTCTCTCCTCGGGCGTCAGCCCTGCAGCAGCGTGAGAGATTCCCTAAGGTACCCTTGTAACGTTCTCTTACCCCTTTAGTTTGCGATTGCCCCTATATTCGCGTTCTATCCCCCTCCCGGTTCCTGGCTGGAGACTGTGTCTCCTCACCCCAGGCCGCGGCGGGGACGTGCAAGACAAAGTTCTTTCCAGCGCCGGGACTTCGGCGCCTGCTTTTCTCATTTCTTTTTTCCACCACAAGCAGGGCGGCGTAGGTTTTCAGGGCCTCCGCGTGAAGGAAAGAGAGCCAGCCTTTTCCTTTATAATAGAGGCTTTTACCCAGTTTTTGAACGCCCTGTTGACGTGGTTCCTGTTTTCCTGGTTTATCGAGAGAGCTCTTCGTTTCGTACGATCAGAGAGCTCCGAACTTCCATCAACGCCGGAGACCTTTCCTCAGGGGCGACAACGCCTGTGCCCTTGCTTCTTCTGTTCCTCAGTTTTCAGCAGCTGGTCCCGATGAACCTCTTCGGTTCCGTATTCATTTCACAGGAACGGAAGAAGAGAACACTATCACCGACGAACAAGAGTCAGCTTGTTTTTTCCCAACCGGTTACGTACAGCGACAATCTCTTTGCGGAGAGTGCAGGTAGTCTTTTCCTATGGTCTCTTCATAAAAAAATCACTTTCTTGCGAAAGGACCTTTCTTCTGTTTTTTTCCATCTGACTTTTCCCCTTTGACCCTCTCTGCAGCTTTTTGATAGTCGGCCATTCACGTTTATCTACAAGCTTTTTTCTCGGTTTCCTCACATGGTGAGCCTTGTTTATGATTCACCCAGGAGGAATAATGTGGCTTGGGCTGGCTGCTGAGTTCATCTCCCTTTTCTTTTCCCTTGTTGATTTTTTTTTCTATCTTTGTCGAGTTCTACTTCCTTTTTTTCCTGAAGGCTTTTTCCCTTTTCTCGTCTTGCGGTAAGGAGTGAGTGTCGGGCCATGGTGACACCGCATGCCATTTTCCCTTTCGAGTGCGGACGCTTCTTTCATCTTTCCTTGCACGTAAAGACTCCTACGGCCTAAGATTCTCTCACAGTAGAAGTTGCACCAGTGCGGCCCAGCTTTTTTCCCCAAGAGTCCCCCCAATCTGTCTTTTTGAGCCTTCAGGGGGTTTCCCCTGGAGTTTTAGCGCCTCCCCAATCCAAGAAAGTTTTTTTGGCATCGGCCTGCTTTTTTTTTTCCTTTTACCACTGTTTTTCGGGATTTTCCCCGGCTTGGGTTTACGACCACTCTTATCCATGTAAGTGATTTTCCAGACGCTGGTTTTCCCGGCAGGCTTTTTCTTTCCCTTTGGTAGGTTTTTGTGTCCTCTAATATTGTTTTTAGCGTTACACGTCGCCAGACGATCCGGGATCTGGCGATTTCCCTTCTCCTTATATTTATAGGTTTTTAAAAAAAGTGTCAACCCCCCCGTTCTCCCCTCCTTGTCTTCGCCGTGGGGGCGAGATTTTCCCCTGTTCGAGTTTTCTTGTGATGCCACATTTTTTTTTGGTGTTCAGTAGTGATTGATTGGACGGCCGGTTTTTTTTGTATGATAGGCGGCGTAAGGTGCGTGTCCTTCATTTTTCCCCACCGTGATTAGTGTCCCCTTCCTTCAAGTCGGGGAGTCCCTTTTTAGGGGAGACTGAGATTAGTTGTCGGCAGCTCCACTGTCTCACCTGCACGGCGTTCCCCTCTCTTTTATGAAAAAGAGATGTTCTTCCCTCTTTTGGCGGTGGTTACGAACTTTTTTCGCGCTTCCCTGGTTGTTTGCAGGTTACTTGAAATTCCCGCGTTTTTTTCACGCAGGTTCTTGCTTTTCCTCTCTTTTTCCTTCTTCCGCGTTTTTGATCTCTTGTGCTTCCGCAAGGAAGAAGGGGGTCCGGTACAGCGTATCTGGGAAGCAGTCGCAAAGTTCCCCTCCGTTCGTTGGACCACCCAGCGTTCCAACCTCCCTCTGATTCTCGTTTACGACCTTTCCTTGCTGTGAACAGTTTTTTTTTTCCCCGGTTCTCAACCCTTCCACACCACCCCCCCCCAAGCAAAAAGTTTCCATCTTGCGAGTATGAGTTCCACCTCGTTTCAGTTTTTCCCTTTCACTAAGGCTCTGTCCGGTCGATTCGATCACCTTACTGCTCTCTTTTTTGATCACACGAAACAGACGATCGTTTCCTCCCACCCACGTGACGGTACCAGCACAAGCCTCCCCCCTTTTTCCTACTCTTTCCCTTTCGCAGCCTGATGTCTCCCCTTAACATAGTCCGTTTTCCCCCCCTTTTTTCCCCCCTATTAACTCTTTCTGAGTATCTTGAATGGCCCCCTAGACAGAGGACGTATCGGCTACCCGATGGACTCTCCTCTTCCTTTTTTCTTTGTTCTTTTTTCCGCTACCGCGACCCCGACCTTCTTGCTTGGGCATCCAAAGAAAGTAATTCAGATTACCCGGAACTGAGGCTTCGCTTCGTCACCGCTTAACCACTCCGGACCCACCGTTTTTTGAGTTTACGAGCTGAGAACGACTTTTTCCATTGAAGACTCACGAGAGCCTGGAGGTTTGATTTCCTTACTCACCCAACTAAGTACCGTCCTTGCGTTTAAATCCTTGTTTGGTCGATTGGAGTCCCTTGGTGGCCTTCCATTTTCGGTATACGTGCTTTTACGTCTGGCACTGACCTGCTAAGCGGCTGACTGCAAGTCCATCCGGAGAACACTTTCTGTTTTCCGTTGGTCAATGCGCCGAACACTTTCCCTTTAATCCTCAACCGCCTTTTAGCCCGGGCCCGTCACAGCGCCGTGAAGGCGGTTCTCCCGTTTTTGTCGTCTCTTAGTTTGAGGCATCATTGTCCCGTTCCCGCCTTCCCCAGTCGTGCCAGCTTTCCATCCCTCTCAACTCCAAAATTTTTTCGCACCGAACCACCAACACGTTGGTCAAACGTCATGTGAACAGATCCGAACACCTTTTGGAGGTCGTGTCCCACTGACCTTCCAGAGGAAATGCTGTCCCCTTGGCCTGACCTTTTCCTATGATGTTTTGCGGAGATGTAAAATCTCCCTCGCCTCTTACAGTAATGCGGCGCTCGTGCTTTTTCATTTCCCTCCAAACTCCTTTTGTTTATTATCGTTTTTCGAGGTTTGCTGTGGCCGCCTTTTTTTTGACTGCCGGCCCCCTATGTAGTCCGGTTTTCTTTTTCTCCCACTAGAATCACCCCCTGCAGGGTAAAGATTTCCTCTTTCTCGGTTGCGCGGTGCAGGTTGTAGGCGTCTTTTCGCCCTTCCTTTTCTGTCGTCATAAACCCCCTTACGGGTGCCCGCCGCTGAAACGGTCCCTTCCTTGCGTTACTCCAATGAATTTTTGCCGGCAGGTATCGGTTTCGATATCGGTCGTGACACCCCTAGGCTTTTTTTTTTTGTTAGAACCTTTCTCTTCTCTAATCCCTTTCCTCGTAACCCGCCGTATGTTATGCTTTTTTTCCGGGCTGTTCGACCTGCCCGTGCCCCCCTTCTTTACCTTTTTTTCTGCACCTAGTCATTCCCTTTTCCGCATCCCCAGCGTAACGGATATTAAATTTTGTTTTCCGTCACGTGTCAATTCGCGATGTCGGTGTTCTTCTCGCTCGTTCCCGCTTGTGATCAGGACCCAGCAGAAATTTCCCTCCCTTGTTTTCCTTGATTTTTGAGCTCCCCCCCCCCAGTGACCCTCCCCACTTGTAGATAAGAGGGGGGTTTGCTAGGCCTTATTCACCCGTTTTCATGCAGTCGTATGGGGATACCAAAGTTTAAATTAGTCGCCCCCTCCCGTACCTTTCTCCTGTATAGCCCGGGCCGTCGCCCAGCTCCCCCAGACCCGGCGTCCCCCTCTTCCTGATAGAGACAATCTTGCAAAGGCAGCTGGGATGTTGGATCAGCGATTTCAAGTTTTTGACAATACTACACGCGTTTTTTCGGACCATATGTCATCGGCTCCTTTTTTGCCTATCTTTTTTCGCGCTTTGCCCCCGTAAAAGACTTCCTCCGTTTTTTGAACCTCTCTAAACACGGCCAGTTCCCCCGGCATCTTTTGGTCCTTCTTGCTTTTTTTCACTTGCTGAAAGTAGTAGCCCCACCAGCCTCCGCATATCATCCGCAGTGACAAGGGGGGGTACTATCTTTTGCAGCTTTTCCGAAGCGAAAACCCAATTCGGGTTAGTTCTGGATTGTTTACGAATCCGGGATCGCTTTTTCTGTCGAACTCACACATCTCTAGTTTTCAGCTCCTCCTCTATCCATAGTCGACCAAGCAACCTTAGCAGCACCTTCTACCGTTTGAACGCCTCCCCTTTGTAAACCCCACAAAGGAGCCCGCTATTTCCTTTCCCATAACCGGATAGCAGCGGCTTTGGCCCCCCGTGAGCAGACCCTTGTCCCCTCCTTGCCCCACGGTGTAGCCTCGAGATTTAAAGGAAAATGAGGCTGTTTTTTCAAGCTTGAGAGACTTTTTAACTGTACGTAGCGACGATCCCTTCTTTCGCCGCCGTCAGTCAGTGCTACCCGGAAGGGAGCTACCCTCCGTGCCTTCTTCAAAAACCCTGGGATCGCCCGCCGTTTTTCGACTTTTTCTTTCCCAATACGGAGTTCGATTTGTCTTAGAACGACTTTCGGTTGTTGTTTGTTGTGTTTCGTCGTTCCTCTTCTCCCCTCACCCTCCCCCCCAAGCCTGGCCCAACTGATTCATCCTCGTTTTCCTGCGACTCCTTCTGGCAGTCATGCCTGAGTCACCTTTTTTTCTTCCTCTCTTTTTCTGAGCCAGACATCTTCTTTCTCTTCGGTTAGTTTTCTTCTCGGATCAGAACAACTTCTTCCCCCCCCACAAATTAATGGACCAGCTTGCATTGAGTTTATTATCGGTTTCTTCCTGTCGGCACATATCTTCATCCCCCTTTTTGTGTTTTTCTGGTGTCAGTCCCTTCTCCTTGCTCTTTTGCCTATCATGAGGCGTATGAAGTTTTTTTCCAATTTTGTTTTGGGTATCTTTCTCTGCACCTCAGGACTCTAATTGATTGCGAGACTTCTAGGGAGGGTAGGTCAATCCCGTTCTCCATTCTTCTGCCTTTTCAGCCTACGAGGGCCCTTCACGCAATTTTGCTGTGATCCCCCGGTCTTTTTTATAAGTCCATCCCCGTCCTTTTCTCTGAGTGTTCCTTCCTGGGTGTCCCTCCCTGAAGCATGATCAATTTGAAGATCTCGCCTGTCGTTAGTCTTGCTTCGTTTACGCCGTTTGTAATCCGCTTTTTCCCGAGTATTCCCGGGCATCCTTTTCAGTTAATACCTATTCTTTCCTCAGACGTATTAGATTGAAGTAAAGTTACTTGTCTTGACGCCGAGCGCAGTTTCGGTCTTGTTCTTTTGCACACAGCTGCATAGAGGGTCGTCACTTTTGCGGGAGAAGTTTATGACTTTTCAGCGGCCCACCCCTTGATTCAGTTTTCTCCCCTTCTGTATTGGAATCGCTTCCATGTGTGTTTGCTGTACTGAGTGTTTGCCTTTGGTCTTCGGCGCTACGTTGTGCGGTTGTGAGGGCGCCGGCTCTTCGGCGGCCTTATAGTCTTTCCCCCCCTCTGGTTGACTTCTCCTTTTCGAAGAGACGATTCACGGCTTGGCGGAACGGCAATCCCCCCTCCCCCGGTGGTTTTCTTTGACATGGTTGTAGCGATGCGGCCACTCGTCCCCTCCATTTTCTAATTTTTGCCCGCTGGACTTCTTTGCCCTTTCTCTGTGAGTTATGATTGTGGGTTACTTGGGCAAAGGCGATATGAGCCGGCGATGGAGTTCCTTTGTTTTGTTGAAGGTCTGAGTAAAACCGGATCTGATTAGGCGCGGTCTGATTTTCCCAACATCTCCTAGCATTTTCTTCCCAGCTGCTGCGTATCGAATCCCATGGTCGGAGCTCACTCCTCTGTCTTCGGTGTTTTCTTCTTCCTTTACAGCAGAACAGGAAGTAACGGTGGGCACGGAGCGGATAGGTTTGGACAAGCTCTTGGTGACGAGCTGGGGCCCGTTTAAAAGGTCACGGATGACATGTCTGCCGGACGGGAGGGCCCTACTTTTTTTTTTTTGTTTTTTCCAGGAGGTCTCCCTCCCTGCCTGCTGACCACGGTATGATTTTGAATGACTCCCCTTTTTTGCCTCTTTCCTTTCCTCTTGCAAAAGCTAAGCTCATTTTTCTAATGCATTCTTGTGCGGTTAGCGTACACTTAAGCCCCACGGAAGAGGGCCTTTTTTTCGAGTTTTTACCCCTCCCCGCGTCTCTAAGACCCCTTCCGGCGTCTGCTCGCCTAACTACAGTGAAGTAACCCCGTGAGTTTTCGTCTTTGGTTGCTGTATACTTCCTTTTGGGCAGCGATTCAAGCCTTTTTATTTGGGACCTTTCCTGTTCGTCCCCCTTCCTCGTAGGCTCCTTCGACACCTGACAGCCCCGAGTTGTCGCGCTATGCCGCGATAGGCAAGTTGCCCTCCCATAAAAAATAAAGATTTCTTTTTATTTCCTCCGGCATCCCTTGAAGATAGGTCCTGCCTCTGCGACGCCTTTGAGCACAGCAGATACGACTTTGGTGAGATGTCGTGGGATTCCAAGCGAAATCCTTCCTGTGTTCTCCTAAGGAGCTCCCGAGTGACACACCAGTGACGGAAGAAGTTCTTTTCCATCGTTTTTTTCGATCCGGCCCCGGACGCGGAGTTCCTCAGTTTTTTCTTGACCATCGTGAGGCGGCCGAGGTTCACCCCCCTTCTCCTACCCCTTTCTTTCGACTCCTCGCGTAAGACTGACAACCAGTCCAGGCGCCGTCCAAAAAAGCCCTTCTCCTGTTTTGCTCCGATTGTTCGTCCACTCCCCCCCCATAAGTTTTTGGCGGATTTACTGGGACATTGCCCCTTGGGGGCCGTTTTGGCCCACGTTATGCGCGTCTTGCCAAGTTTTGTGGCTGGTTTTCTTATTTCTCCTCACTCCCTTTGTTCAGAGGTGGAGCAACGTCTTGTTTTTTTGTTTTGCTTTCCCGCTTTCTTGTGGCGGGTTTTCTTCTTGCGAGTGCAAGCTACTAGCGGGCCTCAAGGGCGCTTTTTTCTTCCGTCCCCCTTTCGTCTCTCTGTGTCCTCAGCTTTCCTGTAACGTTGTCCGTCTTCAAGTTTCTCTTGTTTATGTTTTGACATTAGTGCCATAAGGTTTCTTCCGTCTTTGTTTCAGAATATCCTATTAAGAGATCATACCCCTTATCTCTTCACGTTTAAAGGGAGCGCAAGGCTGGGCTTTCCGTTTATCCCACAGTACCCGCAGGAGGTTCTCAACGCCTTTTCGTACGGCTGTTTTTTCTCGTCCGGCAAATACTTTCATTCTTTCTTCGTGAAAAGGAAGGAGTTCTTCCTGATTGCGGCCCCCTTCGGTGAAGGGTGGTAGCCGTTGCCTTCGTGGAGGTCTTTAGCTTTCTTTTCGGACAGGGACTTTCTGGGGACTTCCTTCTTTGATCCGTGCGGTGCGGGCCTTGAGGGTTCCTTTTCGTCCCGTCGATGAGAGGTGTTCCAGTTTCTTTCTTACAGGCTCTTCATAACTTGTTTTTTCTCGTTTCCCTCTCTCTAAGTATTTTCTTTTTTACCCCAGTGTTCTCTTTTTGATCCTCACTTTTTCTTCTGGATTTTTCGGATTGCACTTGTGCGGCTTGGTGCAAGGAACGAGGGTTTTTCCCCTTCCCCTCCTCGGGATGGCCGGGTTCTGTCTTTTATCGATTATTCCGTGAGAGACATGTCCCGACGCGTAACACGTTTTTATTCTGGCCACCAGTCCCTTTGGGCCGAGGTTTTTCTACTAAGGTCTATGCGCGAGATTGCGTTTTTTCCTTAACCAACGAACTGTGGCCAGACACTTCTTTCCATTTCCTCACAGCGCTGCAAGATTATTTTAACGCCGGCTGGTCCTGGAATGTTTTGGTTTTCGGCGGACTGTGCACGCCTTCTTGCGGTAGCACCGGTCTTAGATTTCCTTTCCCTTCCTCCCTTTTCATAATCCTCCTTTCTTTGTTAGTTCTCTCCCCTTTGCCTTCCCCGAAGACGGGCGCGTTATCCGGAGCAGCAGCGTGGCACCCATTCCTTTTTCGGACCCCCCCACCCTCCTTGGCGGACCCCGCAGAGGAGCTTTTCCTTTTCCCAAATCGGTCCTCCAGTTTGGTCCTTTTATAACGTTCGCAATCTCGCGCAGCCATGCGCCGGGAACTTTGCGCAAGGTGTCAGACCTGTTGTCTCCGGCGTTGTAGAGGCGTCCTTTCCCCTCGCTAGAAGGACAACCTGCGGTTCCGTCCGATACGGCCAAGAAACCCCGCTTTTTCCTTCCACCCAGACAAGACCGCCTAAAAGTTCCCCCGCTTCCTTTCTTCCGCTGATTCAGACTTTCAAGTGAATTTCTTTTTCAAAAAGATTACTTTTCTTTCCCTTTTGCAGGATCATTCTCCAGCTGTGACGTCTCTGCAACTTTCCACTCCCTATGCGTAAGGGTCAGCTCTGGCCCGCGTTGACCACGTTTTCCTTTTGGACCTTGCATGCCGGTTGCATCCCCAGCCAAGTTGGAGCCAACGACCATTCCCTTTCTACTTCAACTTCTCCCCCTCCTTACCCCCCCCTCCGTGACCTGGTAAGAGATGAAGCCCCCTGGTTTACTGTAAGAGCCAGAGTCTTTATTGTGTCCATGCTGAGAACACTTCTCCCCTGTGATGGCCCCCGCCTTGGGTCTGCCCTTTTTTCCTTGAAGACCGGCTCACTGCAAAGACGGGTACGTGCGATTCTCGGTAGTCGATTCTTCCTTCTTTGGCTCCTACGCGGCCCCGCTCAGCGTAGTGGCCTGCAACCTTATTTTTCTACGATGGTACACATGTCAATGTTCTATACACTTGAAAGGTCCGAGTAACGTGACTATCCCCCCCCCGTAAGGAACATGCTCCGACGGCGACCCCCCCCTGGACGACCCCTCCCGCGCTGGTTTGTGTGCGGCACCTCAGTCCCTCCCTCCTCCCCTTAGTAGAAGTGCGGGAATATTCTCCCCAGCCAACCAGCCGGAGAACTCGTAAACCCCCCCTGTCTTTTTGGGAGAAAATCATTCCGCCCCCCCGAAACCCTGTTGGCGGCCGCGCCGGGCTGTTGCGTGCCGACGGCCCCTGCAGCGGGCCCGTGGCAATTTTTACTGCCGTTTATGGGTGCTGACTAACCTCGTCCGTCGCCCTGCCGTTTTCCACTCAATTTTCCGCGGGCCTTTTCGTTTTCCGAACGAATGGCTTGTTGTCAAAAGCCTCTAGTTGGTCTGTTCGTGATTCTGCCGGTCGTGATCCTTTTTTCCCTACCAGATGTTCTCGCGGTGCTTTTTTGGTTTCCTCTCTTGCGTTCTCAAAAGATAGGCTTTCTCCCGCCGAGATTTCATGTCTTCCTTCTCATCATGATCGTAGACAAGTTCGGTGTTTCGTAATGCCCCCCACCCCCCTAGGCCCGACGGAACCCGAGGCGTCGCTTGTCTTGGTAGGTCTGCCTTTTTCCCTTCGGCCATTGATAGGAGGAGTGACTGTCTCACAACTACGTTACTGGCGGTGGTTTGGTTTTCCTTTTCGAGTAGCCGCCAGGTCTTTTCCAGAATCTGGTTGGGCCGAGTCTCCTTCCCTGACGAGGCCCCTTTTTCGCCTGCCTTGCGCCCATTTACAGGCTTTCCACGTATATGTTTCTGGTCAGAGCAGCACCCCCCTCGTAAGGCGTACAAATGGGTGAGTTCTCCTTCTCCCCTTCCCGTTCAGATTTTTCTGCTCTCCTCCCGGTCCCGGTGAAGAGACCCTCAGACGCAGGCTGGCTTGGTTGAGGTACTTCTGTTTCGCGTCACCCTTTTCCCCCCCCCCTACTGAAGGAAGATTGTTGATCGTGTTGGGTGTTTCCTCTCATTATAGTACATTTCCTCGGGTAATGATTCCCCGCATACCGTTTCTCCTCTGACTCAGGCTTCTCATCAGTCAAATGTCTTAGGCCTTTCTTCTCAGCTTGCCCACTCCCCCTTTCCCTGCAGAAACTGATAGAAGATATTCCCGGCTGAAAAGGTAATCAGGACCATCCGCTCACTACCACCGAAGCACTGAGCGTGATAGGAAACGCCCGGTCATTCTCAAGACCTGCCTTTCGTCTGTGTTCTTTTCTTTCTCTCTACACTCTTTAACCGCCTTCTGACCAGGTTTTTTTAACCCGCTCAACAACGTCCCCCTTTTTTGACAATACGGACTGGCTTCTCGGACAGTTGTGGTTACCTTTCTTCTCCCCCAAGCCCCCCGTCCCTTCATAACCATACCCCACCTCTCAGGTACGGCTGCCCTTTTGTTGAAGCTGGACAGAATCTCCCCATGAAAGCCACCGTTCGGCCGCGGATTCTTCTCACGATTTTTTCATTGAGCACCTGACTCCCACCATCTTTCGCCGCGGAAGGCCTCTTCGCACATACCCACCGTATTCGCTCCCCTTGCGAATGTAACACAAGCCACCCCCCACACGAAGCTCTTTCCCCTACCCCCCCCTTAACGGCGCCATCCCAGCTGTTGGAATTCGCCAGTGATCTCCCCTTGCCCAAGAAAAAAAAGGGCTCGCGCGATGGGTGACTTCCAACCTAGGCTCATCGTTCCCCTGCTAACTCCCTGCGTTCAGTTTTTTCCCCTGACAGCTAAGGATCCTGTCCCTGTCTACCGGATTCAGTTATCTGTGTTTCAGCTAGGCCGTGGTCGTCACCAATCCTTTCTTTTCCTGCGTCCGTAAACGCAAGCCTACGGAACAGGCTAAGTTCCAATCATTTTTCCAACGAATGTCTCGGGCTGCCGGACGTCACCCCCCCGTTTCAAGTCTGCAATAGCGTGAGCACACCCCTCGGCCTCTTCGCTCCTTCCGTTCCCCTTCTTTTTACGGCGCTTGTTTTATTTGCGGTTTCCTTTTGACGCAGCGCTAAGTCCTTTCCCTCGGGTAGGGATTGGGATTCGTTGATTAGACCCCCTTTTTTTCACCAAAATTTGTCCTCCCTCCGTCATTCAAGTCCCGAGTCTCCTGTGAGGTTTTTTTGTGCCCCCACATCC
>Ga0179593_1614443_pt1 | contig 29886 bp, 40 predicted proteins | sample CZODoug2_1_08_16_FD_185931 | JGI IMG/M metagenome (GOLD analysis project Ga0179593, IMG submission 185931) | Vadose zone soil fungal communities from Angelo Coast Range Reserve, California, USA - CZODoug2_1_08_16fungal (PacBio error correction) | ecosystem: Environmental > Terrestrial > Soil >... | reverse complement strand
GACCCCCCCCCCGGTTCTTTTTTTCCTGGGGTTCGAGAACCCCACCCCTTTGGTTTTTTGTCTGAGAAAACATCCTATCAAGCTAAAGGTAGGTCGGGACGATTTGCAGTGAGCGCCACTCCTCCTTTCCTGTATTTTCCTGCGAGACCGTGTCCTTTCGCATATCACTGAAGAACTTTAGTTAGGGACAGAGTGTGTTCACATTCTCCTTTTCCTCCCCCCTTTCTTCCACAATTTTTTCTCACGAGAATTTAGCCTCCTTCTTTCCCTTGCAGCAACTGTAAACGTAACCTCCGAGCTTTTTTTCTGCGGTAACTTCTTTCAACAACCAAATTTTTTTTATGGGCGTACCCCCACCGGTCTCATGAAACCCCCCTCTCCATTTTCCACCAAGCTGGACCCCCCACACTTTCCATCCTGGGATAATTCTCAGAAGTTTGCCACTCCCCTTTCTTCTTTCTTCCAACCAATAGACACTTTTTTTTACTTCCCCCCCCCCCTTCGTTCAACCCCCCTTCGGCTAAACGTATGAAAAAAAATGGTCTCTTTTCTGCCCCCTTTCCCTCCTTATGGTCTTCCCCATTGTAACCCAGTTCTTCCCCTTGCAGGGGTGGTACCCCGTCTATCCTGAGTGATATCAAAGTTAACACTTTCTCATCTCTAGTGTGGCTTCTGTTCTCGCTACGTAGGAACCCACTCTTGTTTGCGGCATGTGGCCCCCACCCTCTTCACTCCCCCACATGAATTTCATTTTGGCTCTGGACTAACCTCTCGTGCTCCCCCCCCTCTCACTGGCCCATCTGGGATCCCCCACCCTTTAAGGCCTTAAAGACTTTCCCCTCAGATTCCCCCTCCGTTCTTTCCACGATTTTTTTTTGGTGCAGTTAATCTTACACTTAACCAGTGATTGGATTATCCCCCCAGTTCTCCTTTCTTTTTCACTGTACCATCACTCCCTATTTCTTGGCTACACCATCCTTTTTTTCCCCAAGGTCCATTCTCGCATGCCTGAAGGTTTCTCCCCCGGTGCCACGCCATCCTCCCCCCCACCTTCCCCCGGCTCCCTTTTCCGGGGCATTTAGTTACCTCACCTGCCCCTTCCTAAGTCCCCAACCGAAGTCGAATTCACCCCCTCTCATGGGCCTGCATTTTTTCCTCCCCCCGGTCCCCCTCCTGGCGCCGGGGTTCACCTTCTTTTTCCAAACCTTCCCCGCGAACACCTCGCTTTTTCCCCATTAACAACCCCCCAGCCCCCTTCCCCCCGTCTTTGGGCCCTCCCGTGTCCCGTCATGACCAAAGCTGCCACCCCCCTTCCTAACCCTCCCCCTCAAGCCATTTTGGGAAACTTGTTTTTTTCCCCAGTTTTTTCCATTACTTTTCCCCCCCCCAAAATGTCCCACCCCTTTTTCCCCTGCCTTTTTTTTGGTCTCCGCCCATACTTGTTTTTTAACAACCCCACAAAAAACCCGACTTCCTGTTTTTCTTTCCCCTTCCCACATCCCTTTCCCACCCTTGTTAAACAGTCGAAATCAACCCCACTTTCCACGTGGTGTTTAAGCAGTAAAATGAGGAGGGTCTTTTCTTTCCCTGCGTTTTTGCATCAACCCCACTGTGAACCTATTCCAAAGGGTAAAAAGAAGACCCCCCCCCCCCTTCGTTTTTTGATAATGACATTCCTTGAAGTAACACCTTCTGGGGTCCTCATCAGTATCGTTGGGGTGATTTTTAATATATGGGTGTCCCAAACTCTCCGTTCCTGTGTCTTTGTGCCCCCTTTGATTAGTGGGCAGGCGATCTCAACATCAGGCCTTTTTGAGTCTAACACCCCCTTTCCAATGCTCGTACTTTTTTTTTCCCAGAGCTTCCCCTCCCAGGGTTGTTGGAACTTTTTCTTCATCTGGTCCGTACGTCCCCTCTTCAGTGTCCTTCCCCCCCAACCCCACAAACCTGCCCCCCCATTTTTTACTGCATCGGGAACCTGTTTTTCGTTTTTCCACGCCCATTGTTGAGGTCATTTCGGCAAGCGCCCCCGCCCCATCCCATATATGTTTCCCCATTCCCCGTGTCTTTGAACACGCACCAAACGTGCATGTTTTTTTTTTTTTTTTTTTCTTTTTGTTAAAACACCCCCTGATTTTTGGTCCCACTTTCTTTAGTCTTTTTTTTTTTGTTCCATCTCATTGTTCTTCACCAAAAGGCATCTTTTCGATGTTTGGCTTTTTAGATTTGATTCTTTTTCCAAAGGCATTCGCTGATTGGGTGGTTTTTCTCTAACCATTCTTCTTTGTGTTATTGCCGTATAATTGCTTCTCGGAAGGGGGTTTGCTGGGCTGGCCCCCATTAGTGATAAATCCAGTTTGGAATTCAATCCCCCCTTGTTTTTCCAACTAAAGATGAGGCATTAAGTTGACCTTCCCTCCCTTCAAGCTGGGGCAATAATGGTGCTTTTCCTTCCCCCCTCCCCCCAACCCATTGATATTCTATTCAAGTCCGACTTCCCCCCTGTATTTCTTCCCGGGTCCTAGCTGACCATTCATTTTTTGTGGCCCCTGTCTGAGTATTTTGCTTGTGAATAGGCCTTCCCCCCCCCCCTCCCCCCGTAAGGAAGAATGTCTTTCTCCATCGGTCCTAATGTCCTAACCAAACAACCTTTTTTCCTTCAAGCCCCCCAAACAAGTCCCTTCAGATGGTTTTTTTTTTTTTGACTGTTTCTCTTCCTAACTCATGTTTTTCCGTCTTTCCCTTGTCCTTTATTTTTCTTTTAGTGTTCCTCTTTTTGTTTGGATACAGACTGTTCTTGGTTAGTGTTGAGTTTTCTTTTCTTCAAAGCCTTCCTTTCCCTTTCCATATATTCTACTCCTCCTAGTTTTTTGTTCTGTTTTTTTTAATGGGCCTTCTTTGGGTGAAGCGATAAAAGTACACCTTTTAGGGTCCCTCCCCGTCCAACATCTTGCCCCCACCCTTCCCCAGGATTCCCCCTTCAGCCTGAACCAAACCACCCTTGAACAAGTGAGGGGCCGGGGTGTTTTTTTGGCCCTTTTTTTTTGATGTTGTTCTTTTTTTTATGAAGGGGGTTGGGGGGGTTGGTTTTTTGTGGGGTTTTTTCCAAATTCCACTTTGATATTCGTTTTTTGCCTTTGTCCATTTCCCCTCCTTTTTTTTGTCTCACCCAGGGGCGGCCACCCCACCGATCCTTTTTCAGGGAGTGGCTGGGTTCAAGGAGAGTGACCCTTTGGTTTTTTCTCCGATCCATCCCTCTTGAGTCCTTGTTCCCGATTACGGTATTCCTTCCCAGGACGGCCTCTGTTTTTTTCTTACTAACGTTGCCGTTTGCCGAAGAGGGCAACTGGTTACCCCCAAGTTTCTCTTTACCCCTGGTGCCTGGACCCCTCTTTTTTGGTCACAGCATCCAGCCATGCCGTAGCCGATTAAGGCCCATGGAGATGGGCCCCGACTTTCCCATTTTTTTCTCACCCGAAGTTCCCGTCTCCGCCCTACACACCATTGAAAAAAAAAGGGGGTTTTGTTAAGCGCTCTTATTTCCCCCTTCAGTTACCCCGGACCCTTCCCTCCCCACCCCCCTTCGGATCTTTTGAGGTAGATGGAAGTTGTTTTTTCACAGTACTGTGTTTGTTATGGACCATGATGCTGGGGTTATCCTTTTTCTTTTCCCTCTTTCCGACATGCTCCCTGTTCGGGGATGAAGAAGAAACATCGCCTTTCCCCCCGTCTTGTGCCGGTTTGGTTTGTGTTTTTCCCTTCCCTTTTCATCTTTAACTTCCCCTCCTCCCTCCATCCTTTTGTCCAAAACCCTGCAACCCCCACTTCGTCCGTTCAAATCAGTATGTTGGCAAATTTCTCTTTATGGACCCCCACAACTTTTAGTTCCCTTTTTATCTTCCTTTTTGTACCCACTTGTGTGCGACTTTAACCCCCCCCCCCCTTGGTTTTTTGGCTATAAGGTGGGGCACCCCTGGGTTTGAACCTGATGGGTACTTTTGTTACCCCCCTTCAAGGGGAATTTGGTTCTTTGCCTTTTTTCTTATAGCCCTCTTGAACCGTGCGCCACGTTTTTGTTGGTCTTTTTTTTGGCCAGCCTGGTGGGGGACGTCAGCTCTTCCCCAAGGTGTTGCCGCAGGCGTAAAGGAAGTCCCCCCCCCCTTCTTCCGTTTCCCCAGGGTTACCTTCGTTTCGTGCCTTGATTTTTTTTTCCTGTTGTAAAATTTATTGCGAATGGGTCAATGGCATTTTCTTTCACCGGGTCCTGAAAACATTTTGATTCCTTTTTAATGTCCCCCTTTTTTTTTTGAAGGTCGGTTTCTTTTTCTGGGGTTTTGTCTCTCCTCGACCCTTGATGAATTTTGCCCCTGTTTTTTTGTATTTGTTTGTATGTGCCACGGCTGTTCCTGCTTTTTCCCTTTGCACTTCGTTTTGACTTCCCCTTCCCCTTCAGGGCGTGCCGAATGCCCATCCGTTCCTTGATATTCATTCGAAACTTCGAGTTTTTGGGGAATTTTTTTGGGTTCTCCTATCTTCTTCTCTGGTGTGAATTTGGGGCGCCTGTCCTTTGGACTTTTTCCCCTGAAGGACGCCTGACACCCTCTGTCTACGTCTTTCTTAATACCAATCTGACCACCCTTCTTTTTGATGGTCCCTCGGCTCTATCGGCCGAGCCCAGCCGTTGATTCACTTTACATTTGCATGTCAAGGTCACCAACGTACATTCGGCCCCCTTCGTGCCATTTCATTTTTGACGCGGGAGAGGTAGTTTCCTCCCCCCCCCCTTCTATGTCGGTACTTTCCTTTTTGTTAGCCGCCTTGTGGCTCTAGGGCCCACAAATTAGTTGGTCCCCCTCCCTTTTTCCCCCCTTTTTTTGGGCAAGGCCCTATTACCCTTTTTTCTTATTGATTCACCACGCGATAGGGCCCCCCGTCTTTGAAAGCATTGCCGGTCGAGAACAGGTTTTTTTCTTTGTACCTTCAATTTTTTTTCCCCCCCCAGTTTTTTCGGCAGTATGGTGGGCACCTCCCTTTTTTCTGAGTCTTTTTTTCAAGACCGAAGGTCGAGCACTGCCGTTTTTCTTGATAATGTACTTGTGTCATATTTTTTCATCTTTGGTGGTAAACTTTTTAGTTTAGTTCCCCTGTTTTGGAGCCTGCACCCTTTTCTTTTTGCCCCCCTCTTCTTGGCGGTTGTCCAAGTGTACGAACTCTGTTGAAGGAGGAATTGGGAGTGAGAGGATGGTGGTCTTTCCCGGCAAAGAGATATAGGGTCCAAAACCAGATGATGCTTTCCCCCCCGTGTTTTCCCCCCTTTTCATATCTTTTTTTTTCCCTGCCAAGTGCTCTTTTCCTTGTCCCATACTACCCCTTCTTTTGACAACGGGATGGGCCCCCCCCCCCCCCCATCTTGAGACCGAAAATTAATTCGTGTAATTTCTGATTTTTCTCCTTTTCCCCCCAATTTTTTTCTTCTCCAACCACCTCTGCTTTCCCTGCTTTTTCCATAGTCGTGCGTTCCAAGCGCCGCTTAGTTGATGCTTTTCTTAGATTTTCCCGTCCCTCTTGTTTTCCTTTTTTTCCTGCTGTATATATTCCTTCTTTCCTCATCTTTTCCTTTCTGATCTCTATAGACCCCGGAGCCTGGTGCCCCCACATAGTCCTGGTCCCCCTCTCCCGAGATCCGAGCCCCTCCCCCCAGGACTTTTTATCTTAGTTCACGCCTTTTTTCATTCAACGAAACCCCCACCCGTTTCCAGTGTTTCCGAGAAACTGTGTGTGATTGGGCCCCCAATTCGGAACTTGTCCAACGATATTGCCAACTTTCGTCCTTTTCCAGACGCCTTGTCCGGCGGCTTTTGCTCCTCGTCTGGTTTTTGTCATGGCAACATCCGAGCACTGGCTCTGTGAGGTTCGTGGCCTCCCGAACTTCGTAAGGGCGGCCAATAGTTTTTGTTCAATACAAATTAATCGTCTCTTTTCCTTTCGTCCGACGATTAGATTTTCTTTTCCCCCCCTTTATTGTTCCCTTCCCCACGGTCCCGCCCTTTCGTTGTCCCCGTTGAAAAATTGTTTGTTTGAGCCCCCCTTGGACTGAAGGCTTGTCCCCCCCCCCCCTCTCTTTTTCACCCCCGCTTACACACAGCTCTCTTGGAATCATATACCTAAGTTTTTGGTGTCCCCATCTTCTTTCACCCCCCCCCTAGCCTCTACCCATTCCCTCCCTTTTCCCCCCAAACAAGGCTAACCCCACTGGAGCAACAACGTGACAAGGTCCCTTTACACCCCCCTTTTGAGTCGGGAAGGTTTGCTCCGTCTCTCCTGCTCCTTGGTTTTCCCTCCATCGGGATCATAGAATTTTGGTGTAACCCCAATATTTCTCCTTTTTTGGGGCTTTCATGGGCATGATACCCTGTAGCTTTGACACCCCTTTTCTTCTGGTTTTCGTTCAATTTTTCGCCATTCAAGGGAGGGTTTTTCAAGTCATCTTACCCAAACCCTTGCCCCCCCAGATTTGGTCCCCCCCCCCCCCCCCCTGTTCCCCCCCATACAAGATCAGAGTCCTAAATCCCCCCTTCCCTTTTCTTGAATGCATGGGTGCCACCTGCCAACTTCTTTTTTCTTTTTCCCCCATGGTCTTAATTTTTATGAACCATTCCTTTCAGACCATTCCCCTGAGTCGGGACTACATTTTCCTTGATGCGTGTGGGTGGATCGAATCTCAGGGTAATCCACCCCCCCACTTCTTCTTTGGCTTCCTGCTATTTCACTTTCCCCCCTTCCCCTTAACCCCCCTTCCCTCCCCCCCAAGGCCTAACCCTTCTCCCTATCTGGAGCTTTACCCATGAAGAAGAAACAGTAACCCCCCCCCCCTGTTCCTTTTTCTCCCAATTTCCACGATTATTCGGTCTTTTTTAAGTCTGACAGCAATTTGTGGGGTTTCCCCAAAGAGGGTCCAACCTGACCATAAGTCGGGGACAACATCTTTCTGACCCTTCCCCCCCCAATCTCCATCCTTAGTTTTTTTTTGTTTTTGTCTTTTTTTCATTCAGGGGCGTTCTCCTGTTTCCCCCCTTCCCCACCCACAACTACTACACCTCCCTTTCTCCCCATCTTCCAGTTTCACAATATTCCAAGTAATTGCCCCCCATGTCACCTTGTTTAAGAATTCTCCCCCCCTGCTTCCCCCCCCGAACAGATAAAGTCTCCCCCTTCACCCCTTTTAAGTTTCTTTGACTAACAACCGGGGTATTTCTGCCTTTTTTCTGTAACCCCTTGCGGTGATGCCCACTTTTGTTTTAGATGCCCTCCTTTCCCAACCAAAAGTCTCACCACCTTCTTTTTTGACCCTCTGCAACTTCATCGGGCATTTGCCACAACTTCCCTTTTTGAACCCAACTTCCAGCTTCTTTTGTTTTTTTTTTCCCCCACGTGGCGATGTGCACTAAGGACAAGGTCGTAAATTAGCCTTTCGTTTTCCCTTTTTTTTTTTATACTCCCCTGTAGGACATATTCACCAATTTTCCACTTCTCCTCCTTTTTAAAAATATGATTCCATTGTGTGGTGTTTACTTTGTTTCTTCTTATTCTCTTGCATACCCCCGGCCGCTAAACAAAAAACCAACACCGGGTCGTGTGTTTTGTGAACAGACATTTGCAATGGTTCGTCCCTTTCCCCCGTTTCCCTTTGACATGTTCTTTTGCCAACCTCCCTAACCCCCCTTCACAAATAGGCAAAGAAAAACTTTTCACAAAACCGTCTGGGGTGGCCAACCCCCTACCCCCCGAGCTTTTTGCACTTTTTTTTTCTTTTTTCTTTTGGTTTTTTCTCCCCTCCGGGTAATCCCCCCACCTTCATTCAGCTTACCCAACCCCTTGTTTTTCCCCCCTTCTTTGGGTCCCCTTTTTTGCTTTTTATTTTCGGAGCCTTTTTTTCCCAAAACTGGCCCGGGCGTGGAACCGGCTGAATCTTTCCCCCATAGGGACGTTCCCCCAGGTCCTTTTTTATGTCCTTTGGCCCTTTTTCTTCTTGCTGGGCACCCATCTATTTCCAGTTCCCCCAGAATACGCAAAATTGCTTTTTTCTGTTCCTTGGTGTTTCCTTGCCCACACGTTGTCTCAATCTCCCAGATCCCTTTCCCTGGGGGGGAATACACTATGGGCGTGGCGGGGGAAAAACCACGTGCTTCAATTTTTGGTTCCTCTTTTTCCATTACTGAGAACCCTGGTCGGTCCCCCCTTGGGTTTAACTACCTATTCATTGAAGACCCATGGTAACTCTTTTTTCTTAGTTGTCGGTTGCATGAGCCCACCCCTTCTGACCTCTCTTCCCCAATGGGCCTACGGGTAGAACCCCCACACCCACAATTGCGCCACCAGCTTTCATGGCTGTTTTGGCTTCTCCCTTGGTCGTGTGTCCCTGCCTTTTTACATCTTGTCCGATGCTTGGCTTATTGGAGAGCCTCAACCGGGGAGGTGGTCCCTTGGCTCTTTCTCTTTTTTCACCCTTTTTGTTTTTTTTTTTTGAGAGCTCTCAGGGCCCCCCGTCTCCGCTTCTTGGACCTTCAACGTACATCCTCGACACGATGAAAACCAGGCCCCCCTTCCTACCCTTTTTTCCCTGGACTGATCCACCCGGACCCAGCTTTGGTTTTTTGCGGACAATGGTGTCTGGCTTGGTTTTTTTTTTAGTCTTTCCCCTTTATAATAGTCTGTCTGTTTCCGGTGACGGACCTCCCCTATAAAACCTGGGAGGCCACCCACAACTCCAATGGACAGCGATGTGTGGGACCCCTGAGGCTGTACCCTCTCTTTGTCTCCCTCGATCCCCATTTTTTCTCCCTTTGATGTATTTGCCTCCCCCCATGAGTCTGCCTCTGGATTGGGCATGATCCTGGCCCCCCTTTGTCCTTTTTTTTTTAGCTAGGTCCCACTGTCCACCCCCCCCCACTCCCCCAAACTTTCCTTTCGTACCGACTGGAGAAATTGACTCACAGACGGCAAGGCATGCCCTTGGTACGATTTCCCTGTCCCCCCCCTGGATCTTTCGTAACAACACCGGATTCTCCCCCGTTGACCAGCCCGCCGGTACTATAAAAGCAGTTTTTTTTGCTTCTTTTTTCCAAACACCCCCTTTGGTGCAACAATGTTCGCCTTCCGCGTGAGAACCCAAGTATCTCCTTTCCTCACACACCCGTCCTGGTAGTGCCGTTGATTCAGGCTTTTACCCTTTTTTCCATTCCCCCCCCCTTGGTTGGAGTCGATGTTTTTATGACTGGTTGGCCGCTGGCAGAACCAGGCCTTTTTCCCCTTTTTTTCTTGCCCCTGACGAAAAGTGAATACGCCCCAGTTTTTCTTCCCGTGTTGGTGTTGGGTCCTGGAGGTACCCTGTCGAAGCCTTTTCCTGCAAAAAGCAGGGGTTTCAACCCCCCCCTAGCTTTCTCTTGGCCAGCGCTCTTGGGGGGTTTCCCCCCCTGGTCCCCTGGGACCACCTTTGTGTTTTTTGAGGTATTAAGTCCCTCGCCCCATGCCAGGGTCCTGCAGGTCCTTTTCCGAAGTTTTTCCCCCCCTTCCCAACGGCACGATTTGGTCCTTCTATTCCTTGCGAAACTTTTTTCCCCCCCTCCCCCGAATTCCCTTTTTCGTTCCCCCCCCTGTTTTCCATGGGGGACTAGGTGACGAAGGGTCTTTTGGTGTGAGACTTGATTTATATTTTCCCCCCACTGGGTTGGAGCCCGCAGGATGGTAAAGCGTCCTTAAACCCTCGTGTTTTCCAAGTTTTTTTCCTGTTAAAGGGTTTCACTGTTTTTGTTTTTCGGGTCGGCTTTTGTTCCCCAAATTTTCTTGGGCTTTCGTCCTTCTACCAATGTTTTTTGCCTTTTAGGCCCCCGCTCACCTTTTTACCCTTTGTTGTTTTGTGAGAAGGCGATGAAGTGCGCACTGGGTTGGTGTGTCCGATTGTCCATGTCGGGGTTCACGGCTATTGCCCCTTTTCCGTGGACCCCTTTTTTTTTCTTCTGTTTTTTTTGTCCTTTTTTGCCTTTCTTTACTGCTGGACAACGGCGTTCCAGCTCACTGGCCCCTCCCTGAGGGGGATTGATCGTGGAATTTTGACACTTTTTTCCTATTCCTTTTCTTATGTGCACTTCCCCTTCTCCCCGCCCCTCCTTTCCGGACTGTTAAGGGAACCGTTTTTTGCGTCATTTAGGGGCCCTGCACTTTGATCGTTTATGGTTTTGCGTCCCTTCGGCGTCCTCCCAGTTTCTGGACCTTGATTCCTTTTCTCGTTCCCAGTTTTTTCTTTTTTTGTTAATGAGGGTAATGCATGAAGGGTCCCAACTTTCGTGCCTTTCTGGACGGCGCCGAGTACGGTTTCGAACATGGCTTTTTTTTCAAAGTATCTTTTGGTGTACTTGATGGAAGTTTGGTGACCACTGCCCCCTTTTTCCCCCCCCCCCCTTTTTTTTTTTTTTTTGTTTTTTTTTTTTTTTTTGTTTTTTTTGTTTTTCTTTTTGGTGCCTTGCCGCGTTGTGGCGCAACGTCAGCGGGGTTAGTGGCCTGACGTTTATCCCCGCCCCCTTCTTTCAATTCTGTCTCCTTTCTTGCCCCCCCCTTCAATAGGGGTCCAAAACCGGCGGTGTTCGAAAGATAAGTTCCTTCGGAAACGGTTGTTCGGTGGTACCTTCCATACAGTTTTTCTTTCACTTTTATCCCTCCCTTTGTCTTTCCATTTCTTCCTGGTAGCTCTTTTGGCCTTGGGTCCCTTGGTCTCAGGTGATCCCCATTTCTTAACGTGTTCATGATGGAGAGTTTTGTGTCTTGGGTGAATGGCTAGTTGTTTGCCCACGTCGTCTCCAGGTTTTGGGCCCCCCCTCCCCAGACCCCCCTTTTTTCTTGTTGACTTTTTTTTTTGGAGTTACCCTTTTCTTTTACTTTCCTTTCAAACGGGTTCACGAAGGTATTTTCGACGATTGCAGTACCCCTACTCGTTTCCCAACAGATGATGATCCTGTTTTACTAATTTTCCTTTTTTTTCTCTGAATAAGCGTTGATCGTGGGGAATTTGAGGAAAAGAGTTGCCCGCCGTTACAGCTTTTTTTTCCCTTGACCCACTTTCCCTTTTGCATTCCGTGGTTTCCCCCCCCCCCCCCCCCTTTTTTTTTTTCTGAACCCATGCGACCGTTGGTGCCGGCGATCATCCTAGGACGATGGGCGGCACGCCGCGCTTAGGGATCCTCTGGTTCTCTTTTTTTTTTTTTAGAATATATGTTGTTTTTTGCTTTCCCTTTTTTCCCCTTATTTCCTTTTCTCTATCTTATCCTCATCTTTGTTGGTTGAGATATCATCTTAACGCTCGTCACCAAAACCTATCTTCCATCTTCTTTTCTTTCTTTCCCCCCGAGAGCGCTTTTTCCCTTGCTTTTCCTCTAGGGGTCCCATTTTGATGTGTAACTCCGGCACAACGGTTTTTTTGACTTGGTTAGATCCGTGGATGGACTTTTCTCCTACCCAAATGGAGACTCACGCTTTCGGTTTTTTTTTTTTTTTTTTTCGTTGGTTGTAAGGGCTTCTCCTTTTTTTGTCGGATTCAGGACACCTGGGAGCACGGCGTTGAAGACCCCCCTCTTTTGACTTTTTTTTATTGGCCCGCTTTTTTTTCAATTATTTCCCAATCGATTTACCCTTTTGTCCCACTCCACGCCTCCTTTTTTCCTAATTAGTGTTCCCCCTTTTTTCTTTTCCGGGGCTTCCCCCATTTTCCCAACAGCTTCCGGGCTTCAAATTTTTTGTTCCCCCCTTTTTTTTCCTCTTTCCTGCAAAAACATTTCCCCCCTCCGCGCGGGCGTCCACACCCGAAGCAGTTACCCAAGCTTGTCCCAACATTTTCCCCCCCTCCTTGGTGAACATTTTTTTCTTCCCGCTGAACCCTCGTTTTTTTTTTTTTTTCAACCCGAATATCCGTCCCCATTTAGTTTTCCCACCTCGGTTTTTAAACACTTTTTTCTCCCACTTTGCTTCTGGTCCTACAACCCACCTTTTTTTTCCCTCCGGCGGTCGTTCAGAAAACCCTCAGTTTTGCCCGATGGCTTGTTGTATTCCTCCCCCCCCAACCTTTTTTTTGTATTTCCCCCGGAGAAGTCTAGTTGTTTCCTTTCTTTATAACTTTTCCCCTGGTGAATACCCATCTTTTCTTCTTTTTTTCGCCTCTCCCGCCTGCTTACGGCAACGCAATACCACCTTGTTTTTTGTTCAACGTTCTTTACCCCTCCCCTCTTCTTTTTTTTTTGGCGGCCAACTACAGCTCAGACGTTAGGAATAAGTGGCAAGTTCATTTCGTGGTGGACCTTGCATTTCATTTCCTCCCCCCTTCCCCCCCTTTTCCGCTTCTCCCTCACTTATTCCCTTTTCCCAATAGTGTGGATGGATCTATTACTCAACCAGTACAGCGCGATGAAGTTGGCCTGGTTCCTCACGTGGATCCCTGTTCTTCTTTTTCCAGTCTGTGAAGGTTCCTTTTCCTTCCCTTTTCCGTTTTCTGCAGTTACCTCAACTGTGGGGCCATTTTTTTCTCAGTACAACAGTGCCCGTTCGGAAATCAACCCCTTCCTATTCCTTTTTTTTTTGCTTTGAATTCTCTCTCCCCCCCTTTCCCGGGCGTGTCCAAAGGGCATATTCTTTTACAAATAGTGGCCCAGCCAACCCCATGATCCCCCAACCCCCTTTTTTTTTTTTTTTTTTTTTTCCCCGCCGGGACCTCCTCTTCTGCCCCCCCCCCCCCCCAGAACCCACGACCTGCAGCGCACCTCGTTTTCAAGTTTTCATTACGGTTTGGCCATCACCAATTCCCTTTTTTTAGATTCTTCCTTTTTTCCCAGCCTTTTTCCCAACCCAAGAAAACTTCCCCCCGACCGGGAAACCGTTTCTCAAAAAACAGTTCCCCCCCCCCCCGTTTTTTGTTCTTTTTTTTCCCGTTTTCCCCTCGCGGTCTCCAAACAGGCTGGTTAGAACCTTAACCCACCGTCGGGCACTAGACTTTTTCTTGTAGCCACTCATATCTATTCCCTTTTTTTTCCTCCCCCACTAAATGTCGCGTTGGGCCTGGTGCCTCCCACCTAAGGCCACAGGTTTTTTTTTTTACCACCTTTTTTGTCTTTTTGGCCCCCCTCCTTTAACTGGGCTCGTCTACACCAATTGGTTCCACCGGTTTCCCCATCTGGTTTTTTATGGTTTTTCGGTTTTTTCTTTTTTGCCACAATTTATTGACCCTTTCCTTTTTCCCCGCAAGTCCCAAACCCCCCACTTGTTTGACCGATCGGCCGTGCTGATTCCCGCCTTGTTGGCCTTCTTGTTTTTTCCCTTACCCCCCCTACCCATTGTCCCTTCCCCCCATTTTCCCTTTTTCCGGGTGGCAACCACGCAGATAAGGCGATTTCCTGCATCCCCCGTCCCACCCCCAGCTACCCTCCTCATGGTGTGGTTCTTCTTTTTTTTCGCTTGTCATCCATAGTTCCACACACCCCTCTTTTTCCCTTTTTTTTCCCGGCTTGCTTGGGAGTGCTTTTCTTTTTCCCCCCCCCAAACTGGGCCCGGCGTGATCCGGGTTACTCCATGGCCTGGCCGCCCAGCTTTCATGGGGTGCTTTTTTTCGGCCTTTTTTGGTTTTTTCTTTCCCCCCCCAAATCTTGTCAGGCTCAGTCCCCCCCCCCCCTTCTTTCCCTCCACTTTGCTGGTTGGCCTTGCCCGCCTGTTGCCCGTTTCTTTCAATGCACCATCGCCCCCTTCTTTCTCCTCCTAATGGTTCTTTTACTTCTTTCCTCCTTTCTTTGTGCAAGCTCGGAGCCCTGTGGTCCCCCTCTGTGTTCCCTTCCATCGTGTTTTTGTATTTTTTTTTTTTTTTATTTCCTTGTGGGACCTTTGCAACCTTGACGACTTCTTCTTTTTTCCCATGGGCCTAGGTCGAAACCCCCCCCACCAACCCGGCCTCAGCTTGGTTATGTTCTTTTCAGGAATCTGTGGTCTTTGTTTTTAACCTTTTCCTTTCCTCTGAGTGTTGGTCTTCCCCCGCCCGGTCTTTTCTTTTAACTCTGGGCCTGATCTTCTTTTTTTTTCCCTTTGTTGTGTTGATTTTTTTCTTCTTTCCTTTTTTCTGGCTTGACTCCTCTCCTTCTTCCTTTTTTATCCCACGACCCCCTTAAGTAAAAAAAACTTGAAACCGGCCCTTTTTAGCCCCACGTCGATCCCTCTCCCAAAGAAAACTGTTCTTTTCTTTCACGTGGCGGACCCAATGGTGGATTCGGGCCTCTGGTGGGTGTTCGGCTTTTTTTTGAACATTCGGTCTCCGGGTTTAGTTGCTTTTTTTTTTGCCCCCCCAGCATTATCAAACAGGGCTTTGGTGCTTCCACCACAATGATGGAACTTTGTTTTTGCAGCGATTTGTATTCCCTCTGACAGTTTTGGCTAGTTTTTCCTTTTTTGCTTGTCCTATCCTCCCCCCCCCTTTTTAGAACTTTTTTCGGCCCCACTTCAAATGCGTTTCCCTGACCCCCCAGGGACCAAGCTTTCTTTGCTATGGGAATTTTCCAAATGGGAAAAGGGGCCACGGCCCTTTCCATTTGGGCCCCCCCCCCTCCATTTTTTGTGTTCTTTCTCTTTTGGCACTGGAAGTCCCCCCCTAGATGGGGCCAGCAGGTCACTCTGCCAGGTGGTTGGACATCCCAGTGTCCTTGTTTGTGTCCAAGGGATTGGAGATCCACCCGTCTTCACGCCGTCCCGTGGTACAACAGTGCCTCGGTCCCTTGAGGTCCCTTGAGCTCTGTCAACCCCCCCCCCAAAACCAAAAAAAGTGTTGGTGAATGTCCCTTTTTCTTTCTTTGTTGGACCCATTTGCCCCCCCCACGTTTTGAGCGGGACCGGTTGGTTTTGACAACACGACTTTTTTTTTAATAGATTCCTTTTCTCTTTTTTTCCCCGTTTTTTTCCAGACCACGGACCTTCCCCCCCTGGTTTTTTTTCTTTTTACCCAGGCGTTTGAGTTTGATTTTTTGGGTTCTCTTTGAAACTTTCCCGGAAACCCAGGCGGGAATGCGACAAATTCTGGTTCACCCAGTTTTCCGTGTGTGGTTTTCTTTTTTTTTTTCCTCTTTGAACACTTCTCCCCCCCCCCAACGTTCGAAGAAGCCCCCTTCACCCCCCCAAGCCACCACCCGATATTTGAGAAAGGCCCCCCCGGTTTTTTTCCCCACTCCCTTTGTTGACCCCATTGGTTCCCTCCCTGACTTCCCCCTTTGAGGGTAATTTGGCCTGGTCGCTTAAGGCGAAGTGACCCCACCCATTTTTAACACAATTTTTTTCCTTCCCTTTGAGTCACAGACGGATGGGTAGTTAACAAATTCGGGTTTTTTTGCCTTTTCTTCGGTTTTTCCTAGGAAGATAAATTGATTTTTGGGTTTCCCCGTGTAATACCGGTTTACGGGGGGGTGGAAAGGTTACCTCCCCCTATTACCCTTTCTTTGACGTCCCCTTGTTCTTTCCTTCCTTCCCACAATTTTGGACACGGGTATTCCCAAGTTAAGGTTCTTCCCCCATTTCCTCGCTCCCTTTTCGGGTTATTCCTCTTTTTGGTTTTCGTCTTCCAGGCCCTCTTTTGTTCATTGTTCTTTTTTCTTTGTTTCACATCTTGATTGCCCGTCAGGAAACCACTGGGTTGTGCCTTCTTTTTTTTCCCTTTTTACCCCTGGTTCCTTTCATTGTGAATCCTGTGAATTTCCCCCGGGCCCGTTTGAGGGTCGTGGTTTTTTTTGGTTTCTTTCCCCGCTTGGTCCGTTCGTCACGTTCTTGCCCCCTTGCCTGAACGTGTGGATTCTTTTTCTGCACTCTTTTTTTTTTTTCCCCCGAGTTTTTTTTGTCCCCCCGCCCCTCGGCCAGGTTGAGGGGCCTTGCCTCCACGCCCAGCTTTGCCTTTCTTTTTTGCCTTCTTTTTCCCCTTCCGTGTGGTCTTCTTCATGGTTTTTGGGTACTTCCTGCATTCCTTTTTTCTTGGTGGAAGTTTGTTGGCGGGTGGAAGGGTGTGATCGTTCACTTTTGAGTAACGCCATGGCATCCCGTTTTTTAATGTTCTGGTTCCCGTATGGTCCGTGTCCCCCCTTTCTTCAACCCTTGATGACTTTGAGGCAAGTCCTTTTTCGCGAGCCAGTGTTTGGAGTGTTTTCTGCCTTTCCCCCTGCATTTTTTTTTTTTCCCCACATCCAGTTTCTTTTTTTTTTCCACGCCCCGTTTGGATGCGGAGCTCGTTTTCCGTTGCCCGAGACGGTCGGGTTGTTGTCCTTCGTTTTACCACTTTCCCCCGCCCTCTTTTTTTTTTTTTTCCTGGTCCTGTTGGCGAACATTTGCAAAAGGTTCAAAAAGCCTGTTTTTTTTTTGTTTGGTGGATGGCTTGCGCAGCCATGACGGCCACTCCTTTCGAGATTCTTGATATCCTTGCTTTTCTTTTTTTTGGCCACCTTCCCAGTAGTTATCTGAAATGAGCCGTTCCGTTCCTGAGCCTACGGCGGAGAACACCTGTGTTCGGACCTCACCTTTTTCGTTTTTTTCCGCCTGATTTTTTTTCCCCCCGAGCATTACTGGTTTCTAGGCTTTGAAGAAGTTTTTTCCGATGGCCAAGGCGTTTTCTTCCACGTGATCCCATTGGAGTCAGAGTTTGTTTTTGTTTTTTTTCCTGAATTGATCGGGTCCTTTATGTTGGCCCCCCGAAACAGTTTTCTTTTTTTTTTTTGACACACGGAGTTGCCCCTTGTAGATCTATTCCCCGGCACGAGGAATAGAAGTTTTCTTGTTCTCTTTGTACCGTTTTTCATGCTTTTTTTTTTGATCGGTCACGATTGAGTTCACTCCCCCCTCCCTTGTGATAGTGGCTCTCTTGCTCTTTCCCCGTGGCTGGGAAAAATGAAACCAGGAGCAATTCTTTTTTTCTTACTTAACCAACTTTGTTTCCCTTTGAACTTCCCCCCCCCCTGTACTGTTCCGATGGTTCGACCCAACCCCAGTCTTTTGACTTTTTAAACCTTGTGGTGACGGCGTTTTTATTCATGTTTCCCTTCCTAGGAGATGTTTCAGTTCGGATCGGTTTTGGATGGGGTTCCACGCCTCCCTTGCTTTTTTTTTTTCTATGATCTTTTTCTATCTTTTCCCTTGTTTGTTTTTGAGAGAGACCTTGAGCCCTGGAAAACATTTAGTTTTTTGTGTTTTTTTTTTTTTTCATCTCTTTTGGATTTTTTCGTTTTTCCCCCCTTCTGCTTCTCGGGGAGGGGACATTTCTTTGAACCCCCCCACGGGAGAAGGGTTTCGTCACCCCCTGTTGGTAATATGATGCTTTTTGCCCACATCGGCTCCCTTTTTCCAAGTCCCCTTGGTTTTTTTTTGTCAGTCTTTCTTGAATCTTTTCCCAGTGTTCTCCGGTCTGTTTTAATGGCGGGCGTTTGAGGTCACGCTCCCGGCTTCTTTTTTTTTTTTTGCTTCCGCCTTTTTTTTGTGGTGGACCTTTTTTTTTTTTTTTTTGCGACTTTAGATTGACTTCGGCCCTTTGCATCTCCACATGGTCACCTGTCGGGCGGGGTCCCACCTGGCAAACCCCCATTTTTTTTTGTTGTCCGGCCCCCACCTTTTACTTTCCTGCCCCCTCACCCCATTTTTAACCAGGGAACACCCCCTCTACGAAGGATCACTTTTCCCTTTGTTAGTTTTTTTTTTCCTATAGAATCTTTCTCCCCCCCCCAGAGTTTCCTCCCTTTTCCAGGTCCGGAGTTAACACCCGGGCCCCAAACTGGCTCGAACAAAAACCTCGTTTTTTGCTCCGTCTTCCACCACGCCTCCTGTTTTTTTCGCCTTTTCCGGTGGGTCATCAAGAAGGCCAACTCCTCGGTGGCTCATTGTTAGGTGTCGGCCCACCAACCCTTTTTTTTTTTTGGCTGCCCAACGTTTCTCTCACCGGCGGGCTTCCCTCAGCCCCCTTTTGACCTCTCGGTTTTGCATTTTTTCCCTCAACCTTACAGATCTTTTTTTTGACGTTCCTTTCCCCTTTATTCCCTCCTGGGGCACCGACTCGTGACCTCTGCGCTGACAAACATCCCACGTCTCCTCTTCGCCCCCTCTGCCACCTCCCCCACCACTCCCCCCCCGACTACCCCCTTGCCTCCCACGGATCTATTTTCCCCTCCCCACCCCCCAACTATACCCCACGCCCTTTCCTTACCCAACTCCCCCCTCGAACTCCCCCCCCACTCCCCCACCCCCCCTCCCTCACACTCTTAACTCTTCCTCACTTTCCCCTAACTCAAACCTACTCTCCCCTTCCCCTTAAATCACCCCCCCCCCCTTACCCCACCCCCCCATTCCAAACCCAATCCCTCCTCCCCTTTCCCCCCACTACAATTACCCCCCTCTTCCCTCCCAGCCTCCCTTATCCCCTTACTTACCTTGTTTCCCCCCATCCTACTCTCATCTCCATACCTCCCACCCCACTTCCACCCTGCACTTCCCCCTCCTTACCACTCTTCCCCTCATCTTTCTCACACTACTGAACTCCACTACCCCCCCCCCCTTCCCCTCCCGCATTCCGTGGACCGTATCCCAGCCCCTCCACATCCCCTCCCTCGCCCCACACCCCCCCTTACACCCCCAGCCATCCCCACTCCCACTATACCCCGGCCACTCCTTCACCCCCTCCAGCCCCCCTCAACTGTCCCCCTAATTCCTCCTACCCTCCCCCTAAAAATCTTTCTCCGCTCTCCCAACCCCCACGTCCTCCCCCTCCCCTCTGAGCCTCACACACCCACACCCCCCCCAACCTTATCTTTCCCGACCTTTTGTTGTGCGTGTCGTCCGCCCCCTCCCTTTCGCAACACCACTTCAAGTAACTTCAATAGGTCCCATCCCTCCCCTTTGAGTGTTACGTTTTTTGACACCAGGACCTGTCCTCAACCCTTTCCACTCTTTTCTTATTTGCGTCTACTTCAAAATGCCTTACAAGTGGCGCCAACGACTTCAACCGTCCTAACGGGCATGTCCTAGTCACCTCCCCTTGGATGACTGTAACACCACCGAAGTTCTTCCCAAATTCTCAGGAATGGGCTGGCCGGGGCCGCCCTAGGAAGCGGTGTGCCCCCCCCCTTTTCCCCTTTTTTTTACCCCCCCGCCCCTTCGGCGAACCCCTTCTCTGCACTTAAACCAAGATCACCCAATTCACCTGGCCGGGCCTCGCCTTTGCCGTGACCGTGACACGCTGCACAACCCTACCCCTTGTGAACGCAAGCTTTTTCAAGTCCCATTGATCCAAGGTTACACCTTTCCATTTCAAGGGCCCCAGGGTTTCCCTTTTTTTTTTTTATGTGTTTCCAACAGCCCCGCGTGTCACGCACTTTCGGGAACCCCCTTTGTCCCTATCCACCCCAAACGGGCGATTTGGTGCCCCCGTACTTTTTTTTTACCGGTTTTTGGGCGCCACTATGGTTTTAAGGATTAGTCTGCCCTGCCCCACAGTTCTTTTCCCCCCTCGGGAACCACCGTGTTCACCCCTGTCATTCCCGCATCCCTGTTTGTGAAAACCTAACGCCCCCCTCCCTTTTTTTTGCCCACAGGCCCCCCCTTTTTTTTTTACTTCTTTACTTTTTTTTCCTATCCCCCCTCGGCTTGAGTCTACCCCCCCGTTGTTCTTCGGGTTACATTCTGTTGTGTCCTTTACCCCCCCGTTTTTTGTTTGTCCCCTGCTTTTTTTTCTCTTTCCTTCCCTCTTGCCAGATCCCCACACCCCCACGCAAGCTTGTCAGTCTCGCCCTGTTCGTCGTGCCCGCCCTGTTTCTTTTTCGGTTTTCAGCGGGAAACACCCCTTAAAAACTTCCTGCGGCCCCCTAATCCCCCCCCACCGTGTACTTCTTGTTTACACGCCGTAACCCTTGCATCTACCTCTCCCCTTTTTTTTTTTTTCTTAGTCTTCCCTCTCAGCCCTTCCCTACCTTCGGCTTCAACCCACCCCTGGGGGTGCAGCGCGCGGGCTCGTTTAAGAGGCACGGCTGTTTTTCCCCCCCTGGACGGCGTGAACCTTTGCTCCATGCTTTTCGCCTGGGGTTTGGCCTTTATCCAGCTTCCGTTTCCTCCTTTGAGGGCGTGTCTGGTCGCCCCCTTATTATCTCCCCCCCCCCCAGTTTTTTGACTTAAGAAAATTCTTGTGCTTGTTTTCCGCTGCCGTTGAACTGTTTCCACGTTGCGTTCCCCCCCTCATCCCTTGGTTTTCATTACTCTTTTTTTTTCCTTCGCAACGGCTCACTGTTTTATCTTTTTGCCTTTCGCCCCGGTCCGGCCGGCTTCCTGCCTTTTTCGTGTTTGGTTTTCGCCCCTCTCTTTTTTTTTTTTTTGCCTGCGTTTTTTTTTCCAAACTGGCACTTTTCGACATTTTTTTTGAAATTCTTGCCCACCACCGCCCCCCCTCTTGCCCCTTTAAGGGCCCTCAGCTGGGTTGGTTTTCCTCCCCCTGTGTTTCTTCTTGCCGGTTTCATCTTTCTTTTTTTTTTTGGCTTCCTTGCGCCTGGTAGAGCGTCTTCCCCTTCCTTCTGCTCTATTTCTTTTCCAATACCCCCTTTGTTTCTTTTTTTTGAGGATTTATCCGGGTTGGTTTACCAGACGCTCTCCCCCAGTCCTGCGGATAACCCCATTACCCTCCTCGATTTGTTGTTTCTACCTCTTGAGCACGTACCAACAGGGATCCTCCCCTTCAGTTGGGGTCCCCGGTTGGACTGGAATTATTGTTCTGTTTTTTTCCCTGGTTTGTGTTCTCGGGTCCGCCAACGAGGGAAATTTTCTTCCCAGTTTTTGTCGTTCAGTGGCGCATGCCCAGCCCCCCCCCCCCCCCAAAAGGTTTTTAGGCCCCCCCCCCCCACCCGATTTGAAGGGTCGAACACCCCAGATTTTTTTAGTCCCCCCTCTTGCGCCGGAAAATTTTGGTTCTCGAGTGTAGGGGCAGAAGCCCCCCTTTGGAGCAACGGGCATCGTTTTTATTCTTCCTCTCGCCGTTTCGCCTTTTCGTTTTCTCTGATGAATTCGTACAAGGAAATTTTACTTTTCCCCGTGCAAAAGGGCCTTCCTGTCCCCCCCTGCCCCCTTTCGTCCAACAAGACCCCCGGGTGGCGTCAGCACTGGTCCCTTTCTGCCATCTATGGGTTGTTCTCCGTTCCAGGGCTCCGGACCATGAAGATTTGTATATTTTGAATTTGTGGCGCTCCCAACCCGTGTTCAACCCCTTTTCCCCCAGTTGGAAACAGACCACGCTTTTCCGTTTCGCGCCTCCCTCTGCAACCCCCCCACTTTTCTTTAAGAATTTTATGTAACTGGGCGGGAACCCCTTTTCTTTCTTTTTTACTGGTGAAAACCACGGCTTTCTGTCGCTCTTTAAGATTGTATTTTGATTTTGCGTTGTGCCCCCTTATGTTTTTGTCCCTTTGACCGTTTCTTTGCGGTTTTTGGTCCGGGGTTGTCCTTTTTTTCCTCTTGTGCCAGACCCCAGGCCCCCAAACCCTGGTCTCAAAAATGACTCCCCCTCTTATGCTTTAACCTTGGCCGTTGTTTTTTGGGGGATATTGGACTTCGCAAACTCTTCCATTCAGACCCCTTTGTGAAACCCTGCACCAACGAGTATTTGAGTCCCTGACCCAGATTGGGAAACCACCCTTCCCTCTTGCGACCCCCACCATCTTCTTCCTTGGTCAAGCGGACTCGGTTCTACTTCTGGGTGGACCCCCTCTTCCCGCCTTTCAAACACCTGTGCTTATCGTTGAGCACAGTTTGGCCCCCCCCCCCCGGGAGATTTTAGTTCTTCCCCCCATAGGTATTGAAGTTTCCATGGCCTAGCCGAATGAAGTGAGCCCACGTTTTTTTGAGGGTTCTCCCTTTTGTTGGGTGGCCGTTTGGCCCCTCACTTCCCGATGGGTAAGACGGTTTCCTTCCCCCAGTAAAACCCTTTCTCCGTGTGTGGAACTCCCGTCTTTCCCCGCTTTTTTGTGGACCTTTACGGTTTTGTTGGTTCAAAGTTATTTCACAATGTACCGGTCTAACCCCCACTTTTGTGGTCCTTCCACCCTTTTTTTTAATGACCTGATAATTTGTTTTTTCCACTGCGTGGCTCTGCAGTGGTTTCTGCTCTGTGGCTGGGGGTTTTTGTGTTTTTGCTTTGGGTTTGGTCCAATTTCCCTTTTTTGTGATTCTAGTTGCAACGCCGTTGGAAGTGATGCTTTTTGTTTTTTATGTTCGCCGTTTTTTTTTTTTTTTTTTTTTGCTTTATGTTTTTCTTCAAAAGGTTCGGCCCCCCGTCGGGATTCCGACTGACAGACCCCCGAGGTTCCTCTTAATTCTTTTCCCCTCTGGTTTCTTGGTCCTTTTCCTTCCCTCGTGTTTAGTTTACATGGATTAAATGCACCTCTAGCCGCATTTGACCTTCCTTGCCTTGACGTTTTTGGTTGTAAAGTTTTCTCCCGTTCTTTGCATCCTTTGAGTTCTTGTTTTTTCCCTTGTTTTCCCTATGGGTACTCCTCTCCTTAAGAAAACGTAATGGAAAAATTCTTAGGCCGGTTACTGCCGGAGTGACCTCTCAGTTCTGATGTTTCTGTTACTCTTCACCTCCCCCTTTCACCCCTGTCCTCGGGTGAAAGACTTTATTTCTTCTGGAAGGGCGGATCTTTATTTCGTGTCCACCTTAGAGGTCGTTGTGCATTTTTTTTTGAATCCCGCCGGCATTGATGGCCGTGCGAACTCGTGGCCCTTCTTTCTTTGATGGGGAAGCCTGCTTTCCCCGTCGGCCACGTATTCGAATCTTTTTTCCTTCTTTTTCCCAACCGCGATATGGGTCCCCCCCCCACTTCCGGAGTCTAGTTAGGAAACGGTCTCCGACGTCTTAACTTGTTGTTCTTCACCCTCCTCCAATTTGTTTTTTTTTTGTTTTGGTAGAGGTTTCACGTTTTTTTCCCCCCGCCGTTGGAATGTGGTGAGTTATATGATCGGGGGTTTGTCCAAGTCCTACAACAAGTCTATCTTTACAACGGCGGACTGTGGATCTGTTGTCGTCTCTTTTGGTCATGATTGGTGAACTGGCATAGTTGCTCCTTTCTGTTTGGACGCCCATAGCTTTTTTTTCTTTTCCGGTTTAAAAAAGAACTTGAGTGCCCAAGTGTAGCAAAAAGTTAAAGTTCCCTCCTACTATTAATCTACTTGGCCCGGTGATGGTCAGTTCGGAGATGGACCCCCCAATCATGGTACCAGCTGCCGGGGATATCTCTCCGACCTCTTTGCCTCATACGACAATGGAGTCCCGGGCCCCGAAGTCTCCCTTGGTAGGACCCGCCAATTTAAATAGTGTTACCCTTTCTTCCTGCATTACTCATCTTTTTTTCCCCCCCCCCCTTATCCGTTTGGGGGTAACCTTTTCCCTTAATCTTCATGCCCCCCCTTTCTCGAGGCAGCTTGGCGGATCCTGCTCTCCCGGCGATTCTCTCGGTTTTTTCGTTCCTTTCGTTTCAATTGATATTCTATCTCTTCCTCCTCTTTTTTTGTGTTGTCTGTTTCCAGATCGCACGGAGCCCCTGAAAAACACCTTCTGTTTTCCTTTCTGTCTTCCTGTCGTCTCTTGACGGGTTCGCCTATCTTTCACATTGTCCGGCAGTCCCCACGGTTTCTGTTTCCCATTTTTTTGGGAATATGATCATCTTCCCCCCACAGGCCCCAGATGACAGGGTCTTCTCCCCTCTACGGCTCCTTTGATATAGTCGGAATTTTCCTGTTCCCCCGTCCGGATCGGAAAGATTCCCCCAAGTTCTTTAGCTCAGAGTTGCCATAGGCCTGATGACGTTCGCCGCAGATGGGTGCCTTCTTTTTTTTTCCTGTTTATTTTTTTTTTTCCCCTATTTTTTTTTCCTGAAACTCAACCCTCCCCTCTTTGTCAACTGTTTAAAAAAGGGTGCCAGTTTCAACCTTTTTTTCGGGCTTGTCCAAAAGACGAGTTCACCCCATCTGCCAACTTTCGTACATTCCCGGATTCAAAGTTCCTTCCTGACTTTTCCCCCCCAAATTACTTAAACTCGCTTTTTTACTCCAAGGTAAATCTCCAATAAGTCCCCCACAACCTTTGAGAAACCAAATGGAGCTTAATACCCACAACCTTGGCAGGCCTTCGGCCTTCTTCTCCAAAACTTAGCCGGTTTCCCCCGAGATGGATTTCATTTTTTTCAAGTCCTTTTTTTTCCCATTCTGAAGTCGGGTGCTCAACAGCCGATTTCTGGTTTTCTAGTTTTTGTCCATCACCTAGGTCGTTTAGCCTGAACAATGAGTTCGTCCACAATTGAGGGGCTACCTTCTCCAACGACCTCCTTTTCAAATCGTTGGCTTCACTACACTTCCGGGTACGTTCCATAATTTTAATTCTTTAGTTTGAAATGAATGTAATTGATCCAGTCGGATCTCCCCTTCCCAGTCAGTAACGGATCCGGTCATCATTTTGATTTGTCTCTTTTACCAGACGTTCCTCAACACCCTTCATTCCTTCCTGGGGGTGTATAATTCAACTTTCAAACCTTTCCATTCCTTCCCCCTGGCGTCCCCCCCCATGGTCATTACCAACCCCTTACTTCCTATCCTTTCCGGAGCATTTCCCTTTCCCCAGGCCCATAAGGAAGTACCCAAATCGCCTTAACTCTCCCTCTAATAGGTTTTGAATTCGGTGGTTGGAGGCCATCCTTTTCCTCGTTCCAACCCAGGCAACCCCCCCTGAATTACCCGTGCTGAACCTCTGGAAGCCCCACCAAAAGACCCCCCACCCCACCCCATGCGGTTTTCCATTCAAGGGCCTTAATGACACTGGAAAAATCCCTCCCCCAAAAAAGCCTACCGAACCTGAATCGAATTTCCCCGTATCTTTCATAACGGGTGGCCATCCCCCACCCATTTTAAGATGTGCATTCCCCTGCTTGTCAAACAGAACAGAATCCCCCTTCACTCAAAAGCCTTCGGTCACACGTGATTCACCCCCTGTAGGGTTCAATTTGGTTAAGTATGGTCTGCTCCACGTCGGTAAAGATCTCCTACCAACACCTCTTACTAGGGTCCCAGTGGTGCACGTTCGTTCAAATCTAATATCCTGTCCAACTTGAATAACCCTCTTCTCCCCCCCCCCCATTAAGAATTTTTCTTCATACGTTGGACATGGGGTCTTTCACCTATTTTGGCAAACTTGGGTTTCTAATTAAGTGACCTTATTTCCCAGTGAAATACATAGGAATTTTACCCCCCCAGTTTCAGAGCCTAATTTAATCTTGACTTTCTAATTTATAGGTTTGGTTGATTTTGGGATTTTTTATCCTGACCTTTTACCCTTCCGCCACTCTCCCCCAACACCACCCACTTCCACTGGTTCCCTTTAGTTTTTCATTTTACCGCACAATGTTTTCAAGTCCCCTCTTTCAGAGGCCAACCATGAAAAACTTCCCAGCCATCCCCTTTTTTCAACCCCCCCCACGTGTAATTCAGGGTGGCCAAACGCTCGCAAATAAGCTAGTTTGGTCTCCACGACTTCTCCGTAACCCTCACCCCTTTTCACCAAACATGGTTTCCAGTGCATGCTTTTCTGGGGCTGTGAAGCAGGTTTCGTTTCCACACTTCTACGTGCTTAACTCCTTCGGGTTTTTTAGGCCCATGGGGGACTCTATTATCTTCCTTTTTTCAGTTTTCCCTTTTTGTCTGGTCTTTTTTCTCTTGATTTTGTCCCCCCTGGCCCCGTCCCGGACTTACTCCCTTTTTGAGGCTTTTTCCGTCTTTTGTGCCCTTTTTTTTTCTTTCTTCACTTTAATCGCTCTTTTTCCCCATCCATGGGTGCTTTCACCTTTCCCATTTGTCTCCTCCTCCAGCCCCCTGTTTGGGCCCGCTTTTCATTCCCCCTCGCTGCATTTCATTTCGTTTGGGACGCCCCTTCTTTTTTTATCTCTCCGGGTTGCACTCTTTGTGGTCAAAGTCACCTTGTCTTTCCCCATGGAATTGCGTAGCAAAGGCACACCCCCGCCACCTTGCCTCACTGTCGTGTTACACCCTTGTGGTAAGTGCATTTCCCACTGTGCCGTTTACTTCCTTTTTCTCTTATGTAGGGATCCGGAACGAGCTTCTTCACTTCTTTCTATCTATGTTATCAACCTACGTGTTTTTCTTAAGAATCATTTTTGCACTTTCCTTTCTTTTCACCCTCCTGATCTCCCCCGCGAGCACCCAGCCATCTACCTTCCTTCCATTGTCTGCACTACCCCCACCCCGATCACTTTTGATTCACTCCCACAAACTGAGGGGTCTTCCGCCTGTCTGTATGTTTTTTTTGGGGGTATACCCCCCGACTTCCCCCATGGGATCCTTTCGCTTTTTTGTTCGTTATGCCAAGGCCTTTTCAAAAATTGGTCCCCCTGACACCCACTATGAACCTTTTGGAGTGGTTGGTTTTTGGAAAGGGCCTCGTGGTCTCGGTGCGGGTTCTCCTCCCCTGTGCGGTTGCCAACTTCCGTTGATGCCGATGCGGGCGTTGAATTTTCTGCCCCGTGGGCCATGCCCAGTTACCCCCCCTGATTTGGCCCCCCCCAGTAAACGTTTTCGGCGTTTTTGGATGGAAGCTGACTAGCTTGTTGTCCAAGTAAATTTTCCGTTTCAATTCCTTCACGTGCCTTCCCGGACTAAGGAAAAACCCTGCTTGGACCTCGTTACACCTAATCTAAAGCTACCAGGCCCGAGATATTTTCCAAACCCCGAGAAGTTACCTATCCCCCCCCCGTTGGGTTTGAAGCTATGACCCGGGACCCCCGCAGACAAGAAGGTTCTTCACAACCCCTTCCGCCCTTATTTGAGGAGATGTATTCCTCCGTTTTAGGCCGTACTTGTTTTCCCCCACCGGAAGTTAAAACGGTTTCTTTGACCATGAACTGGGCGTGGTTGACGTTTTACTGGTTCTGTTCTGTGCAGCCTCCCCAACAAGGACGCGGGCGGGGGCCCACTCCCTACTCCGGGGTCTTCAATTTTTAAAAAGATTCGTTTTCTGTTCGTTGGGGATTTCCGGTCGGTTAATTTTTTTTCAGATATAAGCCATTCCCAAACAGCCAGAGATTAGAGAAGGACACCGTCATGGGTTGCCCCCTTTAATCTGGGACCTTAGAAGAAGGCAGAAGTTTATAGGCACTCGCCCCCACGACCGGAAGTCCCCCTGTTTTTTTTTTTTTTCCCCAAAACGCTCGGCGGTGAGGAACCGGCCCACCGCCGACATTATGCTTTTATTTCTATGTTCACATTAGGGGTTCGGGAACGCCATACCCGATTGCCATTTTTCACGTTGGTTTTTTTTTGAATGGGTCCTAGGTTTACGAGTGGTTTGGGAATTCAGAGTCAATCTTGACCAGTGTGGAGCCACTCCGTTTTTTCTGGTGGAAGTACAGGTTCTCAGTCCGGTTCCTTTCGGTTGTTTCTTTTTGACGGGTGTTTTTTTTTCTTTTTCCCTCTTGCTGAAGCCTTGAGACCAACAAATGCGTTCTTGATGGGCCAAGGATTACCTTCTCCAATGTGGAAGTTCCTTCTTTTACTTTTTTTTTTTGTGGTAGTCGTTCCTTTTTTTTTGGATTTTTGATATTGGTCCGCGGTTCTTGATGACACCTTCCGTTTTTAGTTGGTTTTTTTTAATATTTGTTTCTGGTCCCCCCCCCAGAATTGCCCCCCCTTAGTCAGTTGTCTTCTGTATGGACACCTGGCGGAGGAGGGCTCTCGCTGATGCTCCTGCAGGGACATGTCCCTTTTTTTACCCTTGAACTGGTTTCTTCTTTCAGTGCTTGGTAATTGCCCAGACGATCAAGTTGGTAGGGGGAAGTTTCCCTTTGGCCTTTCCCCTTTTGTTTTTCACGTTCCGTTCCCGTTGACTTGTTTAACCTTCCCTTCCTGGTATTCAATCTGCGTGGATTTAGGTTTTGACCTTTTCGACAACTCCCACATTGCTTGACCCCTCTTTCATTTACTGTTTTTTTTCTTTTTTATGCGAGGAAATTGATTTTTTGTTCAAACGGTTCCGATGCTTGGAGGTCCCAACTCTTTTCATGTCTTCATCTTATGTTTCAGCTCTTTCTGTATTCCGGGCCCAAGATGGTCCGATCGCGTCGGGTTCTGTTTTTGTAGGATGAGGTCCGTTTTCTGGACGGCCCAAATTCCGTAGTGCACTTCTCTTTAGGCCGTTCTGCAACTCGTTTGCATTTCGGCCCCACCCGGAATGATTGGTTTTTTTGATGGGACCTCCCCGCCTCATGTATGGTCCACTAGCCATTATTCTTATGGCCTTCTTTTTGCCAAAGAGATCGGCCCCCCCCCACCCGGCTTCCCTCTTAAACAACGTATTTCTTGAGATCCTCCCCGGGCTCGCACCCTTGTTTTTTTACACAGTTGGTGCTTCACACCTTTGTCTTCCCTTCTGTGGATCTCCTTTAGGGGAGTTAGTTTCTCTCGTTTTTTTGTCAACCTCGTTTCTCATGGACCCCCTTGCCGGAGACCTTCCCCCCCCTTCTTTCAGTGCACAGCTTTGTGGTTCATCTTGTTTTTTTGATTTTCTCGGTTTTTGGAACTGGGCCCCTTCCCGGTTTGGCCGCCGACCCCCCCCCATTTTATTGTTTGTGCCATTTGACCCCTCCGACCGGTTTGTCCCGTTTCTCCTTTTCTGCCCCCTATACTTTTTTTTACCTCAGGCCCATTCGAAATATTTTTCTATAGGGTCTTGGACCTTAAGACGATTTATTGTCCCAAGATGATTTACTACCCTGAATTTTTTCTCCCATTTAAGGACTCTCTTGTTTAACCGTTCTTTGGCATTCCCAGTACCAAGGGAAGGAACGCCTAAAATCTTAGTACCTTCCCTGTTGCAAAAATTTTTTTTAAAGATATGCTTTCGCATTTTATTATTCCCCTTTCTCTCACAATGTTCGCCCTGCTTTTTTGCGGTCACCCCTTCCCTTCCTCCAGAGGACGATTTTGGGGATTTCTTACAATGACGATAGGTAATCTAGGGGATCTCTCTTTTGACCCCCCTCCCTTTATTAAGTTAAGGTTATATTCTTTTCTCCTCCCTTTCCTTCCTCTCAACCTTTTGGTTGTTTATCGAGGGATACCACATACTCCAAAGTAGCCCCCCTTTTGTTGGGTTTGGGACCCACCCCCTTTCCCTGGTCCCCCACTTCTCTCCCCGAGATCCGGTCAGCACCACTTCATGAGGTTGGACCCAAAAAAACTACCACCAATGATTGAACTATTTTTTTTTAAGGTGACTTTTTTCCGTGACCTGGGGGACTGATGCGACAGACCAACCAGTCTTTCTCTTCAAGATCTCACTCTGGCCAGGGGGCCGTTTCTCTCTTTACGCGGGCGCGACCTCAGTTTGACCCTCCCCCTGGGTCCCGTGATACCTTCTTTATGAATGCCACCCTAATTCGGTCGCAATCGACGTTATCTCCTTGGGAAACCCCCCCCCGTTTTTTTTCCGCTAATCGTGAACATTCTATCCCTCTACGTAAACCCCTGATCTTTAACTGTATCCAGGGCCACTTCTTCTCCGTTTCCCCAACCCCGGGCCGGCCTCAGGGGTCATCTTTCCCCACTTGTCGGCTTTGATTTTACCCCCCCCCTTTCAGGAATGCGCACCAAAGTCCCAACATATGAAACACCCTTTCTTTTTGGCCTGATCAGTTCCTTCCATAGCATTCTTTATTCAACACCCGATTGGAATCATTTTAAGTCAGACCCAAAGTGTTATCAAACCCTGGGAGCGTTCTTTTCTTCCCCCTTCCGCTCGGAGGATAA
>Ga0179593_1439283_pt1 | contig 29889 bp, 29 predicted proteins | sample CZODoug2_1_08_16_FD_185931 | JGI IMG/M metagenome (GOLD analysis project Ga0179593, IMG submission 185931) | Vadose zone soil fungal communities from Angelo Coast Range Reserve, California, USA - CZODoug2_1_08_16fungal (PacBio error correction) | ecosystem: Environmental > Terrestrial > Soil >... | reverse complement strand
CCTGAGATGGGGGAAAACCCCGGAGCTACAGTTTTTTCTTCTCAGCACGGTGCTGGGTTTCCCTACCCTTTTTGGTGGCTTCGTGACTTCCCCGCCGTGCTCTTTCTTCTACCGACACTTCTTCCGCTTGGCTCTTTCCCCTCAAGGCTTTTTCCTCCCTCTACCGAGCACCCCCCCCCCTCTCCTGTTTCGTCCTGAGGGACTTTTTTGGCAGAACCCCACTTCCCCTCCCTCTATTGCATTTACATCTACTTTCCTTATTTAAGATGGGTCGGTTTCCGTTTCACTTTCGCTGAGGAATAACTGTCCCCTTCTATTCTTTTCCACGGATTTCAGTCAGTTCCTCTTGAATTGTTTTTTTCGCTCACTTCCTTTTGTCCCTTCCCCCCCTTGATCAGGCTCCCCGTGCCCCCTTTCTCTTCGGGAGACGGACCCGCTCCCGTGATGGGACGTTTTTTTTATTACTCTTCTTTTTTTCTCGTCCTGACTTCCAGGTCCCTTCCTTTCTTGAGAAAAACCCCCCCTAAGTTTCCTTCGCTTCCTTTGGAAGGTGACTGGTCGTGCGTCAGGTTGGAATCCTCCTCGTAACTTCTTCCCTCTTCACGTCGTCCCCTCCCTACTCTGAACCTTCCCTCCATGCATTTTTCACATTACTTCTGCAGTCCATTTATTCCAGCTTGCCGTTGAAGTCATTGGTTTTTCTCCACGCGCTGAGCCTCTCTCAACTTCTTGGGAAGACCCTAAAGTTGTCCCTCTTTTTCCCCGGACCCAGTGAGGTGTCACGAAAAAGACCAAGTAAACTATTCCGCTAAACGTCGGGACAGCCTTACGATTCTCCTTTTTTTTTTCTCTTTTGACCCCCCCTCCCTCTTTAACCCCCCCTCCCCCCCTTACTGAGAGGGAAGGGTTTTTCTGGTTCCTTTATGTTAAAATATCAGCTTTTTTATTTCTGTATTTTGAGTTTGTTTTTCAAATCTTCTTCCGTGTGCGTTGTCGAAGGTTTCCCAATTTGAAGATATTTTTCCTACTTCAATAGTTTCCTCGAGACTTTAGTTCCCTTTTTGCAGTTAACCCGAGATGTCTCCTATGAGGGTCCCTTAACGTTTTCTCTTTCCACTTTTTTCTACCACCTACGATTTACCACCACCTTCTTAGTTCATCCTCTCCTCCTATTCCTTTCAGTAGTTCACCAGAAGAAGCTCGTTTTTTTTCCAAAGCTGGACAGCATCTATGACCCGGCCCTGCCCCACCCCCCCCCCCCCCCGACCTCTTTTTACGGCTACTTACTACGCCCCACTCTCCCCCACGTCCGATTCCTTTGAGGAACCCCCGTTCTTTACCAGCTGGTAGAAACGCTTCCTTGTTTATGCCCCCCCTCACCAAGCCACCCCACTATTCCTTTCTTTCCTCCTCCCCCCCTCCCATGCGGAGCTGCATGAGCAGCATGGTGCCTTACCCCTGCAGTAAGAAGATGTTTTCCCCCTCAGTTTTCTCCTCCGCGGACGATAATAATGCACCCCACACTGCCAAGGGTCGTACAACCCTCCCATCCTGGGTCCTGTGTTCCTCCTTCTTCGACCACTTTTTTTGTTAAGTTTGACCTCCTCTTTCCTGCAACTTAGAGGTTTTTTCACTCGATCCTTTCCTCCTTTCGAGCGATAAAGAACGCTGCCAGCACAAGCTTTTTCCCTACCCTTAGCTTTCCTGTGCGTGCCTAAACACCCGCCAACCTTCTTTTTCTCACCTGTGGCATTTCCTAGACTTTTCCCTCTGGCCCCCCTCCCTGCCGATCCTTGCGTTCTCCCCCCTTCTCTTTGCTGAAAGGCATGGCTGGTCTACCCCTTCTCTCCCTTCAGGACCACGGCCTTGCCTTCCGCCGTCCTCCCTCCGGTGTTTTGGTTCTGGCACCGTTTTACCAAATCCCCTGCTGTACTTTTTTTTTTTTTTACATCTCTTCTCTTTCCTGCGATTGAAGCAAAGGATTCCCTACCCCGATTCCTCTTCCCTTCGTTTTGCATGTTTATGCGGTCGGATTTGCCCAGGGCATGTTTTTATCCTCCATTTGACTCCCCCTTTCGCGCCCTCTTCTTGCATAATGGTCCCTCTCCTCCCCCTTTTCCCCTAAAAGATTTTTTCTTCTTACCTCCTTTCCCTCCTAAGAAGGAGAGGAACTTAAACTCCCCTTTTTCGGTTCTTCCATTTCGCTCGTTGCATTCCCCCCACTTTTTTACCCGTTTTTCTTCCCACCTTAACAGTGGGCTTCTTCATAACAGATTCTGACGCGCCCCCCCCTGACGGCCCCCCACACCGGGGCGCGAATAACTTTCTTTCCGTGGATAACTTCTCCTCTTTTTTATTCATTCAACTTCCCCCCCCCTTTTCTCTTTGTCCTTTACCATCCTCTGATGAACGCACTCCTTTCTCACAACTTTCCCCGCTTTGAAAGCTGTGTCTCGGTCTTTATTTCTATTGTCCCTGTCCGGTAGTCCCAATCTTGTCCACCAAAGAACAAGATTTTGTAACTCGTCTCCTACCTTTTGATGGAAACGTTTGCGCATTCCTCTTTTTTGATCCGCGTTGGCCAATAACCTCCTGAATCTAGCCCCTTGCATTTGTGCCTTTTTCCCCTTCTAGTTAGGAAGGAAGCTCCCGTTTTCTATTTGCTCTTTCTAACAAACGCTTTTGCCTTCCTGAGCTTAAGAGTCATCTTCCTTTTTTCTCTTTTTACGCCTTCTCATTAAATCATTACTCCATCTCGTGTTTATTAGTTCTTTCCATGAATTATTCTGATTACGGCTATGGTTGGAAGAAATATTTAGCCTCCGAGCTGCGGCAATTCCTTGGTTTTTCAAGGTCTTTTCCTTCTGGTTTTTTTTTCTCCTCCTCCACCGAGAATGCCGATCCCCCCCCCTGGCACTCTTTCCCCACTCTTAATCCCGCATTTTCCCCAATTTCGCCGCTGGAACGCACCCTCTTATCCCCGTCCGCTGCCGCGTTCTTTTTTCCGTAGTGTTACTCCTTTCTCCCCGACCCCTTAAAGCCCCTCGCCTTTCTCTGTCCTTCCCTCCCAAGCGTGGATTCGGTTTGTCAACCTCCTGTACGACAAAGAACAAAGATTTTTTTTCTCTCTTTTCTCCTCCTCCGTTTTCTTTTTTCTCTCTATTTGTGCTGTTTAATATTGAGGCATTTTCATTGAAACCGTGCTTGTCCTCTTTCCCTGCCGGACTTCGAATTTTCTTTTTCTTTTGAGAAGCAATTCTTTCGCCTAAAGTTGTAATCACTCCTGTCAACCCTCGCCTGGCGCTTAAATTTATGCCGTTTGTCGTCATGTTGCTTTTCCTTTTTTACGGAGGGGAAGAAGATGTTAAAGATTCTTTCGCTCTTTGTCCGTTGGTTCTGGATTTTTTCCCCCCTTTGCGTTGATCCCATCGTCCCTACCCTTGACACAATGGCATGGCCTCCGCGAGTTTCGGGTCGTATTCCCCACAGACATGGCACATTCCCGTACTCCTCCTCGCATTTGCCTCCTCCTAACACAGAGATTCCTTTTGTCCTTCTTCTTTCCAGCGGCACACCAGGCCCAAGCGTTTCTTAAGCTAGGAATTACCATGCTGTTGTTAGCAAGCTCCCTAGCAACTATCTTCTCCGAGACTATCTCTTCAGTCAAGCCCCTCCTCTGTAGGCTTATTAGGCCCGGCCCCCGCGAATCCCGCGAAGAGAGCTGACCTTTCAATCTTTAGGAGTCTGTCCCCGCTCTTTCGCTTTTTCACTGTTGGGTTGACTACTTTCTAGTTTTCAACAATTTCCCTGTCGATATAACATCGTCCCAAAAGTCTGGAAAAGATATGTCATTTTTGCCCTTTGTGTGTCTTTCATTGGATTCGTTCTTTTCTTCCGCGTTTTTCCTATTTGGCCAATTACCTCCTCCCCCCCGTATACGTTCCCACGTTCGCCAGGCTTCTCGACCGTATGTGGGTATGGTTTGCGTCACAGCCTTTTCTGCATCCCTTCCGTTCCCATTTCGTGGTGGCTGAGGTTCTCGCAATCTTTAAACCCCTGTTCGTTTCTCACCGCGCGCAGCCAGCTGTCCGCCCCTCCCAACCTCTTTTTTATTTTCATGAATTTAGTTTTTTGTCTCGCAAGGCGGGCCCTGTTTGGCGAGATAGTTTTGGAAACGCGAATCTTCCCCACTTGTGCATCTGGTTCAGCGGAGTCTCTTTCTTTCAACTTTGATTCATCCCCCCCCTGTTCTGTTTTGGCAATCTCGCCCATATTAACCTTCACTCTCCTACTCTTTCAGGGGTAGTGTGATCATTCCCTCGTACCTTTGGAAAGAGCCTCTCTGTTTCCTAACAGCACGTGCTTGGAAGGCTTTTACGGCCCTCTGATTTGCTGCGTCGTGATCGCGGAGCCCCCTTTTGGTCGGCAGGTAGTAGCAGACTCTGGGTTTCTAAGCAATCCCAGGTCTCCGTCCAGTTGAGGGACTTCCGCGGAGTTTTGAGTAGGTCCCCCGCTTTCAGGTAGATTCTTTTAAAGTAATGGAATCCCCTCCTGGTTCTTTGGTGGGTTTTTCACCCGCCCACTTCTCCTTTTCCTTGTTCCCTTTTTTCTTCGTTTTTCATATGGTTTTCGCTTCTTGTCTCTCTTGCACACAGCCGAAGAAGGTTGGCCCCGGTTAGTAAAGTGCTTCCCCCTTGTTCGAGAGTCTACCAGCCCTGAGGCTTTGCGCGTGTACCCTTCCCTTTTGCTTTGTTCTTTGCCGTATTTGTTCCTGGCCCCTGCCGTCGGCATCCTCCCACATGAGTGGTTCATTTATTGTCCTGAAGGGTTCCTTCCAAAGGCTTTATTTGCCTTCGCCGCACGTTGGACGGTGTTGGCGTAACATGCCCGACACCTTTTTTTGCGTGCGGGGGTCACATACCTTCTCTTTAGACTTCTTTTTCGGTAGATGTAGGTCCTCTTTGACGTAGTTTTTTGCCGGCGTTTATCCAAGTTATGTAGTGGAGTAGCCTTCTCCGTAAAGCCAGGTGATTGGTGATTTTTCCCTCGCTTGCGAGATGATGTTGTGCCGTGCCCTTGCGCTTAGGTATCTTTTTCTTCTGACGACCGTAGTCATGGGATATCCATTCTTCCGTCTTCTTTTTTTTGGGTTCTTTTTAGTTGTCCTCTTTTTTTTTTAGAGAGTTGAGGGTTCTCGGTTCCCTGTTTTTTCCTTTCGTGTGACCTTCCTTCCTTCCTTTTCCCTTTGGAAAAGGACCGCCTTGCCGCGGGCAGAGCGGTGTGAATTTTACAATGGTCCCGTTACCGAACCGGAAGGCGCTTTTTCCCCCCAAAAACCCCCTACCACGACCAAACCCCTCCGATTCTCGGTTATTTGATTTACATTGATGGTAAACTTTTCCTTCTCTTTTAAGGGGATAGGGTTTCTTTCTTTCTTTTTTCCCGGATGGAGAATAGTGAAATGAGGTCCTCAGTGCGATGCCTTTTCTTTTTTTTTCGTGTTCGTTGCAAAATCCCTTATTCGATTTTGAACCCCTTGTCCTGTTCTCCCCACCAACCTTGGAGAGAATTCAGTTTCTCTTTTCGACCAACATGTCCCTTACAATGAAGGCAAGCGGCTGTAAATCGGAGTTGTCTTTGAAAACAGTCCTGTTTCTGCAGTGTTTTTTCTTATCTTAATCCGCTAAGTGCACTTCCGTTTTGACGCGTTTTAGGCCCAGGATTCTACTCCTCCTTCCAATTTCCAAGTCCATCTTCCTGGGTCGCAGAGCAGTTGCTGGTCAACAGAGACCTCCCTTGAAAAGGATCTTTCCCTTGCCCTTGACTCAACACGCGGACTTCCCCAACCAAGTAGTCCTAGAACGTGGACTCTCCCTGCCTTCTTTCCAGGCCTAAGGTTTAACAAGGGACGCGACGTTCACGGTTGGTTCCTTTCCCCCACGTACTCCTTTCTTGTCACCCACGCCTTTCCTAGCCTGATTCTAAGTTGACAAATAGCATACGCCCTGACCTCCCCCTTATCGCTAAGTTACCGTAACCACCCCGCCCTCCTATACTACAAGTCGCTAACGGTACAGTTTCTTCTATGTCTTTCACTTTTTTTCTTTTCTTCCTCACTCCTCTCCGAAAAGTAGATTGTGTGGCCCAATTTTTCGTTTTTCTCTCTCCGTTGTCTTTTTCGCCCACTGCGTGTTTCCGCTTCCCCTCTGCCCCTGCTTCCGTTTTGCTTATTTTCACCGAACCTTTTCCTTTCCCCCCCCCTCCCCGTGATGATATGGCCTGCCGTAGCTCCTTCTTCCCACGAGTCTTTTCCGCTTTTGCGCCCTGGTCAAAGATAACCCTCGCCCTCCCATATTGGCGTTTTAGAACGTTAACGGCGGTCCACCAGCTCCGTTTCCTCCTCCCTTTTTTTCTGCTCTCGAAACGAGATCCCACTCCATTTCAACCCTGAAACCATCAAAAGCCTTTCACTCTGATCTTGGTGTTGCTTACTACGAGACACTTTTAATTTCTCTGAGTCCTGAACAGTTTGCGGGCACTACCATTTCATCACAGGAAGTTTTTCCCTGTACGTTCCTTTTTTTTCCTGCGCAAAAATTCCACCTTTTTTGTGCTTATTTCCCAATTCACCCTCGGCCCCTTCTCCCTCTGCACTCCCCCCGTGCACTGTTGGCCTCCTCCGGATCTGTCGATATTTCCGCCCGCATGCTCCATCAATTCTGCGAAAAGTCCTCGTTTATTCTTTCGCCCACGCCCCCGGATTTTCCAAGGCTTTTTTTTTCCAGTCGCGGGAACTTTCCTCAAGCCCGTTTCCAAGGATCTTTTTTTAGCCCCACCAAGCTCTGCTTGCTCGCAGCATTCCTTATCCTTACCCCCTTTCCCCCCCTTTTTACGACATCCCTTAGTCGTTCCCGTAAACAGGCGCCCTCCCACAGCGTTTGCAGACTCGTGGGTCTGTAACATTCCCGGTCGCTGTCCCATGGTTCCCCCGGTAAACAACTTTTCGTTTTGTACGAATATCGGCCCCACCAGCTTAGAGCCTCTTGAACAAACCCCCTATGGAAGAACCTTAGGTCTGAGCCTAAAGGGGAATGTAGTCGCTTTCGTAGAACAGATGCTTTTTCCGAGGCACTTCTACCTTCTTTCCTTTTCTAAATTTCGAATGACCCGCAGGGTTTCTTTGTCGCCCAATGATGTGTCCAATATTCTAGTCGCTGTTTGATTCGTTGTGGCCCTCTTCTTTTGGGATTCGTACTTTTCATGCCCTTTATAGAAGGTCAGTTTCCCATTTTAATCTTATCAAGAACTCCCTGCAAGGTTCTTTTGAGACTAATACTGGTTTCCCGATATTGACCCAGCCCCCCCCTCTGTCCGCGTAGTGCCCGCACAAAGGTTCAAATTTACGGCAGCTTTTCTGGAAAGGGTTAAGTAATTTCGACCTCCCGCAGCCGGCGAAATTCCCAGAAACCTCTCCTTTTGTCTTTCATTTTCTTGTTTCTTTTTCCCTTTGATACATGATTTTCCGTTAAGGGTGGCGGACAGTTTCGTCCTTCTTTCGTGCACACAGGATCTTTGTCCCTTTCTCGTTTCGTACTCCGGACAAATGATTATTCCGCTTCCCCCCCCCCGACGAGTAGCGAGCCTTGAGTCTACATTCTGTATCTTCTGGTTGGTTTTTTCCCCCTCGATTTTGCCCGATATAGATAATTGATCTCCCCTCGGTGGTTTTGGTTCTAACTTTCTGCCTGATCCTCCTTCTCTCGGTTTCCTGTTCTTTTTTTTCTGGAATCTATTTTTTTGACCTCTTTTTCTAACGATGATTCTGTCAGGCTTTTGCCGTATAGAGGAAACTCGCCTCTTGACACGCTTCACCCCCACCCTTGTCGTCGTTTCCCTACGCACACCTTTCAAGGGTGTTTCCGTTGACCCCTTTTGCTGGTCACGCTTAGCCGTAGCCTTCCCTTAAGTCCCGTGCTTTTTTTCAGTTTTTTTAGGGCACCGGCGTTCCCGCACCTTCTCCTGACACCAATTCACCCTTCCTCTCTCTTTCCCTCCCCCTTTCTCCGTCTGGTTTTTGAGTTTCATTTTCCTTTGGTACGGAACTTTTCTGACGACGGTGCCCCTTTTCTATTTGTAAACGGGCGGTCGTTTTTACGGATCCTGACCGCGGCCGCCGTATGGTGGGAACCTTCCTTATCCAGTTCCTTACCTTTGTCCCAGCGTGTCCTCCCTTGTATTGTCTCTTTTTAGACTTCAGCGTAGTTCCCTTTTTGGAAAGGTTCCCTTTTTTAATGAACCGTCAAGCCTCTCCGTAGCCAAGCACCTTCGTCTGCTCTTCATTGTTAAGTTCCGTCGTTCTTCTCCCTTCGATTCTTCATACGTAGTTTTTCCGGTAATTGGGAGCACTTGCGAGCTATTCTGCGTGCATGAACGGTCATCTCCCCACAAAGACGGTCTCGAGTTCTCTTCTTTTTTTTCAGAGATCACTGTTTGTTTGCATCCTCCTGCACTCGTGGGACTATTTACACCCACTCCTTAATTGCAATAGTCCCGTTTTTGACTCCATTTCCCCCCTACATTTTGTTTCCTTATGAGTTTACTTAGTTTCCAAGGCATGTGACTCCACTAAAATTTTTTCCTGCTTTTTGAATGCCGTCCCTGGCGAAGTGATGGCCCTTTTCTCCGCCCTTTTCGGTCGCATTGGCCCCCGCGTCCCCACTGCCTTCTTTGTCCAGGGGAAAGTTGTCTTCCCCCTTCGTACATTCGTAGGATTCGCCACAGGCGGTTCGTCGCCCCCGCGAATTCAGGTTTCTTTCTCTCGCTCAATGGTTCCCCATGGAACGCTGTCTCTCCGGTTGCATTCCCCCTTCCGGCACCAGAGCGGGATATCGGCATCAGCTCCCTGCGAGAGTTTTGCCAATCTTACAGAAGCATGGGCGAAATTTCACCTCGGGAAGATGCCTTGGCCGATTCCTGAGAATGAAAGAAGGAGAATTTGTCTCCGTTCCCCTGTTCAATTTTTTTGTCCGCCCGACGACTTCCTTTGTCTTCTTCTTCGAAGATTTTCTTTTTTGAGCTTTTGTTCCGTTTTTTTGGAACCGCTGCCGCCTCTTCGGAATTCCGTTCCCCACGGGGTACGCCCAAGTGGGTCATCCCCCTGGAAGTACCTACCCTCCCCCTTTCCCCTGCCAAGGCCTTGGGTTAGCTTTGCTTTTTTGCAATTTTTGTTCCTCCCTCCGGTATATTTTTTTTCCGGCCCTTATGCTGGGCCCCGCAGATTCCCTTTTTTTTCCTCAGTGGCCACTAGCTTTACTTTCTTGTCTACTTTCTTTGGCCGCCCCCCCCTTGCCCGTTTTTGAAGAAGACTTTGGCGTTTTTGAGCCCCCAAGCAGCGCTTGGTTTACGCGTCCAGTATTGCGCCTTCCTTTTTTCATCCTCCCGAGTTTCTGCTGGAAATCCACGTTGCCTATTGTGCGTGTCCAGGATTTGTCAATTTGCCTATTTCTGGTTTGACTCCCTAACCCACCTCCTTTTCTTCTACGGGTACTCCCCCGACCGGATTGCATCAGGGGATGCACCGGGTCTGTTCTTCCCCGCAACCACGTGCTGCCGCGGAGTTGAGATAACGTTTTCTCGTCCGTCCCCTCTCCCCCCGAGAAACAGTGAAGCTTCTGTTGATGGTGCATTTCGTTTCTTGTGTTCTTTTGTTTCGAGGCATACGACAATGGCTTCCCTTCCTTGATCACTCTTTGTCCTCCGTCCTTCTTCCACGCAACTTTTTTTCCTTTTCTGCGGTGGTATTTTTCCCCTTTTTCGTCCCCACGGCTTTACTTCTTGTCAACAACCCCTTTTAGCTGACGGCAGGCCTATCAGTCCTTTTGGTGTCACTACCCTTCTGTTATTTAGAAAACGCCTACTTTCATTTGAGGAAGAACGATCTTCCCGCTGGCGCGGAACTCCCAGGAGCGAGGCACTGTTCCACACCAAAAGCCCCTTGGCCGTCTTGCTGCGTAAGGTCCCCCTCCATTGACTAACCTCTATGCAAATGGGAATGTTTTTATGAATCCTGGTATTTTTTGTGTAGGATTACTGTGTACCCCGGGGTTCTTTTCACTTCTCCTTGCATTGGAAGGCGTCTAGGATCTGTCAATGGACTGGTTCAGTAAGCTGGTTCTGAAGGTTGTCGACCCTTCTTTACTTGTTGGTACATGAAAACCGTGACTTGGCTTCCATGTTAACTGTAGCCTTGTTTTTCTCGTAACGGAGAGGACGTGTAAGGTTTGGGCCCCGTTTTTAGAGACGGCGGGGCATCCATTTCCCTTTCATTTAATTATTTCGTTTCGTAAAATACTTGCAACTTCCTCCTTAGGTGGGGGGCGGCGGCTTCGATCCCTTGTTCAACCTGCTCGTTCACGTCCGTTAGCTAAAGACTCCCAGGTCCATGCCGTTTTCCCAGATAGTATTTTCTCGTTCCCTTTTCCTCCGTTTGCGTGCAGTGGTTCTAACTTTTTTTGACCTGGTTGGGGTTTCCTGACCTAAAAGGGCCTCTTCCTACGTGCTTCTTTGTGCACTACCACCCCCTCCACGAGGGCCTCGTACCCGTTCTTGAACGAATCCTCTTTTTCTCCTTCCGGGGGCTCCCATTTGCACGAAACCTACCCCTAGGCCCTTATGCGAGGCTCTAGGTTTTCCTGAATTGTTTTTCCGCTTCGGGTGATTTGGGGTGAGGTTTTTTTTCACCTTTCCGGGGGAGTGTTTGACGGAAGTCCCATTGTTTAACGACTTGGATCCCCGTACGGAAAGTATTTTCGCGTCTAGCCCCTGCATGGTAAGCGTCCCTGGCACCGTAGATTTTACCGCCGCGGAAGACCCCCGCAAGAAAACCGACTTTGGCTTACCACACCTTCCCTTCTCCCCCCCAAATCTTCTGCCGTATCGTCTCTGTCGTCCGCCGCACGCTACGAGGCTCAGGGCTCCAACTTCCTCTTCTCAGCAGCGATGCCCGGCCCAGCACGGCTGTACGGAGGACGGCCGTCCCTCTCCGAACGTGACCTCTTTCGTCACGCGGAATAGTCTTCCCCAATGAACTTTCTCCCGCGCCGGTCTGTGCCCCCCGCCCCTCCCCCCCCAAGTTTCATGTAGCTTTACGCCACTCCACCTGGCGGGAGGATCTCCCATGCTAAGCAGGTCCAAGTTCCGGCCTTCCCTCCTTCGCATTGACTTCGCGTCTTACATCTGCACCAACCAAATCCCCTGAGGGGAACATCCAACAACCTGCCAAGCTTTTCCGTGTCTGTTCCGGCCTCTTCTCACCCCCAAGTTCTGGTCGGCAACTGCACCTCTTTCCCTCCCTTCTGCTTTTTTCACTGCTCAAGGATCACTATAAGACCGTCAAGCCGACGCACACCGAGGTCCACCGACGGCGCCGGTTAGGTGCCGGCCCCCACACCTTCACAATCGTATTCTCGCACAGGATGTAATTCCTCCGTGCTTTCTAGAGTTCGACCGCAGACAGCCCTTTTCCCTAAAGGAGATGGCGTGCCTCTGCCTGGAGGATACCCCCCCTCTTCTTTTCCTTTTCCGCTCCCCAGATAAGGAATTCCGAGCCCAATCTTCAACCGGCCTTGCACGTGAATTTGACGCCCTCGCGGCGCTTTCTGCCCCCCTCATGCCCTTCCCAAACCTACCCCCCATTCATCTGAGGCGCGTTCCTTTTATTCGTATGCCCGGCCCGTGTTTTTTTCTGACTTGACCGCCATTTTCCTATTTTTCCGTCATTCGTCCCTTGCAGCTCGCGGTTACTTAATTCTTTTCTCCCCTCTTTCTCAGTACTCACTCCGCTTCTTACTCATCCTTTGTTTTTCCCCTGGCTCGCGCCTTTCCCTACCCTGTTCCCATCTTGCTTCACTCCCGTGGTGACTGCTTTCTCCTCCCGGAAGCGGTCAAACTGGTCGTAGACTCCTCGGCCGGGGATCACTTTCTTTACTTTTTTGGACGGCACTTATGCTGCGCGGGCTCCCGAATCTTCCCCTCCGCCCTCCGTTAGCAACAAGGGACCCATCTTTCCCCGCGTTGTATGGTATTGTGCTCCGTCATTTTTCCCTGAAGCGATACCAACTCCGTTGACGACCCCTTTGGACCTCCCCTATTGGAAACGTTTCAGTCGCGCCATGCCTTGGCTTCGCCGAGTTGCCTTCACTTTTTCCGCCAGTACGCGTCTCTTCCTGTGACTTCACCATTCTTCCCGGCCCTTGATCAGTGGCTTCTTTGATCTTGCTCAATTCATGGCGACCCCCTTTTTTAAGTCTTACGCTTCCGTTGTCTGTCCGCTTGAGTCAATAATCCCCCGTACTACATCGTTTTTTCCCTTTCCCCAGAATTCATCTGAGCTGTCACGTTTGTGTCTCCTTTCTTTGCGCCTTCCCCTTGGGTCAAGGTCTTTCCTTCTGGTATCCAGATCCGATCAACCACGCCCCATGCTGCTTCCCTTTCCGGCCGTCTCACCCATTCTCCTATTCAACTATGCTCCCGTTCTTCTTTCTTGTTTGGTTGACTTGTGCTTTACTCTCTTCCTCGTACCCGAATATCAAAAGATCACTTCTCCTTGGCGGCAAGCTCACTTTTTGGACTTTCGTTTGAAAATGCTCTCCCCGTAATACCCAGCCCAACCCTACCCCCTATTTCTTTTCCTCCCGTGTTTTTTGTTGAGATTTCTCTTTGTGTGTTCCTCATTTTTCAACGACAGTCCCCATCTGGTCTTCTCCCAAGAGAAAGCGAAGGTTCTTTTTTTTCCGCCCGCAATTCTTTCGACCTCTTTTGATTCAAGAGTAAGCCCTTTCTGAACCCCCTCTCCCCGGCCGATAAGTAGGATTCTAGTGCTGAGTTCAGCCCTAATCTTCTTTCGGACTGTCCGATTTCAAAGCGTCTTTTTCGTATGGATTGCCGTTTTGGTTAGGGCCCTTTTTCGTCGATACCCCATCGGAAGAACCTTGCCCCCCCCCCAAGGGATCAATTCGCAGCGAGCTACAATAGGTCGTCTCCCCACGCCATGAACATATTCCCCTACTTCCCGTATTCCCTTCTTTGCATAGACGAAGAACATATGGTGGTGAATTATTTCCTTCCCCCAGCGTTACAGCTCCACCGGCCTGCGTACCTTACGGCTTTCAGGGATTCACAAGAGTAGCGTTTGTTCCCCAGCCTCAGCAACTGAGCTTCTTTTCCTCGCCGCGTATGATTGCTTAGAAAGTTCCGTATCTCGGACTTCGGCGTCATTATGCCACCCGGTAGAAGCATTTCAAGGCTTTACTTTTCCTTTTCCATCTTAGGGGCTACTCTTCTCCAAATGATTTTCTTTTTTTTATGGATTGTGACTATCCTTGAGTTTACAAATAGAGGTTTATCCCCAAAACCTAGACCACGCGCGGGTTAAAAGATTTTGTCCTTTTTTGATAATGAGGATTTCCTGTAATTCCTCATCCCCTTTTGAGACGACCTTTTTTGGCAGTTACGCCTGACCCCCCTTTCCGAAGTTATACAAGTCTTTTCCGAAATTCTTTCTCACATATGTGGGGGTATGGCCTTAGACGTCCCCTCGTGTGATATCCGCTGACGTCCCAATTTTCTTTTTCATAGTCAAGCTGGCCCCAACAGTTTTTGCCCATCAGCCGCCCTCAATTCTTCCGCTTTTCCCTTTGATGATTGATTTTCTTCGGGGATGAAGGCCCGGACGGAGAGTGAGGAGAATTCTCCTCTTTGATTTAACCGCTAGCCGGCCAATTTTTCTTCCCGCCTTTGACTTTGGAAATGTCGACCCGGGATTCATCCCACCCCGTCCTCCCAAACTCCCGCTTTCCTTCAAGAGTGACTTGGGTAGTGTTTTCTATAGCAAGGGAAATTCCTCGTCCGAAATTTGGCCGGAGTGTACGTTGATCTGCTGTAGGGCATTTTCCGGAGCAGGGTCGGAGACAGTATCCCTGGTTTCTGTAAGCCAGGGACTTCCGTAAACCCTTGCAGGATCGCACGTGTCAGGTTGGATGCTGACCACTTAGTGTTATTTTTTCCAGTACATCGGTACATGTTTTGTGGTTTCTGGCCGGAACCTGCGCCACCTCTGCCGTGTTGGCCCTCTTTCCCCCCCGGTACCGCTGCGGACTTTTCTCTTCTGGAGCGACGTTCCACACCGCTCCTGATGGCTGGACCTGTCTTGTTCTTCCAGTGTTCCATTTTTTCGCGATTTCGTCCACAGGACCTGCTTGTTCCTTGTATCCTCATTGCGTTTTGGTCCTAGTAGCCGGCGTGAGCCTTTTTTTGTCAAGCACATGCCACATTCTTCTTTCCTTCTTTGAACGGACAGGATTCTCCTGTTGTTCGCCCCTCCCCGAGTTTTGTGTAAATGCCGAAATTTTTTTTTTTGCGTGCTTTGGGCACAGTCCGGCTGCTTTTTCTCCCCGTGCTGGTAAGCACGATTCGCGGGCTCAGGCTCTCCTACGTTTTCGTCTCGGCGTAGCGTAGCCGTTCGCCACATTTTTCCCATTCGTGAGTGTCTTTCTCTTGCTTCTCTCTTTTTTGGTCGGCCCGGGCCTCGTCTTGCCTTTGATGAGTTTGAGTTTTCCCTGGAGATTTTTGCGGTGGCGCAGGATTTTGTTTTTTCTGCATATTTATAAACGTCGTTTTTTCCCAGTGTGAGGGGTTAAGGGTCTTGGCCCTTTTGTTGTCCGTCCGGCGAGGACAATTTCCTTCCGGCTCTTCACACTCCTGCCTGGGCAGAGATGGTGTGTGCTCTTCGTCCCCGCCCTGCCTTTTGCCCAAAAACCATACCCAGCCCCCCTCAGCGCGAGGGGAACTCAAACATTCGGTCCCCCCTTACCTATTGAAGGGGCCTTGTTAGTTTTCGTTTCCCCTTTCCGGTGGGAGAATCGGTCATGTTTTCATATTCCTTTTCCCCGTTTTTTATTTTTTTTTTTAGATTGCCCCCCCGCACGTAGCATCGGGCCCTTTTAGGTACTTCCCCCACAAACCGTGCCTCGTGTTTTCCTTTCCGCTTTCTTCTCCAAAATGCACCTTTCCACTACAAGTCATCTCCCTTGCCTATTGTGTCACCATGTCCCTGGAGTTACGGGTGGTCGTTCGCTGCGCCGACTTTCCCGCGCATGGATGGGGGAACTTGATCGACGACTCCCGTCACCGCCAATTGCCACGGCATGTTCCTATTCGTGGTTCCCCTCTGAACACGAAGACCTTTTCTGATGGAGGCCTTTCCGCCCCCCCCCACGCGGGCTCAAAACAAGTTCCGTCCCTAGATAGATACTGGATCTTGACGGCTCCCAGGTGTGAACTTTCCGACCTGTCACTTTTTCTTTGATCGACCGTTGGCTGAAACACCATGCAAGAAGATCCTCTGATTACCCCGGCCGTTTGCCGACCCGCCTAATGCCCATTCTCTTTCTCGAAGTCACAGACCCACCGCCCTCCTTAATACACAGATCTGTCCCCATTTTCCTCTTGATGTGGTCCCTTTGGTTTTATGCCCCCATTTTAACGTCAGTAGTTAGCCCCTTCGGCCTTTGTTGGTCCTTTTTTGCGAGTTATCTCGCACTATCCGCCCACTGCGGCCTGTGCTTCAGACTGCACTGTTCCGGCGTCCTTTTTGTCCTCAGACTGTATCCATGAACCCCCAGCACTTCTTCATGCCTCAGCTTCCCCTGTTTTTTACCCACCCTTACGTTTGCTTACCTTCCCCCTATAACTCACCGCTTCCCTCCAGATGAGTTTGAGCCCCCATTTCCCTGCCCTGCCCCTCATCTTCTTCATAACTTTTTGATCTCGAAAAGCCTTCCACACGCCAACGCTGCCCCCCCAATTTTCCCCCCAACAGCCGTTGCCACGGAGTTCTTCGTGGTGTTGTCCTGCGTCCTCCAAGAATCTCCTCCTGCCAGACACGTTTCGGCCACCCCCCGCCCTTTGTCCGCCCCGGTGCTTCGTCCTGTTTTCGATGTTGAAACGGCGTGTGTTGTCTCTTTTGCCCTCTCACCATCTGGCACGCCAAGACAACGCGTCAATTTCGCGTCAGAACGCGGACTGTCTCCATCGAACAACTACTGCTTTACGGCCCATGAATTTCCGCCACCGGCTCGGGCGTGCGCCCGATAACCTTCTTCGTTGCGAACGGCAGTTTACAGCTGGCTCATTATAAATCCGCCGGCCCTCCGCCACAAAGTTTTCCTCGCAGACAGACCTTCCGCAGACTGCAATCCTGCTGCCTCCCAATAGTCCATTAGCAAGTTCAACCCCCTGTCCGATCCCAGCCTGTTCTCAGCGGGTCTACAGTTCCATGGTACCGCTTGTGTACCCACTTGTTTTCGTCCCCACCACGTTGTTCCGGTGCCCTCGGCTCGCGTCCGACACTCCGTTCAAATTGTACCCCCTCTACGTCCCGTCCCCATTCGCCCTTCTTCAAGACAGGGGACAGTCTTCTGCTGTTCTGCCCAGCTCCCAAGGTGACTGGCATTCTCCTTCCTCTTCCAAGCAAAAATTGATTTCTCACTGAATTAGTCTTTGTAGACACTTCTTGGCGAAACTTCTTCTGCGATGATCCCATGATTTTTCTATTTGGCTGATGGACGATTCCTTCACAGGTCGCTCAGGCGTTCAGGTCACCCCATTTTCGTAGTTCAATCCCCCCTTTTAATCAAGCTTTCTCTTTTGCTTGACGACTTGGTTGGCGACGGCTCTTCCAACTCTGTCGAGGTTCCCGACAACTTCTTTTAAAGAACGGCGATGCTGTCCTTGCGTCCCGAAGTCGTCGTCGAAGGCATAACCTTTCCGCCGTTTTTTTTCCCCAAGCGCTTGAATTTGGCTTTGTCATGAATTCCTCAAGTAATCCTTATCAGGACGGTTTGGGAAATTTTTTTTCGGGTCGATCTTTTTTTTCAAACAGGAAGCCCGATTTGGTCCCCCTTAGCGGTTTAAATCTATTTTACCACCTGACTTTCTATTATGCCTGCCCCAAGCGTAATCCCTCGGGCATTCGAAGTCTTCCTCCAAGCACTAGATTTAGGCTTTGATGACGATTTATTTAGGAGATATTATCTAAGTGTTGCTCGCCATGACGTGGCCGGTACTACATCTTGGTTGGGCGGGGGGTGGGGGGGGGGGGGGGTTTTTGGCTTGGGGGGGGGTGGGGGTGGGGGGGTTCCGTTTGGGTTTTGCGGGGGGGGGTTTTGGGGGGTGGGGGGGGGGGGGGTGGTGTTTTGGGGTTTGGGGGGGGGGGGGGGTGGGGGGGGGGTTTTAGTGGGGGGGGGGTTTGGTTTTTGTTGGGGGTTTTGTGGGTTGGTTTGGGAACGAACCACTTGCCGCGACCCCTGATCGTTTCCACGCTTGAATTCCCTACATCCTCTTTAGGGCCGTCGAGTTTCTGTCCTTTCTTTGTCAGGTCGCTTCGTCGCCCCCCCCTCTACACCTCGTTGTCTCCGAGGGCAGTGCAGTCACAATTTTGGCGATGCCGTTTCCCGCCTACGGCGGCCGCGTCTCTTGACTCGTTCACTTTGACCCGCATCGGCCGCGAGGGCACGTGTCCCCCCCTTTTATCGGACAACTCCCCATCTCCTCTTTTCCCCAGTTGTTTTCTGATTTGGACGTGTGGCAGGCGAAGAAGTTTCGGACTACTCGCGGCCGATGCTTGTAATTCCCCCTTAGGTGAGGAGTCCGCGCTCGGTCGCCGTAGGGCCCGTCATAGCCGAGTTTGTTTCTTTGAATAGGGGCCTCCTGGTCGTGAAGAGGTGTTCGACGTCCGGAGGTCCTCGACGCGGTCTCCTGATCGACGTCGGCCCCCCCTGCACTCGTTTGGCATCGTTCCCTGTCCTGGTCCTCCGCTTTTTGAGTTGGCTTTCCTCCAGTAGTTCTTCCCATTCCCGCGGCCTTCGCGCTGCTATATAGCCGTCGAAATCGGCAGCCTCCCCAACCCGCCGCTTCTCGAGTTCTCTTTTTTTACGGGCTGAATTGCCCTCTTGTATCTCGGGTTGTTGTCACTATTAGCCCTTTCCTAGTATACCTCGCAACCTTCCCTCGCTCCTTTTGCCCGAATCTGACGTACCCATGTCTTTCTACGGTCGTCCCAGTCCTTTCCAATCAAATGCAGAGCACTTCCAGCCGTGAGCTATGTTCCTTTAGACGCATTGTCGCAATTCCCCGCGTCGCAGCGTCTATGTCCAGGCTCCTGTCTTCTCACCTCGGACAAGTATTTCTGACCTATCTCACAGAGGTGGGCGTCGCCCCGCGTCCCCCCCCTGCATGTCTTGCTATAGCTTGCGACCAGGACGTCCCCTATTATTAGGACACCTCGTACGCCTCCCAGTCGTTTTCCACACCAGGCATCGGCTTCATAGCCGTTTTCTCCAATACTGTCAGACGACAGTTGTCGGCACTGGTGCTTCAGCGAATATTGTACTTCTCAATTTCCCTTTAACGTGTTTCATCTGGGGATTACTCCCGCTACGTTCCTTCCCTACTCTTCAGAAGTGTTCTTTTAGGTTGGTTCCTCTCTCGGCATCGGCCGGCATTCCGGACAACTTTTTTCCCTTCAAGTTTCTGGACGTCCCCCCCCTTCTTGTCTGCTTTAGTCCCTGGTTGACCCTGACGAAGGCTATTTAAGCAGATTCCTGTGCCCGCCGGCCGTCGGCTTTTCCGGCTTGTCGTCCGTGAAACTTTACTTGGTGGATGAAGGTTGTCTGACTCACGGCAGTTCGCACTCAGCAGTTCTGAGGAGTGCACGTCCCGCGCCCTGGTGACTTGTCGTGCCGCTACGGTTTCCCGTTGCACTGCCTGACAGCCCCTGCGCGCGCCAGTGCATCGTTGGCGTGTTAGTTTCGGGTACGATGTTTCCCCTGGGAGTACCTTCACACGCGTTTCGCGAAGGCCCTACGTACTTAGTTCCCTGCGTTCACCTTGTCGTGGCCCGCAACTGACTCCTTCTGCTATTCAAGTGATAGCGCCACCCCTCGACCCGTTGGCAGAGTTCTGTTGTTTTGGCATCTTAGTTTTGCGTTGTTATCGCGTTTTTTGATCTCAACTTTTTAGTCTTCCTTGATTCCCTTTAAGTACTTTGTCTAAACGCATATGGAGTGGTGTTGCCCTTTTGAGTACTGTTAATTTGTCAACTCTTCATTCTCTGGGGGAAAACCAAGGAGGCTGAGCAGCCAGATCAGTCACCTGATGGGGTGCAACTGCCTCCTTTCTGGTGGCTTGATCACCGGCCCGCTGAAAGCAGGCGGCCTCTTGTCTGCTCTTCCCTTTTTACGGTTCTAGAGCCACTCCCGCCCATGCCACACCAGCCCCGTGGCTGAGTTGAATTTTTCCCACAGACCCCCTCGAGAAAACGGGGTTACCGATGTAGCGTTTTTATCACTTGGATTTTCCGGTTGGTTTACTTCGCGGGTTATCTTGGGCAGAGTCGGCTCTGACTTGTCAAAGGCATGTCCTTAAGTTTCTGAAGCGTTTCGGCCCTCACGTTCGTTTGTTCCCACCCCAGTGGTCTGCGTTTTTGTTCACCTAGATTCCCGTCCTGAATTCGGGTTACGTCTGATGATTTCGGACGACAGTGTTTTGCTGCCGCTAACGGGCCGCCCTCCCCCCTTGTCCCGGTACGTTTTCTTTTCGTTAGAACACCACTCCAACTCAAGGATCTGGCACCTGTTGGAGGTGACTGCACGGTGGTAGAGCCTGGCTCGCCTCACCGTCAATTTCCTATTAACGTCGCTGCTTCGATATTCATTGACCACCCCTGTGCTTGTTTTTCCATCAGATTAGTATTTTCTAGTTGAGGTGTGTCGTCACGTTTTCGAGCTGTCCTCTCCCTTTTTTTTCACCTTTTGGGCACAAGGGTGTCCTATTAGCCCTACCCTTGTGTTCACGACTAAAGAGTTTGGCTCGACTTTTTTCCCCTGCATCCTATTTTTCCTCATTCGTTTGGAGATTTGCCTACACTAGCCCCTTCCCTGCGAGGGAAGGGTCTGTCTTTTCCCCTTTTTCTCCCTCGCTTCGTTTCTGTTTGGAGGGGTTTTTGTGCACTCCTTTCTTTGTTACGCCTGACACAATTTTCAACTCGGAGACCTCATTCCAAGTCGCCCCCCCCGATACGGCTGGTACGCGGCTTCCTAGTATGTTGCTCCCCGGGGTTTTTATACCCTCCCGCTCCCCCTTCGTGTTTTTTTGCTGATCCACCCCATCTATAAGAGCAGATCTTAGTCGTCCCTCAAAGCCGAGAGGCTCCTGGCGTTAAAAATCCTCTGGATAGTAGACGAGGCCCACTTCCATCACAGGTCTGTTAAGGCGACGGCTAACGCCCCCCCCGACGCCGTAGACCGAATGGAGTCCAGGCATCGTCTACCGCCCACTGTGTTCGAAGGTGTGCCCACCTCCCCCGATCCCCCTTTCTTGATCTCCCTCAACCGGCGGCGCTCCCATGCGCGCCTGTCATCCCCCTGCTTCAAGCAGCTGTTCCCCTTTCTTGCGCTCGGCCGGTTACTACGCACCAAAACGAAGTGTCTTCATAAAAAGAAAATCCCGGGTCCGGGTTGTGTACGGATTTTTTTCACCCCAGTGTCCCCCGACAAACCAGACGGGCAGAATATTTCGGTGTCCCCCCCACTCGGCTTCCATTTCGGCGTTCCAGATCCTCCCGCGGCTGCCGGTTCAACCGAGCGAAGTTGCTCTGACGTTCCTCCCCCCACCCCCCCCTTTCCTTTCTTTTCTCTTTTGCGCCCTTTACTGGTCCCCTCAAGACGTTAGTCCCCCTCGTAGGGGATAACTCTTCCCCCCTTATTCCCTCCTTGAGTTTACGCGGCCTGTTCCGGACGACCCCCTCTCCTTTTGCTGCACGGCCCGGCATGCCGTGCATGCCCCATCCGGCCTGCACGTGCATTTGCCCCTTTTTTCTTTTGCGCTTAAGCACCTCCACAACCCACGATTCCCCACTCTGGGCGCGGCTGTCGACGATGGCCAGCCCTTGGTTGTTTTTTGTGACGCTGAATCGAACGCCCTTCCCTTCGCCTCTGGCTTTTCCATGCTCTGTTACCGTCTATTCTCCACTCCCAGGCGCCTTCCGATTTTGAATTCGTCCTTTCCAAATGAAAGTTTGTTAGGACATTCTTTCCCGCGTTACTTTTACCTTTTACATTGCTCTCCCCCCCCCCTAAAAGTGGTTCTTGCGGATATCAATACTTCGAAAGCTCCTGAAGACATACCCCTAGGGGCGAGTCTCGGCTTTCTTTATCACTTTTCTCTTGGCTTTCGGAACGGCCCCTCTTTGTTCGTTTTTCCCCCGCCTAGGCCCCTGCCAGAAAATGTGACAAAGCGGATTTTGCTCCCTCGAGGTGTCTAGTTAGGGGGCGGCTTTCTGTTGCTAGCAGCGCTAGTTCACTTTTTTCCCCTTCCACGAACCGGGACAATCGTACTACAGTACTTGAGATTATCTGTTTAGTCTTTTCATGAGCCGACTTCCTTTCCGCGACTTCCTTTATTTTTCTGAAATCTTTTTTTTTACTTTTTGGGTCCGTCCCTGTCCGCTCGTTGTCTTTGATTGCCTATGGAATTCCGAGCAGTCTTTCGATTGTCCTTGTGTAAGACCCTATTCCCACGACGCTGTTTTTTGTTCAGGACGGCCTTTCTTCCCCGGCTATGTTCTGGGTATACGCCATTTAGCTCGCTTCCTTCCCTTGGTCAAGGTCTTTACGTTGGTTTTCTCTGGTCGAAGCCCCTAACCACCGGTCAAATGACTGCCGAAAAAGGCCCTTCCTCACCCCATTAGCCCTATAACTCCTTACCCCCTTACGTTAAGCGCGAGCGTGGTGCTCCCTAGCGACCCTCATGCCTTCTACCATTACTTCTTTTTTGGCTGCTATCCAAGCTTAGTTCCCCCCGGTTGAACATGCTCGCTTATAACAGGCCAAGCCTTCTTCCTTCCCTCCGGTGTGTGCTGATAGTTTTGCTTCAGAGCATTTACCCGCACGTCCAAACCTTGTAGCTTTGCAGTGAATTCCTTTGTCGACGCAATCTTTTTTTCGCGTCCCCTGAGACCCGAGGTAAGCCCCCCGCCGGCACATCGGTCCGAGTAAGGGATGATCTGGTCTTATGCGTGTATGGTTTCTTAAACCTGGTTTACAGAGTTTCGGCCCCTTCCCTGATGCCGTTTTGGTTTTATAGGATTGTCCTTTCGTGCGCTCTACCCATCCTGCCAAGACCCCCCTGCCCAGGGACTGCGCCGAGCAATAGGTCGTAGGTCCGCCATGACCACTATCCATCTGAATGCTCCTTGGCAGACTGAAGAAGAAAAGGCTTGAGGTGGGTATTCCAAGGGGACCCGCGTCCCCACTGTCAAAGATTACTTCCCACGCTTTTTTCTTTCCAAGCCACCTTGAGCACCGCTCGCCATCCGCGCGATTAAGTAAGAAAGGCAGTCGAGCCATTCGGCGTCACAGGAAAACCGAACTAAGAGTACTTCTCCCTTCCCTCACTAGCGCACGACAGCTTTTCTTCCTGTTAATTTTTGTGACTTGAACTATCTCTTTCCTCTCCTTCGTCTAACCCGGTCGCTGTGTCAACCTGTAACCTTTTTTGCTCCCTCTGATCATTCTCTTTCTGTTAGTAAGGAGCGCTCCTCGGAAGTTCCTCCTACCAACTATGACAGTATCCCCCCCTGCCGAAAGTTTTGCTATACCCCGTTTTATTCCCTCTTTTCCTCCGATATCCCGCTTGCCGTCCCCCCCCCTTTTGTTGGGAGCCACTATGTTTCCCAGGGTATTTGACTTCCCCCGATCCAGAATTTTCGAACCGACAATGGAGTTCCTCATGTTTCGATTCTTGAGTTCCTTGGCCTTGGATTTTCTAGAATCTCTTCCCCGCTTCGTTGCAACTGTGACCAAGAATGGGCTTAGTACCTTCGGTTTCCCTGGGATTCTCCCACCAAGTCCCCTTTTAATTAAGCATACCGCTCCGCTCTGCTCGTGTCGTTGTCCCTCCCCTGTTTTGCAACGGGACAAAGTGATGTACGCAATTTTGCCATTGGCCGGTCGATTGTCCGGCAGCGCTTGATGTTGTTCTGCAGGAGCTTTTCGGCGAACTGTAGAAGCCGAGTGTTGTCTTCGTCTTCCCCCTTCCTCCTAGCCTTTGAGACCGCCCCGTGAGTCGGAGCTAGGCCTCCGCGAACATTCGTCTTCTTTACAATGTTTTTACTTCTCTTTTCTTTTTGTATGGGCCTGGCACTAGCACCCTCGCGGTACTTGGGATTGTTAGTCCGCTGTCGGTCTGTCTCTCTTGATCTGATCAGTTTGTGGCCACTCCCAGATGGGTTGCCCGGTCTTGAGGTTTCTGACAGTGGCCCTTGTTAGAGATCGTCCTGATCTCCAGATTTGTCGCTTGGGTGAGTCTCTTTTGTTTCTGGTCCTTATCGCCGGCGCCGTCTCCCGACCCACCCTGAGGGAGCCCATTCTTCTGCTTACGTGGTAGGCCCCCCTTGCTCTCATTTTCTTTCTTCCGCGTTCTTTTTTTCCATGTTCCCCCGATTCGGGGTGCTTCGTGGCAGCCCCCCTTGCTTTTTTCGTCGTGTATCAAGATTGCGGTTTCGCCCAGTTCTTGGTCGGATTTTGGCGTGCTGCTCTCGCTACCCTCCCCTTTTCTGTGTTTTCCCGTGTCTTTCCATTCTTTTTGGTTGGGCCGTTTTCACGTTCGACTATAGCCTTGCTGTGCGGAGGCCCGAGTCAAGGCGAGCGCGGCGGCTCCTGATTTTTGGGGGTCTTCTCTCTCTTTTTTCACGTGGGGTCTTTTTTTGTGTGCCTTTTTTTTCCCCGTGCACCTCGTTTTCCTGCCGGCTTTACCCTTTTTTTTTTTCGTTGAGGACGTCTGCGGAGTCGGGGGAAAGGGGAGGATTTTTCAACGACTTGCTTTCTTTCTCCCTCTCCTTTTCCAATTTTAGTCCCGCCCTGCAAGAGCTGTACAAACCTCCCACCCCCCTTTGCCTCCCCCTAAGCGTTCGGGGAGGAACCCAATCCGTTCCCCCTTCCCTGCAGTGCCCTTTTCTATTTTTCGTGGTCTTTTCCCCTCTCAAAAGGCTCATTCCTTTTTCCTTTCCGGCCTACCCCCCCCTGTTTCGCCGCCCTCTTTCTGCGTTTTTTCACCCCACGTGGCCGCTTTTCCCTTCAGTTTGCTTCCCCCCCCTGTGTTTATATACTCCTCCCGTTGTAACCTGAACGTCACTTGTTTCACGCCCTCCTCTCCCTTTCTTTCTGTTTTCCACTTCCTGGCTCTTTGTCATCTTACGCGGGAGTTCAACTTTCCTGACGTTTACGCGTCTTGGCTCCTTCTCATCCCCCTCTTTCCAACCTACCAACCGTTTCGCTTCCGGGTTGTTCTTTTTTTTTCCCTCCTTTCAATGATGGTCAAGGAGCTGGGCCTTCTCGTAAAGGATTTTTCCCACCCCCTTTTCTTCCTCAAGTCTCCTCTCGGCCGGCCGGACTTTTGATACAAGGTGACCACTTCCCCCGCCTCACTTTAACGGTGGCAAACACAAGTACGGATTATGCCCCCCCCTCCTTCAAGTACGCTGGTTTGACCAGGGTCCTTTGCAAGATCCTAGGCCCCTCCTTCAAAGATGAACCTCTAATTGAACCGAACATACATCCTTAACTAAAAGTCCCCCGGACCCCTCGGTCCCTTTCTTTCATTGGAGTGATCTTCCCTCACCGCAGCCTCCTCAACTGCTGGTTTTTCTTCGATTTTTCCAGCCTCTCCGTTGTTTGGTTCCCTCGCCAATGTTTCGTTTCGTCAGCATTGTAAGGATGGCCTTTCGCTAAGCAACGCACGGGATTGAAACCAGCACCTTTCCTTGCCTTTCCCCCTCTCCCTTTCAGGTTTTGCCCCTAGCTCTTTTGACGCGTTTGACCATTTCACAGCTCCTCACCTCTTTCAACGCCCTAGATGGCGTTTGCGCCCCCCGTCAAGTAGTTCTCCTGGAAGCCCTAGTGATACAGGAACTTCTGCTTCATTCAAAACAGCGATACACACCGCCCCCTCCCTACCGTCCAGCAACAGCCGCTCCGGATTCTCTGGTGTGAGTGTTTTACTGATCCTCCATTACCCTCCGCTTTCAGAAAGTTGGACCACACCCTTTTCCCGTCCAGCCGTTCCAGTTAAGCCGTCCTTGTTCCTTCGCTTTTTGGAAACTGGAGTTTTTCTGATCCTCCCCCGTTTTTTTTTTATCCACATCCTGGACATTGCCAACGTGCAACCCTTGCGCTTGCAGAGCCGCTTTTTCCTAGCAATTTCTAAACCTTAGATGTTTTTGACGCTGAAGCTAAGGTTTTTTTTTGCCGTCCAGTCCATCCCCTGGTCGTTTACCCTGCCGGGTCTTCAGCACCGCCTTAGTCCCTCCCGTAAAGTACGTGGACCGCCCCCCCAGCTTTTCTGCTGCCGTTAAGAAATGCTCAGGGTCATCCGCTTGCCAGCCCCCAGAGCCTCTTCCCCTCTTTCCCACCCTCGAACTCTCCCTGCCAGTTGCGTGTGTTTACAGTGAACGGGCGTCTTGCCCCCAAATTGGGTTCGTTGGTACACCCCCCTGGTCCTTAATGCCGTGCCTCGCGTTTTGTTTCTTCAAGTTCTTAACTCTCCGGCACTCCACCTATCGAGTCGCGCAGACAGGAAGTTGTAGCGGCGTCGCCCATGAGCACCTTTTGACGATTGACTTCTTACTTTTTCTCTGCATGCGGACCCTCACCCCATTGCCCGATTCCCCCTTTTTTGTACTTTTTTGAAATTTTCTTGGCGATACGTCCCTATGTATGCGATTCTGTTTTTGGTCCCCGCTCTGGTTGGAGGGACGATGTTCAACCCGGTCGTCGGCATGGTCCCCTCTCCCCCGCTTTTTTCAAAGAACTCCTTGCATTTTGGCGAATCCGCTTGGTTTTGGCTGTCGGCGCGAACACTTTTTTCGGGAGGTCAGGAAAAGTCCCCCCTTCCCAGAAATGCCCCTCTTTTCAATGGGATACTTGCTTCCGAAGACTGTACCCCTTCCCAGAATCACTACTCCATTTTCGGCTTCAACGTGTCATTTGGTCATGCTTTTCTCCGTAAAGCCTTCGCGGAGGGCCCTTGTTTTCTCTTTCCGGGAAATTTTTTTTGCCCAGTTAGCGCCGTCCTAGGACATGCGATATTTGTGCCACAACCTTTTTTTTCGTCAGCGAGGGCCCCCGCGGAGTAGGCTCTCTTCCGCGTCGGGTTGTTTGTTGCTGCCGATTTCTGTCAACTTCGCTAGACCTTGATCGCCGTGCGGGGCTTACCCCACTTTGTAGGACGTCACTCTCTTCTCCTCTCGGACCGAGACCCGACGATGACTCTCCTACTCCGTTGCAGACTTCGAGGCGTTCTTCCTGGCTGTACTTATTTTTTCTCTTCCCCTCGCTTTCAGCGACCCCGCTTCAACTCAGTCCGCCACCTTCTGGGATGTTCCGGTTTTGACCCACGCTACGGCTTCGTTTTTCTGACCCTTAACCACGCAAGTTATTCCACGCAACGTCCCTCGCTTTCCCGTGCAATTTTTTTGCGGCAAACCCGTCTTCATCCTCTCTCTTTTCTCCCTTGTTTTGAGATATCTGCTTGTTTGTCTTATCCTAGTGTCGCCCCCTTGCCTCTCGTCTCTTCTTTCAGCTGAGTATGTGACCCGTTCAGTCTCTCGCGGCCTCCGTAGTCCGGGGACTTTCCCTTCTCCCCTACTTTTTTTTTCTACTGATTTTTTGTGCACGGCTGTCCTACCGTTCAATCTTTCCTCTCCTGGACGGAACTCTGCACCCGCCTCGCTTCTGCAAGCACTCGTTCTCTTCTTCTTCCTTTCCTTTTCGTCGTCAGCGTTGCGTTTCCCGTTTATTTGTATTCCGGCCCTCGCTTTAGCCAGTGGCGAGCTACTCTCTTTGCTTTTCCGCAGTCGAACCAAACTCCGTCCAGAGTTGGGCCTGACGGAAACTCTCTTCCGCGTTCTGGTTGTTTTTATCAGTCCTCAACCTCCTTTAGACTACAGCGCTAACTGCCCTCTGACTTCTTTTCCCGACGTAACTGCTCCCTCCGCGACCTGCTTTACTTATCGTCGGTTCCCCTTGCGAGCTTGTAGCCGAAAACGTTAGCGTCTTTCTTTTCCCTTTCTACAGGCCGCTCGGTCTCACTGATTACCTAGACCATTTTGCGGTGTCTATTTCCAGGAAAGTGGCCCTCCCGGCACAAGAGTTTTCGGCCCCCAATTCGGGATAGCCCCGCGTACATGCTCTTTAAGTCAGCTCCCTGGGAAAACGCCTTCCCCTCCATGCATTACCATCTTCCTCACCAAAAGAGATTGGCCCAACTCATCGGATCCTTTTTCCTAAAGACGAGTTGAGGGCGACTACGCCGTCTTTGCATCTACCTTTTTTCCTTAGCGAAGGCACTCCTCTCTTCCTCTCTCGTGCATCGGTTTCTACGCCCCTCCTCCCTCCTTTCCCCTATTTTCAGTTTGTTTCCGTTTTTTTTTTCCGCTGTCGGTGACGATCTGAGGCGCATTGCGATTTTTCCCCAAGGGGGTATAGGGGTGTGGCCTTGAAAGTATCACCCCATCATGTCTGTCCACCTTCTTGTCTTTTTCTTTTCATGACCCAGTGCTATGGCGGCAATCTGATTCCTTCTGGAATGGTCTGTTCTCCCTAGCTGTGAGTGCGACTTGACCACCCGGAGCGTTTTACGGGCTTCTTCCTGAGATCTTCTGTCGTCAACCTCTTTTCGCAGAAGTGGGGGAGTGGGGCGGGCGCACGCCGCTTGGGGCGCGGCTATCTGAGTCAAGTAGGATGTCGGACCAGTCCTTCCAACTTTTTTTCTTCCGCTCTCCGCAGTCTGTGCTTGTCCCTTCTTTTTGAATGAATATTCGTTTGTCGGATCAAAGGCACCTATTTTTTTGTTGCGATGTCCGCCGACGGCTTGCCCCCGGCTGCGGTGAAACCATCGGGGTTTTTTTCCCCTAATTTTTTTCGATGAGTCTCCAATTTTTTTTTTTTCTCCCCGTAACGCTACACCCGCGCCCCTCCTTTATATTTTTTTTTTGGTGTCTTTTTAGCGTTCGCTTCTGCTGGCTCCGTTGAAAAAAAACCAATGGTTGCTTGTAGGCCGGCCCTCTGCGTTAAGCCGTCCCTTTTTTCACCCAGACTGGCGTTAGCGCTTTGAGGTTCTTTACTGGGCAAACACCTTTCTGAGCTCGTTTGTGGGAACCTTATTCTTCATGGCCTATCAGCACCGTCTGTTTTCACTACTCCCGTTCTGTGGTAGCAGGCCTCTGGTCTGATGGATTTACAGTCCCTTTTCTCTTTTCGTTTTCCCCCCTCAACTGCTCGCGTTCACTTCTTCCCCAGTTCCCCCCCCCCACCCCGACTTCTTCTCTCTGAATTGTTTGCAAAACTCCTTTGACACTCCATCGATGTCCACTTGTTTCTAGAGTTCTCTGGATCTTCTGTCGCACTTTTTCCTGGCTTGGGAAGTTCTTCGGTTTGTCTGCTGTTCCAGTAAGCTTGATCTTCACGGTTAAATCTTTCTTTTTTTCCCTGACCCTGACGGCGCTTTCCTTCCCTTCCTGCCGTTGCTTGTCGTAGAAGCTGTCACTCCGTTTTTTTCGGTCTTTTCCGGCCTCCCCGATACTTGTAAAGCCTTCTTTTTCTGTCAAAACCGGCTTGGTCTTTCGGTTCCTTTGCCTTGCCGGTTGAGCTGATCCGCCCCGCGTCAAAGTCTCCGTGCGCGCACTATTTAAAAAGCGACCAGGCCGCACCGGAGAGGTCTCTTTCTAGCGAGGTGTGCCCGTTGCGTCAGTTTTGTCGCACTCTGTAAGATATACCCGTGTTCCCTTGTTCACGATTTCCATTGGTTTCCCGTAACCGACCACGAGTCCTCTCCACAGTAGTTTTTTTCATTTTACCTTTATTGTAACCCCCTAGCCCGCTCTTTCTTGGGACCCTTCAGTTTCCCCTCGTTCGGTAGGGGTCTGGGGGAGGGGTTTTTTCCAAGATCCTTCGGGAGGTAGAAGTTCCCCATTCACCGCTCTGGACTGACTGAAAGCCCTTTTTTCTGAGCTCCCTCACCTTCTGGAGACTTCCGGCCGAGTACTGTAATCCTCTTCACAATCCCCCCTTAGACTTGGCTTACCACCCTTAAGCGAACACCGAGACGCCGTCCTCCTAGCCCATGCTACTGTTCGTAAGGAACCCTCCTCCCTCGGCGCCGGGCCGGTACCCATTCTGGATCCCCACCTTAGGATCAGCACATTGCGTTCCCGTAACGCTCCGTCGCACTCTTGCGGCCCCTCGGTAGTCGCCTCTTTTTCTGGTCGTTTTACTCGGTTCTGTGCCCAGAAAGCCCCCACGTGATTTCCTCGGGTTTTGTTAAGCCCAATAACACGTTTTTTTTGACCATTGCAAGCTTTTTGCCTACCTTCCTTCTCAGAAGATTTTCCCGTGGATGAGCGGCCGGTCCTCCTCACAACCCCACCCCTCAAGGATTTCAACCTCGCATAAGGTCCGGCTGGTCCGACCTTTTTGAACATGGTGCTGGGTTTCCGAAAGTTACTTTTTCTTCGTTGTTCCCCCACAGCGTAAAGTTAGGCCAGATCCGCAGCTGCTAACAGCTTTCCCTGCCGGCGAAGGTGTAGTGCCGGCACACCCGACACGCCTTCTTTGCCACATTTCCTGGTCCAGTACTCGAAGGTAAGCGCTTCTGCGCCGCGCTTTTGCATTAAATTAGATTTTCTTCTTTTTGCGGTCTCCCCCACCCATTTTAGTAGACTTCGCCGACCGAAGGTAATTTCTGCCGCCAAGACTTTGGCCGTACCCCTCCTGTTGC
>Ga0179593_1528473_pt1 | contig 29904 bp, 39 predicted proteins | sample CZODoug2_1_08_16_FD_185931 | JGI IMG/M metagenome (GOLD analysis project Ga0179593, IMG submission 185931) | Vadose zone soil fungal communities from Angelo Coast Range Reserve, California, USA - CZODoug2_1_08_16fungal (PacBio error correction) | ecosystem: Environmental > Terrestrial > Soil >... | reverse complement strand
CCTTAAGCTTTTTTCTGCAAATTCTCCCCCCTGCTGCGCTGTTGTTAACGGTCATTCTTTCCCTTTTTACCTCTCCGTAGGTTTGGATGACGACCGCGGACTGGCCCCCCTGACCTCCCCATTTGATAGGACCGCGAGTTCGTTTTTTTGTGATGTGCTGATGTTGTGGGAGGGCCTCCCCCTCGGCAGTAACTTCGTCCGTGTTTATCTACCCTCTTGTCGCGAAGTCTGCCACCGAACCTTCTTTCACAAAGAGATTCCTTCCACCTTAATCCTCCGTACCGAGGTGTTGCCACCCCCCGTGCACTTCCAAGTGAAATGTTTCCGGCAGAGCCGACACCAACGGGCTCTCCTCACCATCCAAAACACCCCCCACGCTCACCCTCGGACGAAAAAAGTATCTGGGGGGCCGTTTGTTTCCCATTTTTTCCTTTTTGTCTGCCCTTATAATCCCCCCCCAACATGTTTTTTGTTTTTTCACGAGCCCGGGGTTTCTAAGATTTCCTACTGCGCTTGGAAAGGCCTCCCCCCTCCTCCCGGTTCCGGATAGGATTCCGGAACAGGTTCTTTTTTTTTTTTCAACGGTTTTTTCGAAGTTGCGGTTTCCGACATTGCCGCTTTCCAAAAAAACGTCACATGCTTTCTCCCCTCCTCTCTTTCCTTGCCTTGTCGGCGTTTTGCTGGACACGACTTCCCAAGGCCGTGGTCGTATTCGCAACAAACTTTTGCAGCCCCTGATGCTTTCCTCCCTCAAAACTTTGCTGCGCGCAATGCGGGGTTTTTTCGTTACAGTGCCCTCTTCCCGATTGACCACAGCGTTTAGTTCTAGCCCGCTTTCGGAATTCGGGAACTACGAGTGGTCTTTTGTTTTTTTTTGAGTTTGTTTACTTCTTAAAATTACCTTCCCTAGGTTTCCCGTCTGAGGGCGTTACTTTTTTTTTATAACATGATTTGGACTACAATAGTTGGAACCCTTGCCGTTCCCCTCATTTTTATTTTGTCGAGCTATTTGTTTTTTTTTTGCTCTTTTTGCGCAGGCCGTATCCTCGGTTTTCGCGTGACCGCACCCCACACCGGTCCCGCCATACCCCTCCTTCCAACCCGCGCCACGGTCAGGTCTTCCCCCGACCTGTGTGACCTCCCCATTACGGGAGGTGTTTGAAGAAACGTGACTTGTTCCTTATTAACACACATCGTCCCCTCAGTTACTCCTGCTTCCTGGTTATTACATTCCCAACCGTTCTCGCCTCGCATGTGTTCCCCTTTTGTTCTTTTGGTTTACAGCGTTCTTTCTTGTGGATTGGTTGCCGGTGGAAAAAGCCGCCGTGGTCCCCATCCTGACCCTGTTTGGTGAAACTCCCATTTTTTCCTTGCCGTCCCCCCCTGCTGCAACTCCGACTGGAGAAGCAAGTTGGTCCGTTTGCCGTTTTTGCAGGTCTCCCCGGCGGAGACTGGAACCTGGGAGGTTTTCCCCCTCCCCCCTCAAGGTTTGCGAGCTGTGGATTAAGACGGCTGTGTGTACCCCTTCTTTTCGTTTAAAGTTTTCTTGGTCCACTCCACCTTTTTCCCGTTCCCCAGTCCCGAACCCGGCTCGACGATCTCTGAAGATTAAGATCCTTCATCTTTGGGATCGATCTTGGTCCATCCCACCGTGGTGTGTGGGAGGATGCATGAGGGAATGACGCCCATCTCGTTGAGAAGTCTTGCCTTTTTCACTCCCTTAGTTTTTCTTTTACCCCCGTGGATGCGGTGACCCGACTCGGAAGAGGGTTTGACGTCTCCCCCCGCAGGGCCTCGGTGATGAGAGGTCATTTTGTTTTTTTGCCACGCAAGTCCCTTCTGACTGTTGAAAGAATGACGGTATAGAAGTCGGGGTGCTGTGACTTTGGTCCCCCTCTCCACAGGCCTCTCTTTAATCCCCTATCCTTTTTGTCTATTCTCCCTTCTGTACCTTCTGTGACAGGCTACCAGGCAAACTAATCGAGAATCCCCCCGTTTTTTTTTGACTTCCCCCTCGAGAGTCGGTGAAACCTGAAATTGTAAAGCTCCGGAGCTGTGAGAATCACGACACACCTCATTCTCAACCCCCGGTCCTTTTTTATTCAAAGCCTGTAGGCCATAAGGACAAGAGGAGCACCAGGCTATCCCTCCTTTTGAAGGTTGAATGCCAGTACCGGAGCGAACCCCGACGATTCCCCAGTTCAACCTCCGGCCCCTCACGCTATCAAAACCAAAGTGGGGTTCATTACTTACTTCTCCCCCTGGAATTCTTTATTTTCCCCTCCCTTTGGCCCCTTTTTTTTAGTCTCATCGTCCTTTTGCGGCTTCCAGTTGTCGCTTCCGTGTCCCCCCCGTGAAGGGTTTTTTGTGGTGTCCCCCCAGTTTTCAAGTTCACTAAGGAGGTGGCCCACCCACCCTTTGGTTTTTCCCTATAAAACGGCAGGCTTTTTGAGCTCCTCGGCGACAGGTTGCAAGCAGCCCTTTGCCCCCCCCACTCCATAGTTCGTTCCTTTTGAGATTTTTTCAATTCCCCCACATTCGGTGTATCAGTGAGCACAACCATTTCTGCCCTTGTCTCCCCTCCAGATTTCTTGGAAACCCCCCGAAGGCGCACATCGGCCCCCCCATCCCCCCCCCCCCCCCCCCCCCTCGACTTTTTTTTCCCCCTGGCTTAGCCTTTCCCCACGTTTTTAACCCCCTCCCATTTCCCACACACACGAAGACCACGACGTTTTTGAGGTAGTTTCAACTCTTTTTTTCAGAGGATTCACTCAGATCTTTTTGATTTTTTTCCCTTGTGAAGTCCGATCACGGTTGCCACACTCCCTTTCCACCAAAGTTTTCCCCCGGGAGACGCCCTCTGCGCTGTTCCCCTTTTTTTTCTGGACTTGACTTTGAAAGTCTTTATGGCTAAGTTTTGGACCCGGTGTTTTTTTTTTTTGGGTCACGACCGAACGCCCACCGTTCACTGTCCCTTTGCGCACGCGGGGGCGGGGCGCCTTTTCCTCTTTCTATCTAATAAGTTCTCCCCCATTTTTTTGGTTCTCAGGGTTTTTTCCACAGGTGTCTGGGGTTTTCCCCCCCTAGTGGACAAACGTTTGGGTTCCCCTCCCTCGGTCTGCCCTGAAACTGTTGTCCCCCTTTCGGTACCCTTCCCCCCCCCCCCCCCAGGTCTCCGATTGCCTTGGATGACCCCATCTTGAAGCCGGAGTATGATTCAATAGAATTTCCCAAACCCCCGGTTTGCCAATTTTTAGGTGCTCCTTTAATACACCGTTTCCCTTCTGCGTACAAAAAGCAGTGCCCCTTCCTTGGTGCTCTCGGAACAACTGTTGGTCCCCAACAATGGAACCCCCTGTTTTTTTCAGGTACTGCCTTTTGTTCCCTCGAAGCAGCCCAGTTCCAGTCGACCTCTAGGATTTTTTGTTGTAGCGTTTTTCGGCCTCGTGTCACAACTTCAATTTTCCCGGTTGTGATACGCTCCATTTCTTGGTAACCAACCGTTCCCCAAGGTTCCTTTTTTACCCCAAGAATTGGATCAACCCTCTCCCTTTTGAACACCGGACAGTGCCCCGGTTGCACCCCTTTTTGTTAAACCAAAGGGTCCCACCCCTCTCCCCCTAGGCCTGATAATGTGCATTTGAACAAAAACCGTACCTGTACTTTCATTTCGTCTGTGCCCCGCAGCTCGACCGCTTTCCGTTGAGGAAAGGCCCGGGGAGAACGCCCCCCCCCCGCTCCCTTGTACCCCCTATGTTGGAGCTCCCCCGTTGGTAGGGGGTGTCGGGTGAGGACGGTCCGGTTTTCAGTTGTTAAGGGTATTTTGAGAGGCGCCCGGTCCCTGTTCTGGTAGGTACCGGACTCCCAGTGTCCCAACCCCGTTATGTTGTCCCCTATTCGTGTCCTTCCTATTGATGTCGGATTTCGGTTATCTGAACGAAGTCCGGTGCGGAAGGGAGAGAAACCAAGGTGCTTTTTTATCGTGTTTCCCCGATCGTTAGAAGAGATTTTTTTTCTCCCCTTTTGACACCACCACCTGAAGGCCCACCCGCAAGGGCACCTCATTCGTGTCCTCAAAAAACTCTTTTTGGTCCCGTTCCTAGTCCCTTTTCAAAGTTCAAGGGGAAATGTTCTAAAACCCCCCCTTTGTCCTTCTGTTCACCCGATTCTTATACCCTCACTCCCCGATCTGGAAGCAAGGTAAGAAATTTTTTGCTCCCACTCCTGTGTGACGGTTGAGCGTGGGTTTTGTGTCCAAGTGGGTATATGAGGTCGGTCCCTGGTCCCGGCTTGAGTTTTTTTTCCAAGGGGACTTGCACACTTTTTCCTCCTCAAGCCACGCAAAAAGTCCAGGATAGTGTGGTCATTCCCCCCCCCCCCCACTAAAGCAACACGCATTGATGTTCTTCCTCAAGGCTTCCTCATTTTTATTCGGGGTCACAGCCTTGGAATAGTCCTACGGTCCTTTATCCTACGGTCTTTCTTTGACCCCCAGTTACTCCCGGGAGGAATCTTCCCGTTTTCCCTATTCTCCCCCCCGACGAACTCTTAGTAGTGTCTATCTGACTCCCCCCTTTGGTCAGAACCTTTGTTGACCCCCCGCCCCCCCCATTCGTTTTTGTACAGTGTAATCCATTTTGAGGAAAGTCAGGTATTTTTCATGAAGTGTCTGTGCCGGCTTTCCGTTTTGCTTAAAAAACCCCGATTTCGATACCTTGGTTGATAGTTTCCACCTTCTTGAGTTTCGCACTTTCTCCCCTATTTTCCCTTACCTGGCCCACGGTCATCTATTCCCCTTCCACATCTGGATTCCGACAGTTGAGCGCAGCCCCACCCGTTTTGTTGACAACGTCCCCCCCTTTCACCCCAGGCCTTCGGCAAAACCACAGGGTTGTCCGGCTGTTTGCACCTTCCAAAGGAGGGACCCTTTTCCCCCTTTTCACCAAAACCGTTTTTCAGACAACTCCCCCCCCCGCCCTTTCCCCCGTCCTGGATTCTGTTTACTCTTGTCCTTCATGATACCGTGTTTGTAATGTTGATCACCCCTTCCCAAGTCCCATTTTCTGGACCATTGCCCACCACTGGCCCCATCTCTTTTTACTCTTTTCTAGATCGGTCCTGGTGGTGGGCCAATTGACTCTTTGGGCTGTCTGGTGTTTTCCCCATGGCCAGAAACCTATTTCCACATCCCCTTTATCAGCCTTCCCTCCGAGACCGTCGTGTTAGCTGGAGTTTTAACAAAGGTTTGTAGTTTCTCTTCCCTGCCCCTTCTGTTTCACAAAAGCGGCCACCCCGTGTTTGGTTTTACTTGCCCTTCACCCTTTACTTTTTGGAGACCTGGTCTGAGGCTTCCTGTCCTCCCCACCTTTTTGGTTTCTTCGATTCATGGTTTTTTCTCAATCCCACCACTAGATTGGTATGCAAAGGTTTGTCCCCCTGTTTGAATTTTTTTCTGACCACGTGCACCAGTCTTTATCAGCGGGCCGTTTTCGTACGTGAAGATCTCTTCTCGGGGTTACGTTTTTCTCCCCACTCTGTCCCCAACTCTGATGGTGACGTCTGATCAGTAGGACCTCCCCCCATTCCTCTTTTCCCCCTAGTGAGGGTTTCTGACCTGCCGATCCGCTTTCTAAGAGTCTCCGTAGTTTTTCGACCTCCCACTTTTTTGGTTCTTGCCAGGGCGTGTTTACTTTTATAACACCTCCCCCCGTCAGACCTGTTTCATCGGGCACAGACCTCCCCCCGTTTTTGGAACAAGTGATATTCCGTTTCCGACATCCGGGCCGCGTTTTTGTCTCTGTTTGGTGTGGATTTCCATCCTTTTCTACGTTTGCTTGTTTTTCGCTTTTGCAAAAACCGTATTCGCTTTTTTGCTTTTCCCCCCTTCCTTCGACCTTTGTTCTGCGGCGCTTTTTCGGTTTGTGCCTCCCCTCTTTTTCCCACTTCCTGGGGCTGTTTCTCTCCTGTTCCATCGGGCCAAGTGAGCTTTTTTTTTTTTTTCTGCTCTGGCTTTCCCATTTTCTTTTGTGATTCTTTACTACGGGCACTTGGCCCAATCAAAACATTTTCCCTTCAGTGAGGGGCTTTTTCTAGTGGCTGGGGGCGGTGGTGGTGTACGGGTCTGCTTCCCACATCTTTTCTCCCCTTTCCCGAATAACGACCCGTTAGAGTCCCCCCCTTTTTCCACAAAGTAAACCCGTTTCGTCGAAATACCATTCCTGGACTCCACGATTTTCACTTCGGCCCGAGGGTGACCCCCCCCTCCAGTAACCAAATCCTGGGTAACTTTTCCGGTTGTTTCCTACACCACCCCCTTTACGTATAGAGACCCAAAAGGGCCTCAACCCCTTCCCGGAGCACCCCGGTGGCGACGACCTCCGTTCTCCTTTCTGGTCTTCCCTGTTCCAGCTTCAATTGCAAAATGTCTCTTCGATGATTGCGGTTTGCTTTTCCCCGTTCCGAGTTCTCGTCCTTAATTTAGAGGCCGTTCCCTGGGCCGCCTCCTTTTCCGTCTCTTCGTCGCCCCCCCCGGTTGCACGGGGGCGACGTTTTTCGTCCAGTTTTTGAAGAAAAAGTCGCACCAAACCCTGATCCCCTGCCTACCCTCGTCACTTTTGGATGCTTCGTTGCGGGAACCCCTCTCCTTCCTTTTCTCAAATCTTTGCCCCGTTTCCCCTGAAAACGTCCCCACCTTGGCCTGTACGCGCCCCCGGGGGTGCGTGTCTCTGACTTTCCTCCAAGAGGGTTGTTTCGCTGCCTTCTCCTTCTCTGTTTAGGCAGGCCTCGGCCCCATCACTCTCGTTTTCTCTTTTGGACACAGCCACACCCTGGTCCCGTTTTTTTCCCTGCTCTGGCGTTCGGTAATAAAACTTGTTGGCAACAGTCCACCTAGTCTTTTTTCCCTTTTTTCCTTGGGTTCACCCCCTCATGGTTGTCGTTTTTCGAGTTAATTTTTTGAAATCCCTTCGGTCTCTGCTTTTTTGCGCATTTTTCTTGTTTAGTAGTTAGGCCCACCACCGGTTCCCCCCTAACTCCAACCCCCTTTTCCCCCAGCACAGTCCCCTTTTCGTCCTGGTCGTGAACGGGCTCAAAAGGTCTCCCCGGTCTTTTTGTTCCTCCCCTTTTCTTTTCCTCTTAAAAAATTACACCCCCTGCTCTTCCCCCCTGACTCCTTTCTTTTTTCTACCCCCCCACTTTTCCCCCCCCGTTGGGTCGGTCGGACACCATGGGTAGAGTCCCCCTTACTTTTTCTCTTCTCTGTTTCTCGCTCTTTAGATTCCTGTTTGGGTTACTTGATCGCGGGGAGGGTAAAAGACGCTATGAAAGTGTTTTTCGTCCCCCCCCCTCAAGGTAGCCTTTCGTTTGACTGCTGCACCTACTCTTTTTCTCTGCCTGTTTGTGCGTATTTTGCGGGCTTGTAGAGGGTAGCAGAGACCGTCCGTCCCAAAGACGGGTTTCCCCTAAGAAGGTTAGTTCCTCGGATTCTCCCCCCCGGTCTGTTTTTGACCTTAGTACTTGATTCGAAAAGGGGGAATTTCCCAAGGACTTCTAACTCCCCCCCTAACCGCTCGTACCGTCTCTCCGCATTCCTGCCCCTGATTTTCAGTGACCCTTGACAATGAAAACCGTGGAGTGTGGTTTTGGGAGGTCCTTCGGATTTTTTTTCCCTTTTCCTCCTCAGAGTTGTCGAAAATTCGTGCCCCTGATTTAGGATGATGGCAAAGAATTTTGGATATTCGTACTTTTTTTTTGATTTGGCATTTTTTTACCGATTTTCGCAATTTCAACTTTTCCGTCACCCCTTAGACTATCTAACTTTTGCCTCCTTCCTGCAGGATAGAGTAATTTTTTTCTCCTCTTTTATCTTATATTCCTAATAATAAGTGTTTTGTTGTTCTTAGTCTCTCTTCTTTCTTTGAAAAACTACCCCCCCCCCCCCCTGCTCCTCAGTCTCTTCCCCTTCGTTTCCCCCCTCATTCGGATCGAGTCGTTTAACCAAGCCCCCCTTCGGCCAGTCTCCTTTTTTGAGTTCGGTTGATCATTCATGAAAGACTGTGAGCCTTCCATTTTCTTATGCTTTCGTCCATTATCCTCCCTGTACGCCCATCCAAAGAGAGCTCGAATGCGCTTCAGCTTGAGTCTGTTTGTTCCCCTGCACTGGGGAAACGCCGTTTCGCGGCTTCACATTTGGCCAGACCTCGCCCACACCCCGCTTTGTTTGCTTTCCCGTGATTCTCGAGACCGTAAAGAATCCCCTTCCAGTCTTGATCTTTTATCCCCTCTCTGGGCGGTACTCCCTCTTTATGGCTTCCTTCGTTTGGCCACCGGCAAACTGATCCCGACCTTTTTTTCGGGGCGTTCCCACCCCCCCCCCTCTCCGTAGTAATAACAGGGCGTTTTGTTCCCCTTTGAGTCAGCACCGTTTTCGACCCCCCTTCTCATCTTGGCGTCCCCGGGATCTTGCCCCAAGAAAGACCCCCCAGTGAACAATAGTTTTCCCGTACGTGTTTTCAGTTCTTTTTTTTTTTCTCCTCGGCCAGGTTCCCCAGTGGTTTTCTGTTTTTGTCTTTTAGCCAAACCCTTTGGTACCTCTGCGGCGTTTTTTTTTTCTTTTCTCGCCATCTTTGCATTCGCGGTCGGAACCCCCTTTTTTCCAAAGTGTGACAGACACCAATCTTGGTCCCCCACGACCGTAGAAGGCATTCCTGGGACAGACCCCAGTCAGCTCATCTTGACTTTTTTTCGATTTGTTGGCGAACTATATTTCTCCCCTCCCGTTTCCCACTTGTGAGCATTAAAGAAGGGAGGTTTCGGTTGCTCTGAACCTGGGTAGCGTGGGTCAATTACTCCTTTCCTAGTTTTTTCTGTTGTTTGGTTCTTCAGACAAAATGGGAACCCTCCACCGCCGTTCCCCATTTTCGGCATTTCCTGATTGAAATCCCCCCTATTACCTTTCTCCCTCTAGGGGGAACCTTAAGGTTTACGGATTCTCCCTTTTTCTAAACCCCCTGCATTCGGCCAGGGGTCCACCCCTTACACACTTCACTTTGGCCCACTTTCTGTCAACCACTCACCCCCCCGGTGCCCTCGTGCGATGCGTCATTTGGATTTCCTCACTTTTTTTTTTTCGGCCGGGGAGCATAACGCCCCCCAATCCCCGTTGGCATTGTGAGTGTTTTTTTTTTTTTAAGAAAGTCCACAAAGTTTTGTTTTTTCCTCTGGGATTGATTCGTTGGAGGAAAACTTTAGTTTCTTGGCTCCCTCTTCCCACAGTTTGTTTTTCCGTCGCACCTCTCCCATTTTGCTTTCAAGTCCGCCGATGCAGAAAGTGGCTTCTATCCGTTCCCCTCCATTTTTTTGTGCTTTTTAGGCTTTTATTTCAGTCTGGGTGAAAAGGTTGGATTGTTTTTCCCCCGGAGACTTACTCCTCTTTCGGAAGTTGGGTTTTCCGACCGTTTTAAGTTTTTTTTTAGCTGTTGGCCTCATTCCCGCCAGTTTGTTTTCGTTCGAAACTTCTCCCTCCAGAAGGTGCCAACCGGTTCACCCGCACTCAATTCTCTTTGGCTTGTCCCCCCCCAAGATAAACACTTGTTCCTGGGAAAGCATTTTACGTTTTCCCGGCTCTGCCTTTTTGTCGTTCTTCCTTATCTTAGTCCGTTTCGTGTTTCGTTTTTTCGGGCATGTTTTTGAAAGAGATTTTTTTTTGTGCTTTCTTCCTCTTTCCACCAGTGACCAACCTCTTGTTTGGTCTTTTTTTGACAATAGGAACCGAGGAAAATAGTGTTATGTTCCTACGGAGTAGGGGTTATCCTATTTGGCCTCTTCCAAGTTCCTTGGGAGTAACGTTGGCGTTTACCCTGGGCACCAAGAGATTTTTGTCGAACTATGCCCCTACACCCTAACCCAACAAGTTCCCCCAGCATGAATTCCCGAAAACAAGTCCCCCCCCAATGGTCGTCCCCCCCTTGGTTGATTTAACTCCCAGATTTAGCCCTTTTTTCCATTTTCCCCGCTGGAAATGTTTAGAAAATTGTTTTTTCGGTTTTTCCCTCCCCGGGGGTGAAAGCTTTGATGCCCATCGGCGGGCCGCTGTTCCCCCATTTTTGATGATGCGGAAAAACCCGGAGGAAGGATCGAACTTTCCCTCCTTTTGTGGTCGTCTGGCTTTCCCCCAATTTGCCGATTTTCTCTTTTTATAGGACCCCCCCTTTTCAGCTCGGAGGGCAACCCGTCCAAGTATCGGAAAATTCCCCCCCCAACCGGTACAGAGCAACCTCCCGAAAAAGATTGGGCTGTTCTTCACTTCTGTCCCTTCTTTTTAGAACTTGTACACTAGTTTCTTGACCCTTCCCTCCCGTTCGTCAAAGGGTTCCCTTTAGGTGGTTGTCTGCCGTGCATTCCCCACGCGGATTAGTGTGTGTGTGTGGCCCTTCCGTTTCGAATTTTGCAGCCCCGTATAGGCTTTGCTTCCCGACCTCCGCCCACCCCTCGCTTCCCAGTGTTTCCCCCCCTTCGGGGCTTCGTTGTTTTTTTCCCCTTTCCGGACCGTCCGTGGAAGGGAACGGTTTGAGGCGTTTTCGATGGGGCCCTAACCCCCCTTATTGACTTTCTGGATCGGCACCGTAGAAAACCGCGTTCTTTCAAAATGGTGCGGGCAGCGGTCGACCTTCTGCCCTCTTTTCCCCTCCTTTTCCGACCGAAAAGACATCGAGCGAACTTTCTTTTTACGGAACCTGTTCCGTCGATCCCCCCAACGGTTTCTCCTTCTCCGTCCCCATAGTCCCACGGTAGGTCACCAGGTTTTGAACTTCTTTTTCCCCCAAGCCAGCAGGCTTCTTCTCCTTAAAACTTCATTTTCAACTAACTCGTCTTCGGGGACGTGATATCGTTTTTCAGGCTGATCTCCATTGTCTTAGGGTGTCTTTGTGCTTCGTCCCCCTCCATGCTTGTCACTTCCGGCCGCCCTTTCTCTTCTTTTAATCTCAGTTTTGGTTGGTGTGGAGTCGGATCTTTCCTGGTTCCAATCTCCCTTGTTTCCTCCTTTTTTCCCCGGACCCACAGTACGGACCCCAGATTTATATCCACCTCCTTTAGTCTCTTAAAAAGCTTAAGTACTTGAGACGCTTTTCTTTGCTTTACGGTTCCCCCCCTAGTCGGTGTCCCAACTTCCTCTGGGATTTGCACCCAGCCGGCAACTGTGATTTTTTGGACCTTTTCCCCTTTTGATTAGTCCGAGGGTCATCGTTGTCACCTTTTTGGTTTCCTCTTGTCACCAAAGCTTTCCCCTGCAGACGGTCGGACAATTTTACCCGTGGACCTTTCTTTCAGTTTCAACCCGGGATTCCCCGCCTCTTTTTGGCTTTTTTTTTTTGTTTTTCAGACATTTTTCTACTCGGGTTACGCCCAAGTACGCAAAACCCCCTCCCCTAATTTTCAACCGGTGTTTCTTGCTTTCCTTTTTCCCTCGACCCACCCTGACCCTTTTACATCCTCTGTTTTTTAGTGGCTGTCGGTTAGTACGCGAATCCCCCTCCCCCCTTTTCTGTACGTACGGCTTCCCCTCTTTTGCGCGGTTTCGGCACTGGTGCTACACCCGTCAAGCACCTCCCTTCCTTCTTTTGAAGTATTTACTCCTCGTGTGCTGTCGCTCGGCTTTCCGACTCGGAAGCGGGTGCTGGTCGATGTAACCGTTCTTTCTTCCACGATACCGTTTACTTTTCCTTCCCGACGAGATGCCCGTCAGTCCTAAATTCTTCCTTTTTCCCCCAGACCCGGTCCGACCCCCGTGTCTGCCTTCGACCGCTCGTTTTTTACTTAAGGTCCCCGCTCTTTTTTCCTTTTCCTTTGATTTCATTCTGGCCAAGTTAAAGATTTGTCCCGCTCCCCCCCCCTTTTGAGTGGTGATTTTTCCCTTTCTGTATGGGTACGGACCATGAAACCCTTCCCTGGCCGCATCGGGTTTCCCCTTTGTCTTTGATTTTTTTTTTTGTTTTTTTCTTGTGTGATACTCCCCCCCCCCATCTGCGAAGTCCCCCTGCAAAGTCTCCGTTTATTCCCCACTTCCCATAACGACCGAAGTAGAAATTCTTTTCAGAGGTAACTTTAATAGTTCCCCAACAAACCCCACGTGACACTTTTCCTTTGTTTTTTCCGGACCCCGCCCCCTGCTCGCGAGACCCGTCCGCCCCCACCGACCCCCACCCCTCCTCTCAGTTGAATGAGACTTCGCTTCCACATTTAGGTACGTACGCGGTTCCCAGGCCCAATCGCTTTTTTTCTCTTCCGGGTTACGTTTTCAGTTTTTCGTTTTGGATTTTTCAACGTTCTTCTTATGCGGAAGCGCACGCCCCCCGACGGGAGTTTCGTCCCTCCCCCCCTTGACCCTGGGTCCCTTTTTCTCACGTTCTTTTTGTGCCCGCGCCCCCCCACCCCGGAACTGTTCTAAGCAGAAGCTTCTTTTTACCCACTTTTTTGCTCCTTCCCTTTTTTCACCACTAGTCATTTTTTTTCCCTCTCTTTTTCGTTTCCTCCCAAACCTATTTTTCAGCCCACCTGATCAAAAGTCCATGTACGCTCCCCCCTTTTCTTTTAAGTTACAAAGCCGATAGATGCCAACTTTCCTGTTTCGCCTGCCGGCTTCCCCCCTCGGTCATCGGCGTTTGTTTCACCGAGGTGGGGTTGATTTTGGACGAAAGGTCACACCTGTTTTTTTTTATCGGGGTTTTGACCCGAGGCTTTTTCCATACCCCCCTTTTTGCCGCCCCTCGTGTGGACCCCTGAGGGACACACCGGGGTGGTTTTGCGAGATGCTCTGCTTTAAACCTCTTTGGCTTTTCCTCATTGGCCGCCTTTTTTTTCCCTCTTTGGACCCTTCCCCCCCCCCGTCACTAGCCATAAAAGTCCTTGAGTTAACCCCCTTTCACGTTCCCTCTTTTTTTGGGCCGGTCTTTTTGGCTGTTTTCCCACTTGGCGGATCTTTAGCACCCTTATGGGTTTTCCACAAGTTCCCTTCGCGGAATATTCTTTTTTTATGAAAAACCTCGCGGTCCCGGTATCCCGTTGTGTTAGTATTCCACTTGAATGGGTCTTCCCCGGTTCGTCGATTTTTTTCTTTTTGTAGGGCCCCGCTGTCCTATAGACCTGGGCGGGTCCCCCTTCAGGGAGACCCCCGACCCTCTCCTTTTTTTCACCCCCACCCGCCTTTGGACCGCGGCCTGCTCCTGCCCTGGCACAACCCCCACGGGGGACGCTTTTTTCTTTCCTGCTTTGTCCCCAAGCCGTTTCGACCTCCACTTCCCCAGTGCTAGCAGGACGTTTTGAGCCGCGATTATCCTTCCCTGACACAGGCTCCCCCTGCCTTCGTCCCCTGGTTTTTTTTGACGATCTTCCACCTTTTCACAGCATCGAAGGATCTTATTTTCTTTCCGCGATCCGCCTCCTTCCTTTTTCCGGTGAGTTACTCGATGTTCCCTTTGGTTTGGGGTCCTTTTTTCCTCTTTTCCTGGAATCAGAGGCCAAGAGTGGCCTATGTCCCCCAAGCTCAAGGTCCCCCCGGTTTAGATGCTGTTCTTGATTTTTTTTCCCAGTTGGGAAGAGGAGTTTAGGCGCACGCTTGACTCTTATCCCCTCCAATTCGGTCCTTTTTCATGCTGTTTTACCCGCTATAGAATGTGGAAGCACTTGCTGGACGGTCCTCCCGTCCCTTTTGAGGGTCTTATTACGACTTTTTTTACCCCTCTCTCCCCCCTTCCGTGTTGTGGTGTTGGTTCTTTGAGAACATTGAGGTAAAACCCCAAGGCATTCCCTTCCCCACCTCCTTTTTTTTCCGACGTACAAGCTTGTTTTACAACTATTCGACCTCTGTTTTAAAACGCCGACCCCCCGTATTTATGATCCTTCTTGATTCTCCTTGAACAACCGGAGGTCCTTTGCAAGCATCTCTTCCCCCCTTTCTGTGAAAAAAGGTTTTTTCGCCATTTTTTCTACGACGAAATCGTAGTACCGCTTTCGGCCCGAAGTTTTCCTTTCCCGTTGGCACCCGCGGAAGCCGTTGAATCCACCCCCCTTGCCTTTCCAGATTCTCTCGATCCCCCGCATTACTCCGAGGGTCCTTGATTTCTGTTGGATTTTCCGTCGTCCTGTGTCTTTTTTCAGGTCCAGGTCCCTTCCAAGGCACCGGTTGGCCCCCCCCTTGCAACGCCCCCTTTTTTTCCCTTACGGAGCGGCCCTGCCCCATAACCGCCCCCAGCCCCTTCTGTTTCCCCCTACACGTCTTTTTGGGGAGACCCCGGGGTCGTTGATGTCCTTTCCCAACTTCTTCTCTTTTCGTCGCCCCTTTGCAAGGACCATTTTTTCGCAGGCGAAGCCGGGTCCCCATTTTTCCTTTCTAGGGGATCCAACCCACAATTGGTAATCTTGTTTTGGTTTCCTCCCGCATTGAGAAAACTTCCCCCCCGTCATATGACAATTTTTCGCGCTCTATTTTTTTGATCCGGGTTTTCCCGAAAATTCACTTCTTTCACGGACCCCCCCCCCACTTTCTTGATGTATACCTTTCCATTTCCGCAGAGCCCGTGCAGCCTTGCCTCGGATTTTTGTTTTTTTTCGAATTGTTTGAAGGCCTAAAAAATCCCCTTTTTGCTAACCCCCTTTCCCCCTCCCTACCACGGTGGTCTCTTGAGTTATTCGACCTTTTTGCTCCTTAGGGCGTGGAAGGGTTTGACTACTTTTTATTGTTTCCACCGGCTTGTGTTCCGGTCACCTGTAACCTGGGACTGGCCATGTAAAATGAGTTCCTTCCCCGATTTTTAAAGTTTTCCAAGCCCCTCGCACCCATTTTTTTTCTCTCCCCCGGTTCCCCGGATTCGTTTGGCTTGGCACCCTATTTAGGAACCCGAACCTCCCCCCCCTCCTTTTTTTTTTTTTTCCAAAAAGGTGACCCGCCCAATTCCACTTTCCAACCCTTCCCCCCACCTCGGTGGACCTTCTGATTGCCTATTCTAAAGAGGAAGCATCCCCTCTAAAAACGTTTTGCATCGGGTGATCGCTGCCCCCCCCCCCTCCAGGTGTCGCGACAGCTCCTTTCTCGTTTTTTTTTTATCTTCTCCGGCCCCCACAGGGACGTGGTTAAGAGGGAGGTACTCAACTCACCTTCGTTTCCCTTGACCTTTTTCGCACAGTTGGCCAAGTCTCTAGGTAGAGTATTTTTTAACTCAAGCTCGTTGCTGGTTGTTCCCTCTCTATTGAGGTCCCATTTTTTTCAATTTGCCCTTTTATATTTGTAGAAGCGTTTTTCCCATCCATCGACTTTTCTCAATGGGTGGTAAGGATCTTCCTCGAACTTGCTTCCTGTTTCCTCCCCCCCCTGAACGCCGTGGGGGGCCTAAAAACCACCCCCTCCCTGAAAGGGGGGTGCACTTCACCCCTTCGCAGGTTTTTACCTACGAAGAGTTGGAAAATCTATCCTTAATTGTTTGTAGTAAAAGTAGGGTCCCTTTGGCTGGGTTTAGTGTTTTCTAGGCCCAGCTTTTTTGATTCTGGAGTCGTCCCTTGAAGTGATACTTTTTGCTGAAACAGTTTCCTTCCTTGAATCTTTTGAACCCATCTCACTCCTTGTAGGAATTCAGTAGTGTATTCGTCATTGACCCACCCCCCCTCTTTCCCCCCCCCCCCGTTTTTGAGGTGCATCTTTCTTCTCATCCATTTGCGGACCCCACCGATAACACTCCCTTACCTGCCCTGAGGTTTCTTCCCTGTAGGTTCTATCGGGCATTCTTGAAAATCCTTTTCTCCCCGCTTCCGTGCCTTTTACCCCAGTTTTCGAACAAACCACTCATACACCTCAAAAAACCCCGCAGCTCCACCTCACTTAGTTCAGCCCTTTATATCACTTCTGTTCAAATGATGAATGGTCTCTCCCCGTCAACTGTCCCCCAGGCCCCCCAGGGCGGGACAGCCCCCTTTAACTTTGCCCTCTTCTTACCCTTCGTCTCTTTTCCATGGCTTTTACCGCTGAAAATGCGGCCACCCCACAACCCCGAGAGGCAACCGCTTACAGGGCCCAAGACCGGGCCCCCTTTTTCCTTTTTTACTGGTAGGTAGGCATCGGTGCCGCCTGTTTTCCTTACCTCTCGAAATTTCGGGAGGTCCCCCAACCCCCCAGTGTCTACAACACCCAGCTTCCGTTCGTCCCCACTTTGTACAGCGTCATTAACCCAGCTTGTTCCTCCTGTTTTCCTTTTCTCTCCTGATACGCCGGTCCACACGCGCCGGTTCGGTCCGTTAGGTTTTCCTGTAGGACTGGTTGGTTTCCCCCCTGGAGTTTTTCATCCACCAATGACACGTTTCCCTATTTTAGTGAGTAAGCGTTGCCCCCGTCACGTACGACATTGAGAGATCGGCGTTCCCCTATTTCTGGTTCTACAACTCCTCTAAACCCAACATCGCTTCTTCAACCGTGTCAATATATTGAGGACAGACCTCGAAGCAGGCCCTTCCCATTTCGATGACTTACTTATCTTATCTTGGTCTCTTCGACTCCTGTCTGGTCGGACGATCTCTTCCACTTCTACTGGCCATTTTCTTTTGTTGTGATTCTTTGTACTTTTTTTTCGACCTGAACCGTCACTACCTCGGGTTAACGAACTTGCCTACTACCCCCCTTGCCTCTGGCTTCTCTCGCGTTTAGGCCAAACCAGGTTTCTCACCTTTCCCCCCCCGTGCGCCCATTACGGTTGCCCAACCCATCCCCTTCGTGTTCCCCCTTTTTTTTTTTTTTTCACGAAAGAGGACCGTTTTCCACTCCTGCCCCTTCCACTCTTACCCAGACATTCTGCTATTTTGGCAGCTGCTTTCAGCTTATTCCCCATTCTTTTTGGATAGGTTTTATTCTGTTTGTAGTATGTGATTTTGGCCTCTTCCAACAAATTCAGTCCCTACCCAAAGCGACGATATAACCTATACCAGTTTTCGTTGTTTTGAGTTTTTCAGGATCCTTTCTGATCTAAGCGGTGTTCGAGACCAGTCTCCCCCCCCCATCCATATCCTTTTCCCTTCAGAGTTTCCAACCAGATCCGTAGAGAAGCCTTCCTTTTCTTCCTGTTTCCCCCTTTCTAACTTGGAGCCACTTGCCTGTTTTATTTCCCGCCACCCGTTTATTTTTGACTACAGTGAAGGAAATGTTTTTGACCTTGCTTTTTTTTCGGGTACCACGTTTTCTGTCCCCATTAGGCGGAAGCCCAATCCCCCTGCACTCTTTCTTCGGAAAGGTGGACTGTGAGTCTCCTTGCGCACCCTACCCCAGCCCCCCCCCTCCCACCCCACCTTCTCTTCCCTTCAACCCCCCCCTCTCCCCTCCCCCCCCCCCCCCCCCCCCTCTCCCCCCCCCTCCCCTCCTGCATCACTTTCCTCTCCCCTTTTTCCTCCCTCTCGCCCTCCCAGACCCCCCCCCCTCCCCCTTTCCCCTCTTCTACATAGACGCTCCTCACTCCCTTCCCCCCTCTCCTCTCCCTCCGTTCGGCTCTGCTTACATCACCCACCTCTCTTCTCCCCCGTCCCATTTCCTCTCCACCACCCCCCTCCTCCTCCGTTCCCCCCCACTCCGCAACTTTCCTACTCCCCTCCCCCACCCCCCCCACTCCGTTCCTCCTTCTTCCCGCCCCCCCCCTTTCCCCCCCCCCCCCTTTCCCCCCTATGCCGCACCTCCCCCCCCTGCCCCCCCCTCCTCTTCCCCTTTCGCCTCCTTTCCCGTTCCTCCTTTCATACTCACCCCCTTACCCCGCCCTCCCTCTCACCCCCTCCCCCCGATCCGCCCCTTTTCCTCCCGCCCCCCCCCCCCACCCCCCCCTCTTCCCCCCCCCTCCATTACCTCTCCCCCCCCTCCCCATCCCTCCCCCCCTCCTCCCCCCTCCCCTCCCCCCCCATTCTTTTCCCTTCCCTCTTCCCTCCCTTCCACCTTCCCCACCCCTCCCCTCCCTCCCTCCCCTCCCCTCCCCTCGCCCCCCCCCCCTCCCTCTCACCCCCTCTCCCCCCTCCCCTCCCCCTTGCCCCCCTCCCCAACCCCCCCCTCTCCCCCCTTTCATCTCCCCCGCCCTCCCCCCCTCTCCCCCCCGCCTCCCCCCCTCTTCCCCCTCCCCCTGCCCCGCTTCTTACCCCTCCCCCCCCCTCCCCTCCCTTCCCTTCCCCCCCCTGCCCCCCTTTCCCCCCCCCCTTCTCCCACCCCCCTCCTCACCCCCCTCCCCCCCTCTACTCTCTCGCCCCCCCCCCCCCCTTTCCCCCCCTCCACCCCCTTCCCCCCCCCCTGCCCTCCCCCTCCTCCCCCCGGCTCCTTTCTTCCCCACCCTCCCTTCCCCACCTCCCCCCCCCCCCACTCATCTCCCCGCCTCCCCCCCTCTCCCCCCTCTCCCCCCCCCTTTCCACCCCCCCCTTCTTTTCCTCTCTTACCCCCTCCCGCCTTCCCGACTCCCCCTTCACCACCACCCCATTCCCCGCTCTCTTCCCTCCTCGCCCCCCCCCTTTGCCGACCTCTATCCCCCCCCCACCCCCCCTTCCCCCCCCCCTCCTTCTCTCCCCTCCTCCCCTTCCCCCCCCCCCCCCCCTCTTTTCCCCCCCCCCTCCTTACCCTCCCCCCCTCCCCCTATCCCCTCTCCCCACTCTCCCCCCCCCTCTTCCCCACTTCCTCCTCCTCCGCTCTCTCTCCTTTCTCACTTCCCTCTCCCTACTCCTCTCCTCCCCCCCCCTACCCCCCCCCCCATCCCCTCCTCCTCCCCCCTCCCCCCCCCTCCCCCCTCCCCCCCCCCTCCCCCCCCCATCCCCTTTTTTCCCCTTCTCTCCTTCCTCCCCCCCCTCTTCTCCTCCCCCCCCCCCCCCTTCCCCATCCCCCCTCCCCCCCGCCCCTTCCTCTCTCCCCCTTCCATTTCCCCCTCGCTCCCTCCCCTCCCTCCACTCTCCCCCCCTCCCCCTCCCCTTCCCTTCCCCCCTCCCGCCCCCTCACTTCACCTTTATTACTCCATCCCCCCCCTCCCCTCCTCCAAACGCCCCCTTCCTCCCCTCCCTCGTCCCCCCCCCCCTTACCTCTTTTCTCCTCCACAGCCGCCAATCCCCTCCCCCAGATCCCTCCCCCCCCTCTCTTCCTTCTCCCTCTTCTGTTCTTTTCCCCCCTCCCCTTCCCCCTTCCACCCCCATCCGAGTCTGCACCCACGTTCTCCCGCGCTGTTCCACACCCACCCCCCCTTTCTCTCTCCACTGTCTTCCATCCTCCTCCTCCCCCCCCCCTCACCCCTTCTCCCTCTCCCTCCCCCTCCCTCTCTTTCGCTCTCTCGTTTCCCTTATCCCCTTGTCCTCCCCCCTACCCTCCCCCTTCCTCACCCACCCAGACTTCCCCCCCCCCCACAAACCCTTCTCCAATTCCTCCCCCCCTCACCCCTTCCTTTCCCCACCTTCTCCTCCCCTCGTTCCACGCACCCCTCTACTTCCCCCCCGATGTTCCCAACATCCCACCACTTCCCAGGCGTCTCCCCTCTTCCCTACTTTTACCCCCTCTTTCCCTCTTCCCCCCTCTCCCCCCCCCCCCCCCCCCACCCCCCCGCTTACCCCTCCCACCTTTCTGCCTTCTGCCTCATTTCCCCTCCCCCCCTTCTCCCCCCCCTTTTTCCTTTCCCGGGCCCCCTCACCTCCCCCCCCCCCATTCCCCCCCCTCTCTCCTCCACCCTCCCCCACCCCCCCCCCCCTCCCCCTCAGACCCCCGTACTCTCCCCCGCTTCTTTCCTTGCCCCCTCCCCCCTCCCGTCCCCCCCCCCAACCCCCCCTCTCTCCTTACCCGCCCCCCCTCCTCCTCACCCGCCCATTTATCTCTTTCCCCTTCCACCCTCCTGACCGCCACGCCCTCTCCCCTCGCCCTCCCCGTCCCCCCCCCGCCCCCCATCTCCCTTCCGCCCCCCCCCTGCCCCACTCCTCCCCCCCCACCCCCCCTCCTCCCCCCCCCTTCCCCTCCCCACCCCCTCACCTCTCCCCCCCCTTCCCCCCCCTCTTTCCCCCATCCACCCCCCCTCTTCCTACCCCCCTCCCCCCCCCCGTCCTTTCCGCACCCCCTCGCTGCCTCCCTCCAACCTCTCCCCTCTCTCTCCTCCTTCACGACATTCCCACACCTCTATTTCCCCGCCTTTTCCCCCCTTGCCTCTTCCCCACTCTCCCACCACCCCCCCCCTATTCCCTCCGATCTCCCTCTGCCCCTTCTTCCCTTCTTCCTTCCTTCCCCTTACTCCCCTCCTCCCCCCCTCCCCTTCGTCCCCCCCCTCCCCTCTCTCTTTACCTCCCTTCCCCTCCTTTTCTCCCCTCCACCCCCTCCCCCCCTTTTTCCCCTCCTTCTTCTACTCCCCCCCCACCCCCCCCACTCCCCCTCTCCTCCCTCCCCTCCCCCCCCCCCTCCCTCGTCCCTTCCCGTGCCCCTCCCCCCTCCCATTTCCCTTCCCGTTTTCATACAGCCACCCTACCGATTCTCGCCTCCTTCCTCCCCCGCTTTCCCTGTTTCCTCTTTCCTCCCCCCCCATTCCCCCCCCCCCCCCCCCCCTCCATTCCTTCCCACCTTTTCTCGCCTCCCTCTCTCCTACTCCTCCCCTCCCCCTCTGCCCACTCTGCCCCCTACTGATCCCATCGCTCTTTCCTTCTCCCCCCCCCTCTCTCCCCCCCCCTCTACCCCCCCACTTCCATCACCCCCTTTCTCTTCGCCTCACTCTCTTCCCCCTTTTCCTCACCCCCTCCCCCCTTCTACCTACCCCATCCCCCCCTATCTCCCCTACCACCCCCCCCCCCCCCCCCGCCCCCCCTCTTTTTCCTCCTCTCTCCCTCCCCCCCTCCCTCCCCCCCTCCTCCCCTCCCCCCCTCTTCCCCCTGCCCCACCCCCCCCCCCCACCCCTTCCTTCCCCCCCCTTTCCCTCTCCCACCCCCCCCCTCCCTCCCTCTTTCCCTCCCTCCCTCTCCTTCTTTTCCTCCCCTTCCCCACCCTCCCCCCTCCCTCGCCGCCCCCCCTTCCCCCCCCCTCCCGCCCACTCCCCCCCCCCGCCTCCCCCCCTTTCCTTCACGCCCTCTTTTTCTCCTCCTCCCCTCCCCCTCCCCCCTCCCACCCCCTTCCCCCCCCCCCGTCCCCTATCCCGCCCCTCGCTTCCCCCCCCCTTCCCTCGCCCTCCCTCCCTCCCCTTTGCTCTTCCCCCCTCCACCCCCCCCTTTCTCTCCCCCTCCCTCCTTTTTCTCTTCCCTCCCACCTTCCCCCACCCTCTTTCCCTCCCTCTTCCAACCTCCCCCCTTTCACCCCCCCCCCCCCTCCCCTCCCTCCACTTCATTCTCTTTTCATCCCCCCCCCCCCTCCCCCCCCCCTTCCCTCTCCCTTTCTCCCACCCCCCCCCGCTTCCTTCTCCCTCCCCCAACCCCCGTCCTCTCCCCTCCCCCCCCCTCCCCCCCCTTCCCCCTACATACCTCTCCTTCTTCCTCTCCCTTCTCTCACCTTCTCCCTCTCTTCTTCTTCACCCTTTTCTCCCCTCTCCCCCCCCCTCTCCTTCCCCCCCCCCTTCTCTTCCTTCCTCCCTTCCCCCCCCTTTTCTCCCGTCCCTCACCCTCTCTCCCCCCCCCCTTCCCCCCTCTTGCATCCACTCCCACTTCCCTCCTTCTCTCCCTCTCCCCCCCCCCTATCCTCCTCTCTTCTCCCCCCCTCTCTCTCCCCACCTCCCTAACCCACCCCCCCCCCCTCTCCCATCCCCCCCCCCCCCCCTCCCTTCCTTCCTCACCCACTTCTCCCCCCCCCCTCTCTCTCTCCCTGATTCCCACACCTCTCCCCCCTTCCCTCCCTTCTCACCTCGTCTCACCCCCCCCCCCCCCCCTCTTCCCTCGCGTACTTCTTTCCTCCTCCCTTCTCTTCCTTTTCACCACCCCCCTTCCGTGCTTCTCCCCCTTTTCCGCCCCTCTCCCCCCGCCCTTTCTTTTTTCCCCCCCCACCTTCCCCCCCCCCCCCCGCCCACCATTCTCCTCCCCTCCGGCAAATTCCCCCTCCCACCCCTTCCCCCCCTCTCATCCCCCACTCCCCCCCCTCTCCTCCCCTCCTCACTCCCGGTGAAATCCCCCCCACCCCCCTCCCCCCCTCCCCCCCCCCCCCTCTCCCTCCCCGTCCCTTTCTCTCCCACCCACTCCCCCGGTCCCCCTCCCGGTCCGTCCCCCTCCCCCCCCGCCGCACCACCCTCCCACCCCCCTCCCCCCCCCCCCCCCCCCCCCCCCCCCTCCCCCTCCCCTGTCCCCCCCCCCCCCTCGCCCCCTCCACCCCCCCCCCCGCTGCTCCACCCCCCCCCCCCCCCCCTCTTGGCCCCCTCCCCCCCCCCCCTTCCCCCACCTCCCCCCCATTCCCCCCCCCCCCCCCCCCCCCCCCCAGTTCTTTTGTGTGTTTTTTTTTTTTTTTTGTGTGTTTTTTTTTGGTGTCAGGTGCCACTTTTTCCCCCTTTCCCCGAAGTCCGACGATTTTTTTTCCCCCCCCTTTTTGTTGATTCGCGCTTTTAAAGAAGCGCTGCCCGGTCGTTTTTTTTTTACCTCCTGTTTCCCACTTGTCTTTCCTTTCCTGCCCTTGTCGGCGTTTTCGCCGAGGGCCCCTGTCTTGCTGCGAGACACAACTCTCGTTCGTTTCCCTTTCATCCCCCTGTTTTTTGGGCCGAATCAGTTCTGGCCAACTTCTCCTCGAAGGCCTTTTTTTCGGCTCTGGTGGCATTTTTAGATTGGCGGTTTTTTTTGTTTTTCTGATACCCCCTTGTTGCTTAGAGGTCCGATTGAGACGTGTAAGATTTCCCCCCTGACCATTCCAATTTTCCTTCGGTCTGGAGTGGGCTTGGGTTGATGATGTGTTTTATGGTGTTGGTGTAGAGCCACCAAATATATTTTTTACTTTCTCTGGTCCACGATCAGCCCCAACTGTTCGCGCACCAGCCACGGTTAGTTTCAGAACCTCCCCTCCGAGACCTCCCCTGTCCACCAGATTTGTACTCGGTTCCCTCTTGCTCGTCCGTTTGAAACACAAACCTCTCGCAATTCCTTTAATCCTTGTGGTGACCTCGTGGAATCCCCGGCCCGGGACCCCCGTGCCCCAAGATCTATTCCCCTTTTTGCCCAGGCACAAAACAAGACCACCTTTGAAACCCGACAGTGGTATCCCGAAACGTTCATAGCCGGGCCCCCCCCTTTTTGAGTCTTCCATTTGTTTTACCCTTTTCAACTGTCAACTGAGGCTTCGCTTATTTTTGGTGTCACCCCCCCCTTTTTCCGACTGCTTTTTCGAACGGACTTCGATTCACGCGGCCCGCCCCCCCCGTTGTTTTCCGACTGACTATTTCGCTACACGGTTGGACTGGTGCCCACCGTGCGTCACGTAAGTTGCTTTTTCCCCCCGCCCACCCGCCAATGCTGGTGCCCCTCGACCCTTGATTTTTGCTCGGTTTTCTTTACCTACGTCCTTTTGTCCGGGTCTTTTACTGCTTCGGAACCACGTCCTTGCTCACAATACTGTCTTCCCGCTCCCCCCCCCTGAACCCGCCCTTGGGTGCTTGCGTTAACAGCGGGATTTCCCGATGGCACACGCTTTTGCTTTTTTTTTTTTCGATGACAGCTCCGTCTTTTCGGAATTTTCTGTCACCCCTCTCACAGAGGTGGTTTTGAGTTTTTTTTTCCCCTCAACCGTTTTTCCACCCCAATGTTTCGTTTAATTGGGGTGGAACACGGAGTCATGGTCTTTTTGCCGGTATCCCCCCCCGAGTTTTTCCATGCCCCATCCCGGTGGTCCTTTGCCCGTTAAAAAGAAAGGTTCCCTATCTTTCTCTGCTTCCTATTTGTCTTGAGGTGCCCGCTTTTCTTGTCCTTCTCCCTCTTTCCTTCGTTACTTTCCACCCCCCCCCACCGTTCCAACCCAGCAATAAAAACCCCCCAGACTTGAGCCCACCTCTCTCCATACCAATTCGGGGTTAGTTTTTTTTTTTTTCTTTGAACGGCCCAATCCTTTTTGGATTTTTTTTTGAGCCACAAAAGTGAATGTTTTTTAACACTCCACCCCCACAATTAGTTTTCACTTGCCCCCCCTCATTCCTTCGCGTCCAATAAAGTTTCGGTCCGTCTTCCACCCCTTACCCCTTTTTCGTCCGTTTTTTTTTAGGATTTTTTCAGCTTCCGCGCTTTCCTTTTTGAATGGGCGTTTACGTGTTTTTCCCTCCCTTTTAGGTCAGCCCCTCCGCCTTATGAATTGGTGGGGCTCCGGATACACCCACTGGCAGTTTGCCTGCCTTTTTTCCGTTTTTCCCCAAGACTACAATGGTTTCCCGACGCGTTGTTGTTTCGACGGATTGGGCCAGCAGCCCGTTGTCTCACCATCTCATTCCGCAACAGGTTGTCTTTCACAGAAGCTGTTCTAGTGGATACCCGCCCCTCGGCTTTTTCAATGCTCGTCCAATTCGTGCCCCCCCCCGGTGCCTGTCGGACCTCAGGCCCCCAGCCAAGTTTACCTTTTCCACTCCCCCACAGATTTCCGAACCTCTCCTCGACATGCCACTTATTTAGTGATTTCTTTTTTGAATTCCCCTTTCCCCCCCCATGGTTTCGTTTTTCTTTAGTGAGGGCTACTGCATTGGCCTGTTGAAGCCGGATGTGTGTGTGTGTTTTCACGATGTAGTCCTTTTTTCTTTTCCCCAACTTCCCCCCGTCGTTCCACAGGTGGACCGCCTCTTTTTACCTTTATTTTTTTCCGAGGGCCCGGGGCGTTCGGCATGTTTTTTTTTTTTTAGGATGTCTCCAATCCTATCGGCTTGCGGTCCACAGTGGGGTCCTGGCCGTCTTTTCACCTTCGATCCTCCGTCCCTTTTTCTTGCCTCCCCGTCGGCTCGCGTAGGTTCCGTTGTATGCATTGAAGTTCCAACCATCTCCCCTGAGAGGGGTACCCCTTTCGAATTCTTCCAGCACAGGGGGGGGTTGCGATTTCGTCTACCGGATCGTCACCCAAAGTGCCAACGGAATATTACAAACCACCCCTGTAACCCCCCCCCCCCCCCCCCCCCTCTCCCACGTGACTCAGACAGTCCCAATTGATTTTTTCCCTCTTTCACTAAGGACGACTTGACCCCCTATTCTTTTACCCAAGCACTACATGAACACCGACCACCCGGAAGAGGTGATAGGTTTTCCTCAATCCCTTTCTCTGAAAGGGACCATGCCACCCTGCCCACCTTCCCTCCTGCTGTTCAATTTTTCAAATACAACCGGAGGCTTTTCCTGAACGGGCCATTTTACTTTCCTCCAACAGGTTAGAAAGCGTACCGTAGTTTTTACTGTCCCAGGACCCCCCCCTGCACACCCCTCCCTTTCCCTCAGAAACCACAACCCAAGGTTGAATTGGAAATTGTAGAAGTCCCTTCCCTCTGGTCACACTAGCTAACCATTTCGGAGAGGTCCTGCTTTTGTCGATCACCCTTCCTGGTACCGTCCGGTTGGAGAGTTTGTATCCCCGGTTGCCGGACTTTTGTGGTAACCTAAGGTGTTGCAATCTGTTGCAAGGTGAGGGCCCCGGTGGCCAGACCCCCAAACGTTTGCCCTTTGTAATCCCCCCTCCCCGCCCCCCAGTTGACCGCCAACGGCCACGTTTTTTTTTTCTTTGTTTTTTTTGTTTTCCGGTCGACTTCTCGGCGACCTTTTGTCCACCTTTCCACCCCAAATCCTTTCCCCCTTTGCCCGGCAGTGAGAGGGTACTGGGGCGCGCCCCCTGGGATGGTACGCCCTTTTTCCAACCGTCCTTTCGGGGTAGGTTTCCCCCGCTTGCCCCCTGCCAAGGTGGCCCCTCCTTCCCTTCCGCCTCCTTACCGCCCGAGCAATTTAGACGTACCGGTGGAACACTCCCATGCCTTTCGCCCTCCCACTACGGTTGCTGTCGACCGCATTGGCCGCAGATTTTTTAAGTTCTTCCCGCCCCCCCGATATCGCCTCCCCTTTGTAGCCCATAAAGGTCCTCCCTAGCTCACCAAAGAAGAAAATTTTGAACTTTTTTTCTTTTCGGCGTCAAAACGACCCTTGATGGAAACCCCCGTTTTGGTGGTTTTTCGTTTTGACGTGATTTTTCTACTATATTTTGGGAAATTGTTGGTTCTTAATTTTTTCCCTCCTAAACTATTATCCGGGCGCGACATGCCCTTTTGGTCAAATGCGGACCCCCGGTCCCCCTGATGAAACTCAACAAAAGACTTCCTACCCCCACTTCGTGGTGCCTCACAGGGCCCCCTTCCTTCGCTGTCCCCCCACTCCTTTCTGTCCCTTACACGCCTTCTCCCCCGTGTCCACCTTACCCCCCCCCCAAAGGTTTTCCACCTCATTTACGGTCCACAACTTAAAAACACTTCGTTTGGACCTCGGGGACTCCTTCCCCCCCCCCTCTTTTCAGAACCCAAGGCGGCATTCCCTGTCATTCCCATTCTCAAAAACCCCCTTGGTTGTTTTTTTTTTCACACTCACAGAACACGAACCTTTTCCTCCTCAGTGCAGCGAGGGGAATACTTGGTCTTGACACCTCTTTTTTTCCTTCCAAAGTGGCCCACTTCGTTTTGTTCGCACACAGAACCTCTTGACGTTTTGTTTTTCCAGCCCAGACCACCAGAACGAACCACCCCATTCTTTCCTAGATTATTCGACCGGTACCCATGCCTTTTTCTGTGCGCGGTCTGCCACCTTTCAGTGAGCAAGTAGTACAACTTGTGGAAAACTGCCCGGTGACAGCCTCCTTCCAAGTTTGAGCTTAAGTTGTCTCCCAGCTCGTGAAAGAAGGACTGTGCCTCCTCGAACTCGTGCTCAAAACATCCTTTGTTTCGTTGTGAAAACGTCCCCAACAATGTCTTCCCCTCTACAGTCCTCATAATTTCCATTTCCCCCACCCCCCACCTTTCCAGTTTCTCTACTTTCAAACTTTTAGATTTTCGCGACTTCAGACGTTGTAGTTTAGTCTACGTTAACCTGATTTTTCCCGTTTCTGGTGTTTTTAGCCCTCTTTTTGCTTTAGTAGGCCCTTATTTATTATCTGCATGGCATTGTTTTTTTCTGTCTCTCGGGCCGGTTTTCAAAGTGTCCCACAGGATCCCAATTTTCCCTCTTTTCACCTCCCCTCACAAGTGTAAAAACCGTGATGGATGTTCCGACCCCGTTGTAGGTTCCACCCTCCGCCAGTGGAGGGGCCTCACCTTCCCTCTAACTTTGTTTCTTCTTTATTGGACCCCCGCGGACGTCCCCTCCAGTTATGCCCGATGTGGATTATACCTCTCCAAACACAGTCCCAGACAAACTCAGTACAACCCCTTTCCAACATAAAGGATTCCTATGTGCTGGTTAGTTCGTCCATCTTACTTTTACCTTTAACCTCTTCCCGTTTATGGTTTAAGTAAGCACCCCTTGGGACCCTCTCCCCCTTGCCCAGATCTGCAACGGGGCGCAGAGTAGGCGCGGCTTGGAACCAGCCCATTTTTTTTCATGCTGATGCGGAAAAAACCACTACGAGAGTACCACCTAGATAACAAGCGCTGCCCCCCTGGGCCCACCCGTTGCGGTGGGGCCCTGTTTTCGCTAAGACATGACCCTCCCAAAGGGATCCCTTATCGATTTTTTCTCCGTTTTTTCTTGGCCGGCAGCTTTTTTAGGCCCCCCCCCCCCCCGTCCCCTCCAAAAAAGTATCGGATTGGCATGCCTTACACCCTTGGTACAGCCGCCCGGACCGTATACCACCCGTGCAGCTTGCTTATTTACATCATTGTGCCCCGGCGATCGCCTCCCCTCGGTCGTGGATTGTAGACAGGGTCACTGTCTTAACAGTCTTGGGTTTCCTGTAATTCACAAAGTGGTTTACTCCGACCCTTGCTATTACTTCCCGCTTTGTTCGCTTTTTTTCCTCTTGAAGCGGCCTGAGCACTGTCTTGCTTCTGGTGACCCGGGACCGCACAGCGCCCACGCTTCCCCCCCGTTTTTCCTCTGTCGTTGAGTGCCCCGGACGGCCCGTTCCGACTGCGTCCAGCCTGTCGTTTTGAGGCGGTGTTGACCTTTTGGGAGGAGGACCCCTTCCCCTTTGGCTTTTGTAGACCCGAGATTTCTTCCTATTTCCCCCCCCCTAACGTTCCTGTCTTACCCTGTGTCTGTTTCGTGCTCAACGTCATTTTCATCCTGGCCATCCATCACGTTTTTCCCAATTGATGGGCTTGAAGAGGAGTCCTGCGAAGCCCTGTTGCTAACCGGGGCGTCCTCGCTTTTCCTTCCATTACGGTCGGCCATCACAGGTTTGTTTTTTGCCTGGCAGTTCCTCCCCCGCCGGGCAAAAAACCTTTTGTTACCCTCCCTCCTCCGTTTTTTTCTTTTGAGTTTTTCCAAGTTTCATGATAGGCATGTTTTTATTGCCCAGACCCCCCTTCAGCCCCCCCAAGGAAATAAATGGATTCACTCCTCCTCTTTCCTTTTTTCCTAACTAATCACGTTTTTGTCTTGCTTTAGTCGATAGTTCCTGTTCCCCATTTTTTTTCCCTTCCTTGGTTGATTTTTTTCGGTTTCCTTCGGGCTAATTCCTGGAGATTCCAGCGTTAAACTGATAACGTCCTCATCCCCCCTGTTCTGTCTTCCCAGGTTTTTTGGGGAGACTTTCCACCTTTCCTTGATGGCGCCGGTTTTCCCCCAATTTCCTTTTGCCTCAACCGTTGACGCCCCCTTTCCCTTTCGGGCTACTGTGTTCTCACACTTTTTTTCCCGTCCCCTCGGAAATTTCCCTGACGATTGTCGGCACCTGCGTACCATTTTTTTTTCATTTTGGAGTTCGACGTGCTCAATTTTTTCAAGCCTCCCCCCCAGCCTTTCCAGGAGGACTTCGAATCGCTTTACGAAAACTCGCCCCCCACATCCCCTTGCCTTCTGGATTTTGAGGAGGTCTTGCCTTCACCTAGCTTCCCCCGTTTTTCATGTGTGCGGTTCGTCCCTCTGAGCACGACTCTCTTTTAGCCTCTCAAAACGCGGGTGCCTCCAGCCGTTCGTGGTTTTTTTTTTTTTTCTGTCCAGCCCACTGACCTGTTTTCATCCCCCCCGGGCCAGGTCGGCTTTTTCACCTTTTTCCAGACCCCTCGTGGGTATGGTTTTGATCGGGCTGAAAAGAAGCAGGCGGTGCCTTCCCCTTCGTCACCGGTTGGGCGACAGATAAGGATACTTTTATGCGTTGGGAACGGCCTGACTTTTCTTGTGATGTGGACTTCCAGTCAGCCAAGCGTAGTCTCGCCCTTGCTCGTGTTTTCCTGAATCAAGCATGCAAAGTTTCTCCCCCCAATTGCTCCTCTGGAAGGCTATGGTTTTGCCCGGCTTGCCCAAGTGGACGTTAACGGTCTTACGGTCTTTCCACTCAAAACCTTGAAACTGGAACTCTGATGTGCGTTTTGTGCTTCTGGTGCTGCCGTTGGTGCTTTTTCAATCGAACTTCGGGTTACCCCTGATTATCCTGTTTTTCCGTTCTGGTCCGCCCCGTGTCTCCAGTTACGTTACGTTCCGCAAGATTACCTCTGGTACTCTTTTTCAAAACCAGCACCAGGAAAACCTGCTGTTTTCCAGTCCCTCAGCAGACACCAAACCGCTTTTTTTTTGGATGAGACCACCGTGCCGAACACACCGACACCCCCCCTGCCTTTTCAGCTCCACGTAGATTCTCCCACCATTGGGGAGGACCGTTGACCGCTTCCCCCACATTCGAGGGTGGACTACGTTTTCCAACTTGGCGTTCGTGTTTCGGAACCTCGTTCCTCACCAGCGCGCTTCCCCCCTTCGCCCGCCTTCTCCCCACCCCGTTCCGATGGAAGCGGATCGTAGACAGGTGGCACTGGGACTTGATTTCTCCCA
>Ga0179593_1415985_pt1 | contig 29909 bp, 37 predicted proteins | sample CZODoug2_1_08_16_FD_185931 | JGI IMG/M metagenome (GOLD analysis project Ga0179593, IMG submission 185931) | Vadose zone soil fungal communities from Angelo Coast Range Reserve, California, USA - CZODoug2_1_08_16fungal (PacBio error correction) | ecosystem: Environmental > Terrestrial > Soil >... | reverse complement strand
TTTTACCATATTTTTTCCATTTTAATGAATTCCCACGCCCATTCCCAATGAACCCACTTAACCTTTAGCATGCTACCAGGTTTTTTCGCTCCATTTTCTTACAGATTTCGTCAACTCCCCCTTTTTTTACTTTTCTCTTTTTTCCCTTTCGCTACTCCCAAACCATTCCTGTATTTCTCCCTCTCCGAAGTTCCTCCATGTTTTTTCTGTTCCCATGGCCCCAGCGTCGTAAAATGAAACTTTTTAGTACCCGCACCTTTCCCGTTGTGACTCACCACTTTTTTTCCCGGTACTGATAAGATTTTTCCCTCGGATACGGTTCCCATACTTTTTTGCTTTCCGAGATAACTCTTTTCCCCTTTTTGGAAAGATTTTCCCCCCCTTTCCCTTAGTGTTCCCTGTCTTTTGCGAATCATGTCACTTTGAATGAAAATCATGGGACACCCCCCCGCTTTCCCGAGTTCCTTTTCGATTCTTGGCCCCTTTACCCAGGTTTTTCCAACTAACAAGTCCCCCCTGTCAACAAGGCCTTTCTTCGACCCGGTTTCCAAAGCCCAATCCACGAACCCCTTCGCCGGTTTTAACCCCTCCCACCCCTTGTGGTTACCGAAAGCAAGACTTTGGTGATCTCGCTCACCCCCTTGGACTTTGAGTTCTTGCCTGCTGTTTTTTTTCCACCCCCTGTGGACCAAGGTCTTTTAACCTCTTTAAGTTGTTGGTTTGTCTTCTGTCTGGTACTTTCTCGGCATTCCTTCAGAGGGTGTCCCGGTCTCCCCTTTCCTTTGAGCTCCGCTAAACACGTCTGATGGTATCCCCCCAAGGTTTGTACCTTTTGGTTCCCCCAGGGCGTCTGTTTTGATTTCTTTTCCCCCCCTTTCAGAGAACGAAACTCTTCTGGGGTGACCCCCCCACAAGGTTTTTTTTTTTTCCATGCTTGAACAAACCATTAATTTTTCCTTCCCCGTACCTGCAAGGCTCGGGGCCCTTCCTAGACTGCTTTCCTTTTTTTTTTTCTCTCTGGTCATTTCCAAGTTTCTCTTTTCTTCGCAAGACGCAGAAATTGATTTGGGGGAGCCGGTTAAAACAACAAGTGGGGGGAGATGGGAGATCCTAGCGGAGAGTGCAAAATCTGTGGCCCACTTCGTAAACCTTTTCAACAGAGGGCACTTTGTATCATTCTTTACCTGGGCCCCCTTGCTTTTTTCGGACACACCAAAAACTTCTGAGGCTGCCAAAACCAGTTGTTACCGCGCTGGCCTTGGCCTCAGTGGCCCCGCTAAAGCTTTCCTCTTTCATGGTCTATTCACCTTTTTTATTTGTGTTCATTAACTCAAACATGGACTAACCAGGGGGTCCTTTTTTTAGCCTATTGGGACGGGACCCATTTCATTTCATGAGCACTTTAATTCAACCTTTCATTTTTTTTTGGACCTTGCCTGGATTTTCCAAGTTCCCAACAAAAAACTCCTCCCCCCATGTTCTTTTCTTAAAGGGTCTTCAACAGGTTTTCCTCCCATGTTGGCGAACTGGCAGCGGGGGTCCAAACAAACCCATTCTTTTTTTCATTTCCACCGGATGTCGGGTTCGTTCACGGGTTTGTGTTAGGGTTCTTGGGTGTCCTTACCACCACGGCTTTCACCCATATTTTTTGGAAGTCCCCAAACCCCCCTGTACCATTGGACTATTTCACAGGGCATAAAGCGGAAGTTCCCCCGCCCCGACACGGGTTGGCTTGCAAAAGCCAATGACATCGCGAGTTTTTCTTTGCCGGGGATTCCCATTTCACCCAGTTGCAACTGCGCGGTCCATTGCCCTGCCATTACCCCCCTCTCTTTGGAACAACAAGCCTCGTTGAATTTCACCTTTTTTCTTCCGATTTTCCGGTTCTCTTCCGAAACCTTGCCGCGTATTCTTGTTGTTCTGTCAAACGACTCTTTGCTTTTTACGTTTCCCCTTTGCCAACTACAACTAAGCTCAAGGTCCACACTGGCCGTGTGTTTTTTTCCTGTAAAATCGGGTTTTAAAAAATAACTTTTCCAAAAGTTCCCGACTCAAAAAAACTTCCCCCCCTCACTTTTTGTGGTGCAATTTTCGAGGGTCCCCCACCCCCTTCATTCACCCATTTTTCCCCAGACCCCCCCCCCCACAGTTTTTTCCCCCAACTATCCCACATCGTCCTTCCATTTATTCCACCCGTACGAGAAGATTGGTGGTCTGCCTTTCTTTTTTTGATAATTTTTTTAGATCGTGCGCTGTCTTGTTACGATTGTGGATCAGGTCTTTTTTTGGTTTTTTTTTTACGAGTTTTCTTGATAGCCACCCTTCTTGCACTGGCCCCCCGCCCCCCCCCTCCTTCGCAAGTTCTTTTAGCAAGTCTTCTTCAGTTTTTTTCTCCCCCTCCGGGAGGCTGTTACTGAGTGTGTTTGCCTTTTCCCTTCCCTACGTTTTCAGCCCCAAACCACAGTTCCCCCTGGCGTCTTTGTACCCCGCGGTAAGCATTCGTTGCACACCCCCAACAGCCGCCGTTTTTGTGTACTCCAGCGTGGGGAAGAGTCCAAGGGGCTGGTTTTTTCTTTTTTTTTTTTTTGTGTGGGGTTTTTTTCAGCCACAGAGGGTTTGCCGCCCCCCCAGGTTTTTCGTCCAGGTGCCCACGCAAGCATAGTCGTCTCTCCCCCCCGAACCTTCCCTCAACTCTGTCCTGTCTTTATTCCTTTTCCCACCAAAACCGTTTGGAGAATGTACAACCCTATTTACTTCCTTTCCTTTTTAACTATCCCCTTTTGAACAAATTGGTTTGGACCTTACGCTTTATTATCCATTTCATGGTTATTTCTTGGCATTCTTGATACCCAGGCTTCTGCCTCCTACTTAAGACAGGGAACGGTGAGACCTTTTGAATTTGTCCTCAGGGGGTCCTGGTATCTATCGCCCCTTCTTGACGCTGGTTTTATCAGTCTTCGTTCGTTGACCCCCACAAGTCCCCTTTCCCCTGCCACCAGGACTCCCATCCCCCCTGATTTTAGATATCTTTTCGCTTTGCCCCTTTTCTCCTCCCCCGCTTTTCGTGCCTCCCTTTTTTTACACTTTGCATCCATTGAGTTTCTGTAAGCGCTTGCCCCTTTCACTCCTCTCTTTCTTTCTGTTGCCCAAATGGTGATTGTGGTTCCCCTGCCCAGGATACTCGCTCCTAGCGTTTTCTGAGTTGCCGAGCGCAATGGGATTCAGATTTCCCTTGACCGGCCCCCATTGCCTCACCCACTTCCGCCCCCTTTTTTCCCCTGCGTCCCTCCTCCCCTGCCTTGTGAGTTTTCCCTTGAAGAGCAGGTTTTTACTTTCGTGGTTCCCGTTTTATGATTGGCCAAAGAATTGGCCGGTGTCTTTTTTTTTTTCGACCTCAGTAGTCAACGCCAACTTTTCTATCCCTCGGCGGTTGGCTCGACTCGGCCTTCGGGGGGTTGAACAGTTACACCCCCAACTCTCAACAACAACCTAGGGTGACCCCCGTACGTTCCCTTTGGTGTTTCGGTATTTTTAACATCTTCCCCTCCTCTGTTTTTTGTTCTTTCAAATTTCGCTGGGAGGCAAACCCTTTTTAAGCCTTCTTTGCGATCTTTCCAAGTATGTGAAACGGCCAAGGTTCCCTTTTGGTTTCAAAAAATCTTTTTCTTCCCTTTCCCCCTTGTTTATATTTTAACCCCTTGCCCCCAACCAGTCACCGGTTTTTCCCCTTGTACCGGTCCTAGCACTTTTCCCCCTCCCTTTAGTCCCTGCTGGGACCTCTATTCTCCCTTCCAAATCCCTTTTCCCCGTGGATTTTATATGGCTTTGAAGGTGGAGACCATCACACCCCCCTTTTTTTTTTTGCTGCCCCCCCCTGTTTCCACCTGGCCCAGCCGCTTATTCCATCAAACCCCTTCCCTTTTTTCTCCCTTTTTTTTCCCCCTTTAATGCCCATAGTTTGACAGGTCATCTTTTTAAATTGTTGTTTTACCCCCGAGCACCGTTCTTCCCGGGCTTCGGGTAGGCCCAATTGCCCATCCCTGGCCGCCTTCCCCCCCACATCCCCGAAACCCTCTTTTCCCTCCCTGTCTCAGTTTGAAAACAACTTGGATTCCCCTTCCAAGTTCGTCCTCCCCCCTTCTGTGTTTTGCAGAATTTTTCAAACCTTGCTTTTTTTCCCCCTCCCTGTCAATCTTAGTGCCATGACACCCTTATCCTATTTTTTTACACAGTGGCCCTCTCTAAGACTTTTCTATTTTCAGACCTATTTGTTCCCACAAACAACCTGCCTGTGGGCCCCTTCTTCATTTCCTTGCTCCCCGGGTTGCTCAAGCCCACTTTTGTACAAGGTCTCTCCTACCCAACTTACACTTTTCACCTTGATTCATCTGAGACCCAATTTAGTCTCAGGAAGTCCCCCTTGACCCCCTAGTCATCAACAGGTTCTTTCAGATTAACCACAAACTTCACCTAAATTCCTTTTGGCACGCCGAATTTTTTTTTCCCTTCTCTTGTTTCCCAAGTAAAGTAGTTTTACCTACCCGAAATGAACCCCCCCCCTCTTCCCGCGGCTTTTTTGATATCCTCTTTTTGCTCACCTTCAAAGTGGTTTCGCTCTTTTTAAAGAATGATTGTTCTTCCCCCGCAATTTACAGGCGGACCCCTCCACCGACTCTTTTTTAAAAGCCCAATGGTTTTACCCTAGAAAAGGCCTAATCCTTAGCCCCAGTTAGACTCTACCCCCCCACCCCCTGCGGGCTTTTCCTATTATGGCCTTTTTGAAGCAATCCCCTCACTCTCTGCTTGGAAAAACCCCCTTGGATACCCACCTCCCCTGATCTTCTTTGGAATTTCAGAACCAGGCTCTTACATTTGAAGGTGGTTCCCCCCTCCCCCCTTCTTTTTCCTTGTGGCCCAGCTTGCCAGTTCTCCATTCCCTTTGCCCTTCCTTCTCCCCCTCCACATTTAATTCTTTCCCAAAAAAAAAACCGCGGTTTTCCCCCCTCAAAGGTTGGTCTTTCCTTCTTTTTTTTTGCGGTTTCGCGACCTCCCCCCCCCTTCTTTTCATTTTTTTAGTGAGGTGGAAAACCAAACAAATTCAATCGGCGGAACCTTTTTTTGCCTTGAATTCCTTTTTCCCCACATCAGTTCGTCCTTAGCAAACCCTCCTCCTTTCCTTCTTCCTTTTTTTTCTGCGCCCAAACAACACCCCTCGCATTTTTCTTCCTGCAAATCCCCCTGGACCCAACCAACTTCCCCGATTTTAAAAGGTTTCCCTAGGTTCTTCACATGTTGAATAATCTTACTGTTTTCCTTTCCCTTCCCCCCTTTCCTTTTTTTTTTTTTTTCCTCGAGCTTATTCTTCCCCCCCCAATTTTTTGACTTTTTCCCCCCCGCTATGGCACTGGGTTTTTTTCCCTTCTCCTTGAACCAAGACACCCGTGCGCGTTGGGGATGGTTTTTTTTCCGCGAGATTTCCACTTTAACCACTTTCGGCTTTTCTCGTTATGACCTTTTCTGTTTCCTTCTTAGCCCTGGAGGTAATTTTTTTCAAAATGGCCCACCTCCCCCACAACTGGCCGTTTGGGGACACTTTTCCCCCCGCTGTCCGGACAGGAACTTATCCCCTCTACGCTGTTTTCAAACAGCCTTCGGTTTTTTCTTGAACTCCGTGGCTTTTTTAGTTTCTCCTTTTCCGATTGTCCAACTTTGAGGGTACCCCACCCCTGAGGCCACAAAAAATTTGCCCTCTTTCGTGAGTTCGAACCCTGCCACCTGTGAACTTTTTTCTTTTTGGCAAATTTTTTTTGGACCCACAGCTCTTATTTCTTGGGGTCGCCCTTTCCCCCCGATAGGAGCCATGGCTGGCTTCAGTCTCTTGTACCCCTACCAGGAAACGTCTGTGTTTTTCCTTTTTTCGCTCCCCTCTTGGCAATTCACTTCTTTCCGGTCTGTTGGTACCCCCCCACATTTTTACCTCTTCCCGTCCCCTGTGCGTTCACGCGGTACGGTCAATTCTCCTGGTTTTTGGATTTTTTTTTCTTTTGACAACCCAAGACCCTGCCATGACTTCTTTGGATCGAAAACTCTTTTCCCTGTGAGTCCCTCCTTCCAACTGTGATGAATAGGGTTTGGCCACAAATTTTCTTTGGGAAATTGATCCCTTCTTCCTTTTACAGGGACTGAGTGCCACATCGTTGACCATTTCATATGGTTTGGCCCCAGAGAATCCTGTTGACCTTTTTTGATTTTCGCTCCTTGACCTTCCCCCACTCAGCCTTTTCCCTTGATACTTCTTGAAAACCGGCCAACATTCCCCCCCTTTGTTATCTTTCGACAGGACCGTGTCTTGATCCCCCTGTCCCTGAACTTACCCTTCTTCCCCTCCACTGCTGTTTGTGGGACTGTCTTCCAAAACTGGGACAACCCTCCCCCTCTAGATTCCCTCTTACGGTGTCCCAATTATCTTTTCAGTGGTCCACCCCCCTACCCCCGCTTTCCATTTTTTCTTTCCACTTAGATGGGTCCCCCCCACATGACAATAATTTCTTCTTTCTGTCTGCCCTTCCCCTGGCAACCTTTTCCGCCTTTTCTCCCGGGTTTTGAAAAGTTTTCTTCTATTTGGTAGAGCTTCTTAAGATGGCAAGTCTGTTCACCCGTTGCCATGCCTTTTTTTTACCCGTCACCTCCCCCCCTCTTTTGGTTTTTCCCCTTACAACCACCTTAAAGGGAAATTCCCCCGCTTTGCGGTTGCGCGAGTTCCGGTTGCCTTTTGTCCTGGATTTCTTTTCCTTTAGGGGCAACCATCTGCTGGGTTTTGATGGGGTGGAAATTTTTTCCCGTCCAAAATGACAAATTTCTTTTGGAGTTTTCAACACGGCAATTTCCCCCCCACCTTTCAAGGTCTTTGAATGGATCATCTCTGTTTACTTCCCCTGCCCTCCCCCCCTATTGCTGGCCCTTGCGTAAACAGGCCAGTGGTACCCCCTTTTGACGTGGTTTTTTTTGCGTCAAGATCCTCCCCCTTGGTCTTTGGAAATCCGTCCCTCTTTAATTCCATTTTCCCCCCTCCCCCCCTTTATTTTTTCACACCATTCCTCTTTGCTTACCCCCGGCTCTGCCACCTTGGTGTCGGAACGGATTTCTCCCTTTTGACCAAAACTTTTTTTCCTAGACAGAGAAAGTGACCCCCACTCCGTCCCCCTTTTTCTTTTCCCACGGATTTGGTTTCATTTTTTTTGTTTTTTCCCCCCCTCCCCTTCAAAAATTTGACTCTCCAGACCAGTCGATGACCCCCCTTTTTGTGCCCTTGTCTTCCGATAACCTATTTTCCCAAATTCATTCCTGATCGCTCTTATCCTGTCCTGTTCTTCCTTCCTCCAGTGTTTCTTTTAGTAAAGCCTCCAACCCTTCTTCCTGCGCCTTTTCTGCAACTGGACCTGTCGGTACTGAAACCCCTTTTTTGCTGTCCAAGCACCCCAAATCAAGTCCCCCCCCTCCATACTCCTCCCCCGGGTTTACTACACCCCCACCCCCCTTTAGGGCAACACAACAATTTGTATTTTTTTTCCCGTGTCCCCCGCGCCCTCCCACTTTTTTTCCCCTTTCTTCCCCCCCCGTTTTTTTTCCTGCGTCCCACACCCCCAGAAGGATGAAAGGAAAGGACCCCCCTTCCACTCTCTCCCCAATCGGGATTGATGGCCTTTCACGAGAGGGTGTCCATTTCTTTGCCGGACCCGACCATTTCTCCCCCAGCGGCTATTTAAGCCCTGACCCCGAACCTTTCACTTCACCATCCTTCCTATTCCCCCCCTTCGGTTTAATTGAGTTAGGGTCCAGTCTCCGGTAGCATACTGTTCCGAAAAACCATTCGCGCTCCCTTTAATATAGTGACCTCCTCAACCAACTGATGTCCCCACTTTCATTGTTTTTCCAGATATTTCGGGACGTTTTTTTAATCTTTGTGGTGGATTTTTTCATCCCCCTTTCCCAAATTTCTGAGGTCCAGTTTTTAAATAGGTTCTTCGAGAGATAATCTCTCTTGTAGTTCTCAAAATTAGAAGGTCTCCCGGATTCCCTTGCTTTTTTGATCTTCTGGCTAAGACATTCATCGGCCCAAACTCTTTCTGTAAAAAACGTTCGGGACGATTTCGCTGAGTTAAGGCCTTCCCTTTTGGGGGGTAGACCCCCGGACCCTTTTTTCTACTTCGTCGTCCCTTTCACTCCGACCAAAGAAGAGATTGTTCACCGACAGAATCCCATCTCTGAAACTGCTGTTTTTTCTCTTTCCTTTCCAATTGGGCACTTCATGATTCTTATTGGATTAGTGCCTCGTTTTTTCCTCTTTCCCTTAGAATTTTTCCCCCCTCCCTTTCCTTTCAGTAATTCCGTTAATAGGTAAAGGAACCCCCCCCTTTCGAAAGGAGGTTCCTCAATGGGTCTCTCTTGTTTTTTTCCCTTCCGTTTTGTTTGTCCCCCCTTTGCTGTTTTCGTTTTGGTACACAATTTTTTGGATGTTTTTTTTTGTCTTGGTAGCCAGTTTGTTTTTTCTCTTAGGATTCAGTTTTTTTTTAGGATATTTCCCCGGTGGTGAAACTGTTCCCCCCCCGTTTTGACCGTCGTGCTGTGGAGTGGTTCTCCGTACGTTTCTTGTTTCTCTTCCTCTGACAATATCTTACACTCCTTTTTTCGCGTTGAAATAGATGCATGAGCACCCCCTTCGAGACATGTTTTCCCCCTTCCCCCTCAGCGTTTTCCCCCCACCACCACAACGCACTAGTTTCCAAGTCTTGTAGGACTTGCCAACATTTCCCCCGCGCCCAAGTTTTGAATCAACTTTCCCCCTCTGGATTATTCCCTTTTTTCATTTCCCCCCCCCAACCACGGCGATGCGGGGGCCTAAGCGTTTTTCTTTGCTTTAAAGTTTTTCTCTCGTTTTTTTTCCTTTAGGCTAGTTTGTGCACCCCCAACGTTTTGTAGCACCCCCCCTTCCGTCGGTTTTTGTTGCAAACACCCCTCAGGGTCACCCGAAAGCCTCCCCCTTTTTCCCCCCCCCTCAGCCAAGTTTTGCCTCCCCATTTTTCGCAAAAAACCTTTTGACGAATTTTTTTTTCCGTGAAACAGCGCTACTTGGGTCGGATTTTTTTTGACTTCCCCCGCAGCATGCCGGTAAAATTCCACCTCCCCACCCCTGAAAGTTTTGCGCTTTTGGCCAACCCTTGCTTTCCCTGGGTTGGTAATTCGGAAAGTTTTCCTGGTTTTAGCTTACTTTTTCTTGGTTACTGAAAAACCTCCTGCTACGTATTCCCCCTTACGGCGGTGCTCGGGAAGGTTGGAACCGACCTTCTTCCATGCCATTCCCTCCCCTTTTCCTAGCACCGTGTGCCTCCCCTTTTGCAGGTCCTTTGTGCCGGGAACCTTGCTGTCTCCTTGTCTTCTTTTCACTCTTTCTCCCCTCTGGTAAGAAGCACATAGTTTGGTCCAATCCGTCTTCCCCCCCGCCACACTCTTTTCCCTTTTTTGCCTTTTCTCCCTCTTGATAGAATTCCATTGTGACCCTAGTGGCAACGTTTTTAATGCTGGTTTTCGACCATGATGTCTTTTGGTTTTTGAATATGGCGTTTTCCTTTCGACCGCCCAAATTACTTTAGTCCCCTCAAGTACCTAACCTTCTCCCCTTGTTACTCACACTGTGGCACTCCCCCTTGGTAAACCGTCTCTCCCCAACTTTTTTTCCCCTTTTCCAAGCAGACAGACGTTTGGCCGGCTCCCCCCAAGTGACAGAGGACTTGCCTTCTCTTCTCGGTTTTTCCCCCCCTTCCCCTAGTTTTTAATAATACAGGTTTGGTTTGGGAGGAGAGATTTAAGTGTTTTGCGTAGCAGGAGCACTTCCCCCTCCCCACCTGTCCTTGAGCGTTCCACAACGTTATGCCTTTTTTTTCGGTGCAAGTAGTTTTTAAAGGTGGAACCGGGAACGTTCGTTTAGTTTGACCCCTTTCTTCTACATCAGCTTTCTTTGACCCAGTTTTGGCCCTTTTGCTGGCAAGTCTGCTCTAATCAAGACCTTTCCCCTCCTTGGACTTCCTTTTTTTTCTTGCTATTCATTTCCAACGTGCCTTCTCTTCTCCCCAAGCCTTTCTCTCCCCCGAGTTGGTCTCCGGGAAAATCCCCGGGTCCTTTTTCGCAGCTTTTCCACAACGTTACTGTTGTGCACTTCTCCCCGCGGAGTCGGTTTTTTCTGAAGTCCTTTTTCATGGCAAACGATTTACCAAGACCCTCCTTTTTCCTTTTTCCCCCAGTTTCCTTTACGCCTGTGCCTTTTTCCTGTTGCCGTCGCCCTCGTGGGCCTTCCTCCGGCTTTTGGTTTTTGTCCAATTTCATCAAGGTTGCAGTTCCTACACCCTTCCGTTTTGCCTGGTCTCATTTTACGCCCCATTTTTTTTTTTTTTTGTGATAACCTTTTTTAGCAGTTTTGGGCTGTTTTGGCCATTTTTTGGCTTGATTATTTTTTTTCGAGTCCTGCTCCGGTTCAACCCTCGCCGGCTGGGTCATTTTCGGCTTTCCTTCATCCCAATTTGTTTTTTTTCGAGAAATTGTTTGCTAATGGTGGCTTTACTGCGTGAAATAGGGGTTGCTGTTACCAGGTTGCGGTCGGGGGATTGTTTTATTACCCAACAAAAGGGTCGACAATAGGCCCAGGACTTTGGTTCTTTTGACTAATGAGGAAGTCCCCTTCCACTTTACTTCTGCCCCGTCCCACGTTTGTCTTGAATACTGAGTATCGCGTTTCATTTCTTTCCGTTTGGCCGGTTTGTGACACTGGTTTCCCCGCGCCTGAAGAGCCGGTATCCAACCCTCTCCTTTTGGTAACAAACCCCCTCCTCTGGCTTTTCCTTTGTTGGGGTCTTTGATTGGTTGTGTCGGCCACGTGTGTGATTCTCTACCCTGCTTTTCCTCTCGTTTTTTCCCTATCTGTCTTTCCCCTTCAACTGCCCACAAATACACTCCCGAGTTCCACCCCCGACCCTTCCAAACTGGGTCACCCCCCGTTCCCCCTCCAAAAACGGAAGTCTAAGAGGGGTGAGCAGGTTTTTTTTTTTTTAGTGGTTTTTTGGCCCACCAAACCCTTTGCCAACTTGGTCACCCCACCCGCCCCCCCCCACCTTTTGCCACACCTGTTGTTTACCCATAGATGACATTTTTTCAAAACCTGTTGCTTTTGTCTTCCCACTGTGCTCTGATTTTTTCCTCTTGTCCTCCTTTTAGTGGCGCGTCAGCTTTTCCGTCTCCAAGGCGTTTCTGCTCCATGCAGTAACCTTCCCCCCTCTCCCCCGTTCTGTTCTCTATGATGGAATTCGCGTCCCCTTTTTTGAGAGTTTTTTCTTTCCGGTATTGTCAGTACATCCGTTTCCTTGTTAGAAACTTGTTTGCATGATTTGATTGCCGTTCCCGTGGCTCAGAACACTTTTTTTTCTCCCCACAGGGCTTTGTCTGTGGGACTCAAGAGTTTTTGAGACGACCTTTTTTTACGACCCATACCCATCCGGTTTGCCCCCCCCCCCCCATTGAGCGTAGGGTTTTGTTTCCGCATCAAGAAGATACCGATTTTTCTGCCCCCTTTGGTCCCGTCCCCCAAGTGGAAAAAGTGGTTTTTTTGATTCTCCACCCCTCTTGCGCTCCCTCATTACCCCTAATGCCTTGACTTTTTAAGGGCACACCCTTTTTTGATGAAGCTGCTCTAATTTTTCCCCTTTATTTTCTTTTCGGCCTTCTTCTCCCAGATTAACTTTTTTCGTCCCGATTCGGAGTTTAGGGTTTTGCTTTGTCCCCCTTTCGTTCGGGTCTGTTTATCTTCTTTCCCTTTTGCCTCTGGTTCTTCTAGCCTGGTCTTCTTGAACCCAAACCGAACTGACGAACCATTTTTTTGCTCCAGATTATGGTGAGATCCGGACTTTTGAGCTTGCCGTTGTGTTCTCACCGTTGTAGTTTTTTTTGCCTTCGGAACCCGATTGATCTGACTTTCTCGTCTGTTCCCCAACAAGGTGCCCACAGGCTGATTGCACAAAAATTTTTGGTTTCGCCAATGGGTTTGGAGGACGCGCGAGAGTATATTGATTGTGTTGGTCAAAGGGGTTTCCCGCAGACCCCAACCTATGTTCCTTCGACCAACTTGAACGCCGTGGGGCGTCTGACTAGTGCCTTTGCGGAGCGACGACGCGCAAATCGTTCCGCAAGTGATTTTACATATGGATGAGTTAAGGCCCCCCGAATAAGGGGAGGGGAGACCATTAAAGACTTTTACGAAAATGATAGGGCTGCTCAGTACGGACGAGTCCCCAGAAAAGTTGTACGTCGGGGGGAAATTCCCCCAAATATGGGGGCCCCCCTTTTGTTGTGGTACCACAAAAATCTTTCCACCGGGAAGGAATGTCTGCCCACCTCCCCGGACACGGATACGCCATCTGCTATTCTTTCCACCCCTCATCGATTGCCTCAAGCGAAAAGCTTTCCCATCCGATCCCCTCTTTTTTTTGCACCTCTGGATAGCCCCCCCATGAATCCTCCGGTCTCTGAATTTTTCACTTCTGTGTCTTTCTTCCTTGATGTCCCCTTGACAGCGGCGCTCTTTTTTTTCAACCGTCACGACGGCCCCCTCAAACACTGTCCCCCCGGTTTTTCCACGAGTTTACTTATGTTTCTCTTTTGCCAATTAATAGGCGGATCATGCGAACACATCTGTACCATTTCCCCCCCCCCCCTTCCATTTTTTTTGATGAATTAGACAAGGGACCCTCCCCACCCCAGTGGCGTTCCCTTTGAAAAAGAACGTGTCAATTTAGACAACACCGCTCTTTCTCCCCAGTTTAACCATCCCCCCCCTCCTTCGCGAGTTTCTCTACCGGTTGCTTGAACCCCAACAATTTGTCGGTTTCTTTTCAGTCTATGCTCTAATACTTTGACCTCCGGGGAATCATTCCAACAGTGACAAGAACCCCCGTCTCAGTCTTTTTTTCTTCGCCACCTTCTTTATTGATTGCCCTTTTTTCAGACCAAGTCGGGCAATTTTTCCACATGCAAATGGAGTTCGTTGGTCAGGACAATCCCCCTCGTAGTTTTCGGTTTTTGAAGGGCCACTTTGCTGCCGCGATTCCACGTGGTACTCCAGAATCAATTCACTGATGCGACCACTTTCACAAAGCTGAGGTTCGACTTTTTTTTTTTCTTGCTTCACGGTATGGTGAAAATTGCCCCCATAACGTTCAAAAAAGTGGGAATTTGAATAGATCCTCCTCGTGAGGCTTTTTCCTTTCCCCCTCTCTTAAACTTCCCCCCTCTTATCCCTTGGACCGTTCCCATACTGAAATTTTGTTTTTTTGGTTTGTGGGCCAGAGGATTGTTTTTGGGAAAACGACCCCCAGTGAATCACTGTCCATCGCATGCGTCCTTCCATTTTTCTTTCCTTTCTTTTTCGGATCAAAGATTTAGGGGTCGGTTTTTTTCCCTCCCAATCCCCGCTGGTTAAGAAACCGGGAAACTCGGGAGGACAAACGCGAGTGCATCAATGGGGAGAACTTTAAACTTCTAATTTTCCCTTTTTTTTCCCGTTCTGTCTGACCCCCATGTCTTTTGTTCATCGCTGCCAGCGTTTTCCGCCGCCCATTTTCCCTCCTCGGGACCCCCCCCCTTCGGGTGGGGGCCCAATTTCCTCTTTTAACGAATGTCTATTCAATGGAGGATTTCGCCGGTGGGACGTTCCCCCCAAGTCAGTTTGCAATTGTGTTCCCCCCCTGCGTTCCTTCCCTTCCAGCCATTTAACCATCTCCAGGTCCCCCCGCAACTATTGCACCCCCCCCAAAACAGGTGAGGAGTCTTTTATTTCATTTGTCCTGTATTGCTTTGTTTTTTACACCCCCCCCCTTTTTTCGAAGCATTTTTGAGTTAAGAAGGTGGCCCCCCCCTTCCAAAAACAAACCGTTAAGAATAGACACTTTCACTTTTTAACAGCAGTAACCGCCGCAATTTATGCCCCAGTGCTCCTCCCCCCCCCCCTTTGCCCGCGGTTTTGTCCTTCTTCCCCCCCAGTGACACCACCTGTATTAGAGTCTTGCCCCCCCGTTCCCCCCCGAAGGTGAAGGTTACTATAATTAATATCCTGTGTGCCCTTTTCAAATAGGTGTATTTCCCCTCTATATTCATTTTTGTTTTCCAATGAGGATGCAATGACAGCAAACCGCGGTGTTATTGATGGTGGGGTTCGCCGGGGCAACTTAACTTTCGGGGAGCCCCAGGTTCGCTTTTCTCCCTGATGTGGTTTTCCTATTTCGCCTTCCCTAACTATGTCCCTGGTTTGGCCAACGGCCCCTCAAACAAACATTAGTGTGTTCTGTCTAAGACCGGACAGGACATAACAGCCCCGGAACACAGATTGGTTGTCAACTTTCCTATTTTTTGATTTTTTTTCTGGTCTTGTTCACTTTGCTGTACCGTTCCAAGATCCCAACCCCATGTTTTTTGACGTGGGATGGGTTCTTAAAATCGACATGGTCAACAGGTTGGTGACCCCCCTCCCCTCGTTCTACGCGTGTAACATTTCGGATTCAATGTGTCGCCCGGAGGTCCCCCTCCTGCTTTTTAGCTCACATTTGGTTCTGCAGTTTCTCTGTTACACCCAATGGTACCGTTTGTCCCCTCTTGTGGGAATTTCCGTACATTTCGAGGGAAATCTGACGAGTATACTGTGGACCCCCCCCACCACTATTTCGTCTTCCTGGCGATGGTTCCGCCCATTTCCAAATAGGGTTTCCCAGCTCTGAGTACGGGAGAGTTCCACCCCTAAACGTCCTATCTGGGCAAGATTGCCACAAGTTCGATCCCCGCTTCGTCTTTTGAACCCCCAACCCATTGCTTCTTTGACCCCCTTTCTTCGCCCTTTACCCTTTCACTGTCGTCTGTCCAGGAGTTTGTTTAGTCGTACCCATATGGGTTTTTTTCGTGACTTTACAATCCGCGGACCCAACCTTTTCCTCATGAGCCTAGGGACTTGAATTCACTTCACAAAAGGTGGGGTACCTTTGGGCTGATACCGTTTTCCCCTTTTTCCCCCTGTGGGTCAACTTCTCCTGTGGATGGGGGCAAGTACGCACATCGGCCAATTAACTACGCCTCTCCGATACAATTACGGTTGGAGAATTTTTCCCCCCCCCTTCCATGGCTTTTCCCGTTGGTCTTTGGACCCTTTTTTTTAGGGGCCCCAATATTGAACCGGAACTTTTGGGCGCGGTAGGCCCCAACCTTTTCAATGTACACCTGCCACTGTTCTTTTGTCTTTTTTTCTAATCTTCTTTTCCCAACGACTTTTCTTACGGGTCGTGAGGTATTTTGCAACTTATCCGATGGTGAAGTGGCTGGCAAGGTAATTGACCTTTTACAAGTGCCTTTACAAAGTCGGGTTGTGAACCAACCCATTTGCCGCTGAACCCCTCTTGTGTGTTAACTTTTGCGTTCGGGTCTGAAGTCTTCGGTTGTTCTTTGGGGTCTATCACGTTTTCTTGCCCCCCACGCTGGTTTTTCTCGGTCCCTTCCCTCCCACTTTGTCTTCTTCCCTGGGTCACCTCCTTAAGGGGGCAGCGTTTCGCCATCCTCCAGACTTCTGGGCCGTGGTGCTATGTCACCGGTAACGCCCAGACACCCAACTTGTTTTTTTTTGTGAAGTGCCCTGGCCCCGTTTTTTCAGAGGCACTCCTCCAGATTTTAAAGGGCACACTTCTCTGAATCCCCGTACAAGAAGCCCATGAGTATGCCAACTGTTTGTTGGGGTCGGAAAGTGGCCATGATTCCCCCAAACAAACCCTCGGCTTTTTTTTTTACGTCGGCTTCCCCGGAAACCCCCCCTTCCGTCCTTTTTGGGGACACACCTGTATTTGGCCGCATTTGAAAACGAGGTTTGCACCTAGGCCAACCTCCCCTGTTCTGTCTATATTTGTTGTCTCTGGGATGTCGATCTTTTGGAGCTTGTCCCCCACTCCTTTTTTTACAAGGGCTTCTTTGTCCTTCTGCTCCTTTGCGCTAGGCCGGCCCTTTATCATAAAACGAGGTCCGGTTGGAATCTGTCAAATTTCCCCCCCTAGAGTCGAAACCCCCCCAATTTTTGAGCCTCTCCCCCTCCAACTCCCCTTTCCCGGTTGCATTACGATTTACCCGGCTCCCTAAAAAAAAAAAAAATTCAACCCCCTCAAGCGAATTTTTTTCGTCCGTCTCTTTTAACCCAACGTGCGCTACAGACCAGTACAGTTAGCCGATTGACTTTTTCACAAAAAAACCCGCTTCCCTGGTCAATCCACCTTAGCATTCTCAACCACTCCTTTATTGTCTTAATGGAAAGTGTCCGTCTTTGTAACTTCCCGCTAGTTCTTCCCCCGACTGAATTTAATCCCTACCCCCCGCCTCCTCCAAGCAGTACGTTCCTCTGCGGTTGTACCCCCTCCAGCCGCCCAATAGAAGAACCTTTGAATTCTGTGACTCCTTTCCCCAACATGGGAGTTCCTTGCTTTTACTTTTTTCACTACTTGTGTAGCCCGCCGTATTTTTTCCCGATCATTTCCCGCATCGCACCTTTCTTCTTTCTGTTGGGCTAATTTTTATTCTTGCGTTTGAAACGCCCACCCCCGGCGTGTTTTTTCCCCGTCCTATGGTTTCTAAGTGCCCACTTTTCATCCGCCCTGAGGTGAAGGGTGGGCGCTTCGGAAGAGCAGTTTTTTTTCCGCCCCATGACATTTTTTTTTGTGCATTTTTTTTCTTTTGGCCGTCGTATGTATGCCGAGGTACAAGAAGATTTTTTTTACGGGGTTAACCTTCTCAATACTTCAGACCAATTCGTAAGTTTCCCATTTGTCATGGGGGCCCACTCCTGGGCCGAGTTTCCCCCTGATTTAAACAAATGACTGCCTGCGCCATTTACTGTCTTTTCACTTTTTTTCATCAGAACCCCCCTAGCCCTTCTTCCCACGCCTAGTGCTAACGCCGCTATTCTGCACAATTTTTTTTTTTTTTCCCCCCGTTTTTGTTTTCCCCCCCTGTGCAGTTGTTTCCCCTTTTCTGTTCGCCATTTTTTCCCTCTCTTTTTTATGTTGCTATGCATTGGGAATGTTTTTGGCTGGGTGCACCCTTTTCCTTGCCATTTTGACGTTCGGATGTTGTGCTTTAAGGCTTCTGGTACGTCCCCTCAATTCTTTGTCAACCCCAGCCCCCTGCACTTCGCGAATCACTTTCCCACCCAAGTATGCACCAAACATCCCTGAAGCGTTTTCAACCCCCCTTTTCGGTTCGGTGTTCACCGATTGCCCCAGGATCAGTCCAACTAGTAGCCATTCTTTTTTGTTGAATCATGCCCCCCCCTATTTCCTGTACACTCCAACCTGTTGATGGATGTTTCCCACAGTGTCTTTCTAGTCCAATTAGTTATGGCCCTGCAGAGTTTGTTACCAGTTGCGGTTACCCATAACTTTTCCCGTTTATCCCCCGGCGTACCCTCTTTCACTGACCCCCGGTCACTCCCTGAACAGTTCTGACAGCCCTAACCAAAACTTTGAAAGGAATTGGCCACGTCTTTCCCTGACAGATCATTTCCGTTTTTTGAGTAGAGGGTTAGCATTTAACCTTTCCACCACTTTGTGAAATTTTCTTGCGCCTGTATTCCCATGGGGTCTTTTTCCTTAGGGACAAGACCTTTCGATTTTTTTTTTGTATGGATCAAACCTCTTAACAAGCGCGCCTTTCCCCCGAACGCATTTCCCCAGTCTCGCAGGGTCCCCCCTGGTTTTTCAGGCCGCAGTCTGCCGCCACACGTTTCAGGTTTTCTTCCTTTTCATCTTCGTCCTCTTTTTATCCCCCTTTGCACTGCCCGTAAAAGTATATTCCATTGAGACACAGGGTTTTTTTCCGTGACAGTTATAGACCCCTTGCGTAGAACTTTACGGAATTTTAAATAGCGCCCACTTTTCTTCAATGTCTGCCTGCTAGTTCGCATCAGGAGCCGGGTCCCAGCTTCCCCAGCCAACTTTTCAAATGCTAACTAGAAATGCTTTACCAAGAAATCCCTCCAAACTTCTTTCTTCCAACCTGCAAGAGCTGAACGTGAAAATCAGTACTTTCTGCGATCAAGGAACGAGGGCGGAATAAGCTCTGAATAGGCTCTTTGTTCCCCAAATCTCTCTCTGTTCCCCTGATAATAACGTTTTTTTTTGTTAGTATTGGAGCACTTGAGCAGGCAGGCCCAAACATCCTTTGAACACCTTTTTTTTTGAATGCGTTCGATTGCCCCAAAGCTGCTTATTGGACAGGATTTTCGTAATGACCTATCTTGGGCTGATGCGTGTGTTGGCAACCCTTATAGCCTCAGTTTTAAGTTCCCCCCTTGGCTGGCCCTGCTGGTAGCATGGGTGGCAAAAAAGGGTCCCACCTTAATTTGTAAGACCTCTCTCCGGTTTATGGTCGATTGGTGGCATTTCTCCGAATTCCAAATGAAAGGGCTTCTACGATGGTGTTTTTTCAAAGGGGCAAAAGGTGAACGCGTTTTATTTTCATTAGACATTTTTCTTTCTTTCCCAACGTCTGTTGTTCCCAAGAGTACTTACCTCGTGTCCCAGATGAGTCCCGTAAAGCAACATGTCGCCCCCATGCGACCTTTGAGTTCAGCCTCTTTGCCACCGTTGTGCACACACTTTAATTGGCAATGGCCGCAGGGACTCCTTCCAGCCTTTTTCCGAATTAGGGGCATAAATACTTGATTTTTTCTTCATCAACAAGGTGTTAAATACGATCCAAGTTGATTGTTTTTCGTGCCCGGACAGACACCCCTTTTCCAAGATCGGATGAGCCAACCTAGGTGTTTTATCTCTAGTGGCCTGAATGGTCCCCAGTTCTTGCATCCTAGGAGCCACGACCAACCAACTTTGGTTATTTGTTCAGGATCCGGCGTTTTACACCACGGATTCCGCCCATTGTTTTTTTTTCACGGCCGGAACTAGGGCGAGGGAAATCCCGCTGTTTTCCTTTGCGGTTGGGACCCATGTGTTGCGCCGCTGTATGTTTTTTTCCCCGAACACCCTTGTTTAGCCCCAACTCTGACTTCGGCCACAGCACTGAGGGGGCGAGGCATCTGTTTGCCACCTAAGCCCTTCTACGACAAGGTTCCAAGCATTTAGTCCCCAAAAGTTCAGGATCCTGGCTCGCTGACCTTGAGTGAACCATAGTTGATTTCTGTGTTTATTGGCACTCTACTGCTTTTCAAGGGACGGTTTCGATAAACGCTCTTTACTGTCACTTTTTTTCTGCGGAGGTTGTGGTTGAAAGGGTGGATCCGAACCCGCTCCGTTTAGGTTTCTTTAGGCAACGTCTCCTGTGGTCGTGCCCGTTCCCCACCCCCACCTGAACCTCGCTCACATCCCCCAAGCCGTGCCTGTCGTACAAAAAATGTGACCCTGTCACAAAGGCCAGCGGGCCTATATCCAAACCCCCCCCAAACTCCCGCTTCCTCTATGCCCTACCAACGGCTTTTCACCCCCAAAACCTTGAACTTGTTTTCAACAACCTGGAACAACGGCACAACGCCCCCGCGCTGAACATTCAGAAGGGACTGATGAACGCGCATTAGCTCTTTCGATGTCAACCTGCGCCTTTTCCTGCTCAGATTAGTCAGTCTTAAAGACGAGTTGACAGGGTTTTTTCCCAAACTACTCTCAGTTTCCTTCCGTGATTGATTTAGATTAGCACTCCTGGCTTCTTCTTGAGGTATTACCCATCACGACTTTTCCGAACCACATCGTCGTACGGGGCTCCGGAACATTCTTCCCCCCTTGCGCGTTTTGTCCTAACCTTGTTTTCCGATGAGGAGTATGGCACCCCCAATAAGGATTCAAAGCCAAGGACTGTCGTTCGCTTTTTTCGAAGCTCTTTTTCCCTCTCTCACAGTTTTCGTTTTCCCTTTCCCGGATGGCCCCCTTTCGGCGGATCCCAAAAAGGATGTTTGAGCGACCAGCATGCCCCACACACGTGCATGATTTCCTAGGTTTACGAACTTTGGTTGAAGATTTCCTTCAGGGTCTGCTCTTTAGTTTTTTTAACCTGATAGTTTAGTTAGCACATCAAGATCGGACGCCTGTCTTACTTTCGGTGGTGAGGCTGGTTTCGGGGCTTCTTTTCCGTTTTGATCTGGTGTTTTCTAATAGCTTTGGATGCAAAACCCCCCGTTACCCCGCGAAACTTGATGAAGCCCAATTGGCTATAGGAAGTTGTTTGAAGTACCTGCTCACCGGTCCGTTGGGATCGTCCTAGGGGGGTTGGTGATAACTCCTTACCGGATCTCCTGGCCCCACGTTTTCGCGAGTTTTTTTTCTTTTGAGGACACCCCCATGTTTGGTCTCAACCTAGTCTCCCCGTCATCAGTTTTTTTACGTTTTTGCATTGAGCAACAATGTCCTTTCACTACCTGGCAGACCCAGTTTTGTGCATGACCATTCACCCCTTTCTTCCTCGTTGGTTTTGAGGAGAAGAGGGAAGATTCCCCCTGTCCCCTACTTGGGTAACGGGAGCAGAGAGCTTATCTGTTTGGAGTTTCCAAGCTCCTTTCGTGTGATCGCCAACCCTGAGGGTGTACGGGTATGGCTCCAGGCACTTCGGGCTATTTGACATGCCAGTGGAACCCACCCTTGAACCCCAGATTTGCCACCCAAAAACTTGGGACCCCATTTTTTTTTCCGTGGATTTGGATGCGGCGATCGTCCCCCAGCCTTTGCCTTTCCACAGGGTTTTCCCAAAAAGTGGCATCGCCGGACGGGTGTCCAAGGATGTGCCCTTTTAATCTTGAAAACCGGTTGGTCACCGTTGGCGATCTTGCTGCAAAACCACGTCCGGTGTCCCGTTTAACACGGTCCCTAAACACCTTGTTCCATCTGTCTTCCTGGGGCTTGGACTTCGCCACATCACCCCTGAGGTGTGGATTCTTATCGGTTTGCCCACAAAGTTTTTTTTGAGGCCGTTCAACTAAACCAAAGGCCAAAGATTGCAAACCTTATACTACTCCAAATTTACTTCCTAGCCCCTCCTGACTGTCAGGGAGAGTTCAGGTTTTCCATCCCAACAACGTTTGTTCCTGTCCGGCTGCACTTTTCTCCCCCCCCGGGCACCATGGCATAGGAAATGACCACAGTTTAAGCACGCTTACCCTTTGTCCATTCAAAACGTGGGTTTTCTTGGCCAGGTTGCTGGACCCTTCCCCAGGAGTAGGGTCAAAGTCCTTTGAGACTCCTTTGACCAAACCGTCGTGGCTCCTTGGAGCACCTGCGCCGAGTTTGGATCTGTCACTGAGCCCTTTTTTTTGCTGATTGGAAAAGATTGGCGAAAATCCCCACCCCCCGGCCTTTTTATGTCATTGCTGAAGCTGTGATGCACACCTTGTCCACATCCCCCGAAGACCCAAAAGCTTGTAAAGCTTGGTTCTTTGTCCCCAGTGCAGCCTCGTCATCGTTCGCGGTTAATTGATAGGCCCCCCCGGCCACAATCAAGACTTAGAGCGGAAACTCCTCATAAATAAATTTGTTTGGGTTAACCTTGGTTAGTCTAATTGCTTTAATGCTCCGCCACCCCCTGCGGTAACTCGTTCTGGACCTGTCAATTAAGAGGCTGTATCTTCAATTAAGTTTGTACCTTCCCGTGGGAGGCTATGAAGAGCCTTTCCGTCCTGCGAAACTTTTTTTGAAAAATTAGGCTCTCTGTTTCCACACAAAAAACCCCCGCCTGCCGACACTAAATGTGTTGTGTCCCATGAACACCCCTATAGGTGATTGTCCCTTCTGACCAAACTCTACGCCATTTCCCCTCTATTCTCTCCCCACCGCTTACCTCCCTCACACCCCCCCTCGTTGCCTATTACTCCTTCTGTTTCACCTTGTAGGCCCATTAACACCCTCTCCTTTTGTTAATTTCGCCTGTGCGCCAAGCCCTGACCGTTGTGTGTCCCATTCTACACATCCAGATCGTGTTTGATCCCCTGGTTTTCAAGTTTTTTTCTTATTTCCCCATGGACTGTGGCTACCCTCCCCAGTCTTGGGTCCCTGAAAATTTCCTCCACCTCCCAATCAGACAAGCCCAAAAAAGTCCCCCCCACGGATTCAACCCCCCCCCCGCTGGTCATCCCGTCAGTTCGGATCCCCTTTTCAGGTTTCGAGTGCACTATACCCCCCAACAAATCTCCTCATTTTTTTAGAATTTGAAACCACCCCATTTCCCACCCATTTTTTTTTTCGGGAACCAAGGGCGTGGAAATTTTTTCCTTCCCCAACCCCAGTGAGTCAATCTGACATTTACCACTGTTTTCAACTTATGAGAACCATCCCCCACCTTTACGAGGCGCTGGTGATTTTAATTGCTTAAGTGCACAACCATTTCCCTGAGTCTCCCTGCGTCGTCCAAACTTAGGGTGGGACATAAATATATGAGATTTCAAGACCAGCATGCCCTGTGAGGTGTCCCCCTTTTTGTGTCCTTTCAACTGACCTTCTCGTAGTGCTGGTTTTATTGTTTTTCCTGGGAGATCTCTCGACTCCCGGTCACCTTGTCTCTACTCGCGCTTACGAGATCTATTTCCTTACGATCCGCCTTTCTCCTTTAATTCCCTGTCCGCCATTCGCCCACGCCTCAGGTGCCCTATCCCTCAGTTGGCCCCTTTCGTCTTCTCTCTTTATGTTTTCTGTCCTCGTCTCCTTTTTGACCCTCTATCTCCGCTATGGGTTCCACTTTGTATAAAGATGGTTACCTCTTTTCCTTACTCGTTCCCTCGTCCATCCTTTCCTAGTTCTCTCCTCGTCCCGTTTCTTTAACCTCTTCATAGTTCCATCCTTGTTGCTTCCTTTTTTGCCCCCGTTTCTTCTAGTCTGATACCCTCTTTTTCTTCCTTTCTCTGTCTTACTCCTCCTTTCTACTCTCTCTCCTTCTCTCGTTTCATTCTTTTCCTACCCTTCATATTTCCTTGCTCGCCCCCGTGATACCTGCGTTTCTTACCCCCTTCTCCTCCCCCAAGTTCGGCTTGCCCTGCCCTGCCCATCTCCACGCCCGCGGCACCCTTTCATACTTCCACCCCCTCTCCGCTTCCACCCGACCTGCCCCGCGCATTTCCCCTCACAATGCCCCCCGTCACTGTGCAATCCTACTACGCAATCTTTCTATTCCGTTCTCCACCATGTTCGGCACAACCCATGCCTCCTTCCACCCCCGTTTTACTAACTCTTACCCCTTGTGCTCCTCCACCCCTCTCTCTGTACTTCCATCTCGCTCCTCTCCGTCAATTCCCCACTCGTTCTCTCCCTCCTCTCTTCATTGTTTTCATTTCTCCACCTCGACCATCCCTTTCTTTTCTTCTCTCTCCCCACCCCACAGGTCGATGGTGGTCCTTTCTACCTCCTAGTGCTCCTGTGCTCCGTCCGATCTTGTCTGCTTTTCTTATTCCTCGCTTCTCTCCCGTCCATTCTTGTTGCTTATCTTATTCCCTCCCTCCCACTGACCCCTTTCCCTTCGGCCGCCCCTTTTTCCTCATATTCCCCCCTCCTTTTTCTCCTCTATTCTCCGTTTTGTCCGTTTTTTTTCCCCCTCTACCTTTTCCCTCTCCGCCACCCATTTTTATGCCGGCCCTCGTCACCTGCTTTTCCTTGCTCTCCCCCGCGACGCGCCGGTACCGCCTTATCAATTGACCCTGAACCCCCCTCGTTATGTCTTTCTTCCAGCCACAGGACCCCCCCCCCCAGCTTGAGACTTGGGGGGACAGCAGGCTTTTTTTTCTCGAGACCGCGTCCTTGGCCTTGCCCCAATTGACAAATCCGTTGGTTCGTGTTTTTTAAAGGCACCCTGATGTTCTCCGTGACTTTCGCTTATTTTTCGCCCTATGGTACCGGGTTTTTTTGTCCCACGTTTTTTTTTGAACTCAAACCCCCCCATGACGCGGGATTGTGTTTGATTTTGTTTTCTCCTAATTCAGTTGAACTTTCAGATCCATGAGTTCACCAGAGGTTGGTTTTGATGCTCCCTTTTTTTCTGGCTATTTGGGCAAATGCTTTGTTACGGAAGATTGTCCACACGACCCTTACCACCTGTGTGAGTCGCACCTGCCTTCCCATCCCACGCGGTTTTTCTACGTGTACACCCCACTTCGCTGTGTCGCCTTTTCCCTCCCTCTGCCCCAACGGTAATTTTCTTTTGAACGCAGCATGACCAGTGACGCCCTCGTGTTTGGTTCCCTTTTTCGAATCCCTCCCGCGTAATCCAGGTTGCATTTTCTTGCCACACCCCTTCGGTCATTCGTGTGGCGTTTTCAGATGACGGCAAAAGGTGGGTCGCGGGAGAGTCCCTTCCCCCAAAGCGAAACGAATATGGTCAATTCTACACCGTCAAGTGTTTCAGATTCGCCCATGATTTCCGGAAACAAAGTTTTTATTGGTTAATAACAGTGAACCCTTTAATCCACTACTAGCACCTTGTGCTGATTTTTTGACAACACTTCGAATCTTTTCCGGTCCAGCTCTCCATAGCCCTAGGTAGGTCGTTCGACTGTCCCCGGCGTTTTCCCCCATCTACTTTTATAGGGTCAACCCTCGCTTAAACTCTTTGGCTTTGGTTTTCCCCTCCTCTTTTTTTTTTAAGGGGAGCTCCTTCGCAATTGACCCTTGATGTCCCTGCTGGGACCTTTTCGCCCCCAGTCCCGTTGAAAAATCCGCCTTCCCGTGTTTTACATGAATTTTTCCAATCCTGCACGAGTTGATTAGCCGGTTAGGAGTGACACTTTTATGGTCCACCCAAAGGTTCCGGGACCAATTGACCTTGATGTGTTTATGGTTCGCAATGGAAACCGAGTCAAATAATTTTCCGCGGACTTCTTCGTTCTGTCTGGTTCTGGGCCTCAGCTTTCCCCTCTTGTACCTTTCTCCTTTGGGCCGACCGGCCAGCGTGTTGCTGTCCCCACAAAATTTTTAGCCCCTAAGCCTTTCGATTCTTTTAGTGTTCACGGTTGGACGGTTACGTGTGCTGTTTGATGGAAGAGATGGGCCGGTTATTGGCACCCCAGTTACCGGTCCCCTGAGCTTTGGGAGGGTCCCCCCTGGAAAGGCACTGCCACACCCCACCAATTTGTTGATTTCCTTAGAGTGAATTTAAGACGTCGCCCTGCTTCCGCTGATGTCCCCGGGTTAAAACGTAACTTGGACCCCGGGGATTGGTTTTCGGTTTGCAGGGACACTGGAAAGTTTTTTCAAGGAAAATCCCCCGCCGCTTTCAATTGCCCGTGATGTGCAACGCCACGAGTACAAATCCCGTTTAAACTTTCCGGCCCCGTCATGCCACCATTGTGTGGGTAAACGCAGCTTGGTACCAAACACAGGCGTTTTAGGGTATTTTTTTTGGGAAGTCTCATGAGGTTGCACCTGTCACTCTTGGGTCCCAACAATATTTGTTTGTGCATCGTTGGTCCCGTTGAACACACCACGGACACATGGCTTCGCAAACCCACCGTTTCCAGCTTGCTTCTGCACCGTGGAGGTCTTTGGGGATTGTCTTTCTCCTTCCACGGAGGCATGTGCAACTATTCACGCTTTCCGCCTCCTGCCGGGGGCCTTTTCGTTCCTGATCCGCAAAGGACGACGCCTCAATGTGTTCTTGGCTCCCTGCTTTTGACGGTATGAATGTCGGTGTCCTCGACACATTGCGCCTCACCCGCACCCCAACGGCAAACACACGTTTGATTCTTCCTCCCCTTGGTTTTTTCGTCACCAAAACCATTGTTTACCAAAGGAGACTGCTGCGGCCAGGGTTCCAACGTAGAGATCCAGAAACGCAAAAAACCAGGTTTTTCCAATTTTTTTCTTGAAAAAACGATATTTGTTACGATGTTCACCAAAGAGTGAGAAGTCACTCCCCCGCTCACCCCTTCTTACCACCCCATCGGCGGGACGCGCGCCAGCCGTGTTATAGTCAACGGCCGCGACTTAGGTCTCAACCGATTCAAACGCTGAACACAAGTGCCCCGAAGCCGCACAAGCAGAACTCCGCCCCCCCAGTACCCTTAATGCAGCTTTTTTCTTTGCCGAGCATCTGTTTTATAATGAATTGCGACCCACACCCCCACTCGTGGTCTTTAACCTGATCGTCCTCCTGATCAAACAAATTTTGGTTTTTAGTGGTTTCATGGGCATTATCTTTGTTTGTAATTTTTCACCCCACTACACGCCATTTTTGAGTGATGTATAATCGCTACAACGGGACAGTCGGTTAGCCCGTATTCTTCTTGCGAAAAAAATACGACCCATGGCGTCCCAGCCTTATGGTGGCTTAAGTTCTGTCATCGTTCCCCCCCGCATTGAGGCACCCACTTCCTGCGTTTCCTGATGCCGAGCACGGACCCAGAAAAACCCCCAACGGGCCCTCAAGGTTGCGACTGAAACGCACTTTATTCACCGCGGTAGATATCCCTTTCCAGCCCTTTGCTCTCACTAGACCGCCACTTGCTGACTTGAAGAGAGCCCCCTTTGATCAAACAGATCCTGAATTTTTACCTGCCCTCTCGCCATCCATTTGTTTGATGCTACCCCAGCAGCTCTGTGCGTGACCTGAATCCGTGAATTTCCCTAAATGCTGTCGCTGGACCCGTGAATCTTTCTTTTACTGAGACTTGAGTCTTTTCTTTTCAGGTGTTTTTTTTTCTTTTTTGTTCTTTTTTTTTTTTTTTTTTTGTTTTTTTGTTCTTCCTTTTTGTTTTTTTTTTTTTTTTTCCCTTTTTATTTTTTTTTTTTTTTTTTTTTTTTTTCTTTTTTTTTTTTTTTTTTATTTTTTTTTTTGTTTTTTGTTTTTTTTTTTTCTTTTCTTTCACCTTTTTTTTTTTTTCTCTTTTTTTTTCTTTTTTTTTTTTTTCTTCTTGTTGGTTTTTTTTTTTGTTTTATTTACCGAATGCACCCTTTCCCCCCCCTTTTTCCTGACAACCCTGTAAGCTGGCCTTTTTTGTTTTTTTTTTTTTTTTTTTTTTTTTTCCTTCCTTTCTATTTTTTTTTTTTTTGGTTATTTTTTTTTACTTTTCTTTACGCCTTGCCAGTGCCATCCCCTCCTTAGTCCATCCCCAACCGTCAGAACTTGATCCACCGACAGGTTCCCTAACTTTCTCCCCACCTCGTGCCCCAAGAGTGTTTTTCTTTGCCTCTCAGGCCATGTTCTTTCTGCGGCTTTTTCCCCATACCGACTTGATTGTGCGGGCCACCGTTTCTGTTTTCCTTTTTGCCATTGAACGTGGTTTATGCCCCCTCTGTCCCTTGCACTAGTTTTTGTGTCCTTTCCGAAGAAACTACCGTAACGTGTTTCGGACTTTCCCTTTCCCCTCATTTCTGCGGCCCTTTTTTTTTGTCCCTGAAGAGTTCTTCTTTCCTTTTGTTGAGCCCCCAAGATTTGTTTGATTTTACCCTCTACCCCCTTTTGTGCACCTGCCCCTGATTTTAACTGACCTTTTGCATGGTTCCTTTGATATGTTCCAGTCCTGACCCAGGTTCCATTTTGTTTCTACTGTGTTCGTCCGTCCAAATTTGCCGCCCTCCCGCGCGTTTTTTCACCCCCACTCCAAGAACTGCCCTTTTATTCCAACAGTGAGTCCGATTTCCCAGTATCTCACGTTCACCAGCTTTCATGCCGCTACGCCAATAGCCCCATAAAAATGTACTTAAAGTAGATACCACATCTGCCCCTTGTTTTTGGTCATATCCGTTTTTCCTGCCTATATCTAGACCTCTCGGACGTATTCCCTTTTTTTCTTTTTTTTTTTTTTTTTTTTCTTTTCCTCGGTGACCCAGCTTCCAGAAGTGTCTAGACCGTATCCTCGATCCTACCTTGCCCTCAGTTGTACGCCTCTTTATCCCCCACAGCTCTTCTTGAACCTTCCTTTTCATAGAAGAATTATGACACGGTACTGACTTTACCCTGCGCGTCATTTCTCTGATAGAGCTTCTGCTTTCCTCCCCGCATCCTGTTCCCACCCCCTGTGACAATCTTAATCTACGGATTAGATAATTCACGCCAGGTCGTAGATTCAACTCCTCCCCCCAATGTTCCTTCCCCTCCCTCTAGGCCTTTCTCTTCCTGCAACAAGTCACACCCAACAATTGAGATACGCATATTCGCGCCTTTGACACAAGAGATTCCTCCGTTGTAATGAGGATCGACGCATCTGACGTCTTCAATCCGACCTACCCCCCCAGAACCCGCATTCTTAACAGGACCAGTAGACATGTCTGTGAGATTTCTGCACTGGTTCTGTTACCTTGCAGACTTCCTCAGATGATTTATGACTTGGATTGCAACGTTTTAGCCCTTTTTGATTTTGCCCCCCTATCGCAATCCTTGCTCGTCCCGGGCCTGCAGCGCTGAGGAAGAGAACCCCAGTGGACTGACAGTTGAGGCAACTTTATGGTCCCTGGGTCCCCCCCGTCATGCATTCTTCTTTCTGATGACCTTTCGTCCGCACGTTAGCCTACCTTGCGCCTCGTAGTCTTCCGGCCACCTTCTTTTCCTTTCGGGTTTGTTTTTGTTCTCTGCGCCTACCAGATTTTCTTTTGGGGGTGTGTTTTTTTGGTTGGCCAAGACTTTTCCCCCCGCTTGTCCACTCCTATACCAAAGGCTCGTTAACCCTAGACGTTGGGCTACGCTGACGGATACTATGTCATCTTTTGGACCACCCCCCCACTCCGGCCGATGCCCTCTTCTTGCTGCGAGCACATTTCCCTAAGCATTACGCGAACCTTTTGCAGCCCTCAGCACTCCCCTTGTTTCTCTTATTGCTTGCATTCGCCCCCGTCTAGTACCGGAAGTCCTGCACGCTGGGAATACTCTCTCCCGGGGGTTCTTTGTTTTGTTGACTTTTTTTTTGGCATTTATTGTTTGGGATTCTTTTTCGTCCTTTTTCTTTTTTTTTTTGCTGGGGTGTTTTTGTTTGGTCCTGGTGTGTGTTTTTTTTTTTTTTGTGTTGACGGTGTTTTTTTGAGGGTGTGGGTGTTTCGTGTTTGTTTTCTTTGAGACCGCTAAATGGAACCCTGTGCTGAGGGGGGACTTGATCCTGCTCTTGCCTACACCTGCACCATAGTCTCTTTCATCATCCTTAAGTGTTGCACGTTTCCCGATTCATTTGACAGGCGCCCCCTCTCAGCAATCTCTACAGCCCGCCCATCTCCAATTGCACCCTAGACCTCATCTCACCACCCTCTTTCTGTTTTAACTGATTGCGTCTAGTTCTGTTGCACTCGAAGGCGTGTTTTGGTGTACTTATTTTTTTTTTTGTTTTTGTTATTGTCCCCTTACTTCCCCGGGTCCATGTTTGTAGCTGCACCGACTGTGCCTGCTGACTGATTTGCAAATAGGCCCCCTTACGGTGCGCAACCGCCCTTTCCTTGAACCCGAAACTGCCTTTTTTGCAAAGTCACTAGTGCCAGTCTATCGAACGTCCCCTCCCACTTTTTTCACAAGTGGGTGAATGAACCTTTCCACCCTTCCCATACTCGTGTTTCCCCCTGATGCTCACCCTCACCTTTCTTTGGCCTTTGCCACCGGGGGCCCCCGGGTTTTTTTTTTTGGCCCAGAGACCGACCTGCCTGGTTCTCCCGTTTTTTGTCTTGTTCTCCCCATCTCCCTTCTTCCTTCCCCTCCTTCCTTCTTTCTCCCCTCTAATTATGTCCATTTCTTTCTGTTTCCTTGTCCCACTCCTACCACTTCCTCGCTCAGCTCCCTTTTCCCTTTGCTCTCCCCTTGATTAGGCAGTATCCGTTCGACTCCCGCCTCCGATTTATACTTTTCCTTATGCGTACATAATCCGTCAGTCCTTTACCCGCCGCCCACCCCCT
>Ga0179593_1499101_pt1 | contig 29945 bp, 27 predicted proteins | sample CZODoug2_1_08_16_FD_185931 | JGI IMG/M metagenome (GOLD analysis project Ga0179593, IMG submission 185931) | Vadose zone soil fungal communities from Angelo Coast Range Reserve, California, USA - CZODoug2_1_08_16fungal (PacBio error correction) | ecosystem: Environmental > Terrestrial > Soil >... | reverse complement strand
TTTTCCCAGATTACTACACAAAGAAGGCACGCAGGGTTCGATAGTTGCGAACCCCCGGAGATCTTCGCTTTTTTCTTTTTCCCCCTTCGGTCCCTCCTCCGCTCGGGCGCCTCGCAGCTGCCCCCCACACTTTTCCTTTTTTCCTTCTTTGCCCTCACCTGTTACGACTGGCGCCAATGTAGCGACTTGATTTTCAGAGTGGTGGGACCAAACCTTCCCCCCCTGTTTTTTTCCCTTCTCGGTCCTGCACGGCTGTCTCTCTCTTTTCCCGTTTTTTTTTGTGATCTCTCTTTTCGCCCGCCTCCCGGCTGGCCACGCACATTTGTTTAGTCATTGCCACGAAGAAGCCGTTTGTCGCGACATTTGAGCTCCTCCCGTGCCCCCCCTTTGATTTCCCCGAGCATGCCGGAACGTTCATTCCTTACTCACTCCGATTCTCCTCGTGACCTCCGGCGCCTTTTTCGGAGCAAGTTTGACATAGCTTGAGTTTTTTAAGCACACTCCTACTTCCTACACCCTCGCCTCCCTTTTTCTGGCGTGTTGTGGTCTCCTCTTTTCTTGCCCCTTTTTCTCCCCACAATTGGCGAACATCCATCACCCTGGTAGGCATATGATCCTGAGGAAAGCGACGGTCGTTTCATATTTCGATCGACCCCGGCAGCGCGCCCTACTTCAATTTTTTTGACTGACTTTTTTAGTTTCTTTGCCCCGTGCCTCCTCGTTTCATGTTCCAGAAGCTTTTCACATCACGTGAGAAATGTTATTTTTTGACTCTTTAAGGTCGCGACAGTCAACCCTCCTTTTCTTTCTGACTCATGTGTTGCTTTTCGTCCCCCTTCCCCCCTCTCACGAAATTCTCAGGCTCACCCCAGTGAAAACCGATCTACGCTGCCGTTCGAGCATTGCCATCGCGCGAGTCTCCCCCCTCCTACTCTCTTTCCCCCCCCCTTCATTTCGTAGTAATTTTGCATTTTATCCGTTACCCCTTTTTCATTTTCCGACGCGTTAGAAGTCTAGCCAACCTATATCTACCTGTCGTCTTCCTACCGGCGTCTCCGATCTTCGACTTCACCTTGATCGGGTGGTGGTCCCCCCAGAGGGGGGGTTGACTACTTATGTCTTTTTGATATACCGTACACCCGCGCTCCCCGCCCGGCACCCCTGCCTCTTTGTCTTTTTAAGGCCCCGACGCCGCCTTAATTTCCTGTCTTGCCTCCTTTCTCATTCGTTCGTCTTCGTCTTGCGTTTTCCCTTTCCCTTGACTTTTCTTCTTTTCAGCACAACAGTCGTTCGCCTGAGCTTCTCTCCCTCCCCTTTCTTTGAGTTCTTTCCTTCGCTTTTTCGTTAACTTTGCACGTCTCCCCCGGTCGCGAAGACTTTGAATAGCTTCGTTTTCTCGACTAGTTGAGTTGGCTCCTGGAAAGTGTACCCCGGCTCTCCCCGGCCCCCTTCGTCAGTCTGAAACAGGATCTTTTTGCAACGGTCGCTGACCCCTTCCTTGCGCTTCCTACGTGTCGAGAACTCCCTTAAGGCCGTTTTGGTTCTGTAGGTACTCGTACCGGAGCCGTTGTCCCCTTGAAAGGCACCCGAGATTAGCGAGCCTGCGGTGCAGCATCCATCACAACGGCACCTCCACTTTTCCACGCCACGAGACTATTTGTCCACTGAGCCTCTCCCTCGTCCAACCGGGAAAGGTGAGTTTTTCCCCACATAACCCTTAGTGCGTTCTCCCTTTATGCGTAGACAATCTGCGAACCCGACAAAGAGGTCTTTTTCCTCAATTATATGTTAGTTGTCTCTTTCCTTAAGGCAGTCACCCCGATGAAAACTTTCCCTTCCTCACACCCCCAATCTCCACTTATTCTCTCCTCTTCTCCTCCGTCTGCACCATCCATTCTACCCCCTCGTAATCATCTAATACCCTGATATTGTCCCCCCCCAGTTTTCTTCCCACCGCTTATGGGCTCAATTCCTTTGTTTTGTGTGAGTTGTCCCCCCCCCCCCCCCTCTCCTGCCCCCCCCCCCCCTCCACCCAACTCCCCGCAAACTAACACACCCCCCCCCCCCCCCCCCCCCCCCCCCCCCCCCCCCCCCCCCCCCCCCCCCCCCCCCCCCCCCCCCCCCCCCCCCTCCCCGTTTTCCCTTCGTTTCGAGTGAACCCGTACGTCGCCCCTTCCTCAACTACCTTTTCCTTCTACCTCCCTAGGCACCTTTCGCGTTTATGCCATTCTGTATGCTAGGAAAGAGTGGTTTAGGTAGCAGTTTTTCCCTCCGGTTCGTTGCGCCCCCCCCTCAAACAATCCCTTACCAAAGTTTCCCCTCCTCTGCAGCAGACCGAAGCCCGAGCGCTTTCCGCCGCTGACTAGGCCTACTACCCTCCTGCTTTCCTCGATCCCTTTCCTCCCTGCTCGTTTTCCGCGGTTTAGGAATACTGGCCTGATTCCTCAAGCAAATTCCCGATTGCGAAAGACTGCATCAGGCAAGCCTTTCTTCACCCGGGCTACTTCGTCCCTTTTTTTTCCCCTGTTAGTCTCCTCTCCCCTGCTGGTTTCTTACCTTTCCTGAGCTTCCCTTTTTGGCCCCCCCATTTTTTGGGAGTTAGTTTGTGAGTGGTGAGAGAATGTCTTACTCTTCTTTGCCCCTTCCACTCTTTCCCGGAAGCGACTCCTTATCCGACTTTGTCCTGTTATTCGAATCCAACCCTCCCCCCCGCCCCGTCGTGAGTTTTTCCCCCCCCCCCCCCCTTTACCAAGTGGAGAAGGATGAATAAGGCTCTATTTTTCTACAGTCCCAAATTTCACCATCGCTTCCCAGTTCATTTTCTTTCAATCCCTTTTCTGTAGCCCCGCGTTCGAATGTCTCTTCAATCCTTCGGCAGGTTCATAGCTTATGCCCTCTGACTTTATTTCATCGTTTATTGGTACTCCCCCTTTTACTTGCTAAACTCCCAGATGACTTACACTGCCGTCCTCCATTTGTTCACGACCTCAATCAGTTTCTTTTCTTAGCCTTGGACCCCCACCATTTAAACCTCCCCGAGTTTAGAAAGCCGCGCCAGTTTTTTTTTCCCTGTTTAAATCCCCGAGACAGCACCACCTCTCCCGAATCCCAAATATTCGACCAGCTTCCTTCCTTTGTCAGCACCCCCGAACTCTGGTTTTTTGCATCGTTTCCCCCTTCTTTTTTTCCCTTGACGCCAGACGTAAGTCTGCTGTTTGTTTCGGAGTTGCGATGCAGGCGGCGGTTACTGTTTCCTCCCTCCCCCCCACGATATCAGGCCTATAGCTGGCCATCCATTTTGTGATTCTAACGATGGCCCCTTCATTTTTTAGCAGGCTCCAGGAGTTTTATACGTCCCAGCCGTTACTGTTCTACCCCTTCTTCCCCACCCCATGACTTATTCAAATCCACAGGCCTATGATTATTTCTGAAACCCCCAGGCCCCTGACACTTCAAGCAAGGTTTCCTTCCCCCTTTGTCTGCAGCCCGCTCCCCGCTGAACAAGCGAAGCGACGCCCTTATTTCAAGCGCATAGCTGTGTTCGACTCCGACTCCGGGGAGATCATTCGACCCTGATACCCAGTCGCGGGATTAACTCGCCATTCCCTAGCCAGGTTTTCATAAAGTGCCGACATTGGCCCTTGAATCCTTTCCTTGGCATCTTACACCACTGAAGACCCCGCTTCCCCTAACGGTTTCCAGAAGATGTTGCGCTCTATCTCCACGACTTTAGCGCCCCCCGCCTTTCTGTCCGCCACCCCCAAGCTTCCCTCCCGCACTGATATGAGTAAATTTTCTTGGACTCATTTCCCCACAGATACTCTAAGCCGTATTTAAGTTTTTAGACCCTGGGTCACTACTGCCTTTTCAAGGCCAACAGTCGTCCCCTTTCCGACGCCGACATTTTTTGAGTTCATCTGGTAGCCAATCCTGACCCCCCCCCTGTGACGACCCTCATCTGTGACAAGTTAGAGCCCCGTGTCTCACTTGCCAGTGGGTTCTTTCCATGCCCTTTTTATTCTTATCTCTGCGTTACCTGAAGTTCCATAAACAACTTTGTTTTTTGCTTTTAACTCGGTGCTGGCCGTTTCCTGCCCCGAGGACGGAAACCCCTGGAAGACTTCCGCTTCCCTGTGGCTCACTGACGAGTCAATGCGCATTTCCCCCCTAGTATCGTTTTCCTTTCCTATGGAGTAAGCCTCAGCCGAAACCTGAGCGGAAATCCCTGGATCTTCCTTTTTCGCGTAACCCTCCTGCTGACTAATCTTGGCGGAGTCGAAATACGAGAGGGTGTTGACAGTTATTTAGGATAACGATTTTGACTCGCCAGGGTTGTGATAAGGGGTTAAATGTAGAACTTCACGTCATGTCGAGCTTTTTGCCCGGGATGGAAGTTCGTTCGAGAGAGATACCCCCTGATACTCCATGGTGTGAGGCTTCTATCCCCCGACCTCAATTCAGAATCGAAGTATAGTGGCCACTCACCCTCTAGGCCGTACTACATTAACCTAAATGTTCTCACCCGCGTTCAAGGCCTGATCTGATCACCTCTCGCCTTGGAACCCTCCCCCGGAAAACCCTGTCGACCACGACTCCTGGCGGTACGCCCCGTCTTCCCTTTTTCCTTTCCGCCCCGTTTTAAATTTTGACCACCGAGCCCTTTTTCCCCCTTAGTGCTTTTCGCCTTTCTCCCCCTCCCCCTCAATCGAGTTTGTTAATTTCCCTTTCCGCCGGGCCGCCGTGTCAGCGCCCCTGCAATCCGATTTCAAACTCCGTCATCTGATTTTTTTTTTTGACTGGACCTTCCCCATCTTTGTTTACTTCTTCCTTTACAGGGTAACCCCCCCTTTCGTCCCCCCCCCCCTTTTTTTTCCATGGGCTTCATGATTTTGGTCCCGCCTTTCCTCCCCAAATGGTTTAAATCACCCCCAGGGCCAGGCTTCTAAACTCTTCCCCTTTGCGACAGTTAGTTTGTCACGCCTTTCGCCTTCCGGTTTTGCCCAAAAGTGCGACGCATAGGCCCCTCTTACGGCCCCCCCCCCCCGGTTTTTGTTTTTGATAGCATTTTTCCCCCCCAATTTTTTTAACAGATCAACAATTTACCCCCACTTCAGATACTCTGTTGACTCTTTCTCGGCGACATGCATACACAGAGTTTTTGTGCACATCCTTTTGCTCGTCATTAGTCCCTTAATTTTTTTTTAGCTGATATGACCCGCCTTCGTCGAGTGCAAACAAGACCTTGGCTGGCTCGTTTTTTCTTTCAATTCACCGTCATTTACCGTCGAACTTCCCTTTATTTTGCGAGCTTTCTTCATTAGCCCCCTACCCCTGCATCCCTGAGGCCTTCCCGTACTCACACTGGCGATTCAGGTAAACGGTATGCTATGCCGTCAGGTCTCGACCTCCGATGCTCCCGCTTCCGGTTTTTAACCTTTGGAAGTACTATGGTCAGTGACTGCGGTTGCGCTAATTTTCTTAATTTCTTTGACCAACAGGAATTTGTTTTTTTCTGTCCACTTCCCCTGATGCCTCTTAATAAAAAGTTTCAGCACCTGGAACTACGCCCATTGGTTGCCATTTCTTGCCGATCGTACTCCCCCATTGGTCTGCCAGAGCACTAGCTTCCTCCCATTCGTGCTGCGGTTCGCTCCTTGTCGTAGTTCGTCAGCTCCAAACCGCCGTCTGCCACCAGACGAGTGTGGAATTTTACTTCACTTTCGACGTCACTTTTTTTGCCTTCCGAGGATGCGCCCTTTGATTTGCCCAACTGAGACCGCGTTACGTTTACCTAATCACGCGGTTGCGTTTCCCCCGTGTTTTCTTAAGATGTTACCCTTGTTGTTAGCTCCGAAATTTCGGTCTCGAAAAATTCTGCATATAGAAAGATATTGTGAATCAGCACCCCTCCCCACACCTTTCCCCCTGGCTACGCAAGAAACGAATCAAATGCTTTACCCTCAGCATCCTGTACGGGTCCGTCCGGTAATCCCAATTTTTTTGTCCGAAACTCCCCCGTCCCCCCTTTTCCCCATATTTGGGATGAAAATTTTGCCCTTAGGTAACGACTGCCCTTTTGCCTTACCCCGAGTCGGCCGGCACCACAGAGTCATGTAACAAATTTTGGACATCCGTCCCTTCTGCGTTTTTCTTGATCTCCCCAAGACAGCGCTTTCCTGTACAGGATCGCCTGGAGCTTTTCATGACGTCGCCCCCCCTGACGCCCCCTTGCCTTGAACGCTCACTCCCGTTTTTCCCCACAGCCCTCACGCCATAAGAACGCTCGCTCTTGTTCACTTTCCGCCTTACCACTTTTCGGCGGCTCCCTTGTGACACGTCTCGAGTTTTTTCTGGAGCGCCTTGTGTTTGGGGTGCCCCCTCCGTCTGCCTTAACTTGATCATCCCGCAGTAAAAGTTTTATTATCGCCCTGCCGACCTGAGGCCGCTGCGGTCTCTCTTGTCCCTTCGGGAGCCAAGGATTATAGGCTCAGGAATGCCCGATCACCCCCATCGGTTGTGGGTTTCCGCTTCCGCTCGAGCGTAGCTTTTAGTGTTAATCTCATCCCTATGATTCACTTTCCATGCCTCTGGAAACGCCGCCCTCTTTTTCCCTTTCCGGCCCCTTAGCAAGTATCCTTTTTCCCCCCCCCTCTTTTTCCTCCCCCCCCTGGTCGGAGACAGGGATCCATTAAAATCCGGAGCTTTCCCGGGTTACGCTCTTATCAGCCTACACGCGCGGACCCCCCTTAAATTGGGGCGAATCGGTTTTTTATTTTTACTTTTCTCCTTTACTAAACGACTGTTGTTGCGGATTGAATGCCCATAACCCTGACCGGCCTGACCATGTGGCGCCTGCAGTTCCATGTGCCTTTTACTGGATCTTAGTGGGTGAGGCTTTCGGGACGTCCGGCGTTTCTTTTTTTGAAGATTCTCCCCCTATGGCCCTCTTCCCCCCTTGGCGTGTCAACGTCGTGTGCTTTTCTAAACTCATGGTGCCCGAGGCAGCGGCCCCCCCTTTCGTAGTTCGCCCCGGTTCGTATTCCGCAAACCCTTCTTTGTCAATTTAAGCCGTTTTTATGCCAAGAGATCCGCGTTTCGTGCTCCCGCTCCCTTGTTGACCCGCCGTTTGCTTACCTTTACTTTTATCCCCGATTCGCGCTCGCTTTTTCCCGTTTAAATAGACACGTTTTCACCGGCCTTTCCCCTCCTTCGTCCCATGCTTACCATCTTACCGGGACTCCCTCATACGACTCCTGCCTCACATTCCTTTGTTTCCCTATGTTCTTTTGTTAAAATCCCCCAAGAAAAACGTACCCCTAGATACCCCCCAGGGCTTCACCCCCATACGCCCCTATATATCTTTTCCTACGTGTCCCCCGACAGGATTTGGAATGTCTATCCTCATTCCTTCCCCTTCGCTTGTACGTCCCTTGAATCCTTTGCGCCCTGGTACGGTGAGCCCCCCAGTTTCATCTATCCAGGTATTTAAGTTAAGAACGTAGCCGACCGATGGAGCGTGGATCTATTTCCCCAGGGTGTTGGCGAAGTCTTTCGCTTTTGGAACACTGACTACCCCCGTGAACTTTCTGCATATACCTGCTCTTTTCACCTCCTGTGAATCTCCTTTCCGCGTTATCTCGCGATATGCATGATATGATGAGCAGTCACCCCCTCCGGGTGCTGCGTTTTTTCCCTTTTACATGGATGGAACCTTTCTGTTGCTGTCTTCCCCTCCCACGTGTTTCAGAGACGTCCTCCCTTTTCGTCCTAACTGCGCTTCCCATCCTTGCCCCCCTTCTCCCTTTTGAATTTCTTTTTTAGAAACTAACGACTGTCTGCACGTTTTCGCTCCACCCCCATGGCGGCCTCTTTAAGATTCGGTTTTGCTGTCTTCTGGCGATCTGCCCCCTCTCCGAATGCCTCAGGCTGAATTGTATCGAACATGCCTTGACCTTTTTCCGCCCCCCTTTTTACGAAAGGTGTCCTCCCCTGAAGGCCACTCGATCTTTCCAGATTTTCGATTTCTCCCCAATTTGGTTGCGCCTGGCTGTCTCATGCGCGGCTTTTCGTGTCAAGCTCTGCTCCATCGAGACAAGGAGAGTGGGGTACCACCACATTTCCCCTTTTTCCTCCGTCTCTCCCATGTCGACCTTCTTGCACCCCAAGCGCCCTTATTTCCTGTTGCCCAACCCCCGTCGTTTTTTTCCCCTTGTCTTCCCGGAATGCCTTCTCTTTATTCTCTTTCATCTACAGATTTTGTTAGTGCATCGACTCTCAGCGTGCGCCTCCCCCGTTCAGCCTTCCGATCCATCCCACCAAGCTGATTGTTGTCACACCACAGGAACTTAATAGTTAGCCACGTACAGAGACGACATTGTACTCTTCCTGCCGTTAACCGTGGCCCGCGTAGTTTTTCAGCGACATTGACAAGGACGCGCATTTCTTTCTTTGTACGCAAAGTCTTTGACGATTCGTCCGCCGCCGATGTATTTAACCTCCTGCCACTTTCCCCGTTCCGTTCGCACACTTCCCTCGCCACCCCCTGTTCCCCCCTTTGGTTTTGAGAGCGCAAGTGTGTTTTTTTTTTTTTTTTTTTCTTTCCCAACGTAGGGGCGAAGGCAAGTGAATGCATCCTCGAATTCCATGGCCTGAACTCCCCTCTGTCGTGCCCGCTTCTGCATGCGCCTTCGGTTTTTCTGGCGAGCGAATCTTAGGCGGATTGACCCCTTTTATATATCCATCACCTCCGACATTTCACTTTTCCTCCTGTTCCATTATCTTTTCCCCCCTTCTGTCGGTCCAATGGACCTTAATTTCGTTTCCCCCTGAGGTGGATTGCTCTTCACCCAGCTCCTCATTTTCTCCCGGTTTCCCCAGCTCCCCCCCACGCCCCTATCCCTTGCTTTTTTTGGGGGTCAGGGGGGGTGTGGGGGGGGTCTTTGATTCCAGGTTATCGAATTTCCCTTTCCCTCGCGCACCGATGACCTCGGATTGGTTTTTCCTTCCGACTGCCACTTCTTAAGAGGAAGATGCTCGTGACAGGTTCCAGACTCGCATCGCCCCCTGTCCCTGCCCTTGGACTTGAACTACTTCCGTCGCGAATGCGCGTATTTTAATGACGACTGAAAATGTAATCCTGCACCAGGTTTCGTTTGCAGGTCCCCACAAGCGAATGCCATGTCTTCATACGTCTTACTCCCTCCGAAGGTCTTACGACGATCGAGTTCTCTCGATTTTTTTTTTTTCCTATATTTTTCTTCGGTTTTAAGATGTTTTCTTTCAAGCGAACCCCCCCCCACTGAGTTAAGTTTGTATCACGTATTAGACCTCCAGATGTTTGAGACGGTCTTGCTTGTGGGGGTAGGGGGGGCGTTTTCAGATTGCATGCTGGGGACCATGCTCGAGTGGTTGTTGATTTGCGTTGCCTACCATTTAGCGGCGATGCGCGACTCCGCCCGGATATTTTGTCAACTGGTTCCACCTTTTCCATTAGGTGCTATTATGTCAACAGCGCCTCTTGGTTCCTTCTCGTTTACACCAGGTAGGTACTTGTACCGAAGCGTGATCCATCTTTCTCTGGGAGCGTGGGATGGGGTTCGCCCGAGTGAGCGTTCCCCCGACTTAACCTTTTTGTCTTCCCACTTTGAGCGGCGTTTGCTTCCTAACGCAAGCAACACGGAACACCCCCCTGACACGCCCCCACTCCACCCTCCAGATAAAGACACTTCCACCCTATCAATAGAACACATGTACCCCCGTGCCCTTTCGCGGTTTTTATGTCCCACAGCCTGGTCGCCCCTTGCCGCTGAATGACCCCACTACACCAGATTACCCCGTGTTCTGCTCTCCTTGCCTCTTTGCTGCACTATCGAGCGGACCCCCTTTAACTGCGTCCTCTCGGTCCCTTTTTTTGCGCGGATGAAGCCTTCAACCCGCACTCCACTATGCCCCTCGCATAGTTAAGAAAGGCACTTTGCACCCTCCCCTGCCCGCCCCTTTTGACCCAGAATTTTCAGGCAATCTGCTTTCGCAGACGTTTCCACGGGCATGTTGCGAACACGCTCAAACTAGTAGATATCTTTCACTCCTTATATGTCGTCAGTCAAGTTTTTTCGCGACTTGGCCCCTTTAGTTATTTTTCGTCTAATCACTACCCCTCGAGTATCGTGGCCTGCATCCCCACTTCCCCTGACAGCAGTTGTTCTTTCCCCAGCAGCGGGATCATCGAGAATAGAGGAAATTTGCCCGAAACCCAGCGTTCCAGCTTTCCGCACTCTCTTCCTCCCGCCCGCTTCCCCTTTTTTCCCCTTATGTTTCCTCATCTCCCCCGTTCCTTCCGTTTCCACTAGGTTTTATTTTTTCCCGGGAAACAATTCCTGAGAATGCGTCAAGACAGCGTTTCCAGGGCCGGCCATGCCCCCCCTCTTGCCCCCCACTTAGATCTTTGAAGTGTATCTTTTTTGAACTTTTTTTGCAGAGAACGCAGTTTCTGTGTTAGTGATCCCCCATTTTTTTTCGGCCGGCGTCTGTATAGGCTTTCCTCTTTGCAAAAGTTCTCCAAATTGGTAAATTCATTCAAATGGCACGCGCATCCGTTCGCCCCTTCTGTCATTTAATAAGTTTGATTTGACTCATGATTGAACCAGAATGCGAAAGAGGTTTGGGTTAGGGAGAGCTTGGTGTCTCTGTTTGAGTTGGTCGCGGGGTTTTGGTGGTTGGGGGGGGCACTCCCCACAAAAACCCCACACCAACAAAAGAGTGCTTCAAGCCGTCTTTTGTTTTTTTTTTTTCAAAAAAAAAATAACCAAAAACAACCGTAAAGGTTTTTACACACTACATGCTTTTTTCCTTTCCTTCCCTGTACCGAAGCAGCTTTCTTTCGTTTTGCTTAGCCACCGTTAATACAGGACCGTGTCCCGTGACGGCAGTGCCCCCTTTCTCCGACGTGTCAATTTTTCTCTAACAGCGACATCGACCCGATGTTTTTTCCGCCCTCTAAACGGATGCCCCCCCTCGTTGCTGGTTTTTTTCCTTGACGAGACAGTCCTGGTCGGTTTTCCTTTCCAGTAATGTCATGTTTGCCTTCTGGCATCCTATTCTTTTATCTCACATGCACGCCTTTTTTTTTCGGGGTTCTTCCATTCCGAATGCCGTTTTAGGACTCTAAGCGTCCAGACGCCCTGTGTCCCAATGAGCTACTTGGAATATCCGTTTTTCCCCCGGCTGAACATACAGACGAGCCCCTTTTGAAGTTTACCCGCCAATGTTTCCAGAATTCACGACGCCCGACCTTCAGCCCCACTTCCCTTCTGACTCCTCCTCCTTTGCGTTAAGTCATGTCTCACGTCTGGGTTTTAGCGGTACTTGCCCCTAGAAGTCCCTTTTTCATTTTCGAATTTTCCTTTTATTTCCCATTTACAAATCAACCCTCCCCCTCTTTTTTTTTCCTCGGCCTCCCGAATCTTTGATATAACATCCCCAAGTCCTCTGGGCCCGCTTTGCCTGCAGCCGCACCGTCTTTTTTTGACTTAGCTTATGTACTTTTTGGTATAAGAGATCCCGGTATGTTCTTTTTCCACATTGTGATAAGTCTTGCACTGTGCGTGGAACTGCCAGTAATCTGCTGACTTTTGCATCTTCATCGTGAAGAAAGACTCCTGTTCTCCCTTTCCTTGTCCTTCATGTTTTAAGTCATGTCCCCTGCGGTTTTGTTTATCCATTGATCTCATGTAGTACTCATACGACGCAACCCCTTCCCCTTGTGACGGAGTAGGTTGCGGCGTGTGGAATTCGTTTTTTTCCCTCCCCCCGCTTCTGAAGGCATGGTTTCCCACTTTTCGGTAGTTTCTTTTGCACTTACGATTTTAGGTTTTTCCCCTGATCGTCCCGGAAGAGTATAAGATAGTTTCTCCCTATGAGTTTCTTAAGCACCCGAGGCGCCCAAGCCAATTTTCCCTGTTTTCTTTTAGAAGACAATGTATCCTACCAGGATAAAGTCCGTTAAGTATCTGATTTCCCGCGTCTGTGGTCGCATTGCAGCGGAAGTTGGTTGACAATAGACTTTCCGCGCCCCTACCTCAGAGGCATTTCGGCATACTTCTTTGTCGTTGGCTGATTCCTCCCTCTCCTACAACCTTGTTGTGGTTGAGAACTCCCCTTTCATTTCGCGCCTTCTCCAGAAGATGACCCAATCCCATCTTTTCTCACGGACCATCCGGTGCCACCACCACCCCTCGCCCACCACTTTTCAAAATTCCACTTTTTCGCGACCTTGAAGGCCCTAAGAGTATCGTTTCCTCCTCCAGCCATTGACACGTCCCAGTTTCTTTCTTTTGATCTGATTTTTCCCTTCGTCTGCGAATGTAATAATAAATAGAGCGATTGAACAACTGACTTCTCGTTAACGCCCCCCCAGATTCCTTGTAATTTTGGTTTCGCAGGCCAAGTATTTTCCTTTGCATCCTTTTCCTCGACTTACCTTCTTCCGCTGCCTTTTTGATTGACTAATACCCTGCGAAAATTCGTTCCCTTCTTTCCCCCCCTCTTTTATTTCGTTATGAGTTAGCCGCATGTAGTCACCCTTTTGATTTGAGAAAACCCCAGGCCAGGCGTTCCCTTCCGTACCACCCCTTTCGCCTTTTTTCCCCGCGTAGTCCTGCGTCAGGTTAACGAAATTGGGCAAGTCAGTTGAGCGACGTCCTGCTTTCAAAAGCACTTTGCACTCCCCCCCGACTTTTGAAAACCTTAAGATCCGTTTTATGCTTCCGCGCGACATAATCTTCCCCCCTGACTTCGCGGGTCCATTGCTTGATCCTCTCCGGGTCCCGTCCTTTTCGATTTGACTTCCCACTCGGACCGTTTAAGACCTTGCGTTTTTTTTTAGTTTGTGATGGACCCCTAATAGGAGCATATAATTCGCACGGCCTTTTTTGCTGCAGTCTCCTTTTTCGCCCCTCCCGCGGACATGTGACGGTTTTCACTGATGGATTCGCGCTAACCCGTAATGCATGAGGCGTTTTTTCAGTTGCCTTCGCTTTTTTCCCAATTTCCCCCCATTGCCCTCTTGGTTATTTTCCCCAAAGGTTGTTTATGCCTTTCAATATGGTTGTTGGTTGACCCTCCATTTTCTACTCCTCTTGTTGAAACCAAGCGGTTTCTCAACTCTCCCACCTGATATCCGCCGTCTTTTAACCCCAACCCCTCTGCGAAGCCTCGCCCTCGCCGGCTCTTTGCACGTTTTGCATGGATTTCAGCTTTCGCTGTTTACCGCAATTCTTTTTTTTTCGTCCTATTTTTGAGGATAAGTGCTGACCCCCCAGTAAAACCAGCCGACGTCCCCTTCCCCCCCCAGCCTGTGTACGCGATCTATGCAGTTTCTGGGTCCTTCCTTCCGACTTTCGGGTAGTGATGGGCTTCCGCTTTGCCCAATTTCTTCTTTTACCTCGAGCGTTGAAGCTATCGGTTGTTCCCCCGCGCCTCAAGAATTCGCGTTCGTGCCACTTTTCATGACTGCCCCTCAGATGTTTATGCGGGCCTCCCCCAGACATCCGCCACTGATCCTTTTCCCACCGACACCCAGCCTTTTTTTCCCTCCATCAGTATCTTCCCTTTTTGAATGTTTACGCCCTTTGTCTCACCGCCGACGCTTCGTTTTCTTGGGCGAGACAATTTAGTGCCCCGGTTTCGATTGTAACCTATTTGCCGAGTTCAATAGACTTCTTTTTCCCCAAGGTACCCCCCCCCGTCCCCAATTTTTTCCAACTTGTTTGTTTAAAGCCGTCTTTGGTTTCTGAGTTTCTCAATCTTTTTCTTCATAAGGGAGACGGCTCCTTGGTTGCCCTATTGTCTGCTCCTCTGCCGAACCGTTTTTCACCTTTTGAAGACATTCCACTGGCCATTTTACCAGCACTACACACAAGGCTCCATGGCCCCTTTTTTCCAGACCCCGTCGCAAGCTATGCGATCCTCTCCAGGCTAGCGAATTTCCGCCGATTTCTGGAACACCAGTTTTTTTCCGGTATTCGAGTTTGGCGTGAGCTGCTCTTTTTTTGCCCCGTTTTCCCCACGATCTCATAGGCTTCCTCTCAGACCTGCGCCGGTGCCTCTTATGCATGCGTTCTTTCGTGTTTTTGTTTTAGATCCGCCCTTCGTTTCATCCTCCGCAATGATCGACACCTGATTTATCCTCTGCTTTTGTCCCTACCTCTGATTTTACTTCCCAGATTTGTTTGTTCCCCATCCTTTTTTTAAGTAGTCATCCTAACCAGGCCTGAAACTGCCTTTTTTTGTCACATTCGCTTTTGCTGTCTCTTTTCCCCATTAGACCCCGTATATTATTTGCCCGAGTATCCCGGCGCGGAAAGTATTTTCATTGCACTTTATGCCGATGCTCTCGTGAAGACTAATACCTTCTCCCGCTGCCGGACCCGTCCCCACGCGAGGGGGAGAATCGTTTTTGTTTTTCGTCCCAGTAACCTCTTTTTCCTTTGACACCGGGGTGACTTGATTTTTCTGCATTGACATTTCAAAAGGCAACCTCTCCCTGCTTCCCCTGTAGACATGGTCCTCTTTTCGTGAAATTTTACGACTTTGTTTGCTATGGTGTTTACGGAGATTGATTGGTTTTTTTTTGTCAGATGCCCGCACTTCTGTTAGGTTATAAAAAGATTTAGTTTCTGTTTCCAACTCCCCCCCCCCCTTGTCCTTTTCCTTTTTCCCTTCGCGCCCCCGCCGGTTTCCCTCCCGGTAATTCCGCCCCCGCGTCCTTTAGTAACCCCTTTTTTCCGTTGCAAGCCCCCCCCTTCCGGCTTCGGTGCTCGGTTTTTTTATTTTGACCGCTAGTTCGCCGGCTTTTTCGCTGTACCATAAACTGCCCCTTCCCATTAAGAACCGAGCCGTTTTTTCTCCCTTCGCCTTTACCATCTCGTTGCCAAGTTCTCACTTCGCGAAGACTGCCCTGATGTTTTATTATTTTTGCGGAACCGCAACTCAGAAAACCTTCTCCCCCTTGCTGTCACCCAAGGCGACATCCGCGATATCGCCTTATCGTCCTACTGCCGCTTCTTGCCCTAGGACTTTGACATTATTTTTCTGGACGAAAAGCAGTTCAGCCCGGATTTTGGTTGATCCACCTTTTTTTTTCCGATTTTCTCACTCGATTCAATGAAGATGATTCTTCCGTCCTGCTTCTGCGAGGGCCCCATTCCGCTGTTGTCTGTGATCAGGACCGTTCTCTTCGCTTTTAGTAACCCACTTGCCCACTTCGGCAACATTGCAGACAACTCTGCACTATGGCCGTTGCTATCCCATCTTTGCTCCTTCGACTACTGTCATCTGCTTCCTACGGCCCCCCCCTCCGCAACGATCAGGTTTTTTTCTGTCATGTGACTTTTTGAAATGAGTCTCTTTACCATTCCCTCAGATCCCAGAGCTGTACTCCTGTTCTAGTCGTCCGCCCCCTTTTCCCCCCGTGTCCTTATCGTTGAATTTTTCTTATATACGGATAGAACCTAATCTACTTGTTCCTCTCCCGACGCTTCACTTTTGCCGAACTTCCTTTTATCTCAATTGAAGTATCGCGGATTTTTTCGACTCGCGGTCAAAATCGTTCCCCTTTCCTTCTGCAGGCGTCCCGACGAGCCTCTTATTATTGTCGCGCCCCCCTACTTTTGCGTAACTTTCGCCTCTCCACCCCGATTTGCACCACGTCAAGGGTTGCGATTCATTTAGCTGCTGACTCTCTGGTCCGGCTGGCTCTCATGCGGCGCTTCCCAGGCGTCATTTCACGCTCTGTTTTCCGTAGAATATTTCCGGTCCTGCGCATTCCCCCTGGCGTTTCGCCGGTCTCTGACTTCTCGAATAATTTTTTTTTGGTTAACCACCAACTCTGTCGTGTGGGTCCATGGATAACTTGAATATTTTTTTCCATGTGATTTTCTTAACTGTTTTTTTTTTGTGCTCTCTATCTGTTTGAATTAAGAATTCCCTTTTTCTTTCCCCCCCTCCCTCTTTTGTTTCCCAGCCCACAGTCCCCTTTTGGCCGTCCAGTGCTACATGCGATTTGCGTGAACGTTGTCCAGCTGCACGACCCCCATTTTGGTCATTGATGCCTCTGCGCCCAGTCTCTTTTACGCCGGCTTTTCCGGCCCGGCGCAGGGTGATATCCAAGCCGGCCATTTGGTTTCCGCCACGATTTTGCCCCTCCCCCCCTCTTTTTTGAGAAGTCTGACCCACCAATGTACCCCCAGTAGGTGTGCGTAACGGCAATTCACGTCTCGTTTTCCCTCCTGAATTTCGTTCGTGGGCGGAAAGCTAGACTGCAGTCAAGTCCTCGTCCTATAATTTCTTCGGACCTTTCCGCTGGCTCCAACCGTTTTTTTGTTCCAGAGCCATTAAAACTGTCATAGTGGAGCCTCGCTCTTTTCTTTCCAAGCAACGTTTTTTTTTTTCTGAATCGAATTTCGATCGTGCCACAAAATATAACATTTACTTTTCTCCGTCCCCTTGCAACTCTGCGCGGCGCTTGCCGTCATTGGATGCCTTGACCCTCAGAACTTTCTTACGATGCACGTTTAATCGTCAGTACTTATAGGACGTTGATACGGGGCCGTGTTCCAGTGACCTCCCCCTGAAGATAACGTTCACTCGCCACTTTTTAATAGTCTTGTATCGCGAATGATCCCGTTCTCAACCCCCTGCATTCGCTGCCTTGATCCCCGCAACCGGCGACTTCTTTTCCAACCGCGTAATGTGCCGTCTCTTTTTTTTCCAGACGCGTTCATTGATTTTTATGCCGCTATTCGATATCGGGTTTTTCCTGTGCCCGGGTCAACTCTTGTTTATTTACCACGAAAAAATAGATCCTACGTGCGAGTTTCTTCGAATATGTGGTTTCTTGTCCCCTGTCCACCCGTTCCGGACCCCAGGTTTCGAGATGGCCTCGAATTTCTTGAGAGAGCGACTTCCCCGGCTGACTTCCGAGTTAAACGTTCCCTTTCCCTGAGTGAGAGAGTCATTTTTCTAGTTGTTCAACTGGCTAGGGTCCTCCCACTTCGGGTTTTCCCTGTTTTCCATCTGGAGTTTTGCTTTGGCCTCGGGCGGTTGACGGGCGTTTTCCCGCCCATGACCTTTTTTTTTGAGAGTCCAGCGGGCAGTGGCACAGAATGCAACTTCCCGCCCACGAACCCCCCCAACCCCCCCCCCCCCCCCACCCCCCCCCCCCTCCCCAGAGTTCCATTGCCCGGAGCGATGAAGCTTTCCAATGGTACTCTTTTACTTTTCCTCGCACCCTTTTAACATTCACGGTGTCATCACTTTAAACCCTCTCCCCCCTAAGTTCGTCGCAGTAGTTTTTTTTTTTGTTTAATAACGGTCCCTCTGTTTCGCTCGGAGTGTTTCGTACGTTGGGTCCTCGATTACCTCGCATTATAGTTGGTACCCATGTGCCTTTTTAGCGCCTTTGCGAAGTCGTTCAGTTTTCCCACCATGTCTGATTACAGACGGTATGAGGGACGACCCCTACATGACCCTCAACCGTATTGTCCATCTCCTTGTCGATGTCGGAAGTTCCCGCTCTTTTTGTGATTCTCCAACTCGAAAGGAGTCACTTCCCCCCCTTCTTCCCTCTGTTCGGTACTTCGCTAAATCCTGCATTTTTCGCGTTTCTCGGTCGCTTTTTATATAAGTTGCAGACTTCGCCACGTAACGCTTTTCCCTTCCCACGCCCGTCCCACCGTCCAACCGCGCCCTTTTTCCTTGAGATGCCCTTTCCGCATTCGTTTCTTTCATTTTTTTTTCAGGGACATTCGTCTTTGTGTTCCCATTTTTTAAATACTTTATTTCCTGCGTGCCCCCCAGCGTGCATAGTCTTCCCTGACACATCTTGCGTTCGTGCTCTTTGAGAATGTCTGCTTGTTACCCAACAGTCGGCGTTCAAAGTTCTCCCGTGGTCCTGTGTAACAGTTTGTCCTCAAATACATCTTTCGTCACGTCGTTTTCCACCCCCACCCTGGCCTGGCTTTCTCCACCTTCTCACCTTCTCTTTCACTGATGCTAGGATGTGTTTTTGTCCGTCCCCCCTTGCTTCTTGCTTTCTCACAATAAATTTTTGGTGCAGCCTGCGGCCCTTCCGCCACTTTTAGGCGTCTGCGGCCCCCGTCTCCCGGTTTTTTCCTCGTTTCGCCCGCAGTGGTTTTCCCGCAATCCCGTTCCCATCCTCGGCCGCCAAATAGTTATCGCATTGCGTTACAACGATCTCCCCCCTTCTGGTTTTGTGGCTGGGTTTTATGTATCCCTACGTCTTTTTTTAAGTCGTCGCTCTCTCTCTTGTCATCATGTCGTCACGTTTCGTCGATTAGGATTTAAGTTCTTTTTTGACTCGCCCTTTCTATCATTTTACTTCCTTCCCCCCGCCTGTTTTCCCCCAGAGGCCTTTATGTATTTCAGGCTGCCTTCTTACCTTTTTCGACTCTTTCCCCATCGACCGGCGACGAATTCTGGCCCTCAGTCGGTTACCTTCCTCCATCATTTTTTTGAGTAAGAATTAATGAGCCCTACTCCTTTCCCATTTCGACATGTCCATTGTTCTTTGTTAGGGATCTCCCCACATTGACCCGTTCTTTTGACGGCCGAAGCGGCGCACCCCACGTTGGCCTACCCTTTTTTTTTTTTTTTTTTGTTTTTTTTTTTTTTTGTTATTTCTGCAACGCTATGACTTTTCCAGATTTGGCCCACCTCCTACTCTTGCGCGTTTTTGCCGTTTTACGTACCCCCCGCTAGTTTGGTTTTCCCTTGGGAGTATTGTTTCTTGTCCTGCCCCCTTTCCCCTTTCCGCTTGCCCACCTTTTCCATCTTTTCCCCGCCCGACGTTTACGCATCTCCTTCGCATAATTGGGCCGCGTTCCTCGCCACTGCGACATGGGGTTTTCTTCACCTTCAACCTTTTTGTAGTTACCTCCTGAGTTACTTCCTTTTACGTGCCCCTGTAAAAATGGTTGGACGTTTCCCCTTTTCGATGTGCCTGCTCCACTTTAAGTGTCCCAATCCTGAAGGGTGTAGCGTGTTTCGTGGATTTCCCTTGTTTCTAAGGCAGCGGGAACGATTCCCTCTTTACCCTATGGTCTGGACAGATTGCGCACAAACTGGCGGTACAACCCCACTCGTTTTCGTATTTTCCTTTGAAATGGCCGCGCCGTATTCGTTTTTCTTTGTTCCTGCGATGGCCTATTACTTGTGGTGTGGTCTCAGTGTGTGTTTGCCGCAGGCGGTTCCTTTTTTTCCAAGACTGTAGGGCCGGCTACTTCGGGGACTTCCGTTCGAAATAGATTCTCTCTTTCTATTGTTTGTGTCTCTCTCTCTTCTACGCGACCCTCGATCCTCCCTCTTATCCGTACCCCCTCCATTCTTTGCGCCCGAACATCGCTGCCCACCCCCGTGCTTCCACCATGCCTACTGGTCCTTTTCCCTCTCTGTACCCCTCGGAGATTCCCCCTTTACAGAAAAGACGAGTCCCTGGGCTTGCCGCCACTTTTTTCTGTCTTTGAGAGTAACTTTATTTACCCAGTTCCCTCAGCCCTTGTCCTTGAGCCACGACTTTTTTTTCCCTTCCGCCTCCGTAAGTCTTTTTCCTTGCTCAGAAGTGGATTATAATACGACTTTCGTAGCAACCCATTTTCCATGGTTTCTATTATGTAACGCAGGATTCCTTCCCCAACGGTGATTTTACTCGTCCCTTCCGTTTTCTAAACTCCGGACCAATTACAGGTCTGTTCTTCTTTGCCCCTTTTTCCTTTCCCCCCCTTAAACCGTTCCCAATGGGCACGTCGTCCGTAGGACGACCTGTGGTCCCACCCTCCTTGCACTCCTTTCCACACTTTACCCCCCACAACCTACCCCTCCCCCTATGTGTTGAGCGGACCCGGCGAGTCCTCTAATATAGAGGTCCTTTTTTTATTTTTCGAATTACAGCGTTTTCCTGCGTTTGGAGGATATCGCCGCTAGTCCTCGCCCTTTTGTTTTGGCTCTTTTGTTCCTGTTTGCATTCTTGACATTATGCGAGTGTCTCCTTCACCTAGCCCCCGCTTATGGCGTCGTACGCAACTGGTCTGTATCCCGGGTATGTAATTGAAAGTTCCCCGCCCCTATTTCCCCCCCCCAGCCCGTCTTCGGTTACTCCCCCCCTTTGAGGATTTCCTTGCTCGGTCGTGCTTTTTCCGATAATCATCTCCTCCCTTTTTCCACCTTTTGTTTTTCCGTTTGCCCCCCTCCCCTTATGATCACGGCGTCCAAAATCTGTTTAAGCACGCAGAGGGTAATCGTTAGATTCGAACTTCCCAACCGCCCTGGGATTGCCAGAAGCCTTTCGCTCCTCTTTCTTTGCGTGGGATTTTTTCACTAATTTTTTTTAAAGACCCACACACCTGACGCTGCACCCACGGTGTCGTCTGCGTTTCCTCGCCCTTTTCGAGAACTAGGGGCGGCCGATTTTGTGAGTGCTCGTTACGATTATACCGGCCCCGTCACCTTCCTCGCGCCGGTTGAGTCTCCCGTTGTTTACAGTTTTTGTTACCTCATAACTTCCCCTTTTTGCGGTCGGTCCCCTGGCTGGACCCTGCCCATTCTTGCTTATTGTGCTCCAGTCTCCGGCCCTCGTCTCCCAATTAAACGACCCCCATTTCTATTCCCTCGCCAATTAAGTCCCTCCGGTTTTTTTTCAGATGACTACCCTTTTGTTACCTTTGTACTTCCCCTTTGTTCTTGCCGTGCCCTGTGGACTCGCTTTTCCATTGCTCTGACAATCGCCTTGTTCACACTTCCACTTTGCAAAATTCTGGCCACTGAGGATGCGAGTTGATGATTCCCTCTTAACTTGACTTCCATTGATTCGCTCCCGCCGTCTGACCTATTTTAATGGCCAAACAGCAAAACCCCCGCCTCTTCATACCGCTTTCTTCCCTCCCCCATTTCTCACTGTTTCTTTTTTCCCCCGGTAAAAATCGCCCCCTGGCCCTGCGAGCGCCTTCTGCATACGTGGTTGGGGGAACAACTTTGGCTCAAAATTTCTTTTTCCACGCGTTTATTTTTCCGTTGTTGCGTCGTGGGTTTTTCATTGCGTTTCTGTTATTGGAGTCTCTTTAGCTAAACTAAGCTGTCTCCACGCGATGCGGATTTCTTGTCCGACCCAGTGTTACACTCTTGTGTTTTTATGTTTTGCGGTTGGCGGGAATCGACCGCCTTTGGTTCTTCGGTAAAAGCGACCTGCCCTTCCTTTAATACTTGGGTAGTTTGATTTCTTTTCCCGATTCCCTTCGGTTGCCTGATCCATAAAATTGTTTGCATGCCTACCCTTCTTTTAGCCTTAATGTGAATGATATTTCCATTGCACCTCTTTTTTTGAGTCTTCCTGTAGGACCAACGTTCGCAACGGAGCGATTCATCTGGGTCTTTTTTTCTTTTCAGTCTGAGAAAAAATATATTCGTACCGGTCCCCCTTTTTGGGCCTTTTTTATGCGTTGTTCTTCACCGCCGGGGGTTTTTCTCCCTCCCTGGTGATCAATTGACCCAAAGAAACGAGAAAAGCTTACCATGTGTTTATGGTAATGTGGATCGTGCTAATATGGTATTCTTGTAGTTTAGTTATTGCTTGATACTAGTGGCGTGAAGAACTTTCCTATCCACGGTTGAAGCTTCAGTTAACTTTTTTTTGTACCTGATTCCTGTAACTCGAGGTCATTCGCACCGCCTTCTTTTTTTTCCTCCTTCGGTTTTTTGTAACCTTTTCCCTTTCCGATCAAGGTCAAAAGACTTTACCGTTTCGCGTTTCCGCCCCGCGCTTATGCGACCTTTTTTTTACCGTTAGTCTTCGTGCCCCGATTCTCTGCTCGCTCAAGCACCTGCGAGATCAACTCGAGGTCTTTATGGCAGTCCTCCTTTCCCATCGACTCAGGCAAGAACCGCCACAACTTTTCCTTCGAAGCCGCGCCCTGTTTTTTTCGTTTTTGGTTTGGACTCCTAACCCTTTCTTGCCCAAGGAGGATCCGTCCCCGATATTTCCCCATCTCGTCCGACTTCCATCCCTCCGCGCTTCTAGTTTGAACCCTTCTCTTTTGTGCCCTTTTGAAATGGCCCATTCGTGCGCCTTTTTTGCGTTTTTTTCCCCAGGGCTACTGAGGGCATCTTACTCTTTCGACCTGCTGGATGGCGAGCGGATATTCCTGTGGCTTGACAGTTCTCCCTTTTAGTTGTTTACGCCCCCCCCCTTTGTCAAAACTTAATCGGGAACCTTTCCGGCTTCTGCTTAGAGATTCCTTCCTGTTGCTGACCCCCTTCAGCTTCGCTTCATCTTTCGCCCTTTCCCGGGTACTGAATCCCTGTGTTAGGTACCCTCTCACTTTTTTTCTAGAGTTATCTTTTATTTCCGACCAGCTCGTCGGCATACTGGCAATGACACCTTTTCCTCTCTGGTACCCAGGGGATTTGGTTTACCATCAGGAATGTTTTCATCCTAACAACGTCGCCGCCGGCTTTGCCGCTTGCCTGCTTCTCGTTATCGCGTTCTCCTTCTTGGTTTTTCTATCGCTTTGCATGGTATGAAGGTAGCACTCTTTTGGTCCCCTCCCTTTGTTTTTTCCTTCCTGTCCACCCCTTTCAGAGGGTCCTTATTCTCTTGCCGTTAATTTCACCGCGTCTTTGGTAGTAGTCCAGATAGGGATGCCTCGAGTCTCCCCGTGGGTTTTGTGGGGGTTTGGCAATTTCTCCTTTTTTCCATTTCGCCTGCCCCTTTTTTTGGTGCTCGCCATTTCCGGACGTCAATGCGCTTTCATTTCCTTTTTCTGGGACCCCCCAACATCTTTTTTTTGATTTTGGACTTAATGGCTTGTGCCCCCTTTCTTTCCCTCTATCCCTCCGCTCCTTTGTTTGAGAGAGTCAGTTTCCCGCCGCATTCGGGTCTCCAGTTTCCACGACCTAGGTTGGTACCCGCCACATTCCCTAATCTTTCGGTTCGGGAAAGGCGCTCCTGTTCCTTTCCGGTTGGCCGCCTAGGACTCATTGGTTTTTTTTTTTCGCGCACAGAGCTTGACGTCCTCCTTCCTTCTATTTAGCTAGCCTGGTTTCCATCGCCGTTTTTTTAGCCCCCTTCTCCCTCCCTTGGGAATTGTTGATGCAGCGTTTTGATCCCACCTGTGTGCCAAATTAGGGTCTAATGTAAAGTAAAAAGTGAATATACTATGCCCTCCCTCCTCCGTCTCTGCTCGCGCCTTGTTCCCCCTAATTGCGAGATTCTCTTTCGTTCGTTCCAAGGCCGTGTGCTTTGCGACACAGTGCCTCTCGTTTCATTTCCATTGTCCAGAAATTCAACGTATCGTTTCCTGTTGATTGGCAGCGTCTTTTCTTCCCCGAAATGACTTACGTACTTCCGGAGGTTTTATAGTACCTTCACAGGCTCTGACCCTTCTCTGTCCCCAGTGCACCGACTCGTTTCTGTTAATGATGACATGTGTTTCTACCGCGATCGTATAGCGTCCTTCCGTGCCCGTAGGTAATCGTTTTTCCACTTTCCTCACGCCTCATACAACCTTCCCGCCCGTTTCAGATCCCATGAGCCCTCTTGCGCGCCGGCGACTTCCCGACTACCTTGTCCCTCTATCTGTGATCCCGCCCCAGGGCCCGCAGATGGTACACTTTCTCGTTCGTTAAGACGCCCCTCCCGTCTTTTTTGGCGAGATGTGATAGGCGGCCGCTTGTTCCCCCCCCCCCCCCCTTTTGGGAAAAGAAGTTTTCCTGCTTTTCCCCCCCCCTCTCCACCGTCTCTTTAGATTGTTTTCGCCATAGGAGGTTTTTTTTGATGGTTTTAAATGCGCGGCCGCACACCTGGCTCCTCCTCTTGCCTCCCCTGGCATTATTGATGCGCTGTCCTCTGGGTTGCAGTAGTAATTAGGTTAACCGGCTGCGCCTTCCGTCGTAGCAGAGAACGTATCGTGGGCAAAGTGCTCTTCCCCCAACTTTGGGGCTTGATCTTTTTTCCCATCCGGGAGGGTTTAGGTGAGTGGTTTTCAATTAGCGTTGACCTACACCGGAACGTTTGGACCCTCCGGGGGAGCTGTTCTGCTGTTCGACTCCCCGAACCCGTCTTCCCGTTAAAACGCCCACTCCCTACAATCTTCCCTCACTTGTAGCCAACGTCACGGTCAACATGGTCTCTTTCTCGGTGTCCTTTCTTCCCCCATAACCTAGGTTAGAATGCAGGTGAAGACTGCGAACCCGATTCCCCCTTTTTCCTTTTCCCCTTCGTGCTCCTGTTGAGAGGGCTCTGTTCTCACGTGTACCCTGTTTTTTCTTAGTGCTCTCTGGCTTGGTGACGTTGACTTTAATTACGTTTGGCCCGGTACATATCCCTTGCCCCCCCTTGCGAACTTGGACCCTCATGCGTCTTGTTTTTTTTGTCGGCATACGTTCCCCCCGTTGGCCAGTGTTCCTGCAACAATACTGCCCTCCCCCAACCGATTTTGTCCTTTCTCTTTCTTAAGACAGCACTGGTCTTTTCGATTCCCCCGCCTCATTGCTTCCCAAATCGGCCTCGGGGCAGGCGCCCCTCCTCCCCCCCTTCCTTTTTATCGTCGCGGAGCTCGGCCTTTCCCGCTATTTTACCGCACTCTCCCCCTCGTCCACCTTTTTCAAAACAAGCTTTCCCCTTGTACCTAACGGCGACTTTGCCCTCTTTGTTCCCTTATTCACTTTAGATTGGTTGCCTGCGTCTTTTTACGTTCCCCTCACATTGAGACCTTTGTCAGCCTGTTTTCTATTCGTCCCTGACACCTTGCCAAGCTAGCGATCATTTATTTTTTTTTCTTCCTTGAGATATAAGCCCCCTCGCTTGCTCTGCCCTTTCAGGCACGTTTTTCCTGTTTGAATAAGGCTTGGGGCAAATTTTACATCTCTTACCTTTCCACCTAGTTTAACTCCCCAATGTTTTTTTGAAAGGTACCCCCCCTTTCCCCCTTTCTTTACGAAGGATGGTTTTTTTTTTTCTTTTCATTTTTTCCTTGTGAGTACCCTGACAGTCTTATGTCCCCCAACCCCGTTGATTTTCAGGTCCTGCCATTTCCCGCTCCCTCCTTAGGGGTCCCCCCTTACCTCCGGCGCTTTTTTTTTTTCTGACTGTCTTTAGTCTTTTTCCCCCCCTGGGAACAACCTTCCCCTTTCAAACTTTCTCGACCGTTCATTATCCCCTCATCTACCCGTCTGTGTTTTTTTAGGTGGCGGTTTCCTACTTCCGCACTATCTCCCCTGAGTATTCCGCCGACTTTTCTCTCTCCATATTCGCTAACACCATGCCTCCGATCATCCCATTTGCGCGAGTTTCTCTGTCCTCCCTTCGTTTGGAATTCGTTCCTTTCTAATTGCCTACCCCGCCTTTGTCCCCATCTTGAGATTCGTTTTCCAACACATTACTGAACATCTGAAGGGCTTCCTTCCCTTTTGGTTCTGATAACATGCCTGAAGTTGACATATCGGTTTACGTTTTGCCAATCCAAGTCCGCGTACCCCTCCCACCTGACTGTTGAGTAGCCTCACCTTCGCTCGCGAAGTTTTTGCCCCCAATGCCTAAAGTGCCTTGTGCGAGGTTTCACGTAGCGCCTTACAGTCCCCCGCTCCCCTCAAAGCTTTTTTTGCCTCGGGAATGCCTCTTTTTTTTTTTCCCACGACTGCCGATGTTTTATTGACCGCACCAGTTTTTCCCCCCTCCTCCTATTGTCGATGAGTTTCTTTTTTGGTCAGCTCCACCAAGAGATAGTTACTTTTTTGCCCTTTTCTTAACCCCAATTGCTTTGGAATGAAACAGTCTCTAGTGTTACGTTTGCCCCTTTTTGCCTCGTTTCGCCCGACTCCTTGACTCCATCCGCCCCTGTCTACACTTGGTAGAGTTTTGACTCCCGGCCCGGTTTCTTTCATCCCCTTTTGATATCCATCCTGCCTCACGACGCCCCAATCCCCTTTTCTTTAAGTTGTAACTCCCCGGTTCTGGGTTCTTTCTTTCATCAACGCTTCTCAACTCCGGTTCCAACTTTCTTCGGAGGGGCCGCATTTTTCTAGGTTCTCCCCCATTCTCCTGTCCTGCTTTCCCAACTTCTCTTCGTTCCTCATGGATTCTGAGCCAGAGTGTCTCCCTTGCCCTTTGGCACATCCAGTCTTTTATGTTTTGGCGAGTAGCAAGTTCTTTTCGTTCCTGATTTATTTCACCGGTCGAGGGGAATAGCGCCTGGCCGTGTGGGCCGAAGGATTTTCCCCGTCCCTCCGACCGAATGGGATGGCCGTCTACTTAGGTCTAGCGTCTTCCGGGCTGTAGTTATTTACTCTATCAGTTGTTTTTTTTGATCATCTGGATTCCTCTCCGCCTTCCCTCTCCCCCCTCACTCTAGCTTCTACCCCTCTTTTAAGCACGTCCACCTCTGCTTCCCCCCGCTGCCCACTTGAGCCTGCCCTCTCCCTGGAAATACCTTTCCTCTGAAGTTCGTTTTAGGTCCCTTGCCCAAAAAGGACGATCCTGCTTGATTTTTTTTCCGCCATTTTTGTTCCTTCGCCCTTTGTCTTTTTAACGCCATCGGGATTGGAACTGATATCGTTCCCTCTTTCCCTCTTCATCTTTCAGCCCCGAATCGCCTTTCAACCTCCGTCGATTTACCTGAGCCCTCAGCAGCTAGGATCCTTCCCTCGCCCCGGTTACCCCGCACCCCATTTTTTTCCCTTGGCGTTTATTGATTTTCCCCTGAATTCTTCACTGATCGGATTAAACAAAAGGTGAGTAAGCCAGTTCCCCAGTGCGTCTCAACTCCGGCAATTTTATTTCGAAAGGTCGTACGTTTTCTTAAAGCGTAGGTCCGGAACCCGATGCCTCTCAAGCTGACTTCGGTCACGGCTGTGTAATTTCCCATCCACTTTTCAACATTAAAAACTTTTAAACACCTACCGCTTCCTATGGTGGATTTTGAAATTAGAAGCTAACTTCCTCACTAGTCTCTTTGGCAATCTGTGCCCGGTCATCAGCTTTTTTAATTATTGGAGGAATTGCTCCTCTCCCGCTCTGGCCGAGGCAAACCCGCTTGTTTTGTCTCGTTTGGCGGCCCTGCTTCCGCATGTTTTAGATTGACTTTCTCCTCTTCTTTCCTGCCCTTCGCCCTCCGTTCTATTTTCGGCGTACGCCAACTTTCTGGAAGGATTACCATTACTTTTTTGCCTCAGGCACCGTCGTCTTTCTCCCTTCGATGTTCAAGTTCATTGCGTTTTTCGACCCAATTTTATTGCCCTCTATGATTCCATGCCGGGTTGCCGCTTCTCATCTCATCTTGGGACACCAGGCGGTGACGTTCCTTCCACTTGCTCGAAATTCCGCCCAAAACCTAATTTTCAGCCCTCCGAACTCGCTGGGCATCTTTGAATATTACCGACAATTTGATTGCCGCACGAATACCGATTCCTCCTAGTTTTGGCTCCGCCCAGTTTTTTCCCGTCAAGTTTTTGTAAACCAGCCCTCCGTCTGCCCGCCTGGTTTAGGAGTTTCTCGCTTTTCCGCTTACATTCTTAAGTTCCGAGGTGATGTGGCGTTGAAACGGTTTCGGAGCCGAAAAGGCCGTGACCTTTAGCGTGTTTTCGGCAGTTTCCGATGCCTCCCAGCACATCTTGCGTCGTTCCCCCATGGCCTGGAATTCCCCAACGCCTCGTTCTCTGTTGCCTCAGCAGTCGCACTTATCCGACTACCCTCCTATTATTCCATCCGCATCCTGGCCGCGAGTGAATAAATTTCGACTCCGCGGGCAGTTTCCTTGGTCTTTATTTTGACCGAGGGGCTTTTTCTCTCCCTTTTTCCGATGACAAGAGCGGTATTCACAGGACCCCTTTTCCTGTCAACCTTTTTTTTTTTTACTTTTGCTGTCGTTTTTGTTCTTATACAGGCTTGGACCTATACAGGATCGCTCCGTGGCCCAGAGTGTCATTGTCCCGCCAACGCATGCTCTTTTTTTCACATCCCTTTCCTCCCCTTGTCTTTCCTTTCCACAGCCGCCACTGGCCTGGACAAGACCAGAGCTAGTTCTCCTGTCCCAAAAGTTGTGATTCTCCCTTTATTGCCACGCGTGCTTTTTCCGGTGTAGAGCTTGTTTCGCGAGCATGTCGTGTGCGGCCGGACGTCAGCTACTCCTTACACCCCTCCGCGCAAAAATCCCGCAAGTTGTCTTTTTCGCTTTTTCCTACTTAGGCCTGTTTTTTTGCCGCCTTTCTCTTGCTTGGATCGCTTCCCATTCGACCTTCTCTTCTGCGCCAGCGACGGCGGTCAAGCATCGTTGGGCCTTCTTTTTCGGTTCGCCCGCATCCATCGGTGCATGAGGCCTTAACTTGGAATGCACTACATTTCTTTTCCCCTTGCTAGCATTTCTCTTTTCTCTCCTTTTGCTAGGTCTCTTCGCCCTGACACACTTGTCCCTGGCGCCTCGGAGCCGATGAGGTACGAGTACTCCTGCACCGCTACCTCTCGGACCCGGTACCCCCCCTTCTTTTGTATCGTTTCCGCCTTTGTCTTCCCCGTCCCTATGTTTCGAAAACGCCAGGGGTTGTCTATTGAAATTAAAGGACCCCCTAGCAGCCTACCTTGTGTCTTGTGGTATTTCTGTGTGCTCCGTGCTTTTACTTCAGTGCTTTTTTTTTTGGGAGTTGCCTTTTTATGACGTGATGCGAGTTCCAGCTCACCGTGTCGTAAAACTCAGTTAAGGTGGAGGTAGTCAGGGCAGAGGGGGACCAAGTTCCTCCGCCCCGACCGGAGTTCGAAAGAAGGAGAAATACAAAACGCGTTCCCGTTTCAAGAGACGTTTCCCCCATCTAAGTTTTAGAGAGAATCTCCCCGGTGCCGCCCGTTTGCCAATCATTCCCGTTTTTTTGCTCCCCTCCCTGAGAGCAGTTAGGCTTTTTTCTAAAAGAATCCCTCTCTGCCATCGCCCCTTCTCAGTTGTTAGCCAGGCGAATTACAGAAGGCCAATCGCAGCCTCACTTGCTCCGCGCCCTCTCCTTCTGGAGTTGTTTGTGGGTCCCCCTTTCCGCGAAACCTTCTCCCGCCCCCTGGCCCCTACCGACGATCTCATATTCCTCTTAGCCCGCGTCTTGAATGACTATTTTTTCCTCTTGGTACCTGGGCCTCTTTCGCTGTTGCGGTTGATCCCCTTGAATCGACTGCAAGGTTTTTCGCGTTCCCCCTTCGCGCCTTTTTTGTTTCTGCGTTTTGAGATACCGGGGTGGCTATTCCCGTTCTTCTTTTTTGGAATACTCCCTTCGTCACTGGCCTAGTTCGACACTAAGTTGTCCCCGATGAAGCGTCGATGATGTTCTCGCCTCTTCCCTGGTCCTCCCCGTTCCCCGTTCAGTCCCTATCATGGTCTCGTTGCAATGAGCCCTTAGAAAGGGGGCGTTTTCGCTATTTTTTTCCCAGAATCCCGCGGTAGTCACGTATTTCGCTTCCTTGACGACAGACTGTTCGGGGTACCGGAAAGTGACTTTTTTCCCTTTTTTGGCGGAACTTTGTGGTAGAGACGTCCGTTTTCCCTTCCCCGACCCTAAGAGCGCTTAAGAATCTGGGTCTATGAATCGCGCTACGGCCTTCGGGTCATCGGGCCCTTTCTCGTTTACCCCATCCTATTTGGGCCTTTCTTGACACAGTTGTCTCCGATTAAACCAGGGCCTTTTGTCGATTCATCTGTGCTCCCACCCACTTCGGATGGCCGGTTTGCCTTCGACCTTCCGCGGGTCTTCCAGCTGGTTTTTTCCTCGTTCTCGCCTGCCTTCGGTTTCATTCTTACACCGGTCCCGTTTTGATTTTGGCCATGTTCTCCTTACGTCCCTCTCCTTTCCTTTGTTCTGGGACAACACCATTGGGACCTGGTTTCGGGAATGAGGATGTCAGGCTT